>ERZ795053.312-NODE-312-length-61325-cov-17.816370_pt1 | contig 61325 bp, 56 predicted proteins | sample MGYA00375137_ERZ795053 | MGnify/ENA primary metagenome ERZ795053 (study PRJEB30182, sample SAMN05720284) | activated sludge metagenome | isolation source: Anaerobic digester | place: Hong Kong | collected 2014-12-17 ...
CCACCATCGCCGTGAACCAGGAGCTGGTGGACGACCCGGAGCTGGTGGCCCTCAGCCGCAGCGGCCTCTCGGGCGACACGGACGTGGCCCGCGAGATCGCCGGCCTGGGCCTGGAAGATCCGGTGGACGGGGAGGAGACCCTGCCCGCCGTCTTCGGCAGCCTCATCACGCAGATCGCCTCCGACGCGGCGGCCACGCGGCTGCAGCTCGAGAGCCAGACCCAGGTGGTGGACGCCCTCAACACCCGTCTGGACGCCGTGCGCGGCGTGAGCCTGGACGAGGAGGCGGCCGACATGGCCCGCTACCAGAACGCATACGCCGCCTCCGCCAAGGTGGTGGCCGCGGCGCAGACCCTCTTCAGCACCGTGCTGGAGATGCTCTAACGAGCGAGGAAGGACCATGGCCTTGCGAGTGACCGAACATCAGATCGCGCAGATGATCTACCTGGGCACCCAGAACAACCTGGGGCGCATGGCCGAGCTGCAGGAGCAGAGCGCCAGCGGCCGCCGCGTGAACTCCTACGCCGACGACCCGCGCGGCGTGAGCCTGACGCGGCACTACGAGTCGCTGCTGTCGCAGAACGACCAGTACCGCAGCAACATCGGCCGCGCACGGACCATCGTGGAGAACACGGACACGGCGCTGCAGGACCTCCTGGAGGTGCTGCGCGACGCCGCCACCGTGGCCCGCCGCGAGGTCTCCGGCGCGTCCAGCAACTGGCAGACGCGCAACGTGGGCGCGGCGGAGGTGGAGGGCGTCATCGGCCAGGCCATCTCGCTGCTCAACCAGTCCGTGGAGGGCAGCTCGCTCTTCGGCGGCTTCCGCACGGACCTGGATCCGTTCATCCGCTCGGCCACCGGCGAGGTGCAGTACCAGGGCGACACCAACATCATGCAGGTGCGCATCGGACCCAGCACGCAGATCGGCATCAACGTGCCGGGCAGCGAGCTGCTGGGCTCGGACCGCTCGGTGCTGTCCGGCTTCGGCGACCTCTCGCCGCGGCTGGATCCCACCACGGCCCTGTCGGCCATCAGCCACGGCAACGGCTGGAGCATGGGCAGCATCCAGTTCACCGACGCCAGCGGCATCGAGAAGACGGTGGACCTCAGCGGCGCCGGGACCATCGCCGACGTGATCTCCATCCTGGGCGCCGCGGGCCTGACCGCGGCCATCAGCGCCGACGGCAGCGGCCTCGCCGTGACCGACCCCGCGGGCGGCCCCCTGAGCATCCGCGACGCCGCGGGCGGCGACACGGCCACCACCCTGGGCATCGTGGGCGCGTCCGACGCCGGCGTCATCGACGGTTCGGACATCCGCGCCTCGGCGGGCTGGACCCAGAACCTGGTGGACATCGACTCGCTGGCCGGGGCCCTGCCCCTGGGCTCCATCCACCTGGAGATGGACGGCCAGGACGTGACCATCGACCTGAGCGCCGCCGCCACCCTGGACGACGTGCGCACGGCCTTCGAGAGCGCCGTCACCGCGGCGGGCCTGCCGCCGCTGACCATGGAGCTGTCCGGGGCGGCCATCAACGTGGTCTCCATCACGGGCGCCTCCTGGGTCATCTCCAACGAGCCCGGCGACGGCACCGCCGACGCGCTGGGCCTCTCGGGCGAAGGCCGCCCCGCGCGCCTCTTCGGCACCCTGGAGAACCTGGTGGCCGCCCTGCGCGCCGACGACACCACGGCCATCCGGACGGCCATCGGCGAGCTGGAGGGCATCGAGCAGCACATCCTGGAGCTGGAGATCCAGGTGGCCGGCCGCGAGACCATGCTGGACTGGATGGACGGGCTGCTCACGGACCGCGACCTGCAGCTGGAGACCAACCTCAGCAAGGTGCGCGACGCGGACATCATCGAGGTGGCGTCCAACCTGGCCCAGGCCGAGACCGCCTACCAGGCCAGCCTGCTGGTCTCCAGCAAGCTGCTCCAGATGAACCTGTTCCATTACCTGTAGTCGAACCCGAGCGGAGGACGACCGATGAACGCCAAGTCCCACGACCTGACCCGGACCCCCGACGCGGACCTGATCCTCCTGCCCGAGGGCCTGGTGGGCCTGCCGGAACTGAAGCGCTGGGTGCTGCTGGAGAACGATCCGCCGCTGCCCATCCGCTGGCTGGCCAGCCTGGACCGCGAGGGGTTCCGCCTGCCGGTGACCGAGCCGGGCTGGTTCGACCCCGATTACGCCTTCGATCTGGACGACCGCGCGGAGCAGGCCCTGCAGGTGCGCCGGGCCGAGGATCTGGCCGTGCTGATCGTCACCACGGTGACGGCGGGCGGGGAGCGGATCACGGGCAACCTGACGGCGCCGTTGGTGGTCAACATCCACAGCCGCAAGGGGTTGCAGTACATCCTGGACGATCGAAAGTATTCCTTGCACGCCGAGATCGATTCTGTCAGGTTCGGCCTGGCCATCGCCGAGCCGGACAGCGACGCAGCGGATTCGTCCGTGGACAGCGCCGCTCCGGCCCAGTATTCTGAGGACGGGGAGCCCGTCCTGGTGGACGGCTAGCGCGACGGATCGTCACAGCCCGGATCCCGCCCACACGCGCCGGGCCCAGCGGGACATGGAGGTCACGTGCTCATCCTCAGCCGCAAACGGAACGAGAAGATCATGATCGGAGACAACATCTCCATCATGATCGTGGACATCCGTGGCGATCAGGTGCAGGTCGGCATCGACGCCCCGCGCTCCATCCCGGTCCACCGCCATGAGATCTATGAAGAGATCAAGGGCGTGACCCTCAGCGCCGCGGAGACCGACCCGGCGGACCTGGGCAAGCTGCGCGGCCGCAAGAACGGCAAGCCGCAGCCCAAGCCGGAGGACGGGAAGAAGGACTAGGGGAGTCCGTCAGACGCGACGGTTCAGGAAGCACGGCGCCTCGGCGTCGTGCTTTTTCGTGCGGGGGCCCCGGTCGTTGAGGCGCTGCAGCTCGCGGGCGGCGTCGGCCTTGCCCCGGGCCAGGGCCTCGCCCAGCTCCAGGTCCAGGGCCTGCACCTGCGCCACGATGGCCAGCACGGCCTCGGGCACGGGCCGGTCCGCGGGGCGGGCGGCGTCCAGATCGTGCAGGAGATCGGCGCGGCGGGCCAGCAGGGCCTCGGCGGCGGGGAAGTCGCCCGCCGCCAGCGCCTCGCGCAGGGCCTCGGTCACGCTCAGGATGTCGCGGGCCAGGGTTTCCATGGGATCAGACGGCCACGCAGAGGTTGGTGCGGCGCTCGTCCGCGGTCTCGGACGGCGCGGCCTCCGGGGCCGGCCGCGAGGAAGCACGATCCATGCCCACGTTGCCGATGTCCTCGGCCGGCACGGAATCCATGGCGGGGCCGCGGCGGTGCTCGGGCCGGTTCGCCAGCAGGGGCACCTCGCGCCAGGCGGCCAGCAGGGGGCGCAGGGTGCGCTTCACGTGGTCGATGTGCACGGGGTCGCGGTCGATGCTCAGCTCCGTCAGCTCCCGGTGGCAGAAGCGGTAGAGGGCCGACAGGTCGCGCGTGAAGCTCGCGCCGGCCTCGTGGTCCAGGGCCGCCTCCAGCTCGTTGAGGATCGCCTGCACCTTGCCCACGTTCAGTGCGCGCTCGGCGATGTCGCCGTCCAGCAGCGCCTGCAGCGTGCGGTCCAGGAAGCGGTCCATGCCCTCGTAGAGCATCACGATCATGCGTTCCGGGGTGACCGACTGGACGGCCACGGTCTGGTACTGGCGGATGTTGCGGGCGTGCAGCATGGGTCCTGGGCGCTCCTTCAGTGCGTTCTAGCTGTTGCTCGAGCCGATGACGGTGAAGCTGGACAGGGCGCTGCCCTGGCTGCTCAGCGTGGCGATGAGCGACTCCATGGCCGTGAACTGGGCCTTGATGCGCTCCTCGTACGAGGCCACCATGCGCTCGTAGCGCTCGATGGCCCGCTCGGACGATTCGATGCGGTCGTCCAGGGCCTCGTCGCTCACGGCCAGCAGGCCGTTCTCGCTGTCGGTCAGGTCCTCCAGGGCCAGACCCAGCTGCGACACGGTGCCCACGTGGTCGCCGTTGGTGACGAAGAGGTCGCGCACGCCGGTGTAGTCCGTGGCCACGGCCTCGGTGAAGGCGCTCTCGTCGAAGCTCAGCAGGCCGTCCTCGGCCTGCTTGATCCCCACCTGGGAGAGCATGGAGAAGTCGGCGCCCGGCAGGGCGGTGGTCATCACGCGCTGCACGCGGTCGACCACGCTGCGCAGGCTGCCGTCGCCCCGCAGTGTGGCGTCGTCCTGGCGCTGCATCTCCACGTAGTTGAACAGCTCGTTGTAGGCGTCCACGAACCCCTGGACCTTCTCCATGATCCCCTCGGGATCCACGGACACGTCCAGGCTGAACGTGGTGCCGGCGTCGGCCGCCAGCAGGTCGATGGTCACGCCCTCGATGGCCGAGGCCAGGCTGTTGGTCTGGCTGCTGACCGTGAGGCCGTCGATGATCACCTCGGCGTTGCCGGCCGGGTTCACGTTGGTGAACGCGGGGCCGGTGCCGCCGGTCAGGCCGCTGGCGTCGATGGAGAACGCGGCGTCCGTGCCGGTCTCCTCCGCGGTCAGAACCAGGTAGTTGCCGCCGGTCTCGCTGCCGTCGTTCAGGATGGTGGCCGTGACCGGAGCGCCCGATTCGTTGATGGCGAAACGGAGGTCGCTCAGGCTGCTGGCCCCGGCGGTGAGCTCGATGTTGTAGGTGTCGCCGCCGGCGAGGATGGTGAAGGTGCCGGTGCCCACGCTGTCCGTGGAGGAGTCGAACCCCTGCGACCGCTCCTTCTGGGCGGTGGCCAGGGCGTTGACCGTGATCTCGTAGGACCCCTGCTGGGCCAGGTAGCCGGCCGACGCCGTGAGCAGGTCCTCCTGGCCCGAGACGGCGCTCAGGGAGCTGTACTCCCGGGGCGTGTCCAGGTCCTGGACCTTCTCCAGCAGGGCCTGCAGCTTGCCGCGCAGGTCGCCGTACGCGCTCTTCTTCTGCTGGAAACCCTGGATCCGGGTCTCCAGCCGGTTGATGGGCGCGCGGCGCAGGGCCACCAGCTGGGACACGATGGTCCCGGTGTCCAATCCGCTCGCGATGCCGCTGAACGAGAACGTGCTCATGATCGCCTCCCTACGGTCATGATCCCGCGGCGGAGCCCCCCGGGATGGGGGGCCCCGCCCTCGGAGTTGCGGCTTACTGGAGCAGGCTCAGAGCCATCTGGGGGCTCATGTTGGCCTGGGCCAGGACGGACACGCCGGCCTGCTGCAGGATCTGGCTGCTGGTCATCGTGCTGGTCTCGGCAGCGATGTCCACGTCGCGGATCCGGCTGTTGGCGGCGGACACGTTCTCACGGGTGTTCTCGATCGTCCGCATGGCGGACTCGAGACGGTTCTGGGTCACACCGAAGTCGGCGCGCCAGTCGTTCAGGGTGCTGATGGCGCTCTCGACAGCATCGATCGCCGTGAGGGCGTTGGAGTTGTCAGCGCCATCGACCTGCACCTGGGAGATGTCCACACCGAGGTCGTCGGCAGCCGTGGCGTTCGACAGGTCGATCTGGATGATGTCCGTGGTGTTGGTACCCACCAGGATGTCATTGGTGGTACCGCTGCCGTCCAGCAACTTGATGCCGTTGAACTCCGTGGCGTTCGAGATGCGGGTGATCTCCTGACCCAGAGCATCGAACTCCGAGTTGATGTACCCGCGCTCGCTGGCGCCCATGGTCTCGTTACCGGCCTGCTGCGCCAGCTCGCGCATGCGGATCAGGATCCCGGACACCTCGTCCAGGGCGCCTTCCGCCAGCTGCACCATGGACACGCCGTCGGCGGCGTTCCGGTTGGCCTGCTCCAGAGCGCGGATGTCGCTCTTCATGGTCTCGGAGATGGCCAGACCGGCGGCGTCGTCGGCCGCGCGGTTGATCCGCAGACCGGAGCTCAGGCGCTCCAGCGAACGGTTCAGGGTCATGGTGCTCTTGTTCAGGTTCCGCTGGGCGTTCAGCGACGCGACGTTGGTGTTGATGCGAAGGGCCATGGTCTTTCCTCCTTGAAAGGAATCGGAACGATCTTCCTTGGGGTGATGCAGCCGGGTTGTGTGGTCGTTCGTCAGATCCTTCTGAGCTCCGACGCGCCCTGCTCCATCCGCAACTGGCCCTGTTATCGGGCCGGCCCCGAGTTTCCTTGAGGCATTTTTTTCAAGGAGGTTGTTTTGGTGATGGAACGAACCGACGGAAGGACCCCTCGCACACCGGCGGCGTCATGCTTCGCGGAACGCTGGAGCGGAGACGCGCGACCCGACGCCGCACGTCGGTTCATGCGTGCGGCATCTCGATGGTGCGGGGCATCAAACAGCAAGCGAGAGGATGCAAGGTCAAACTGTGCTCAAGTTTTTCGAGCGGACGCCGAAACCATGCGTGTGGTCCACGACTCCGATGCCCCGCTGGTATCAGCCTTGCATCGCCCGGGGGAAACTGAGACCATCGACACCCGGCCCAGGTGTCTTAGTAAGGAGACGAAAGACATGGCGACGGATAAGGTGAACCTCTCTTCGCTGAACTCGGCGATGGCGCGGTTCCAGCAGACCCAGGCCGCGCAGGATCAGGCCAAGGCCGCCCAGAGCGGCGGCGCCGCGCGCGAGTCGGTGCAGCCCGCCAACGTGGGCGACCGCTTCGAGCGCTCGGCCGAGGCCGAATCCTACGCGAAGCTGCGCGAGACGATGGATCTCGGTCGCGCGGCCGTGGCCCAGGAGCCCGACATGCGCCAGGAGCGCATCGACGAGGTGAAGACCAAGCTGCTCGAGGGCAAGGTCATCACGCCCGAGGTCAAGGAGCAGGTGGCTCAGAGCCTCGAGCGCGTCATGAAGATCCTGGACCTCTTCGTCAGCTGAGCGGCGGATTTCCCTCCGCCGCTCGGCGGCGCCCCCCCGGTGTTTCCCGACACCGTGTTTTTGCTTGCCACCGGTGATCAGAATTCTTACAGTCGCGCCCGACAACGCTCCCAGGACGGATCTGCCAAGGGGGTACGGGCCGCATGGTCCCCGCCGACGCCGGGAAGCACGGACGCTCCGCTTCCCTGATCACCACCGCTGAGCCCACGCGCCCCGACGCCTGGCCGGACGGCACCCTGCTATGGCGCCACGGCGCCTGGCGTTCGTTGACGGGCCATGCCGCCCAACCTCCCACCTTGGAGGAGGGGCCGCGCGTGCTGCTGGTGGATGCCGCCGACACCGATCCCGAACGCATCGCCGAGCTGCTCCTGGGCCTGGGACTCCGCCGCGGCGGCCATCTGCCCGTGCTGCTCCATCCCGACTGGTCCGGCGCCCGCCTCACCCGCGTGATGAGCGCCGGCCTGGCCGACGCCCTGATCCTGCCGGCGTCGCCGGCGGACTGGGACGTCCTGCGCGACCGTCTGGTCACCCGTCTGGACGACGCCCGCGCCCGCCGCACCCTGAGCGAGGAGCAGCGCCGCACCACGGACCAGCTCCGTGAGCGTCATCGGGACCTGCAGGACCGCCTCCAGCGCACGGGGGAGGACCTGGCCCAAGCCCATGCGGAACTCACCGGCCACCTGGATCAGCTCTCGCTGCTGTACCGCTTCGGCCGGGAGCTGAGCAGCGCCCGCAACTGGGACGCCACCCTGGCCAAGCTGCTGGAATCCCTGGCCCGCTTCATCGGCGCCGAGGGCGCGGCCCTGGTCCTGCGTCCCGCGGAGGGACGGGCCTACGCGCCGCGGCAGACGTGGCGCTGGGAGGAGTCGGCCTGGGACCGCGTGCTGCTGCATCTGGAGAAGGAGCATGCCGCGCGCGGCGACCAAGGCGACCGGCTGGACCTCTTCAAGGTCCCGGTGACCGATCCCGGACGCCGCGACCGCGTGACCGCCCTGCCTCTGGAGCACATGGACCTGAGCTACGGCTTCCTGCTGCTGCTGGGCTTCCCGGCGGAGGCCGCCAGCCCCGAGCGCCGCGCCTTCCTCAAGGCCGTGCAGGTGATCCTGGCGGAGGAGGTGGCGTCGGCCCAGATGCTGGACCGCATGCGCGAGCTGAGCGTGTTCAACGCCCGCGTGCTGGAGACGGTGCAGAGCGGCATCTGGGTGGTGGACGAGAACGCGCGCACCGTGTACTGCAACCGCGTGGCCTGCGAGCTGGCGGCCGGACGCCCCCAGCGTCTGCAGATCCCGGCGGAACCCCGGCCCGGCGTGGGCCGCGGCCGCAGCGAGGGCGGCGCCGCCTCCGCCTCCTTCTTCCGCGACGAGGCCTTCAACCGCGCCGAGGTGCCGGAGCTCTTCCTGGACGGCCTGCTGCGCCTGGACGGGGTGGACAGCCTGCCCTTCGTGACCCTCGCCGGGCGCACCGACGGCTTCATGGGCGAGGGCACCATCCAGAGCGGCGACGCCTCGCGGCCCGTGCTGGTGCAGGCGTCGGCCATGCGCGGCCGCGGCGACGACGAGCAGTGGCTGGTGGTGGTGGTGGAGGACCTGAGCGAGTCCAAGAAGCTGGCCGCCGAGCGTCAGCGCGCCGACGGCCTGCAGTCCCTGGTGGAGATGTCGGCCACCTTGGCCCACGAGATCCGCAACCCGCTCATGGGCCTCAGCGCCCAGGCGGAGCTGCTGGCCGACCACCTGGCCGCCGACGACCCGCGCCGCCGCTACATCGACGTGATCACCGACGAGGTGGAGCGCATCGACGAGACCATCCGGCGCATGCTCCAGTACGTGCGCCCCATCGAGGCCCGTCCCGAGGACGTGGACCTGGTGCGCCTGCTGGACGACTGCGCCCGCCTGGCCGCTCCCCGCGCCGACGCCGCCGACGTGCGCCTGGTGGTCAACGTGTCGCCGTCCACGCGGCGCTGGCGCTGCGACCCCGGCCAGATCAAGCAGGTGGTGCTGAACCTGGTCTTCAACGCCGTGGACGCGTCGCCCCCGGGCGGGGAGGTGCGCCTGGAGGCGCGCCCCGGCCGCGCCCTGGAGATCCTGGATCCCGCCACCGGCTGGCGCCGCCGCCGGCCCGGCCTGCGCCTGACCGTCCGCGACCACGGCCGCGGGTTCGGCAGCCATGACCCCGAGAGCCTGTTCCGTCCCTTCGTCACCACCAAGACGGCGGGCACGGGCCTGGGCCTGTCCATCAGCCGCAAGATCGTCGAAGCCCATGGAGGCAACGTGAAGGCCGAGCGCCTGGCCGGAGAGACCCTGTTCTCCGTCCTGCTGCCCGCGCCGGATGCGGACGCCACCGGTCCCAGCGAACAGAGAGAGGAACGAGCATGAGCGAACGCATCCTGATCGTGGACGACGAGGCGGCCATCCGCCAGTCCCTGGAGGAGGCCCTGCGCCTGGACGGCTACGAGGCCGAGGCGGCGGAGACCGGCGAGCAGGCCCTGGCCATGCTCCACAACGGTTCGTACGACCTGGTGGTCACGGATCTGAAGATGCCCGGCGTGAGCGGCCTGGAGCTGCTCACCGCCCTGCGCAACCAGGGCCGCGAGACCCCGGTGATCATGATGACGGCCTACGGCGACGTGGAGACCGCCGTGGAGAGCATGCGCCTGGGCGCCTACGACTTCATCCAGAAGCCCTTCAAGCTCAGCGCCATGCGCGGCCAGGTGCGCGCCGCCCTGCGCGCCACCCGCGCCGCGGCGCCGGCGGAGGAAGCGGACGCTCCCGTGGCCGCGCCGACGCCGCGCCGCAAGGCCGCCCGCACCGAGCCCGGCGCCGGCGCCGCGCCGTACATGGACATGATCCGCGCCTGCCCGGGCCTGGCGCCCATCGCGGACCTGCTGGAGAAGGTGGGCGCCAGCCGCGCCGGCAACGACACGTCCGTGCTCATCCGCGGCGAGAGCGGCAGCGGCAAGGAGGTGGTGGCCCGCGCCATCCACGAGGCCAGCGGCGACCCCGCCACGCCGTTCATGGAGATCAACTGCGCCGCGGTGCCGGAGACCCTGCTCGAGAGCGAGCTCATGGGCCACGAGAAGGGCGCCTTCACCGACGCCAAGGCCCGCAAGGAGGGCCTGTTTGAGATGGCCGGCGGCGGCACCATCTTCCTGGACGAGATCGGGGAGATGGGCGTGCTGCTGCAGAGCCGCCTGCTGCGCGTGATCGAGAACCGCCGCTTCCGCCGCGTGGGCGGCAAGGACGAGCTCACGGTCAACGCCCGCATCGTGGCGGCCACCAACCGCGAGCTGGAGAGCGCCATCAACGAGGGCCTCTTCCGCAACGACCTCTACTACCGCCTCCAGGTGGTGGAGGTGAACATCCCGCCCCTGCGCGAGCGGCCCGACGACGTGGGCGTGCTGCTCAACGCCTTCATCCAGGAGTTCAACCAGAAGCTGGGCCTGCGCACCGCGCCGGCGTCGGCGGAGCTGGTGGAGACCCTGCGCCGCTACCCCTGGCCCGGCAACGTGCGCGAGATGCGCAACGTGCTCAAGCGCATCATGATCCTGGAGGAGCCCGCGGTGCTCACCGCCGCGCACTTCCCGCGCCACATCGCCGAGGGCCGCGATCCGCGCACGGGGTCCGACACCGCCGCCGGCTTCCAGCTGGAGCCCCTGGCCGACACGGAGCGCCGCCAGATCCTGGAGACCCTCAACAAGACGGACAACAACAAGTCCAAGGCCGCGCGGATCCTGGGCATCTCCCGGCAGACGCTGCGGGAGAAGCTGAAGCTCTACGGGCAGGCCGCCGAGGACTAGGCCGCGGCCACGCGCCGAGCCCCCGTGGACGAGGCATGGGGATTGCGATTCCGGGGATCGAACGGCTTCGATCGCACCGGAAAGGAATCCCATGTCCCGTCGACACTTGCGCCGCTGCTGGAGGACGGCCGCCCTCGCGGTCCTGCTCCTGGTCGCCGGCGGCGTGAACGAACTCCATGCGGCGCCCACCCTCAAGCGGTCGGATTTCTACCGCTACCGCGTGTGGGTGGACGCCCGCGCCGCCCAGCCCGACACCGCGCCCACGGCGCTGTTCCCCGCCGGCGAGGCCGCGGACGCCGACGGCGCGCCGTCGCTGGCGCCCGACCGCCTGGACACGGCGGCGCGCTCCCTGATCACCCTCGAGGACATGCTGGTTCGCAACTGGACCGAGGCCCGCAAGGCCACGGCCGAGGACTGCCTGGACGCCGCCCGTTCCTACCGCGATCTGGGCGAGCACGGCGCCGCGCTGACCTGGTACCGCCGCTCGGCCCAGGCCCGCGGCCTGGGCTCGGCCCTGCCCGCGGACATTCGACGCGAGATGTTCAGCAGCGCCGTGATGACCGGAGACTCCCTCCAGGTCACCGTGGAGGTGCTGAACCTGGTGGGCCTGCCGGAGCTGCGCCCGGTGGTGGACACCGTGGAGCTGGCCTTCCGCTGGCTGGTGGTCCACGACGGCGCCGCCAACCTGGACCTGTTCATGCAGAAGGTGGACGGCCAGCTGGAGCTCCTGGGCCCCCGCGTGCGCTTCTGGGCGGCCTACGTGCACGCCATGCGCGGCGAGCGCCACGCGGCCCTGGCCCAGCTCCTGCGCCTGGTGGGCGACGCCGCGTCTCCCGCCGCCCTCACGCCCGCCCAGTCGGACTGGGTGCTGCGCACCGTTCCCGATCTGCTCTACCTGCTGGACCGCCGCGACGACGCCCTGCGCCTCTACGCCACCCTGGCCGAGGGCCGGGGCGAGGGCGCCGTGTGGGCGCGTTACCAGGTGGCCAACCAGCATCTCCTGGCCGGCGACTACGAGCGCGCCCGGCCTCTCTTCGACGAGGTCTGCGACGCCCAGGCCGTGGGCACGTGGCGCGCCCGCGCCTGCGCGCTTGCCGGCCTGGTGGGACGTCTCGCGGCCGTGCGGGAAGGAGGCGAATCCTATGGCATCGACGGGATCCATGGGCGCTGAGCGCCCCGATGAGGCCACCCTGGCCCGCCTGGTGGACCTCTACGAGCGCGAACGGCGCATGTACGCCGAGATCCTGGACCTCTCGCGCCGGCAGGGCCGCGCCATCCGCGACGGCCGGCCCCTGGAGGAGATCCGCGGCCTGCTGGAGCGCAAGCGGCTGATGCTGGACATGATCGTCCACATGGAGACCAGCCACTTCGAAGCGCGCAAGGGCTGGGAGATGCACCGCCACCGCCTGACCGGGGATCTGGCGGCGCGCATGCAGACGGTGCTGGGCGCCGTGGCCGGTCTGCTGGAGGAGATCCTGGCCCTGGAGGCCGAGAACGACCGGCTCTTCCTGAGCTTCGCCGAGGGAGCCTGACCCGCGCCGTTCCGGCACGGGTCTTGATAAGGGACTGCCGACCGCGGCGACGGGCCGCGGCGGAAACGGAGAACCGCCTTGGACCGCACGCTCTTCGACAGGGCCAACCTGGACCACCTCAAGAAGGCGCTCACGGTGTACGCGCGCAGGCAGCGCGTGACGTCGGAGAACATCGCCAACGTGGAGACGCGGGGGTACCAGGCCCAGGAGTACAGGTTCGAGGACATGCTGCGGCGGGCCCAGGGCAACCACCTGCAGGGCCTGAGCACGTCCGAGGGGCATCTGCCCGTGGGACGGCGGGGAATCGCGGATACCGACGGCGAGATCCGCGGCCAGGACACCGGCTTCGACAACGGCGTGAACGACGTGAACATCGACTCCGAGATGACCGACCTGGCCACCACGGAGCTCTCGTACCGGCTGGCCACCCGCGTCCTGAGCATGAAGTACAGCCTGCTGCGTTCGGCCGTGGCCGGACGCGTGCGCTAGGAGGAATGACCCATGAGCGACGGACTCTTCAGCTCCATCCGCCTGAGCAGCACCGGCCTGGCCGGGCAGCGCACGAAAATGGACACGATCGCCAAGAATCTGGCCAACGCCGAGACCACGCGCACCAAGGAGGGCACGCCGTACCGGCGCGAGCGCGTGGTCTTCGAGCAGGCCGAGACCCAGAAGCCCCGGCTCACCGCTCTCAACCGCGGCCAGACCGAGCGGCCCAGCCCCCTGCGCACCACCGACGACCGCCACATCCAGGCCGGCCGCAACTCCGGCCGCTACGAGCTGCCCCAGGGCGTGGACACCGAGGTGTCCCTGGCGCCCGACGCCTCGGAGTTCAAGGTGGTCTACGACCCGGGCCACCCCGACGCCGACGCCGAGGGCTACGTGCTGATGCCCAACGTGAACCCCATCACCGAGATGGTGGACATGATCACCGCCAGCCGCGCCTACGAGGCCAACATCCAGGCCGTGCAGACGGCCAAGCAGATGTTCGCCAAGGCCCTGAACATCTAGAAGGGGGACGGGGAGCATGGCCATCAACGGGATCCGATCGATCGGCGTCGCCGATCCCCGGCGGCTCTACGGAGGGGCGGGCGCCGAGGGCGTCCAGAACGGCGGCTTCGCCCAGCACCTGCAGCAGGCCATGGGCCGGGTCGACGCGGCCCAGACCAACCGCGATCAGATGGTCGAAGGGATGGTCATGGGCGAGGTGGGCGAGGTCCACGACGTGATGATCGCCGCGGAGGAGGCTCAGCTCTCCCTGGAGCTGATGATCGAGGTCCGCAACAAGCTGCTGGAAGGCTACCAGTCCATCATGGCCATGCAGGTCTAGCGCGCGGCGCTGACCCGAACCCCGACGGAGCGACATGAGGCAACTGCTGGACAGGCTCAACTCCTTCACCGCCCGCTTCACCTTCAACCAGAAGGTGCTGATGGGGGCGATCCTGGGCACCGCGGTGCTCAGCGTGGTCATCTTCAGCTTCTGGCTGCAGAACGAGGAGATGGCCGTGCTCTTCACCGGCCTCGCGCCCGAGGACGCCAGCCTGGCCCTGGACGAGCTGGCCAAGCTGGGCGTGGAGGCGGAGCTGGAGAACGGCGGCACCACCATCAAGGTGCCCGAGAGCGACGTGCACCGCATGCGCGTGGAGCTCTCGGCCCAGGGCATCCCCAGCAAGGGGATCGTGGGCTGGGGCATCTTCGACGGCCAGCAGTACGGCATGACCGAGTTCATGCAGAACGTGAACTTCAAGCGCGCCCTGGAGGGCGAGCTGACCAAGACCATCGAGAGCATCCAGGGCATCCAGTCGGCGCGCGTGCACCTGGTGCTGCCCAAGCCGAGCATCTTCAAGAAGATCCAGGAGCCCGCCACCGCGTCGGTGGTGCTGAACCTGGGGCGCGGCACGGTGCTGGGCGAGCGCCGCATCGCCGGCATCCAGGCCCTGGTGGCCGGCAGCGTGGAGGGGCTGGAGGTGCCGGACGTGTCGGTGCTGGACCAGTTCGGCGTGGTGCTGTCGCAGAACTACCAGGAAGGCCTGGCCGGCCAGTCCGAGACCCAGCTCAGCCTCAAGAAGAACGTGGACTCCTACCTGAGCGAGAAGGCCCAGGGCATGCTGGCCCGCGTGCTGGGGCCGGGCCGCTCCGTGGTGCAGGTGGACGCCACCCTGAACTTCGACCGCCTGGAGCAGAGCCGCGAGACCGTGGACCCCAACAGCAGCGTGGTGCTCAGCGAGGAGCGCAACGAGGTGACCGGGGCCGAGGGCGAGGGCGGCGAGGAGCAGAGCACCACCAACTACGTGTTCAGCAAGGTGGTGGAGAACGTGGCCAGCGAGGTGGGCGGCGTGTCCAGCCTCTCGGTGGCCGTGTTCGTGGACGGCCGCTATGAGGCCCAGGAGGGCGGCGAGGCCGCGTACTCGCCCCTGGCCGAGGACGAGCTGCAGCAGATCCAGCGCATCGTGCAGACGGCCGTGGGCTACAACCCGGACCGCGGCGACCGCATCGAGGTGGTCAACATGCAGTTCCAGACCCCCGCGCCGGACTACGAGGAGCAGGGCGGCGGGCTGCTGGACTCGCCCCTGATGGAGACGCTGCCGTCGCTGGTGGGCCGCATCGTGCTCTTCGTGGTGGCCGGCGTGCTGCTGCTGCGCCTGAAGGGCAACCTCTCGGATCTGATGGAGAGCGACTACGAGCCCGTGCCCCTGGGCGGCGGCTCCGGCGTGCGCGTGCCGTCCCAGAGCGGCCTGTTGGACCTGGACGAGAGCACCATGACCACGGAGGCCATGGTGGATGAGATCAAGAACTTCGCCGACGGCAACATCGACGACGTGGCCGACCTGGTCCAGGCCTGGGTCAGCGAAGCCGAACTGAGCAGGAGCTAGCGGAGCAAGCGATGGCCAAGAAGACCGACCCCGCCGTCCGCAAGATCGCCGTCCTGATGGTGGCCCTGGGCCCCAAGGTGGCCGGCAAGATCATGAAGAAGCTCCCGGAGGAGCTGATCGAGGCCATCACCTCGGAGATCTCCGAGCTGCGCCTGATCCCCGCCGGCGAGAAGCGCGACGCCCTGATGGATTTCGTGCGCATGCGCAAGAGCGCCTCGGGCTTCGAGTTCGGCGGCGAGGAATCCGCCAAGGAGATCCTGGAGGAGGCCCTGGGCCGCCGCCAGGCCGACTCGATCATCAACCGCGCCACCGGCTTCAGCAACATGAGCGGGTTCGAGAACCTGAAGAAGGTGGACCACCTCACCGTGGTCAACTACCTGAAGAACGAGCACCCGCAGACCATCGCCCTGGTGCTGGCCCATGTGGACCCGCGCTTCAGCGGGCCGCTGATGGCCCAGCTGCCGCCGTCCATGCAGGGCCAGGTGGCCCACAAGATCGCCACCCTGGACAAGCCCAACAAGGAAGCCCTGAAGGTGGTGGAGGAAGTGGTCAGCTCCATGGTCCAGGGCGAGTTCCAGGAGGAGCGGCGCAAGTACGGCGGCAAGAAGCAGGTGGCCGACATCCTCAACGAGATCGAGCAGGAGTCGTGGCTGGAGATCATCGACGACATGCGCGACATCGACGACGAGTGCGCCACCGAGGTCAAGAACCTCATGTTCGTCTTCGAGGACCTGGCCACCCTGGACGACATCTACATCCAGGAGATCCTCAAGGAGGTCAAGGGCAAGGACCTGGGCCTGGCCCTCAAGGGCGCGCCGGAGAACATCCAGGCGAAGATCTTCGCCAACCTGTCCAAGCGCGCGGGCGAAGGCATCCGCGAGGACATGGAGTACATGGGCCCGGTGCCCATCGCGGAGGTGGAGGACGCCCAGAGCAAGGTGGTGGGCGTGGTCCGCAAGCTCATGGACAACGGCGTGATCACCATCGGCAAGGGGGGCGGCGGTGCTCAAATGGTCACTTGAGGACCTGCCGCTGGACGGCGTCCGCGCCGCGGAACCCTCGCCCCAGACCCGCTTCTTCATCGAGGACAATCCCGAGGACGGCGCCCGCACCCTGCTGGACCGCCTGACCCAGGACGAGCGCGCGGCCGTGTACGAGCTGGTGGCGGACGACGTGCGGACCGAGGTCCGCGCCGAGATCCACGCGGAGTTCGGCCAGGAGCTGGAGCTCATGCGCGGCGCCCTGGTGCCGCTGGCCAGGCGGCTGGAGCAGACCGTGCAGCGTGAGCTGCACGACATCGCCACCGGCGCCGTGGGTCTGGCCATGGCCCTGGCGGAGCGGCTGGCCCGCGCCAGCATCGAAGCGGACCGCGATTACCTGGTGCGCTGCCTGGAGGAGCTGGTGGGCCGCACCCAGGTGGGCTCCAGCCTCGAGGTGGTGGCGCATCCGGCCGAGATCGAGCGGCTCAAGGGCTGCGACACGGTCCTGAGCGAGCTCCACATCACCTCGCTGGTGCCCGACAAGAGCCTGCAGCTGGGCGGCTGCCTGGTGCGCGCCGCGGGCCAGGAGTGGGACCTGACCTTCCGCGGTCAGGCCGACGCCCTGGCCGAGATGGTCCAGAACGCCCTGACCTTCGCCGGCGACGGCGGCGCGGACGGGGAGGGGACGGCGTGAGCCTGGACTGGGACCGCTGCCGCGCCGCGGTGGACGCCATGGACCCCGTGCGGGTGTCCGGGCGCATCGAGAAGATCGTGGGCCTGGTGGTGGAGGCCGAGGGCCTGGCCGCCAGCGTGGGCGCCCTCTGCCGCATCGAGCGCGGCGGCGACGCCGTGCCGGCGGAGATCGTGGGCTTCCGCGGCGGCACCGCCATGCTCATGCCCTACGGCGGCATGGAGGGCCTGGCCCGCGGGCAGAAGGTCTTCCTGGTCAGCGAACGCCTGCGCGTGCCTGTGGGGGACGACCTCCTGGGCCGCGTCATCGACGCCCACGGCCGCCCCCTGGACGGCGGGCCGCCCCTGCGCAGCATGCGCGAGCGGGCGGTCACCGCCGCGGCGCCTCCGGCCATGAGCCGGCGGCGCATCGAACGCGCGCTGCCCACCGGCGTGCGCTCCATCGACTCCCTGATCACCGTGGCCCAGGGCCAGCGCCTGGGCGTGTTCGCCGGCAGCGGCGTGGGCAAGAGCGTGCTGCTGGGCATGCTGGCCCGCAACGCGTCGGTGGACGTGAACGTGGTGGCCCTGATCGGCGAGCGCGGCCGCGAGGTGCGCGAGTTCATCGAGCGCGACCTGGGGCCCGAGGGGCTCGCGCGCAGCGTGGTGGTGGTGGTCACGTCGGACGAGAGCGCGGTCATGCGCGCCCGCGGCGCCGAGACCGCCATGGCCGTGGCGGAGCACTTCCGCGACCGCGGCCGCGACGTGCTGCTGATGATGGACTCCATCACCCGCTACGCCATGGCCCTGCGCGAGATCGGCCTGGCCGCGGGCGAGCCGCCCACCACCAAGGGCTACACGCCGTCGGTCTTCGCCGCCCTGCCGCGCCTCTGCGAGCGCGCCGGCATGGCCGACGTGGGCTCCATCACCGCCTTCTTCACCGTGCTGATCGAGGGCGACGACATCCAGGACCCCGTGGGCGACGCCGTGCGCTCCATCCTGGACGGCCACGTCATGCTCTCCCGCGACCTGGCCCGCGAGGGCCACTACCCCGCCGTGGACGTGCTGGGCAGCATCAGCCGCCTCCGCCAGGAGGTGGCGCCTCCCGAGCTGATCGACGCCGGCCGCACCCTGGTGCGCTGGCTCAAGGCCCTGGAGGAGAACCGCGACCTGATCAATATCGGCGCATACGTGGCCGGTTCCGATCCGGTCACGGACGCGGCGCTGAAACGCCGCGACGCCGTCCGCGCCTTCCTGACCCAGTCCATGACCGAACCCGCCTCCTGGGACGATACGGCCCGCGGTTTGCTAGAGCTCGCCGCGGAGGTCTGACGTGTTCCGATTCCGACTCGAGAAGGTGCTCCGGCACCGTCGTCGCCTCGTGGACGACGAGGCGCGCAAGCTCCAGGTCCTGGCCGCCGGCCTCAACCGTCTGCTCGCCGAGCGGCGGCGGCTGGAGGAGGACATGGAGATGGCCGCCGAGGCCGCCTGGCGCGGACGCCAGGGCACGGTGGACCTGGCCCTGCAGAACTCCGCGCAGGCGTTCCTGCAGGCGCGGCGGGCCCAGGCCCAGCGGCTGCAGGGCCGCATCGACGCCGCGCGGCAGCGTTGCGAGGATCAGCGGCAGGTGCTGGTGCGGGCCCAGCAGGACGTGTCGGTGCTGGAGAGCCTGGAGACCAAGCAGCGGCAGGACTGGGAGCTCCAGGAGCGGCGCCGCGAGCAGAAGCTGACCGATGAACTGGCGGGGCGCCGGCGCGCCCGGCCCGGATGCTGAACGGGGAGGGCTGAGGAGCCATGAAGGCGGTGCTGCTGGTCTCCATGATCACCTTCGGCGTGATCTTCGGCGTCATCCTGATCTCCACCGGCCTGCTGGAGAACGCCGTGAAGCTGGGCCTGCCCGAGCCTCCCGGCCCGGCCACCGAGGCCGATCTGGCCATGGAGCGCATCCAGGAGAGCCTGGACGTGCAGCGCGACGCCGTGCAGCGCGAGGCGGAGATGCTGCGCAACTACCGCATCCAGGTGGAGGTGGAGCAGACGGTGCTGGACGAGCAGGAGCAGCGCCTGCAGGCCCTGGTGGCGGAGCTGGAGACGGCCCAGGCGGACTTCGGAGCCGAGCGCGAGGAATCCATCGTCAAGCTGGCCAAGCTCTACGAGGCCATGAAGCCCGCCAAGGCCGCCCCCATCCTCGAGACCCTGGATCCCGACACCGTGCTGGAGATCCTCACGCGCATGAAGTCGCGCCAGGCCGCCAAGGTGCTGGCCGCCATGAACCCGGCCCTGGCCTCGGAGATCAGCCACCGCATGAGCCTCAAGGGAGTGAGCCTGTGACCGGAGCCTCCGCGCCCCTCCTGCTGGACCGCCTGGAGCCCCGACGCGACGGACGCGCCGGGGCCGACGCCATGGCGGCGCTGCTGCAGGGCGACTCCTTCGCCCGCATGCTGGACGCCACCCTGGAGCGTACGGCCGACGAGCCCCGCCCCGCCGCGGCCGAACGCGAGCGTCCCGCGGCCGCGCGCGACGCAGCGCCCGATCCCCGCGAACCCGCACCCCGTGCCGAGACCGCGCGTCCGGAACCCGGCGCCGACCACCGCGCCGCGGCCTCCGACCGCACGCGGACCGACGAGGCCCGTCCGCAGGGCGAGCCCGACACGGCCGAGCCCCTGGACGCCGAAGAGGTCGAGGCCGCGGCGGAGCCCGACGCCGAGCCTGAGGCCGCCGCGGAGACCGGCGAGGCCGAGGCCGCGCCCGAGTCCGGCGACGACGCCCTCCAGGACCTCCTCAAGCTCATGAGCCCCGCCGCCCTGCGCGCCTTCCAGGCCGCCGCGGGCGGCGGCGCCGACGCCGTGTCCGGCGTGGCCGGTCCCCACGGCGCCGCCTCGCTGCCGACGGGCCTGCGCCCGCTGCTGCTGAACGGGACGGCGACGGCCCCCGCGGCCGAAACGCCCGAGCCCCCCGTCCCGCCCGCCCGCGTGGTGGGCCAGGTGCTGCAGGCCCTGAGCCGCGCCGAGGGCCTGGGCGACGGCCGCGGCACGGTGAAGCTGGCCCTGGATCCCGCCCACCTGGGCAAGGTGGAGGTCACGGTGACGCGGCACGAGGGCCGCCTGGAGGTCACGTTCAAGGTGGAGTCGGCGGAGGCGGAGCACGCCCTGCGCTCCCGCGCCGGCGAGCTGGGCCAGGCCCTGCTGGGCAAGGGCTCCGGCTGGAGCGACGTGACCGTGACCGTGGTGCGCGAAGGCGAGGACGACGAGAACGCGCCGGGCCGCGAGCAGCCCGGCGATCAGGACGGCCGGAACGCCCGGCAGGACGAGGACGGGTCCGATCCCGACACGGGGGAGGGGGACTGATGTACGTGAACAGCGCCACCACGAGCAGCGGCACCGCGAGCGGTACGCAGCTCACCACGTCGCAGGAGAGCCAGGACCAGTTCCTGCAGCTCCTGGTGACCCAGATCCAGAACCAGAACCCGCTGGACCCCATGAGCAACGAGGAGTTCACCAGCCAGCTCACCCAGTTCTCCATGCTGGAGCAGCTGGAGACCATGAACTCCAACATGACCCAGGACATGACCTATTCCCAGTCGCTGAACAACACCATGATGCTCAGCCTGGTGGGCAAGCAGGCCTCGGTGGTGGGCGACGGCGTCACGGTGAGCGAGGGGGCGGCGGGCTCGTCGCGCCTGGATTCCGCCGGCGCCGGCACCGCCCGCGTGGAGGTGCGCGACGCCGACGGCGAGGTGGTGCGCACCTACATCACCGGCGTGGACGCCGGCTGGAACGACGTGACCTGGGACGGCCGCCTGGACAACGGCGAGCCGGCCGAGGACGGCGCGTACACCCTGTCGGTCACGGTCACGGACGCCGGCGGCTCGGAACTGGACCATCAGCTCTACGAATCCGGACGGGTGGACAGCATCCGCTTCGAGAACAGCCTGGCCGTGCTGTCGGTGAACGGCCAGGACTACTACGCGTCGGAAATCGCGGAAGTCGGCATCTAGCCGCCAAGGGAGGATCCCATGCTGCGTTCGCTCTACTCTGGCATCTCCGGTCTGAACTCCAGCTCCACGGAGATGGACGTCATCGGCAACAACATCGCCAACGCCAACACCGTGGGCTTCAAGAGCTCGCGCGTCACCTTCCGCGAGATGCTCAGCCAGACCGTGCGCGGCGCCAGCCGTCCGGTCAACGGGCAGCGCGGCGGCGTGAACCCCATGCAGATCGGCCTGGGCTCCGCGGTGGGCACCGTGGACACGCACTTCGGTCAGGGCGCCCTGCACAGCACCGGCCTGGTCACGGACCTGGCCCTGCAGGGCGACGGCTTCTTCATGCTGCGCGAGGGCGACAGCACCCTCTACACCCGCGCGGGCGCCTTCGGCCTGGACGGCGACAACTTCCTGGTGGATCCCGGCACCGGCATGCGCCTGCAGGGCGTGATGGCGGACGCGGCGGGCAACGTGACCAGCGGCCAGTGGACCGACATCGTCATCGATCCCAGCATGAGCGTGCCGGCCATGGCCACGGACAGCGTGCAGATCTTCGGCAACCTGGATGCGGACTCGGAGCCCCAGGGCACCATCCTCACCTCGCGCCACTTCATGGCCGCGGCCACGGGCACCGACGTGCTGACCAGCCTCTACGCCCAGGACGGCGACACCTTCAGCCTGGTGGACGGCGACCGCATCGCGCTGACCGGCATGGTGGACACGGGCGCGGGCGCCACCACCATCAGCGTCTCGCCCTTCGTGGTGGGCAGCACCACGCCGGGCGAGGGCGGCACCACCCTGGACGACCTCACGGCCTGGATCAGCACCCAGCTGGAGTCCCTGCCCGAGTTCAACCCCGGCGAGATCACCGTCACGCTCAACGCCGACGGCAGCCTCAGCCTGGACAACGGCAGCGGCGGCACCACGCTGCTGAACCTGCAGCTCTCGGTGCCCGGCAACTCCCACTTCAACGGCACCTTCGACTTCAGCGACAGCATCGGCCCCGGCGCCTCCGGCACCACGGACATGCCCAGCGAGGGCCAGGGCCAGATCCGCGCCGCCGCCACCAGCGACGACCTGCTCACCGACCTGTTCACCAGCACCGGCGCGAGCCTGGGCCTGAACATCGACGCCCTCAACCCCCAGACCACCCTGAGCATCGGCGGCAACGTGGGCACGGCCGAGGCGCCCAGCTACGACCTGGTGGTGGACGCCGCGAGCACGGTCCAGGACCTGCTGACCGGCCTGCAGATCGCCTTCGGCATCAGCACGGACCCGGTGACCCTGTCCGAATCCGGCGAGGTGGTCATCCAGGGCGAGCTGGGCACCGAGAACGCCCTGGGCCAGGTGGACATCCGCGAGGTGGGCGAGGTGAACCCCATCCTGGAGACGTCCTTCGACTTCGTGGAGACCCAGGAGGCCGCCGACGGCGGCGAGTACACCATGGTCTCCACCGTGTACGACTCCCTGGGCAACACCCACAACGTGCGCTTCACCTTCACCAAGCGCGTGGGCCTGAACGAGTGGAACTGGACGGCCGAGATGGAGGGCAACGAGGTCATCACCCAGGGCGGCTCCGGCACCGTGTCCTTCAACGAGGCCGGCGAGATCCTGGCCTTCCGCTACGCCGACGACGCCGGCCAGCTCTCCTTCACCCCCCAGGCCGCCGGCGCCCAGGGCGCCGAGACCGTGTCCTTCCAGATCGACGCCGGCCAGCTGGGCGAGTTCAACGGCCTGAGCCAGTACGCGGTGACCAGCGACCTCCAGTCCCTGGCCAACGGCTATCCGCCGGGCGACCTGCTGGACTTCGAGATCGAGACCGACGGCACGGTGGTGGGCCGCTTCAGCAACGACACCATGCAGACGCTGGCGCGCATCGGCATCGCCCGCTTCGCCAACAACGACGGCCTCATCCACGACGAGGGCAACACCTTCCGCCTGAGCAGCAACTCGGGCGATCCGCTCACGGGCTTCGCCGGCGAGGTGTCCGAGACGGCCGTGATCTCCGGAGCCCTGGAGTCGTCCAACGTGGACCTGACCGGGGAGCTGACCAACCTGGTGGTGGCCCAGCGGGCCTTCCAGGCCAACGCCCGGATCGTGACCACCGGGGACCAGATCTTGCAAGAGATCGTCTCGCTGGTGCGCTAGGGCCCCAGAAGGAGCTAAAGGATCATGATCCAAGTCACGAAATTGAATGGGAGCCAGATGGTCCTCAACGCCGATCTCATCGAGACGGTGGAGATCACCCCCGACACCCTGATCGGCCTGACCACGGGCCGCAAGATCATGGTGAAGGAGAGCCTGGACGAGATCATCCAGCTGGCCCTGGCCTTCCGGCGCAAGAGCCGGAGCCACCCCGTGCCCACCGGCGGGCAGGGGTCCGTGTTCGAGGGCGAGGACCGCTAGGTCGCAGAAACGCGAGGTCGTACGGTGGATATCGCGACAATCATCGGCGTGGTCGGGGCCCTGGGCCTGATCGTCTGGGCGATCCTCATGGGAGGTTCGCTGATCCTCTTCGTGAACGTGCCCTCGCTCATCATGGTGGTGGGCGGCACGATCATGGCCATCCTGATCAACTATCCGCTGCCGCGGGTGATCGGCATGATGGGGATCATCAAGAAGACGGTGCTGGCCGACGCCAACGAGCCGGCCGACATCATCCGGCGCCTGGTCAAGTACGCCGAGCAGGCCCGCAAGGAGGGCATGCTGGCCCTGGAGGAGCACTCCGAGAACGAGGAGAACCTCTTCCTGCGCAAGGGGCTGCGCCTGGCGGTGGACGGCACGGATCCGGCCCTGCTCCAGCGCATCCTGGAGAACGACATCGACCAGCAGCAGAAGCGGCACCAGGAGGGCAAGAAGATCCTGGACGCCGGCGGCGTGTACGCCCCGGCCTTCGGCATGATCGGCACCCTGGTGGGCCTGGTGAACATGCTGGCCAACATGTCGGACCCCAGCTCCATCGGCGTGGGCATGGCCGTGGCCCTGCTCACCACGTTCTACGGGGCGGTGATGGCCAACGCCATGTTCATCCCCATGGCCGGCAAGCTCCAGCACCGCTCGGCGGAGGAGGTGCTGGTGCGCGAGATGATCATCGAGGGGGTCATGGGCATCCAGAGCGGCGACTCCCCGCGCATCGTGGAGGAGAAGCTGCGCTCCTTCCTGACCCCGGCGGCCCAGCGCGCCATGGACGACGAGGCGGCCTAGCCGCCGCCAGGGAGGGAGCCCATGGGGAAGTGCAAGTGCCCGCCTGAAGAACCCGGGATCCCCGGGTGGGTCGTGACCTACGGCGACATGATGTCGCTGCTGCTCACGTTCTTCATCCTGCTGCTCAGCTTCTCGTCCATCCAGGAGACCAAGTTCAAGCAGGCCATGGAGTCCCTGCAGACGGCCCTGGGCGTGTTCAAGAACTCCCAGAGCGTGATCCAGTTCGAGAACATGGTGGTGCCGCAGGAGGTGGGCGGCGACCAGAGCGAGATGCTGTACGAGTTCCGGGAACTGGAACAGTACTTGCTCGAAGAGAACTTGGACGATCAAGTGGAAGTGGCGATGACGGAGGACGGGATCCAGATCCAGATCGAGGACGAGTTCCTCTTCGCCTCCGGCACCGCGGACCTGCAGTCGGGCACCGACAGGATCCTGGGCAAGATCGCCGGGTTCCTGGACGGCAAGGGCACGGAGATCCGCGTGAGCGGGCACACCGATTCCATCCCGATCCGCACCGCCCGCTTCCCGTCCAACTGGGAGCTGTCCGCCTCCCGCGCCATCGCCGTGGCGCGCGAGCTGCAGAAGACGGGCATCGCTCCCGCGCGCATGAGCGCCACCGGCTACGGGGAGTTCCGACCCATCGCCGACAACGGCACCGCCGAGGGGCGGGCCCGCAACCGGCGGGTGGAGATCTTCATGAGGTACGACAAGACTCCGGAGCAGGGCGAGACCACCGTCCTGCCCTTCGAAAGCGAGGGCTAGCATGGCCGACGAGAAGAAGGACGAGAAGAAGAAGGACAAGGGCGAAGGCGGCAAGGGCGGCCTGCTGGACAACAAGATCGTGCTGCTGGGGATCATCGTGGTGCTGCAGGCGGTCATGGCCGTGGGCATCATCCAGTTCGTCATCGGGCCCAAGCTCAACTCCCTGGCCCAGATCGCCGCCGAGCCGGCGGCCGTGGCCAGCCCGGATCCCGTGGAGGGCGAGGGCGTGCTGGTGGGCCTGGACGACATGACCGTGACCCTCAAGGGCCAGGGCCGACGCCAGAGCTACCTGAAGATCGCCATCGACCTGGAGGTGGCCGATCAGCCCACCGCGGACCAGGTCACGTCGCGCATGCCCCAGCTCCGCGACATCGCCATCCTGGCCCTGAGCAGCAAGTCCAGCGAGGACCTGGCCAGCGTGGACGGCAAGGCGGCCCTCAAGGCCGAGCTGCACCGCAAGTTCAGCGACGTGCTGCCCGACGGCAAGCTCACGAGCGTGTACTTCTCCGACATGGTGGTCCAGTAGCGCCCGGCGCGGAAACGACGTCATGACCGAGACCTCGACCGACACCAAGCCCGACCTGGACGCCCTGCTCGACGCCGAGCCCGACGAGTCCTCCGCCGCGGAGGAGCTCGCGGTCCCCGCCGACAGCCTGGCGGCCCAGCTGATCGATGAGAACCTCGGCACGCACCGCGGCTATCCCGTGCTGCCCTTCGACTTCCGTCGGCCCTACAACATCTCCAAGGCCTTCGAGAAGAACATGATGACCATCTGCGAGACCTTCGCCAAGGTCTCGTCGCTGAGCTTCACCAGCATGCTGCGGGCGAACGTGGCCGTCGAGCAGGAGCGGCTGCAGCTCACCACCTTCGGCGAGTTCCTCAAGAGCCTGCCGGAGCTGAGCTGCGTGGCCACCATGAGCCAGGCTCCCCTGAGCGGGCAGTCGCTGTTCCTGATGGACATCGGCATGAGCTTCACGGTGATGAAGCGGCTGCTGGGCGGTCCCATCGAGCCGGAGAACGACCACCGCAAGTTCACGGACATCGAGTTCGCGGTCACGCGGATCATCATGAACAGGTTCCTGGAAGCTTTCGGCCAGGGCCTGGAGAAGATCGTGCCGGTGGAGGGGGAGATCCACACCCTGGAGAACAGCCCCACCTACCTGGGCACCATGAGCAGCACCGAGGCGGTCATCCTGCTGCGCTTCACGATGACCGTGGACACCACCGAGGGCGAGCTCATCATCTGCATGCCCCTGACGGCCTTCGAGCCGGTCTGGGACCGCTTCTCGCCCGAGGAGGGCGTGGAGTACCGCAACGCCACCGACGTGCGCCGCGACCGGCTGCAGATGCTGGACAACCTGCAGGTGGCCGGCGCCGACGTGGTGGTGAACCTGGGCGAGCTCTGCATGACGATGGCCCAGGTCTTGCAGATCAAGGAAGGCGACCTCATCCCCCTGAACAAGCCCGTCGGCGACAAGCTGAAGGTGGAGGTGCAGGGGAAGACCATGTTCCTGGGCAGTCCCGGCAAGGTCAACAACCGGCGGGCCCTGAAGATCACCGACCGTCTGCTGCGGGAGGACTGAGATGACCAGCGACACCCTGAGCCCCGAGATCCGCAACCAGGAGCTGGTGGACGGCGCCAAGAGCAGGCACAACGCCCCGCCGCCTCCCCTGGAGGAGGACCTGGGCGACGCCTCCAACCTGGGCGTGCTGCTGGACATCGACATGAAGGTGACCGTGGAGCTGGGCCGCACGCGCATGGCCGTGCGCGACATCCTGGACCTGGCCCCCGGCTCCGTGGTGGAGCTGGGCAAGCCCCCCAGCGAGCCCGTGGACCTGCTGGTCAACGGCGTGCTGACCGCCCGCGGCGAGGTGGTGGTGGTGGACGATCACTTCGCCATCCGCATCACCAAGCTCCTGCGGCGCGGCGAGCAGATCAAGGGCCTGGTCTGAGATGACCCCCGTGGCCTTCCTGGCGGCCTGGAGCGACCCCGCCGGCACCTCCTGGTGGCAGATCCTGGGGGCGTTCCTGGCCGTGGCGGCCCTGCTGCTGCTGACCCTGCGCCTGCTGGGACGCTGGCAGGCCGCGCGCCTGCCCGGCGACGTGCGGGTGCTGAGCGTGGCCTCCCTGGGGCCCAAGCGGGCCCTGGAGACCCTGCGCTTCGGCCAGGAGGTGCTCACCTTCTACCGCAGCGAAGGGTCCATGGTGCTGCTGGAGCGCCGCCCCCTGGACCCCGCCGACGCGCCTCCGGCCGACGGCGGCCTGCTGGGCCGCCTGGGCGCCCGTCTGCGCCCGTCGGCTGACTGACTTCCGACCGCCCCCGGCCCCCTTTCCGCCACGATCCCGCCGCGGAACCCCCTCCAGACCCCTCCAATCGCCCCGCCGCGCCTGCGCGCGCTGGCACGCCCGTTGCCTACCGCTTCCGGAACCACGATCCCGAACCGGAGGCGACCCCGTTGCGAGCCCTGCTCCCCATCGTCCTGCTGACCCTGCTGCTGACCGCCGCCGCGGCCCCGGCCCAGACGCCGGCGTCGCCGCCCGTAGGCGTACCGGGCACGAACATCAGCCTCACGCTGGGCGGGGAGGACGGCGGCGCGCGCCTGGACACGGCGGTGGAGATCGTCCTGCTGATGACGCTGCTGTCGCTGGCGCCGGCGCTGCTGATCCTGCTGACCAGCTTCACGCGGATCATCATCGTGCTGGGCTTCCTGCGGCAGGCCATGGGCACCAACCAGATGCCCAGCAACCAGATCCTCATCGGCCTGGCCCTGTTCCTGACCTTCGTGATCATGGGGCCGGTCTTCCAGCGCATCAACGACGAGGCCCTGCAGCCCTACCTGGCCGAGGAGATCGGCCAGAAGGAGGCCTTCGACGCGGCCGCGGCGCCGCTCAAGGGCTTCATGCTGGACCAGGTGCGCGAGAAGGACGTGGCCCTCTTCCTGGAGCTGACCGGCCGCGACGCGCCGGAGACGCCGGAGGAGCTGCCCCTGCTCATCGTGATCCCCAGCTTCGTGATCGGCGAGCTGAAGATGGCCTTCCAGATCGGCTTCGTGCTGTTCCTGCCGTTCCTGATCATCGACATGGTGGTGGCCTCGGTCCTCATGTCCATGGGCATGATGATGCTGCCGCCGGTGCTCATCTCCCTGCCGTTCAAGGTGCTGCTCTTCGTGCTGGTGGACGGCTGGTACCTCATCGTGCGCTCCCTGGTGAGCGCGTTCCAGTAGGAGGACGCCGTGACGCCCGAATCCGTCATCACGCTGGGGCAGGAGGCCATGAAGGTCACGCTGCTGGTGGCCGGGCCCATGCTGGCCGGGGGCATGATCGTGGGCCTGCTGATCAGCATCTTCCAGGCGGCCACGCACATCAACGAGATGACCATGACCTTCGTGCCCAAGATCATCACGGTCTTCGTGGTGATGGTGCTCTCGCTGCCCTGGATCATCAACCAGCTCACCAGCTTCACGGTGGGCATCTTCGACCGCATCGCGGCCATGTGAGGGGCGCGGCGTGCCGGTGGTCTACGACGCCTCCTTCCTGGTCATCGCCTTCCTGCTGACGGTGCGCCTGGCCGTGGTGGCGGCGCTGCTGCCGCTGATCTCGGGCCGCACGGTGCCGGTGCTCTGGCGCCTGGCCCTGGCGGCCGTGGTGGCGGCGGCCTGCACCCCCGCCGTGGTGGCCGAGACCCCGTCGCTGCCCGAGGTCCTGACCTGGCAGGTCCTGGCGCGCGAGGCCTTCACCGGCGCGCTGGTGGGCGTGACCCTGAGCTTCGCGGTGGGGATCCCCTTCGCGGCGGTGCGTTTCGCGGGCCAGCTCATCGGCGTGCAGATCGGCTTCTCCATGGTGAACACCATCGATCCCCAGGGCGGCGCCCAGGTCACGGTGCTGGCCCAGCTCTACTACCTGCTGGCGGTGCTGCTGTTCTTCGCCTTCGACCTGCACCACGTGCTGGTGGGCGTGCTGGTGCAGAGCGCGCGGGTGGCGCCGCTGTTCGGGAGCGTGGACGGCCGCGCGGCCTCGTGGCTGCTGGTGGAGGAGTTCGGCGAGTTCTTCAGGCTGGGCCTGATCCTGGCCACGCCCACGGTGCTGGTGCTGCTGCTGGTGAGCGCCTCCATGGGCTTCGTGGTCAAGACGGTGCCGCAGATCAACATCCTGGTGGTGGGCTTCCCCATCCAGATCGCCGTGGGCCTGGCCGTGATCGGCCTTTCGCTGGTGTTCTTCGGCCGGGTGCTGTCCGGCCTGTTCCTGGGCATGGAGGAGCAGCTGGGGCGCGTGCTCGCGGCCCTGAGCGTCTGAACCGAAGGGCCGAGGAGGCCCGATCGCACGAGGAGGTGAGCCATGGCCGACGGTCCCGCCGGAGAACGCACGGAATCCGCGACACCCAAACGACGGGAAAAGGCCCTCGAGGAGGGCCAGGTGGCCATGAGCCAGGAGGTCAACTCCGCGCTCGTGCTGGCGCTCGCCTTCTCGCTGCTGTTCGTCTTCGCCGGCACCATGGCCACGCTGCTCAACCGCAACGCCCGCTACCTGTTCAGCCAGGCCCACCTGCTGCTGCTGGACGACCCCTGGGCCCTGGTGGCCATCGCCAAGGCCAACTTCACCCTCATCCTGACCACCCTGGCGCCGCTGATGGGCGTGGTCATGGTGGCCGGCCTGGCGGCCAACCTGCTGCAGGTGGGCTGGCACGTGAACCTGTCGGCCCTGGCCTTCCGCTGGCAGAACATCGATCCCCTGAACGGGGCCAAGCAGATCTTCTCCAAGCGCACCTCCTTCGAGCTGCTCAAGAACGTGCTCAAGCTGGCCATCATCGGCGGCATGGCCTGGTGGACGGTCTCCGGCATGATCGGCCAGATCTCTGGCACCGCGCTGCTGTCCCTGGCCGGTGTGCAGGCGGTGGGGAAGGCCGCCATGGCCAAGCTGGTCTACCGCATGGTGGCCCTGCTGGCCGTGCTCGCGGTGGTGGACTGGACCTTCCAGCGCCACGAGCACGAGGAGCGCCTGAAGATGAGCAAGCAGGAGGTGAAGGAGGAGGCCAAGGACATGGAGGGCGATCCCCAGGTGCGGGCCAGGATGCGCGCCATCCGCCTGGAGACCATGCGCAAGCGCATGATGGCCGACGTGCCCAAGGCCGACGTGGTGGTCACCAACCCCACCCACTTCGCGGTGGCCCTGAAGTACATGCCCGGCGATCCGGCCCCCAAGGTGGTGGCCAAGGGCGCCGACGAGGTGGCCCGCAAGATCAAGGAGATCGCCCGCAACGCCCGCGTCCCGGTGCTGGAGAACAAGCCGCTGGCACGGGCCCTGCATAAGTCCGTGGACGTGGGATCCTTCATCCCCGACGAACTCTACCAGGCCGTGGCCGAGGTCCTGGCCTACGTCTACCGCCTGAAGAACGCGTGATCCCGGAGGCCCCGTGAGCGAGACGACCGGCATCGACCGCGACATGGTCCTGGCCAACAGCAACGTGATGAGCGCCCTGGCGGTCGTCGCGGTGATCGGCCTGATGATCATGCCCATCGCCCCGGTGGCCCTGGACCTGCTGATCACGTTCAACATCGCCTTCGCGGTGGTCATCCTGCTGGTGGCGCTCTATCTGAAGCAGCCGCTGCAGTTCTCCAGCTTCCCCTCGCTGCTGCTCATGGTCACGCTGTTCCGCCTCTCGCTGAACGTGGCCTCCACGCGCCTGATCCTGGGCCGGGGCGAGGCGGGCAAGGTCATCGGCAGCTTCGGCGACTTCGTCATCGGCGGGAACTACGTCATCGGCGTGATCGTCTTCGCGATCCTGATGATCGTGCAGTTCCTGGTCATCACCAAGGGCTCGGGGCGCATCGCCGAGGTGGCGGCGCGCTTCACCCTGGACGCCATGCCGGGCAAGCAGATGGCCATCGACGCCGACCTGGGCGCGGGCCTGATCACCGAGCGCGAGGCCCGCAGGCGGCGCCGCGAGATCAGCGGCGAGGCCGAGTTCTTCGGCGCCATGGACGGCGCCAGCAAGTTCGTGCGCGGCGACGCCATCGCCGGCATCATCATCACGCTGATCAACATCGTGGCCGGCTTCATCATCGGCATGGTCCAGATGGACCTGTCGGCGGGGGAGGCCATGCGCCGCTTCACCGTGCTGACGGTGGGCGACGGCCTGGTCAGCCAGATCCCCGCGCTGCTGATCAGCACCGCCGCGGGCATGGTGGTCACGCGCCAGAGCGGCGCCATGAACCTGGGGCAGACCCTCAGCATCCAGCTCTTCCGCCAGCCCAAGGCCATCTACCTGGCCAGCGGCACGCTGGTCGTCTTCGGCCTCATCCCCGGCCTGCCCACGCTGCCGTTCCTGACGCTGGGCGCGGGCTTCGCGCTGGTGGGCCGCCTGATGGCAGGCCGCGTGCAGGCGGCCGAGGAGGCGGAGCTCGCCGAGGTGACCGCCCAGGACGAGGCCGCGGCGGAGCCGGCCCCCTCGCCCGGCCACGATCTCTACGTGACCGACACCCTGGAGCTGGAGCTGGGCTACGGCCTGCTGCCCCTGGTGGACGAGAAGCGCAACGGCGACCTGCTCCAGCGCATCAGCAAGATCCGTCGGCAGATCGGCACCGAGCTGGGCATGGTGGTGCACCCGGTGCGCGTGCGCGACAACCTGCAGCTGGGCCAGAACCAGTACGCCATCAAGCTCAAGGGCGTGGAGATCGCGCGGGCGGAGCTGCGCGTGGACCGCCTGCTGGCCATGAACGCCTCGGGCAGCGACGCCAGCTTCGGCGGGCAGCCCACGGTGGAGCCGGCCTTCCAGCTGCCGGCCCTGTGGATCGATCCCGGCATGCGCAGCGCCGCGGAGCTCGAGGGCTTCACGGTGGTGGAGCCGTCGGCGGTCCTGACCACCCATCTCTCGGAGATCGTGCGCGCCCACGCCGACGAGCTGCTCACCCGCCAGGACGTGAAGGACCTCTGCGAGACCGTGCGCGAGTTCGCGCCGGCGCTCATCGAGGACCTCGTACCGGACCGCGTGCCCGTGAACACCCTGCACAACGTGCTGCGCGCGCTGCTGCACGAACGCATCCCCATCAAGGACATCGTCACCATCCTGGAGACCCTGGCCAACCACACGGGCCAGGGGACCGACGCCCAGGTGGAGCGCGTGCGCGAGGCGCTGCGCCGCACCATCAGCAGCCTGTACCTGGAGCCCGACGGCCACCTGCACGTGATCTCGCTGCACCCCCATACCGAGCAGGCCCTGGTGCGCGCGGTGAGGGAGTCCGAGTCCGCCGGCATGGTGGCCATGGATCCGGCCTTCACCCAGCGGTTCCTCGAGAGGCTGGAGCAGGCCCTGCAGGCGGCCTACCGCCGCGGCACGCCGCCGGTCCTGCTGGTGCCCACGCCCCTGCGCCTCTTCGTCAAACGTTTGGTGGAGCCCACCTTCGGCGCCCTCGCGGTGCTGGGCTACACGGAGATCACCCCCCAGACCAAGATCAAGTCGGCCGGAACGGTGGCCGTGAAGGAAGGGACCCATGTCCACGAAGCCACAGCATGACCCCACCATCGCCGTGGTGCGCGGGGCCACCGTCGCGGAGGCCCTGGCCAACGTGAAGAAGCTCTACGGGCCCCAGGCCGCCGTGGTGCGCAGCCGCGAGGTGCGCGAGCGCAGCGCCGACGACCTGGGCGAGTCGCGCAGCGTGGAGGTGCTGGTGGCCCTGGACGGAGGCGCCGCGCTGAAGGCGCAGACCCCTGCGCGTCCGGCGGCCTCGGTGCTGGAGCGGCTGGAGAGCGAGCTGGCGCGGGTGGAGTCCCTCACCGCGGCGGTGCGCGCCTCCCGCGAGATCCCCGCGGATCCCGATCAGAAGCTCCTGGACGCCTACCCCCTGGGCGCCGCCCTGCTGCGCGCCGGCGTGGGGCGTCCCGCCGCCGTGCACCTGGCCCGGCTCTGGGCCGCGGAGTCCGCCGGCCGCGCCGACGCCGATCCGCAGCGCTCCCTGGCGGCCCAGGTGCGTACGAGCCGCGCCCACTGGGGCACGCTGGGCGGCTGCCACGTCTTCCTGGGCGAGGCCGGCTGCGGCAAGACCACCCTGGTGGAGGCCGTGGCCGCGCGGCTGCAGCGCGAGGGCCAGAAGGTGCTGATCCTGGCCGTGGCGCCGGAGCACGGCGGCGTGATCCGCCGCCTGCAGGAGCGCACCCGCGATCTGGGCGTGGACGGCGCCGTGCTGCGACGCGCCGACCAGCTGGAACGGGCCGGCGCGAGCCTGCGCTCCTACGACGCCGTGCTCATCGACACGCCGCCGGTGGACGGCGCCGCCATGGCCGATCCCCATCTGCAGCGGGCCCTGGCCGAGAACGAGCGCTTCCACCGCCACCTGGTGCAGCCCCTGGACGCCGACGCCGCCGGCGACGCGCGCCAGTGGCGCCACGCCCGCACCTGGAACTGCGACTGGATCGCCCTGTCGCGCCAGGACCTGGCCCCGCGTCCGGGGCGGGCCCTGGAGCTGGCCATGGCCGCGCCGCATCCGCTGTCGCTGGCGTCGCGCCGGCAGGGCGGGGAGCTGCGCGTGGAGATCGCCGACGCCGAACGTCTCGTGGCGGACCTGCTGGGCCGCAGCGCACCCCAGGCCCGGATGATGGAGGTCTGAAGCCGTGAGCAAGCTGGTGAGCACCGTGGCCATGACCGCCGCCTTCACGGCCGTGCTGGTCTCCCTCTGGCAGGACTACGGCCCCCTGGTGGCCATGAAGCGCGCCGCCCTGGCCTACTTCGCGTTCTACGTGGTGGGCGCCGCGCTCATGCTCGTGTTCCGCACGGGCATCGAGGACGAATGGAAGCTCGCGGAGCAGCGCCGCCGCGAGCAGGAGAAGCTCAAGCGTGACCAGGAGCTGCAGGGCCATTCCTGAACCGTGATGGCACGGATGCTGCTGAGTCCCGTCTGATCCCGAGACCCGACCCGAGACAAGGAACGGAACCCCAATGCTGAAGACCGAACAGCTGGCGCATCAGGACCTCTGGGACCGCGTGGCGCAGAACGGCGACTGGGACGCCCGCCAGGCCCTGGTGGAGAAGTACGCACGGGTGGTGAAATACGTGGCGGGACGCATGGCCATCGGCCTGCCCCACTACGTGGACCAGAACGACCTGGTCTCGGCGGGACTGCTCGGCCTGATCCAGGCCGTGGACAACTTCGACTGCGAGCGCGGCATCAAGTTCGAGACGTACGCCATCCCGCGCATCCGCGGCGCCATCCTGGACGAGCTGCGCAGCCAGGACTGGTTCCCCCGCTCCCTGCGGCGCAAGGCCCGCCAGCTGGAGGAGGCCTACGTCTCCCTGGAGACCAAGCTGGGCCGCCCCGCCACGGACGAGGAGCTGGCCAAGGAGCTCAACGTGAGCCGCGACGAGCTGCTCACGATGATCGAAGAGGTCTCGGTGGCCACCATCATCTCCCTGGACGCCGAGAGCGGCGGCGAGGGCGACGACACCACCACCCTGGGCGAATACCTGCCCGATCCCAAGGCCGACGACATCGAGGAGCGCGTCACCGGCAAGGAGATGGTCAAGCTCATCGCCGACGGCCTGGAGGAGCTGCCGGAGAAGGAGCAGCTGGTGCTGGTGCTCTACTACTACGAGGACCTGACCCTGAAGGAGATCGGCAGCATCCTGGACGTGACCGAGTCGCGGGTCTGCCAGATCCACACCAAGGCGATCATGCGCCTGCGCGGCAAGCTGAAGCAGCCGGCCGGCAAGCGCAGCATCGACCGCCTCACCAAGGAGATCCGCCAGTCCCGCAAGCGCGGGGACCAGGAGACCATCGTGGAGTCCATGGACCTGCTCGCCGGGTTCGCGATCCCCTCCATGCTGGTGCTGGCCAGGCTGCTCCTGGAGCACGGGGTGCCGCTGTTCAGCGGGCCCATCACGTAGGGGGACGCACCCGTGGCCGCCGACGGCTTCTCCGTCAAGACCGCCCTGGCCCAGATGGGCAACGTGGCGCGGACCCAGCTGAAGGGACAGCAGGGGCCGCAGGCCACCAGCCAGCAGGTCAAGCGGCCGGGGGAGGACCAGAGCCGGGTGGAGCAGGTGCGCAAGACCGAGGATTCCCAGCAGAGCAAGCTGGATCCCGACGCCCGCCAGCAGGACGAACGCCGCCGCCGCAAGCGCGGCCGGCGCGACCAAGACACCGAGAACGACCGCGACGTCCCCCAGGACGACGCGGAGGAGACGGGGCCCGGCCAGGTCCTGGACCTGAAGGCCTGAGCGCGCACGGAGGACGACGATGGCGTGGAGCGAACTGATGGCGGACAACGGGATCGTGGGCTGGGGCGTGGCCTTCCTGCTGGCGGTGGGCGGCACCGCCGTGGTGGTGGCGGCCTGGCTGCAGTTCCGCAGCACCTGGAAATCCCTGCCGGCGCCCGTGAAGGCGATGCTCGGCACGCGGGCCCCCCGTGCAAGGGCCGCCAAGGCTGCGGCCCCGACGCCCCCGGCGCCGTCCGCCGAGCGCCCCCGCGAGCAAAGGGATCCCGGCCGCGCGGTGCGCGCCTATCGGGGCCAGGCCGAAACGCCTGCCGCCCCGGCTCCCGAACCCGCCGCTCCAGCGGCGCCGCCCCCGGCTCCGGCCGTGCCCGCCCACGCCCTCTCCATGGAGGACCTGGACGCCTACCTGACGCGCCTGCACCGGGCCGTGGACGAGCTGGAGGCCGCCGCCGGCGCGCCGTCCTGATCCCAGCGCACCGATTCCGCCCTTGCGGTCAGGGTCCCTCCGTGGTTCCTTGGTCCTGTCATGCCTGACAGAATAGCAGGAGGGCGGTCGTGGAACGGAATCTTCTGGTGCTCCTGGGGCGCAACCCGTCCCTCTACAAGATCATGGCGGACTGGGCGTTGGAGGACGTGGACCTCTACGTCCACGACGACCCCTCCGAGGCCCTGGCCCACCTCTCGGACGGTCAGGCCGCCCTCTTCGTGTTCGATACCAGCGGCTTCGGCCGCACCTCCCACGTGGTGGACACCTTCCTGAACCTCAAGGGCGACGCCGACCTCATCATCCTGGGCGATCCCGCGGTGATGAGCGACGTGCAGGACCGGCCCCACCGCGGCATCATCCGCCGCCTGGACCTCACCGCCACGCCCGAGGAGCTGCGCAGCCTGGTGGAGCGCCTGCTGCGGCTGCGCACCATCCGCCAGCGCAGCGGCATCGTGGGCCGTTCGCCCGCCGTGAACCAGATGATCTCCCTCATCGCCCAGGCCGCGCCCCTGGACGTGAACGTGCTGATCCAGGGGGAGAGCGGCACCGGCAAGGAGCTGGTGGCCCGCGCGATCCACGCCCACTCCTCCCGCCGCGACGGCCCCTTCCTGAGCGTGAACTGCGGCGCCCTGAGCGAGGGCGTGCTGGAGAGCGAGCTCTTCGGCCACGCGCGCGGCGCCTTCACCGGCGCCGTGCAGCGCCACGAGGGCGTGTTCCAGCGCGCCGACGGCGGCACGCTCTTCCTGGACGAGGTGGGCGAGATGCCCCTGGGCATGCAGACCCGCTTCCTGCGCGCCCTGGAGACCGGCGAGTTCACGCCCGTGGGCGGCACGGAAACCCTGCGCAGCGACATCCGGCTGGTGGCCGCCACCCACCGCGACCTGGCCGCCGACGTGGACCGCGGCCGCTTCCGTCAGGACCTGTTCTACCGCCTGCGGGTCGTGGTCATCCCCACGCCGCCGCTGCGCGAACGCACCGTGGACATCCCGGTGCTGGTGCGCACCTTCCTGGACCAGGAGAACGCCCGTCACGGCCTGCACGTGCGCGGACTGAGCCGCCCGGCCCTGGACGTGCTCTCCCGCTACCGCTGGCCCGGGAACATCCGCGAGCTCCGCAATGTTGTCAGCTCCCTCGTGGTGCTGAAGCAGGAGGGCATGATCGAGGCCGACGACCTGCCGGCGGAGATCGTGGACGCCGTGGCCAAGACCGGCAGCTCGCCCCACGTGCCCGTGCCGCTCAACTTCGAGCTGCACGAGCAGATGGAGAAGGAGCTGGTGGCCCGCACGCTGTGGGAGCTGCGCAACGACGTGAAGGAGATCAAGGCGCTGCTGCTGGGCGGGCGCGGGACGGCGGGTCGGATGGTGCCCGCCTGGACCGACGGGGACGCCGGCCGCGTGGTGGACACCTACGCCGGCGACCTGGGCTACAGCACGGAACCGGCGAGCGACGGGGGAGACCTCCAGTCGGCGGAACGGACGCTGATCGAAGCGGCCCTGCGCGCCACCGGAGGACGTCGCCGCCAGGCCGCGGAACGGCTCGGGATCTCCGAGCGGACCCTGTACCGGAAGCTGAACAAGTACGGATTGTCCTGAGGCTGGTCCCGCGCGACGGACCGGTGTATCATGATGGGAAGATCCCCTGCATTTTCCCGTTCCAACCGACCCCTGGAATGTGAGGACGACGATGCTGAGTCTGCCCGAGGCCCTTCGCCGAGGCCCGATCCCCGCGCTGGGCGCCCTGGCGCTGCTGCTGATCCTGGCCGCTCCCCGGGCCCAGGCCGCCAAGTACGCCGGAGCCTTCATGGACGACGGCGGCGGCGCCCGCGCCCTGGCGCTGGGCGGCGCCTTCACCGCGGTGGCCGACGACCCCTCGGCCGCCTACTGGAACCCGGCGGGGCTGAGCTTCGCCACGGACCGCCAGCTCCTGGTCATGCACTCGGAGCGCTTCGGCGACCTGATCGACCGCGACTACGCCGCCTACGTGCAGCCCGTGAACTGGTCCCTGCTGGGCGGCGATCAGGCGGGCGTGGGCGTGTCGCTCATCCGCCTGGGCGTGGACGACATCGCCTTCACGGACCACATCAACCTGGACGCCGACGGCGACGGCGTGGTGAGCGCCCTGGAGCAGTTCGCACTCTTCGACCGCCAGGACGAGATCCGCTACGTGAGCGACGCCGAGTACGCCCTGTTCCTGTCCTACGGCGAGCGCCGCGGGAACTGGCGACTGGGCGGTTCGCTCAAGTTCATCCGCCAGAGCGTGGGCGAGTACAGCAGCATGGGGCTGGGCGTGGACGTGGGCCTGTTCCGGCCCGGCCTGTGGGGCAACCTGGACTTCGGCCTGAAGCTGCAGGACGCCACCAGCACGCCCCTGGCCTGGAACACCGCCGACAGCACGGTGGAGAGCATCGCGCCCGCGGTGATTCCCGCCCTGGCCTACCGTCTGCCGGTTCCGGCCTGGGACGCCTCGGTGCTGCTGACCACGAGCTTCGAGACGCGCTTCGAGAACCGCGGCGACGCCGACCAGTACAGCACCGGCTCGCTCAGCACCAACGTGCACGCGGGCATGGAGGTCGGGTTCGCCAACCGCGTGTTCGTGCGCGGCGGCTTCGACAGCGGCTGGGGCAGCGAGGACATGACCGCGGGCGCCGGTTTCCGGCTCTCGCGTCTGACGGTGGACTACGCCTACGCGGGCGACGTGCTGGGCATCGACGAGTCCACCCACCGCATCAGCCTCACGGCCGGATTCTGAGCCGGGCTCAGCCCCGGCCGGGCCGGTAGGCGTACATGCGCTGGCCCGGCTTGATCAGGCTGGAGCCGTGCATGTTGTTGACCTGGCGCAGATGCTGCAGCGTGACGCCGAGCTTCCGGGCGATACCCCCCAGGGTATCGCCCTTCTTCACGTTGTAGGTGACCCGCTCATAGCCTTCCGGCGGGACGTAATGCCCCTTCTCCACGGCGCGCGACGCGGCCTGCTCCGCCAGGGCCTTGGGCATGGGGATGAGCAGGCGGTCGCCGGGCCGGATCATGGCCACGTCGGCGATGCGGTTCAGCCCGGCGATGTCCTTCACCGTGGTGCCGTACGTGCGGGCGATGGCCCCCAGGGTCTCGCCCCGCTGCACCGTATGGCGCCGCCAGGTCAGCCGCTTCTCGACCGGGATGGACGCCAGCTCGCGGCGCGCACGCTCCGCCGTGCCCTGCGGCACCTTGACCGGGTAGGCCTCGCGGCCGGGGGGCGAGGCCCGCCGCAGCAGGCCGGGGTTCAAGGCGCGGACCGCGGAGGCCGGGACGCCGGCGCATTCGGCCACCAGATCCAGGTCCGTGGCGTCCACCACGGGGACCACGTCGAAGGCCAGGTCCGGCAGCTCCTGCACTTCGATGCCATACCTCTCCGGATGCTCGCCCACCTCCGCGGCGGCGATGAACTTGGGAATGTGGTTGCGCGTCTGGGCCGGCAGATGCAGCTTCCAGAAGTTGTCGTGGCCGGCCAGGCGCACGGCCCGCTCCACCCGGAACTCGCCGGTGTTGTAGGCGGCCAGGACCAGGGCCCAGTCGCCGAAGCGATGGTAGAGCTGGCTCAGGTAGGTGGCCGCGGCCTCCGTGGAGGAGGCGAAGTCCCGGCGCTCGTCCACCCACCAGTCGCAGCGCAGTTTGAAGTGCCGTGCGGTGCCGGCCATGAACTGCCAGGGGCCCACGGCCCCCACGCCGGAGCGCGCGCCGGTCACGAAGCCGCTCTCGATGGCGGACAGGTAGATGAGCTCGCGGGGGAGGCCGGCGCGGTCCAGCTCCGCGTAGATGAGCGAGTCCACCTCGCTCTTGCGTTCCAGCCAGCGCGTGAAGGGCAGCTTGCCCTCGTTGCTGAAGTAGCGGATCCAGCGTTCCACCTGCTCGTTGCGCACCTGGAGCAGATCCGTGGCGATGTCGCGCCGCCGCTCGCCGGCGATGGGGATCAGGGAGTCCGGCAGCGACAGGCCGCGCACGCCGGCGTAGGCGGCTGTGAGCAGGGAGTCGTCGGCCAGGACCGACGCGTGGAGCGCCTCCTCCTCGGCCACCACGCCGGCCAGCAGGCCGGTGCGGCGGCGCAGGCTGCCCAGGTAGTCGGCGGCCACGGGGTCGCTGTCGGCGGGGAGGACGGCCTCGCTCTCGGCGCGCAGGAGGAAGAGCAGGTCGCGGGCGGCCGAGGTCTGGCCCTGCGCCAGCAGCTCCAGGGCCTGGCGCCAGAGCCCGTCGAGCTCGGCCAGATCGGGGCGGTCGGCGAGCACGGCGGCCAGGCCGGGATCCGGGTCCTCCAGCAGCACGTCGGAGGTGGGGGCGGGCCGGACGGGGGTGACCATCGGCGCGCTGTCCGCGAGGGCCGCCACGGGGGCGGAGCTGCGGGCGGGATCGAGATCGGGCCGAGCGGGCGTGGAGGAGCAGCCCATGAGTCCGAGACAGCACAACATCATGCAGGACAGGACGATGCGGAAGATCCTTCTCACGGCGCGCGATCCTTTGCGTTGCGGGCGGACGCGGGGACGAGCATCCGTCGGCAGTATCCTGATTGCAACTAATATGACCATGTGTCATACTAGGCTTGCAGCTCTTCTTGTCGATTCGGGAATCTACACCATCGGGCGCATGCAGGGAACCACGAGCATCGTGGACGGGCGGGAACATGGATAGGACCTTGCGCTGGCTGCTGTCGCAGGCCCGTCTCGGGCCGTCGCTGCGCCTGCCCGCCATGCGCGCCCTGGGCGGTCGCCGGCCCGATGCCATCCAGGCCGCGGGCCGCGCCGTCATCCGCTCTCTCATCCAGCGGGGCGATCTGGTGCGCGTGCGCATCGAGGGCGCCGACGCGGACGCGCCCCGCGAGATCTACGCCCTGCGCGGGCACGCCAACCTCCTGGACCTGGAGCCGTTCCTCGCCGGAGAGCCCCTGACGCCGGCCGCGCCCCCGCCCGCCGTACCGGCGCCGGACGCCTGCGACATCGATTCCGTGGACCTGCTGGGCGTGCTGGAACGGATGCAGGAGTTCCAGCTCCTGCCCGCGCTGCACGACGGCGGCGCCGCCTGGCTGGAGGCCCTGCTCTCCATGCTGGACGACGTGCTGCCCGACGCGACGGTCCACCTGGAGCTGCACGACGCCGCCCTGGCCCCGGAGCACCCGGCCCACGTCTTCCACACGCCGCCCGGAGCTCTGCCGTTCTGGGCGCGCATCCGCCGGCGCGGCGAGTCCTGCCGGCTGGGCCGGCGCGAGGACCTGCCGCCCCACCTGCGCGACCGCGCCGACGAAGGCGCCGGCTTCACCGTCCAGGTCACCCCGGTGCTCGCCCCTGATCCGGAGCCGGCGTCGCAGGAGCCGCGCGAGGCGGGCCTGCTCTACCTCTGCGCCGACGGGCCGCGCGGCGACGCCTTCGTGGAGCTGGCGCGTCGGCTGAGCCGCTTCGTCACCCACAGTTGGCGCCATCGGCTCCGCGTGGGCCGCCTGGTGCACACGGACCCCCTCACGGGCGTGCACAACCGCGGCTCCTACGACGAGCAGATCGGCGTGGAGCTGGAGCGCTGCCGCCGCCACGGCACGCCCCTGGTGCTGCTGCTGGGCGATCTGGACCATTTCAAGCGCGTCAACGACACCCACGGCCACCCCATGGGCGACCGCGTGCTCAAGACCGTGGCCCGGGAACTGCAGGAGGGCCTGCGCCGCATCGACCTGGTCTGCCGCGTGGGCGGGGAGGAGTTCGCCCTCATCCTGCCGGACACGGACCTGGAAGCGGCCCGGGAGGTCATCACGCGCCTGCAGGTGCGCATCGCCAACCTGCGCCTGACCGACGCCGCCAGCCCGGAGGCCCTGCGTGTGACCATGTCCTTCGGCGGCGCCGTCTTCCCTGAGGCGGGCACCACCCCCGAGGCGCTCTACGAGGTGGCCGACCAGATGCTCTACCTCTCCAAGCAGCGGGGGCGCAATCGTTGTCATTTCTGGCGCCCGGACTCCGAACCGCTGCTCACGCTGCCCGCCTACCGCGAAGGCTGAGCCGCGTCCGGCTGCTCCTGCTCTGGGCCGCGGCCTGGGTTCTTGGGGATGCTGCCGGCGCCGGGCTCGATCCGTTTCCCCCCGCCCTGGATGCCGCGCCCCGCGGGCTCGCGGCCCTGTCGTTGCCGGCGTTGGCCGCGGCAAGCCCCGGCCTGCGGCCGCTCGCGCTGCTGGCCGCGGCGGCCGGATCGGCCGGCGAAGCGGCACGGCGCGCCGCGGATCCCCGCCGCCGTCCCGCCGTGCTCGTCCCCGATCCCTGGTCTCCGAGCCGTTGGGCCGAACGGCGCGGCACAGGCGTGCTGAGGATCACGGGCTGGCCCGCCCGGAACGGGGAGCGGTGGCGGGCGCCGGCCGTGGTGCTCCACGCCCGGGACGCGGAGACGGGCGACGCCCTCGCCTCCCTGCGACCGTGGGAGGGGGTGCTGCTGCAGGGCGAGGGTCCGCCGCCCGCTCCCGGCGACCGCTTGGCCGCGCGCTGGCGACGGTCGCCGCCCCGCGATCCCGCCGTGGCCGACGGCTTCTCGGAGCGCACGTTCCTGGGGGCGCGCGGCCTGGGCTGGCGGCTGCGCGCCGACGAGGCCGTCGTCCTGCCGCCCGACGCCCTGGCCCGCATCCTCGCCCCCGCCGCGGCCTTGCGGGGTGCCCTGGCCCGCACCTTGGATCAGGCTTATCCGCCCCGGGAGGCGGCCCTGCTCCAGGCCGTGCTCCTGGGCGAGCGCGGCGGCGCCCGCGATCCCGCCCGCGACGGGTTCACGCGCCTGGGCCTGGCGCATCTCTTCGCGGTGAGCGGCCTGCATGTGGGCATCCTGGCGGGTTTCACCGGCGCGCTGCTGGGGGCGTTGCGCTGCCCGCCAACGTGGCGCGCGCCGCTCACCGCGGGATTGCTCTGGGGCTACGCGGGCGTGACCGGCGCCGCGCCCAGCACGGTGCGCGCCGCGGCCATGGCCACGCTGCTGCTCGGCGCCCGCGGCCTGGGCGGGCGTGCGGCTCCCGGCCACGGTCTGCTGCTCGTGTTCTGGGCCACGCAGGCGTGGTCGCCGGCATCCCTGGCCGATCCCGGGCTGCGGCTGTCCTTCCTGGCGGTGGCCGGGATCCTGGTGGGCGTGCAGGCCGCGGGCGCCTGGGAGCCGCCGCGGGCGGCGCGGCCCCTGCGCGACGGCCTGGCGGTGAGCCTGGGAGCGCAGACGGGCACCGCGCCGGCCGTGGCCGCGGGGTTCGGCTTCCTGGCCCCGTGGTCGCCCCTGGTCAACCTGGCGGCCGTGCCGCTCTTCGGCCTGGCCGTGTGGCTGGCGGTGCTGGGCCTGGTCCTGGCGCCCGTGGAGCGGCTGGCCGCGGGGCCGGCCACGGCCGCCTGGCTCCTGCTGCGGGGCCTGGAGGGCCTGGCGTCGTGGCTGGACGGCTGGTTGGGGCGGCCGCCGGCCGTCTCGTCGTGGGGACCGCTGCGCTGGGGCGTCGCGCTGGCCGCGGCCGCGGTGCTGTCCCGGGCCGCGCCGCGTCGCCGTCTGGCGGCGGCGGCGCTGCTGCTGCTGCTGCCGTGGTGGGCGCCTCCGCGCCCGGGAGGCGCCATGGAGGCGGTGCAGTTCGACATCGACCAGGGCGACGCCGCGGCCCTGATCTTCCCCGACGGCCGCTGCGTGCTGATCGACACGGGACCGGCCTGGGACGTGGGCGGTCCCCTGGTGCGCGATGCTCTGCCCTGGCTGCGGCGACGTGGCGTGCGTCGCCTGGCCGGCGTGGCCCTGACCCACGCCCACGCGGATCACGACGGCTGCGCCGACGCCGTGGCCGCCGAGTTCCCCGTGGACGCCTGGTGGCTGGGTGGCCGCTGCGCCCCGCCGCCGGACACGCCGCCCCACGCGATCCACCGGCCCCAGGCCGGCGACACCCTCCTGGCATCGTCGCCCTGGGTGCTCCTCTGCCTGGGCGGCGGCGCGCCCGACGCCCATGAGAACGACCGCAGCCTCGCGGTGGGCCTGTTCCGCGACGGCCGGCCGGCAGGGCTGTGGACCGGCGATCAGGAGGCCGCGGGGGAGGCCGCCACCCTGGCCACCGGCCTGCTGGACGGCGGCCCCTGGGACGTCTTCAAGGCGGGGCACCACGGCAGCCGCACCTCCAGCACGCCCGCCCTGCTGGACCGCGCGCGGCCCGCCGTGATCCTGATCAGCTGCGGCGTGGCCAACCGCCACCGCCACCCCAGCCACGGGGTCTTCACGGCCCTGGGCGACACGTTGCCGCTGCGCCGCACGGACCTCGAGGGCACGCTCCACGTGCGCTGGCGGGGGCCCGGAGCGCCGGAAATCCGCGGCTCCCGGCCCCCGCCTTGACACTGCCGGGGGCTGCTCGTACCATCCCCGCGTCACCGTCGGCCGACCGGCCGGAACCGTTCGCTTTCCACCGAAACGGGAGTCCCATGCACGCGCTGCGCAGCACCGTCGATCTCGGCCTTTCGCCGGACCGAAAGGGCAAGGTGCGCGAGATCTTCGACCTCGGCGACCGCTTGTTCATCGTCGCCACGGACCGGATCTCCGCCTACGACGTGGTCATGGACCAGGCGGTCCCCGGACGCGGAGTCGTCCTGACCGTGATGACCCTGGCCTGGCTGAACCGCTTCCCCGACATCCCCAACCACCTGATCACCGCCGACCCCGACCAGTTCCCCGAGCCCTTCGCGAGCCACCGCGAGGCCCTGGCCGGCCGCAGCATGCTGGTGCGCAAGGCGGAGACGTTCCCGGTGGAGTGCATCGCCCGCGGCTACATCACGGGTTCCGGCTGGAAGTCGTACCTGGCCGAGGGGCACATCTGCGGCCATGACCTGCCCGCCGGCCTGAAGAAGAGCCAGCAGCTCCCGCAGATCCTCTTCACGCCGTCCACCAAGGCGGAGGAGGGCCACGACGAGAACATCTCCTTCGCGGAGGCGGAGGCCATGATCGGCGCCGACGACGCCGCGACCCTGCGCGACCTCACCCTGCGCATCTACGGCGAGGGCGCGGCCTTCGCGCGGGAGCACGGGGTGCTGATCGCGGACACCAAGTTCGAGTTCGGGCGCATCGACGGGAAGGTCACCCTCATCGACGAGGTGCTCACGCCGGACTCGTCGCGCTTCTGGCCCGCCGCGGACCACGTTCCCGGCGAGGAGCCGCCCAGCTGGGACAAGCAGATCCTGCGCAACCACCTGGAGACCCTGGACTGGGACAAGACGCCGCCGCCGCCGGCCCTGCCCCAGGACATCCTGGACCGCACCCTGGCCCGGTACCGCGAGGTGCTGGAGATCCTGTTCCCCGAGGAGGCCGCCCGATGGGCAACGGCGCTGAACTGAACCGCCCCCGGCGCGCGCTGCTGAGCGTGACCGACAAGACGGACCTGGACGTGGTGGCCGACGCGCTGAAGGCCCACGGCTACGAGATGATCGCCAGCGGCGGCACCGCCGCCTGGCTGCGCGACCACGGCTGCCGGGTGGTGGACGTGAGCGAGGTGACCGGCTTCCCCGAGGTGTTCGGCGGCCGGGTGAAGACCCTGCATCCGCTGGTCTTCGGCGGCATCCTGGGGCCGGACGAGGCCGCCTTCGCCGGCGTGGCGGAGCTGGGCCTGCGGCCGGTGGACGTGGTGGTCTGCAACCTCTACGACTTCGAGGCCGCCATCGAGGGCGGCGCCGACGAGGCCGGGGCCATCGAGAAGATCGACATCGGCGGACCGTCGCTGCTGCGCGCGGCGGCCAAGAACTTCCGCCGCGTGTGCGTGCTGCCGTCGCCGGACTACTACGAGGAGTTCGCCGACGCCTGCGACGCGGGCGGCGGCCTGCCGGACCTGGAGTTCCGCCGGCGCATGGCGGCCCAGACCTTCGAGACCGTCCTGGACTACGACATGGCCATCAGCGAGTGGTTCCAGGCCGAGTCCACCGCCGACACCAACCTGCTGACCCTGCGCTACGGGGAGAACCCGCACCAGGCGGCGGAGATGACCGTGCCCATCGGCAGCGGCGAGGGTCCGCTGGCGGGCATGGGGCTGCTCCAGCTCAACGGCAAGGAGCTCTCCTACAACAACGTGATCGACGTGATCGCGGCCGGGAAGCTGGCCGCGGATCTGGACGGCATCGCCTGCGCGGCCATCAAGCACACCAATCCCTGCGGCGTGGGCACGGGCGGCACGGCGGCGGCGGCGTTGGAGCGCGCCCTGCTGTGCGACCCGGAGTCGGCCTTCGGCGGCATCTTCGCCTTCACGTCGGAGGTGGATCTGCCGGCGGCGGAGATCCTGGCGGAACGCTTCTGCGAGGTGATCCTGGCGCCGTCGTACAGCGAGGACGCCCTGGCGCGGCTGCAGAAGAAGAAGAACCTGCGCGTGCTGGAGATGGATCCGGCCCTGTTCACGCGCACCACGTCGGGGCGCAGCCTGTCCTTCGGCGAGGTGAACCTCTTCCAGGACGAGGACATGGGCTTCCCGGAGCTGGACACCTGGGAGCACGTGGCCGGCCCCGCGCCGGACGCGGCCACCCTGGACGCCCTGCGCCTGAACTGGAAGGTCTGCAAGCACGTCAAGAGCAACGCCATCGTGCTGGGAGACGCCTCCGGCACCCTGGGCATCGGCGCCGGGCAGATGAGCCGCGTGGACAGCACGCGCATCGCCGTGCGCAAGGCGGGGGACCAGGAGCTGGAGCTGAAGGGGTGCGCCTGCGCCTCGGACGCCTTCTTCCCCTTCGCCGATTCCATGGAGCGCCTGCACGAGGTGGGCGTGGCCGCGGCGGTGGCCCCCAAGGGCTCCATCCGCGACGACGAGGTGATCGCCGCCGCCGAGCGCCTGGGCATCACGCTGATGCACACGGACCGGCGCCACTTCCGCCACTGACCGGAGGACCCATGGCCAACGCCAGCCATCCCGTCCACGCCGAGATCGCCGTCATCGATTTCGGCAGCCAGTACACCCAGCTCATCGCGCGCCGGCTGCGCGAGGTGGGCGTGTTCAGCCAGATCTATCCCTTCCACCGCTACCAGGACGTGCTGGGGCGGCCGGAGGTGAAGGGCCTGGTGCTGTCGGGCGGCCCGTCGTCGGTGAGCGACGAGGGCGCGCCCAGCGTGGGCGGGGACCTCTGGGAGGCCGGCATCCCCATCCTGGGCATCTGCTACGGCATGCAGCTCACGTGCGAACGCCTGGGCGGGCGCCTGGAGCGTTCCAACCAGCGCGAGTACGGGCCGGCGCGCATCCGGGTCACGGATCCGCAGGACCCCTTCTTCGCCGGCACGCCGGTGGAGCAGGGCGTGTGGATGAGCCACGGCGACCGCGTGGACGCCCTGCCCGAAGGCTTCCATGGGCTGGCGGCGTCGGACAGCATCCCGTTCGCGGCGGCGGCGGATCCGCGGCGGCGCGTCTGGCTGGTGCAGTACCATCCGGAGGTGGTGCACACGGACCACGGCATGCGCATGCTGGAGAACTTCACGCGCACGGTGTGCGGCGTGACCGAGGAGTGGTCGGCGTCGGCGTTCGTGGACGAGACCATCGCCGAGATCCGCGCCGTGGTGGGCGACGACCACGTGCTCTGCGGCGTGTCCGGCGGCGTGGACTCCACCGTGGTGGCGGCGCTGCTGGACAAGGCCATCGGCGGGCAGCTGCACACGGTGTTCGTGGACAACGGCGTGCTGCGGCACAACGAGGCCGACAACGTGGAGCACGACCTCAACGCCTTCCTGCACCGTCCGGTGGTGCGCGTGGACGCCGGCGACCGCTTCCTGGGCCGGCTGGCGGGGGTGGAGGAGCCGGAGCGCAAGCGCGTGATCATCGGCAACACCTTCATCGAGGTGTTCAAGGAGGCCACGGCGGCCATCGGCCACGTGAAGTTCCTGGCCCAGGGCACGCTGTACCCGGACCGCATCGAGAGCGTGTCGGTGGCGGGCCCCAGCCACGTCATCAAGACCCACCACAACGTGGGCGGGCTGCCGGCGGAGCTGGGCTTCGAGCTCATCGAGCCCCTGAAGGATCTCTTCAAGGACGAGGTGCGGCGCGTGGGGCGCAGCCTGGACGTGCCGGAGTCGCTGCTCATGCGGCACCCGTTCCCCGGACCGGGCCTGGCCGTGCGCATCCTGGGCGAGGTGAGCCCGGAGCGGGTGCGGTTGCTCCAGGCCGCGGACCACATCTACATTCAGGAACTCCTGGCGTCCGGGGAGTACAACAAGATCTGGCAGGCCGGCGCGGTGCTGCTGCCGGTCAAGACCGTGGGCGTGATGGGCGACCAGCGCACCTACGAGCACGCGGTGGCCCTGCGCGCGGTGACCAGCCAGGACGGCATGACCGCGGACTGGGCCCGCATTCCGGGCGAGGTCCTGGCCCGCATCAGCAACCGCATCATCAACGAGGTGCCGGGCATCAACCGCGTGGTGTATGACATCAGCAGCAAGCCGCCCAGCACCATCGAATGGGAGTAGGACCCGCACGGTGATCCGAGCCACGTTCCGCCGCGACCGCTGGGCCACGGCCGTCCTGCTGGGGACGGCCGTGCTGTTGTGGGCGGCGGCGGCGGGGGCGGCCGGCTGGGACCGCGGCGCCCGGCGCGAGGCCCTGAAGGCGGAGGCGGCGGCCGCCGGCGCGCAGCAGCGGCGCCTGCTGGTGATCCCGGTGGACTTCGCCGACGCGCGCTTGCCCGCGGACTGGACGCCCTTGGCGGCGGCGGCGGGGCTGGACTCCCTGCGGGCGTTCTGGGCACGGGCCTCGGACGGGATCCTGGATCTGGAGACCGTGCTCGCGCCCCCGGTCCACCTGCCCGGAACCCGGCGCGACTACTCGGACCGGGATCTGGGCGGCGATCTGATCCGTTCCCGAGCCTTGGCCGCGGACGCCCTCACGGCCACCGCCGCGGCCCTGCCCCTGGCCCTGGCCGACGCCGACGGCGACGGCGAGGTGGACGGCGTGCTCCTGCTCCACGCCGCCCCGGGCCTGGAGAACGACCCCGTGACCGGCCTCATCCAGCCCCTGCAGTCCTACCTCCTGGAGCCGGTGGTCCACCGCGGCACCCTGGCCCGCCTCTACGCCGTGGCCTCCCTGCAGGCGCGGACGGGACTCTGGATCCATGAGACGGGCCACCTGCTGGGCCTGGAGGACCGCTACGACCTGGCCCTCTCCGGCGGCCAGGTGGACGGGGAGAACGTGGCCGGCGGCGGCCTGGGCGTGTTCAGCCTCATGGCGGCCGGCTGGACCGGCGCGCCGTCGGAGCTCCACCTGGACGCCTACAGCCGCGCGGCCCTGGGTTGGACGACGCCCCAGCCCGCCGTGGACGGCGCCGTCACCTGGAGCGGGACGGGAGGCGCGTCGCTGCGCCTGGACCTGGATCCGGACGGGGACGCCGCCTCCTACTACCTCCTGGAGACCGTGAGCGCCCCGCGGCTGGGTCTGCCGCCGGGGGAGAGCGCCGTGCTGGCCTACCACGTGGACGAGGGCGTGCCCGAGGACGGCCAGTCCAGCAGCGATCCGAACGACCGTCACCTGCGCGTGCGCCTGGTGGAAGCCGACGGCGACGGAGCCCTGGCCCGCGGCGAGGATGCGGGCGGGTGGACGGACGCGTGGCGCTCCGGCGCCGCGGCCGCGTCCTGGCCGGAGCCGACGCCGCCCTACGGCGGCAGCGCCCGCACGGCCGTGGACGCCGTCCGCGAGGGGGCCGCGGTGGATCTGCGGGCGCTCACGAGCCGCTGGAAGATCCGCGCGGAATTCACGGTCATCGATGAAGATACGACCTTGGTCGTCCAGGTCGATCCCTGGGGCCCGACGCCTCCGTCGCAGGTGGCTCTGGCGGTGCTGGACGGCACCGGAGATCCGGCCGTGATCACGGCGCCGCTGCAGGGGGGCGATCCCTACGTCACGGCTCCCATCGTCTGGACGCCGGCCCCGGACCTGGTCCCGGGCGACGTGACGCGCCTCCGCTTGACCGTGACCCCGGGCCCCACGGTCCTCGAGACGGCATGGGCCTGGGGCGGGACCGACCCGACCCTGCTCGGCTGGCCCGCGGGCTGGACGCTGACCGACGCCGCCTGGCGCGACGGCGCCGCCGCCGGCATGGCTCCGGGGGAATGGACCGTCGTCGCGGCCCTGGGGCCGGCGGCGGATCCCGCGGACTGGCCCGACGTGCGCATCGCCAACGCCCTCGCCACCGAGATCCTGAGCCCGCCGCTGCCGGCCGGGACCCCCGTCCTGCTGCGCCATTGGCCGGATCTGGGCCCCGGCGACGACGGCTTCCACGGCGACGGCGCCGTGCTCGAGTACGTCCTGGCCGACGGCACGCGCGCGCCGGCCACGCCCCGCGGCGGCTACCCCGGCGCCGTGGACCGCGCTTCGACCACCGCCCTGGCGGGACGCGCGGCCTTCGCCGACGCCGGCCCCCTGGACGAGGCCGGCGCCCCCCTCTGGCGCCTGGACTGGATCCCGGCCCCGGACGCCGCCGCTCCGTACCGCCTCGCCTTCCGCGCCGCCACCGACGGGCTCTGGTCCGGTCGCGGCTGGTGGCTGGGCGGACTGCGCGCCGCCGTCCCGGAAGACACGGCCCTGGTGGCGCCCGCCCTGGCCGACGGGGCCTGGACCTGGAGCGCGGACGGCGCGAGCGAGGTCCAGATCAGCGCGGACGGCGCGGATTGGATCACGGTGGCGGTCGCGGCCGACCCGTGGTACCCGGAGGCGGACCTCCTGGCCGATCTCGCGGCGCTGGGCTGCTCCCGCGCCCGCCTGCGCATCGTGGTCCAGGAGGAGGGCTGGCGACGCGCCACCGCCCCGGCGAGCCTGGCCGGCGCGCGCGCCGCGGACCCCTTCCGCGACCTGGCCGCCTGGCCCAACCCTTCCCGCGACGGCTGCCGCATCCATCTGAGCGTGGCCGAGGGCGTCCAGGACGCCGCCCTGGACCTCCATGACCTGCGGGGCCGCCGGCTGCGGAGCTGGACGCTCGCGCCGGGCGACCAGATCGTGGCCTGGGACGGCCGCGACGCCGAAGGCCGCCGCCTGCCGGCCGGCCGCTATCTCCTGCGCGCCCGCTTGGACGGCGCCGTTCTGCGAAGGAGCGTGACCCTGCTGCCATGATGCGAGGACGGATCCTGACCCTGCTCATCCTGCTGCTGGCCGTGCCGTGGGCCCGGGCCGACGACGCCTTCCTGGAGCGCTTCCGCGTGGGCGCCTACCGCGAGGCGGCGGCGACGGACGCCCGCGGCTGGCCCCTGGACCTCTTCCCGGCCCCCCGGGACACCGCGGACGACCTGGCGGAGCTGGACACCCTGCTGGCGCGCCTGGACCTGGCCGATCCGGCCCCGGCCGGAGCCCGCGTCGTGGCCGCCGCACCCGGGGAGGCCGCGGCCGTGCTCGCGTCCTGGCGTCGCGTCCATGCCGACCGCCTGGCCCAGGCCCACGCCGCCCTCGCCGCCTGGCGCGACGAGGACTGGGCCCGCGCCGCGGAGCTCTGCGCCGCCCTGGCCCGCGACGGGGATGCCGCCGAGGCCGTCTTCGTCTGGACCCTGCGCCGCGATGCGGCCCTGGAGCGCGGGACCGGTCGGGCGCCCCATCCGTCGGATCTCTGGGTGGCGGCCATCGCGCTGGGGCCCTTCGACTCCGCCAGCGGCTGGTCCCTCTGGCGCGCCCGCCGCGAAGCCCTGGGCGAACCCCTGCTGCCCGCCTGGGTCGACGAACGGCGCAGCGCCCTCTGGCTGGCGGGCCTGGGGGAGTGCGGCCTCGCCGCGGCCGATCTTCAGGCCTCCGGCTTCGCGCCGGAGCTCCAGGCCGCCCTCGGCGCCGCGGTGCTGCCGCGGGAGGAGCTCGCGGCCCATTTCCGCCGCCACCCGCAGCCTCCGGCCGACGCCGCCCTGGCCGGCCTCTGGGCCCGCGGCCGTCAGCGCCAGGAGCGTTTCGCCGTGGAGGCCACGGAGGCCCTCGGCGCCCGCGACGATCTGCCCGCCTCCGTGCGCACCGACCTGTTGCGCAAGGCCGCCGACCGCCGCATCACCGACCTGCAGTGGGCCGAGGGCCGCGCCGCCCTGGCGGACGCCGTGGAGCAGGCCCTGGCCTCCGGCTCCTCCTGGCGCCAGCGCCTGGCCGGGGCGGAGCTGCGCCGCGCCGAGGCCATGGCCCGTCACCGCGGCCGCCCCGACGACGCCCTGGCCCTGGTGGCCCTCCAGGGCCGCCTGCCGGATCAGGACGACGACGACGCCTTCACGGCCCGCCTGCGCACCCGCGTCCGGGCCGGGGAGGCCACGCCGCTGGGGCAATCCGCCTTCTCCTACCAGCCCGGGCTGTCGCAGACGGCCCGGGACGCCCTCTGGCCCGTCTGGGCCGCCTGGGGCGAGCGACTCTGCGGCGATGGTTTCGGCTGGTACCGTGACGCTCTGGCCGCCGTGGCGACGGCCGCCACGCCCGCGGAGCGGCGCGTCGCCGTGGAACGCGCCGTGGCCACGGTGCTGATCCGCACCGAGGGCGGTCGCGCCCTGCTGCACTGGGGCCTGGACCTGGACCTGGAGGCCCAAGGCCGGGGCGCAAGCCCCGCCTACCCCAGCCCCGTGCCCGCGCTGATCGCCGACGCCCCTCCCGTCAGGATCCACGCCGCCCTGGGCCTCTGCCTCCTGGCGGGCGACCCGCGGGGCCAGCTGGCCTGCGCCTACGCCCTTCCCCGCGGGGGCCTGACGGCCGAGCAGAACCGACGCTTCCTCTATCCGCTGCCCGCCCGCGAGGCCATCGGCGGACTCCTGGCCCAGGCCGACGACGCCGCCCTGGCCCTGGCCGTGGCCCGCAACGAATCGCTCTTCGATCCCGGCGTGCGTTCCCGCTCCGGGGCCCTGGGCTGGATGCAGATCATGCCGTTCCACTACGCCGGCGACGGCTATGAGGACGGCCGCGCCGTGTGGCGGGTGCCGGCCACCTCCGTGCGCAAGGGGCTGGAGCTGCTGGCCACATACGCCGCCCGCTACCACGGCGACCCCTATCGGGCCGTGGCCGCCTACAACGCGGGTCCGGGCGCCGTGGACCGCTGGGACCGCCAGCTGGGGGGAGAGCCCGACCGCGCCACCTTCCTGGCCTGGATCGGCTATCCGGAGACCCATCGGTACACGGAGAAGGTTTTGATTGACCGGGAGATCTACGCCCACATACTGGAGGGCTACCGTCAGGAGGATCCGAGCACGCCATGACCAGCCGGAGCGCACCCGCCAACCGGGCGACGCCCCATTCCGCCCCGCCGCCGGCCCGGTCCTGGCGCGAGAGCGTGGAATGGGGACGCAAGGCCATCCACGTCTGCTCCACCCTGCTGGCGGTGTGGGTGCTGCTGGTGGACGACCCCCGCGCCACGCTGGGGCTGGCCCTGGCCACGGTGTTCGTCATCGCGGTGGACCTGTCGCGGCTGCGGGCCAAGCGCTGGGCCCTGTGGATCTACCGCACCTTCCCGCTGATCTTCCGCCGCGACGAGCGGCACACCCTCAGCGGAGCCTCGGTGATGATGGCGGGAGCCACCATCACGTCGTATCTGTTTCCTGCGGGACCCGCCGCCGCCGGCATCCTCTGCCTGGCCTGGGGCGACTCCGCCGCCGCGGTGGTGGGGCAGGCGGTCTCGCACAGCCGCCGGCAGCTGGGCCTGGACCCGGCGTTGCGCACGCGGGCCCCGGCCGTGACCGTGCGCCGCGGCAAGACCTGGGCGGGCTCGGCGGCCTGCCTGGTGGCCTCCATGGTGGTGATCGGCCTGGTGACGGGCTGGCACCCCTCGTCCCTGTTCGCGGGCGGCGTGGCCGCCGCGGCCATGGAGCGCTGGACGCCCGGCCGCTGGGACAACCTGGCCATCCCCCTGGTGACCGCCGGCGTGGTGCAGATCTGCCTGCGCTGGATCGTCTGACGTTCAGTTTCGCGCGGATGCCCCGCATCCCTCGCAGAAAGAGATCCCCGTGTTCAACGCCCTGCTCGAGAAGTTCTTCGGCAAGAAGTCGCAGCGCGACGTCAAGCGCCTGGAGCCCCTGCTGGCCCAGGTCAAGGAGACCCGCGTCCGCTACCGCGACCTGGACGACGACGCCCTGCGCGGCGTGACCCGCCAGCTCCAGGAGCGCCTGGCCGCCGGCGAGACCACCGACGACGTGCTGCCCGAGGCCTACGGCCTCTGCTGGGAGGCGTGCCGCCGCCTGGCGGAGCGCAAGGCCTCCTGGCCCGTGTGGGACCGCGAGGTGGTCTGGGACATGGTGCCCTACGACGTGCAGATCATCGGCGGCATCGTGCTGCACCAGGGGCGGATCGCCGAGATGGCCACGGGCGAGGGCAAGACCCTGGTGGCGGTCATGCCCATGTTCCTCAACGCCCTGACCGGACGCGGCGCCCACCTGGTGACCGTGAACGACTACCTGGCCCGCCGCGACGCCGAGTGGATGGGCGGCGTGTACCGCTTCCTGGGCCTGAGCGTGGGCTACATCATCAACAGCATGACGCCGGACCAGCGGCGCGAGGCCTACAACTCGGACATCACCTACGGCACCAACAACGAGTTCGGCTTCGACTACCTCCGCGACAACATGGCCGTGCGCAAGGAGCAGCTGGTCCAGCGCGAGTTCCACTACGCCATCGTGGACGAGGTGGACTCGGTGCTCATCGACGAGGCGCGCACGCCCCTGATCATCTCCGGCGCCGTGGACAAGTCCACCCACCGCTTCGAGGAGCTCAAGCCCCGCGTGGAGAAGCTGGTCCAGCGCCAGAACCGCATGATCAACGACTGGGTGGCCGACGTGGAGCGCCGCTTCCGCGACGCCGCCGAGGACGGCCCCCAGGTGGACCTGGACGACGAGGCCGCCCTGGCCCTGCTGCGCGTCAGCCGCGGCGCCCCCAAGAACAAGCGCTTCCGCCGCCTCTGCCAGTTCCCCGGCGTGCTGGACCGCATCGCCAAGACCGAAGAGGCGTTCATGCGGGACAAGGCCATGTGGGAGGCCGACGAGCCCCTGCTCTACGTGGTGGAGGAGAAGCACAACAGCAGCGACTTCACCGAGAAGGGCCGCGCCCTGCTCAGCGAGGACGAGGCGGACTTCTTCGTGCTGCCGGATCTGGCGGAGGAGGTGGGCCGCATCCAGGAGGCCGAGGACCTCACCGCGGAGCAGAAGGCCGACGCCATCGGCGCCGTGGAGCGCCAGTACGCCGTGAAGAACGAGCAGATCAGCAACGTGGACCAGCTGCTCAAGGCCTACACGCTCTTCGCCAAGGACGACGAGTACGTGGTGCTGGAGGGCAAGATCCAGATCGTGGACGAGTTCACGGGCCGCCTCATGCCCGGCCGCCGCTTCAGCGAGGGCCTGCACCAGGCGCTGGAGGCCAAGGAGGGCGTGAAGGTCGAGAAGGAGACGCAGACCCTGGCCACCGTCACCCTGCAGAACTTCTTCCGCATGTACGACAAGCTGGCCGGCATGACCGGCACCGCGGTGACGGAGGAGGCGGAGTTCGGGCAGATCTACGACCTGGACGTGGTGGAGATCCCCACCAACGAGCCCATCCGCCGCAAGGACCACGACGACGTGGTCTACCGCTCCAAGAAGGAGAAGTTCGCGGCCATCGCCGACGAGGTGGCGCGCCTGCACGAGAAGGGCCTGCCGGTGCTGGTGGGCACCACCACCGTGGAGGTGAGCGAGATGCTCAGCCGCGTGCTGAAGCGCCGCGGCATCAACCACAACGTGCTGAACGCCAAGCACCACAAGAGCGAGGCGGAGATCGTGGCGGAGGCCGGGCGCAAGGGCGCGGTGACCATCGCAACGAACATGGCCGGACGCGGCACGGACATCAAGGTGGACATCCGCGGCCTCACGGGCCTGCCGGCCGACGCCCCCATCGACAAGAGCGCCGCCGAGGTGGACGGGGAGCCCGCGGGTCTGCACATCATCGGCACCGAACGCCACGAGAGCCGGCGCATCGACCGCCAGCTCCGCGGCCGCTCGGGCCGCCAGGGGGATCCGGGCAGCTCCATCTTCTTCCTGTCCCTGGAAGACGACCTCATGCGCCTGTTCAACTCCGAGCAGCTCATCAAGATCATGGACCGCATGGGCGTGCAGGAGGGGGAGGTCATCACCCACTCCATGGTGACCAAGGCCATCGAGCGGGCGGCCCAGCGCGTGGAGGGGCACAACTTCTCCATCCGCAAGCACCTCATCGAGTACGACGACGTGGTCAACAAGCAGCGCGAGGTGATCTACGGCCAGCGCCGCGAGATCCTCATGGGCGAGGACGTGTCCGACGCCCTGAAGGACCACATGCTGAGCTACGTGGACGGCCTGCTGGAGCAGTGCGTGGGCCGCGACCAGGCCAACGACTTCTGGGACTGGGACACCCTGGCCCGCGAGTTCCAGACCGTGATCCTCACGCCCCTGCCCGTGGACGAGGACGAGAAGCTCACCATCGGCGAACAGGCCCTGCAGGAGCGGCTCCACGAGGCGGCGCAGCAGCGCTACGCGGACAAGGAGCGCCGCCTGTCGCCGGAGATCACGCGCCAGCTGGAGCGCTTCGTGCTGCTGCAGACCATCGACGAGTTCTGGAAGGACCACCTGAACGAGCTGGTCCTGCTGCGCAGCGGCATCAGCCTGCGCTCCTACGGCCAGAAGGATCCGCTGGTGGAGTACAAGCGCGAGAGCTTCAACATGTTCGAGACGCTCATGGGCAACATCGAGCGCGAGAGCGTGCGGCTGTTCTTCCGCGCCGAGCTGGCCGTGTCCCAGCCGGCGCCGCCGCCGGTCCCCGAGCCCTCGCAGCTCCAGGCCCGCCACGACGAGGTGGGGTACCTGGACGGCGCCGCGGCCCCGGAGCAGGTCTCGGCCCCGCAGCGGGCCGTGCCCGACGCCGGCGCTCCGCAGCCGGTGACCCGCGAGGAGCCCAAGGTGGGACGCAACGACCCCTGCCCCTGCGGCAGCGGCAAGAAGTACAAGCGCTGCTGCGGCACGCCGGAATAGCCGGGCCGCCTTGCCGAGGCCCGGCCCCTGTGCTAGCGTTGCGAGCCTGTTTGTCGGAGGAGAGCCCTTGACGCGTGCGCGTGAGAAACTGCGGGAGACCCTGGCCGAGATGCTCCAGGACTCCTTCGAACACGACCCCGGCGACCGGGAGCGCTTCCGGTCGCGCGAGGCCGTGGCCGTGCGCCATTTCTCGGCGCACGAGGAGGACCTCCTCACGCCCGCCGCGCGCGGCTATCTGCTCAGCCTGGCCCGCAGCCGCCAGCTGGGCCGGGTGCCCATGGAGCTCATCATCCAGTACGTGTCGCTGTTCTGGGAGGCCCCGGTGGACATCGGGGACCTGGAGGACCTGCTGGATCAGGTCGTCTTCGGCCTGCCGCCCGAGGACCTGGACGACCCGTCGGCCTGGTCGGGCCGCCGCTGCCACTGAACCCCGCCGCTGGAGCGAGGAGGGATCTTGAAGCTCATCGTCGTGGAGTCGCCCGCCAAGGCCCGCACCATCGAGAAGTTCCTGGGCAAGGACTACAAGGTGGCGGCCAGCTACGGCCACATCCGGGACCTGCCCGGCACCGCCTCGGAGATCCCCGCGCGCTACAAGGACGAGCCCTGGGCCCGGCTCGGCGTGAACCCCGACGACGACTTCGCCCCCGTCTACGTGGTCTCCCGCGAGAGCAAGAAGCACGTGGCGGAGCTGAAGAAGCTGCTGAAGCAGGCCGACGAGCTCCTGCTCGCCACCGATGAGGACCGCGAGGGGGAGGCCATCAGCTGGCACATCCTCGAGGAGCTCCAGCCCCGGGTGCCGGTGCGGCGCATCACCTTCCACGAGATCACCAAGGGCGCCATCCAGCGCGCCCTGGAGCAGCCCCGGGACGTGGACGATGCCCTGGTGCGCGCCCAGGAGAGCCGCCGCATCCTGGACCGGCTCTTCGGCTACACCCTCTCGCCCGTGCTCTGGAAGCGCGTGCGCACCAAGCTCAGCGCCGGACGCGTGCAGAGCGCGGCCCTGCGCCTGGTGGTGGAGCGCGAGGAGGAGCGCCTGGCCTTCCGCTCGGCGGTGTACTGGGACGTGGACGCCGTGCTGGGCGCAGGGACCACGGAGTTCGAGGCGCGGCTGACCGACGTGGACGGCCGGCGCGTGGCCCAGGGCAAGGATTTCGATCCGGCCGACGGCACGCTCAAGAACGCCGCCAAGGTGGCGCACCTGGACAAGGACGCGGCCGACGCCATCACCGCCGGCGCCAAGAGCGCGCCCTGGACCGTGGCGCAGGTGGAGCGGAAGGAGGCCCGCAAGCGGCCGTCGCCTCCGTTCACCACCTCCACGCTGCAGCAGGCCGCCAGCTCGCGCCTGGGCATGACGCCGCGGCGCGCCATGCAGACGGCCCAGCGGCTGTACGAGGGCATCGAGCTGGGCGGCGGCGAGCGCACGGGTCTGATCACCTACATGCGCACCGACTCGCTGACCATGAGCGAGGAGGCCCTGGCCAAGGCCGAGGCCGTGATCCGCGCCACCTGGGGCGACCGCTACACCGACGGCCCCCGCCGCTACCGCACCCAGAGCAAGGGCGCCCAGGAGGCCCACGAGGCCATCCGTCCCACGGACATGGCGCGCACCCCGGAGATGGTGGCCGGCCGCCTGGACAAGGACGAGCTGGCCCTCTACCGCCTGGTCTGGCAGCGGGCCATGGCCTCCCAGATGACCGACGCCCTGCTGGACCGCACCACCGCGGACTTCACGGTGCAGGCCGCGGGCCAGGCCTGCGTGTTCCGCGCCAACGGCTCGGTGGTGCGCTTCCCCGGCTTCCTGGCCGTGACCGGCGGCGGACAGGGGGAGACGCTCCTGCCGCCCCTGGCCGAGGGCGACCGCGTGGCGCCTCTGGGCGAGCCCGCCGGCGAGGGCCTGGCCCTGCGCGACGTGACGTCCGAGGTCCACGAGACCGCGCCCCCTTCGCGCTTCACCGAGGCCTCGCTCATCAAGCGCATGGAGGAGGCCGGCATCGGCCGGCCCTCCACCTACGCGCCCACCATCTCCACGCTCCAGAACCGCGAGTACGTGGTCAAGCGCGGCGGCGCCCTGGTGCCCACCTACGTGGGCATGGCCGTGCTGCGCCTGCTGCGGGAACACTTCGACCACTACGTGGACCTGGGCTTCACCGCGCGCATGGAGAACGAGCTGGACGCCATCGCCGACGGCAAGATGGACTGGCTCAGCTTCCTGCGCACCTTCTACCACGGCGGCGGCGAGGAGACCGGGCTGCTGCGCGAGGTGGACGCCGGCATGGACGTCATCGCCTACCCCAACATCCCGGTGGGCGAGCTGCCGGACACGGGGGAGCCGCTCACGGTGCGCATCGGCCGCAGCAACGCCTACCTGCAGGCCGGCGACGGCGACGACGCCCGCCGCGTGACGCTGCCCGTGGACCTGTTCATCGACGAGCTCACGCCGGAGAAGGCCGGAGACCTGCTGGAGGCGCGCGCCCGGTCGGACCAGCCCCTGGGCGAGGATCCGGAGACCGGCGAACGCATCTACGTGAAGACGGGCCCCTTCGGACCCTACCTGCAGCTCGGCGAGACCAGGGACGACGGCCCCAAGCCCAAGCGCGTGAGCCTGGGCCGCGGCACCGATCCCCACGACGTGGACCTGGAGACCGCCCTGCGCCTGCTGTCGCTGCCGCGGGTCATCGGCGAGCACCCGGAGACGGGCAAGAAGGTGCGCGCGGGCCTGGGCCGCTTCGGGCCCTACGTGGAGCACGACAAGATCTACGCCAGCGTGGCCAGCGCGGACCTGCTCTTCAGCATCACGCTGGAGCAGGCCCTGGAGGCCATCGCCAACAAGAACCGCAAGCCGGTGCTGAAGGACGTGGGCCGCCACCCGGAGACCGACGCGCCGATCCAGGTGCTCAAGGGCCGCTACGGTCCCTACGTGACCGACGGCAAGGTCAACGCCACCCTGCGCGACGCCGACGATCTGGACGCCCTGACCGTGGACGCGGCGCTGGTCCTGCTGGCGGAGGCGGCGCAGCGCAAGGGCAAGAAGACCACCAAGAAGAAGACGGCGAAGAAGAAGGTCGCCAAGACCGCCAAGAAGACCGCGAAGAAGTCGACCGCGACCAAGAAGACGACGGCGAAGAAGGCCCCGGCCAAGAAGACCGCCGCCAAGAAGACGACGGCCAAGAAGTCGACCGCCAAGAAGACCACCCGCAAGAGCGGGGCCTGACCCGCGTGGCCGGCCGCGATCTCGCACCCGTCCACGTGGTGGGCGGCGGTCTCGCGGGCAGCGAGGCCGCGCTGCAGCTCGCGGGGTTCGGCCTGTCCGTGATCCTGCACGAGATGCGGCCCGTGCGCGCCACGCCGGTGCACCGCGGCGGGGATCTGGCCCAGATCGTCTGCAGCAACTCCCTGAAGTCCACCGAGCCCACCACCGCGTCGGGCGCCTTCAAGACCGAGCTCGGCCGCCTGGGCTGCCGCCTCCTGGAGCTGGCGGCCCGGGAGGCCGTGCCCGCCGGATCGGCCCTGGCCGTGGACCGCGAGCGCTTCTCCGCGCGGGTGGCCGCCGCCCTGGCCGCCGCGCCCGGCGTGGAGCTGCGCCGCGAGCCCGTGGACGCCCTGCCGCGCGCGTCAGCGAGCCCGTGGATCGTGGCCACCGGCCCGTTGACCGACGACGCCCTGCGCGAGGACCTGGGCCGCCTCACCGGCTCCGCGGGGCTGCACTTCTACGACGCCATCGCGCCCACGGTCACCCTGGAGTCCCTGGACCAGACGCGCCTCTACCGCGCCGCCCGCTACGACCGCGGCGAGGCCGACTACCTGAACATCCCCCTGGACCGCGACCAGTACCGGGCCTTCGTGGCCGAGCTGCTGGCCGCCGAGCGTGCGGGGGTGCAGGAGTTCGACCGCAGCGAGCTCTTCGAGGGCTGCATGCCCGTGGAGGAGATCGCCGCCAGCGGCCCCGACACCCTCGCCTTCGGCCCCCTGCGTCCGGTGGGCCTGCGCGATCCCGGCACCGGCCGCCAGCCCCACGCCGTGGTGCAGCTCCGTCAGGAGAACGCCGAGGGCACGCTCTACGGCCTGGTGGGCTTCCAGACGCGGCTGAAGCAGGGGGAGCAGCGCCGCGTGTTCCGCGCCCTGCCGGGACTGCAGAACGCGGAGTTCGTGCGCTACGGCCAGCTCCACCGCAACTTCTACCTGGATACGCCGCGCGTGCTGGCGCCGGACTTCTCCCTGCCCGCGCACCCGCACCTGCGCTTCGCGGGGCAGATCACGGGGGTGGAGGGGTACGTGGAGTCCATCGCCTCGGGCCTGTGGACCGCGTGGCGCACCGCCGCGGACGTCCTGGGCCTGGCGCTGCCGCCCCTGCCGCCCACCACCCTGCTCGGCGCGCTCCTGGAGGGCTTCCTCCGCGACGACACCAGCAGCCGGCTCGCGCCCATGAACGTGCACTTCGGCCTGCTGCCCCGCCTGACCGACGGCCCCCGCGGCCGACGCGGCAAGCACGACCGCAAGCTCATCCTGACCGGCCGCGCCACGGCGGATCTGGACGCCTGGCTCGCCCACCCGCAGGTGCGCCGTCTGCTGGACCGGCGGGCCGGCGGGTGCTAGGGTCGCGCCCGGAGGTATCCGTGGACCCCTGCGACCGTTTCCTGCGTCATCTCAGCGTGGAGAAGGGCGCGAGCCCGCGCACCGTGGCCGCCTACGGCCGCGACCTGGCCGCGTTCCTGGCCGACGTGCGCGAGCACGCGGGCTGGGAGGATTCCGCACCCGACGCCTGGTCCCGCCTGGCCGACGACCGCGTCCTGCTGCGCGGCCACCTGGCCCGCCTGCGCCGCGCCGGCCGCGCGCCCTCCACCGTGGACCGCAAGCTGGCCGCCGTGCGCGCCTTCTTCCGTTTCCTGGTGCTGGACGGCCGCCTGACGGCGCTGCCCGAGGCCGCGGGCCGCACCGCCGGGGGAGGCCGACGCCGCCCGCTGCCCCACCAGCTGTCCGAGGAGACCGTGGACCAGCTCCTGGCCCTGCCGGACGCGTCCACGCCCCGCGGCCGCCGCGACCGCGCCCTGCTGGAGATGATCTACGGCCTGGGCCTGCGCCTCTCGGAGGTGGTGGGTCTG
>ERZ795053.313-NODE-313-length-61167-cov-10.506774_pt1 | contig 61167 bp, 57 predicted proteins | sample MGYA00375137_ERZ795053 | MGnify/ENA primary metagenome ERZ795053 (study PRJEB30182, sample SAMN05720284) | activated sludge metagenome | isolation source: Anaerobic digester | place: Hong Kong | collected 2014-12-17 ...
GCGCCCACGGCGGTCAGGTTGCGCCAGGCTTCCGCCACCGCCTGCTTGCCGCCCTCGTAGGGGTTCGCCTTGACGTAGCGCGGCGTCACGTCCGAGGTGAAGGCCAGCGCCTTGCCGGTGTCGTGTACCCGCACGACGCCCGCACCAAGGCCGGGCGTGCGCACCGTATCGGCCATGACCTGCGTGTCGTATTGTTCCCAGACCCAGGACTTGTGAGCATGGTTGGGGGAACCGATGAGCGCCTTCAGCCCCTTGATCGGGTCGATGTCGACAGGGCCGGCAAAGGCCGCCGGGGCAGGGGTTTCCACCCAGGGGCGGTCGTACTCCGGCGCACTCGACGACAGTTTCGACAGCGGCAGGTCGGCCTTCACCTCGTTGCCGTGCAGGATCAGGAAGCGGTCTTCGACGATGGTTTCGCCGACGATGGCGAAGTCGAGATCCCATTTCTCGAAGATCGCGCGCGCCTCGGCCTCCTTTTCTGGCTTCAGCACCATGAGCATCCGTTCCTGGGATTCGGACAGCATCATTTCATAGGCGGTCATGTTGCGTTCGCGCTGGGGCACGTTGTCGAGCTGCAGCTTGATGCCAAGCCCGCCCTTGTCGCCCATCTCGACCGCCGAACAGGTCAGGCCGGCCGCCCCCATGTCCTGGATGGAGATCACGCTGTCGGAAGCCATCAGCTCAAGGCAGGCCTCCAGCAGGCGCTTTTCGGTGAAGGGGTCGCCCACCTGTACGGTCGGGCGCTTTTCCTCGATCGTGTCGTCGAACTCGGCGCTGGCCATCGTCGCGCCGCCGACGCCGTCGCGGCCGGTCTTGGCGCCAAGGTAGACGACCGGCATGCCGACGCCCGAGGCCGCAGAATAAAAGATCTTGTCGGCATCGGCGAGGCCCGCGGCAAAGGCATTCACAAGGCAGTTGCCGTTGTAGGAGGCGTGAAACCGCACCTCGCCGCCGACGTTCGGCACGCCAAAGCAGTTGCCGTAGCTGCCGACGCCCTCGACCACGCCCTTGACGAGATGGGCGGTCTTGGGATGCGACGGCAGCCCGAAGGAAAGCGCGTCCATCGCCGCGATGGGCCGCGCGCCCATGGTGAAGACGTCGCGCAGGATGCCGCCGACGCCGGTCGCGGCGCCCTGGTGGGGCTCGATGTAGGAGGGGTGGTTGTGGCTTTCCATCTTGAAGACCACGGCCTGCCCGTCGCCGATGTCCACGACGCCCGCGTTCTCGCCCGGGCCGCAGATCACGCGGGGGCCGGTGGTATGGAGCGTGCGCAGCCATTTCTTCGACGACTTGTAGGAACAGTGTTCGTTCCACATCGCCGAAAAGATCCCCAGTTCGGTGAATGTCGGTTCGCGCCCGATGATCTCGAGGATGCGCTGATATTCGTCCGGCTTCAGCCCATGCGCGGCGATCAGGTCGTTGGTGATCTGCGGTTCCTGCATGTCCATCCCCCGGGGCGCTAGCGATTGCGCGCCTTTTAGGGGGGAAGGCGCCGGGTGAAAAGGCCCCAAAACCGTGCGGCGGGGGATTTCTCCTGCCACGCGGGCGGGGGGATTCGCCCCGGTCGTGCCGCCGGTCCGGGCCGTGCCGCGCTGCGGCGCAATCCGGCGCGTTTCCGTTCGCGGGGCGCGGGTTTATTGTGCAGGCGCAGAAACGAGTGACCGGATATCAGGCAACCAACTGATCGTGTTCAGGTTTTTCGCAGATTCCGGGTGAACTTCGACGAAGACCCGTGGACAGCCGTACCCGACCGTGCTGCAAGGGCGGCAGGGCGAAAAAAAAGGCCGAGACGAAGCTCGGCCGAAGTCCAACAGGGAGGTAGGAAGCTGCGGGAGAATTCTCAACCGCCGCGTCCTGCAGCCCATGTAGGTTTAGCGGTTGAACCATTCAAGCAAAAATCGGTTGGGTTGACGACAATGCCGCTATGCGTTGCCGTCATGCCTCATCTGCCTAGCTGGCGGATTCCGCGGCCTGGCGCTTGCGATAGGCGATGACCTCGTCGGTCACGAAGTCGCGGAAGGCGGCGACGCGCTTGGAATGGCGTAGCTCCTCAGGGTAGGCCAGGAACACCGGAACCTCGCCGGATTCCACGTCAGGAATGACCCGCACGAGGTTCGGGAAATCGTCGGTCAGGTAGTCGGGCAGAACCCCGATGCCCAGGTTGTTGCGCACGGCCTGCAAGACGCCGTAGTAGTTGTTCACCGTCAGCGTGGACCGGATGTCGTAGGTCAGCAGATGCTGCACCAGCACACCGCCGGCCTGGACCTGCGCGGCATTGGCGCTTTGGCAGATCAGCCGATGGTTCGACAGATCTTCAAGCGTCACGGGCATGCCGCGCTCCGACAGGTACTCCGGCGAGGCATAGAGGCGCATCCTGATGTTCATGAGCCGCCGCCGGATCAGGTCGGCCTGGCTCGGTTCCTTCATGCGGATCGCCACGTCGGCCTCGCGCATGGCAAGGTCGAGGACGCGTTCCTCAAGCATCAGGTCGATCTTCAGGTCGGGGTATTTCTCGTAAAGCGTCGGCAGCCGCGGCGCGAGCCACAGGGTGCCGAACCCGGTGGTCGTGGTGACCCGGATCTCGCCATAGACCTCGTCCTCGCTGTCGCGGATGCGCGCCGCGGTCGCATCCAGCCGCTTGTTCATCGAGCGGGTCGCCTCGAACAGAAGCTCGCCCTGTTCGGTCAGAATCAGCCCCCGTGCGTGACGGTGGAAAAGTGTGGTGTTCAGGCTTTCCTCTAGCGCGCGAATCTGCCGGCTGATCGCCGATTGCGACAGATGCAGCGTATCGCCGGCATGTGTCAGCGAACCGGCATCGGCTACCGCGTGAAAGATTCTGAGCTTGTCCCAGTCCATGATCGCCGCTTTCTGTCTTTTTACTGCCCTGCGGTGGAAGTTGACCTACATAGACGCCAAATAGGTGACAAAAAAGCCTTGGCCGCACAAAAGATTTTGTAGGTCAGCATTTGTGACCTATAATGGCGCTCCAGGGCAGGAGGACCAGAATGCGCCACGATGTCAGCCTAGCGGACCGTTTCGACCTCACCAAGTCATCCGTGCTCTTGAACGGCACGCAAGCGCTGGTTCGCCTGATGCTTGTGCAGAAGGAGCGTGATCGCCGCGCCGGTTTGCACACCGGGGGCTATGTTTCGGGCTATCGGGGGTCGCCGCTTGGCGCCGTCGACCAGCAGATGGCGCGCGAAGACAAGCTGCTGCGCGCCAACGACATCCTGTTCCGCCCCGGCCTGAACGAAGATCTGGCCGCGACGGCGATCTGGGGCACCCAGCAGGCCGAACTGCGCGGCGAAGGGAAGTATGACGGCGTCTTCGCGCTTTGGTACGGCAAGGGGCCGGGGGTCGACCGGTCCGGCGACGTGATGCGCCACGCCAACATGGCGGGCACCTCGCCGCATGGCGGCGTGCTGATGGCGATGGGCGACGATCACACCGGCGAAAGCTCCACCGTCTGCCACCAGTCGGACTGGGCCCTTGTGGACGCCTACATGCCCATCGTGTCGCCCGCCGGCGTGCAGGAGATCCTGGACTTCGGGCTCTACGGGTTCGCGCTGTCGCGGTTCTCGGGCCTCTGGGTCGGGCTGAAGACCATGAAGGACACGGTGGAGGTCACATCCGTCGTCGATGGCGGGCTGGACCGGATGGCCTTCGTCACCCCCGACTTCCCGATGCCCGAAGGCGGGCTGAACATCCGCCTGAAGGATCACTGGATCGCGCAGGAAGCGCGGATGATCGACCACAAGCGTTTCGCCGCCGAGGCGTTCGCGCGGGCGAACCGCATCGACCGCCGCGTCTGGGGCAAACCCGGCGCCCGCATCGGCTTCGTCGCGGCGGGCAAGAACTGGCTCGACCTTACCCATGCGCTTGACCTTCTGGGCATCGACGCCGCCGAGGCGGAACGGCTTGGCATCACCACCTACAAGATCGGCCAGACCTTCCCGCTGGACATGACGTCGTTTCATGACTGGGCCGAGGGGCTCGACCTGATCGTCGTGGTCGAGGAAAAGCGCAAGCTGATCGAGGTCCAGATCAAGGAGGCGATCTTCGACGACCGCCGCGGCCGCCGCGTCTATGGCTGGTACAAGAGCGGCGCGGGCGGAATGCACGAGGACGAGCTTTTCCCGACGCGGATGGCGCTTGATCCGGTGATGGTCGCCGCCAGGATCGGCGATATCCTTGTCGAGGAGGGGCGCGGAACCGACAGGGTCAAGGCCGCGTTGCAAGTCATCGGGGACGCGCAGAAATCCGCCAACACGCAGGATCTGGCCGCGCGGCTTCCCTACTTCTGTTCGGGCTGCCCCCACAACACCTCCACCAAGGTTCCGGAGGGCAGCCGCGCCTATGCCGGGATCGGCTGTCACTTCATGGTGCAGTGGATGGACCGTTCGACCACCGGTTTCACCCACATGGGCGGCGAGGGTGCGAACTGGATCGGCGAGGCGCCGTTTTCCACCCGCGCCCATGTCTTCCAGAACCTTGGCGACGGCACCTACAACCATTCGGGCGTCCTCGCGATCCGTGCCGCGCTCGCCGCCGGGACCAACATCACCTACAAGATCCTGTTCAACGACGCGGTCGCGATGACCGGCGGGCAGACCAACGAGGGCGGCCTGACCGCCGACCGCATCGCCCGCGAGGTGCAGGCGATGGGGGTCGGGCATATCGCCGTCGTGGTGGATGAAAAGGAAGACCTGGACCGGGGCCGGTTCCCGTCAGGCATCGCCTTTCACCCCCGCGAAGAGCTTTTGAAGGTAGAAGAGAAGTTCAGGGATATCAGCGGCGTATCGGTCATTCTTTATGTCCAGACCTGTGCCGCCGAGAAGCGCCGCCGCCGCAAGCGCGGCACCTTCCCCGACCCTGACCGCCGGGTCTTCATCAATACCGATGTCTGCGAGGGGTGCGGCGATTGCGGCGTGCAGTCGAACTGCGTCTCGATCGTGCCGGTCGAGACGGAACTGGGCCGCAAGCGGGCGATCGACCAGTCGTCCTGCAACAAGGACTTTTCCTGCCTGAACGGCTTTTGCCCCTCCTTCGTGACGCTTGAGGGCGCAAAGGTGAAAAAGGCCGCGACCGCCGCGCTGGATCTGCCCGACCTTGCCGAACCTGCGCTTCCGGCGATCGCCGGGACGCATAATGTCGTGATCACCGGTGTCGGCGGGACCGGGGTGGTCACCGTGGGCGCTGTCCTGGCGATGGCGGCGCATCTGGACGGCAAGGCCGCCGGCATGATGGAGATGGCGGGCCTGGCCCAGAAGGGCGGCGCGGTCCATATCCACCTTCGCCTTGCCGAAAGGCCGCAGGACATCAACGCGATCCGCGTCGCGGTGGGGGAGGCCGATTGCGTGATCGGTGGCGATCTTGTGGTGACGGCGGGGTCGAAAACCCTTGGCCTGATGCGCCAGGGCCGAACCGGGGCAGTCGTGAACAGCCACGAGATCATCACCGGAGAGTTCACCCGCAATCGTGAATTCCGCTTGCCTTCCGGGCAGATGCGGCTGGCGCTTGAAGCACGGCTCAAGGATCGCGCGGCCTTTTTCGACGCCACGGATCTGGCGGCGAAGCTTTTGGGCGACGCGATCTATTCCAACATGCTGGTCCTTGGCGCCGCCTGGCAGAAAGGGCTGGTGCCCGTCTCGCTGGCCGCGATCCGCGCGGCGATCGAGATGAACGGGGCCGCGGTCGCCGGAAACCTGCGGGCCTTCGACATCGGTCGGTGGGCGGTCGCGCATCCCGAACGGGCCGCGGAAGTCACTGCAGAAGACGACCCCAAGGTGCTGACGCTGCAAGAAAAGATCGACTTTCGTGCCAACCGTCTGGCGGCCTATCAGGATCGTGCCTATGCGGACAGGTTCCGGGCGCTGGTCGACCGTGCCCCAGAGCCGCTGAAGGAGGCGGTCGCGAAGGGGTATCATCACCTGCTGGCCTACAAGGATGAATACGAGGTCGCGCGGCTGCATCTGGAGACCGCCCAGAAGGCGAAGGCGGAATTCGACGGCGATTTGCGGATGACCTTCCACCTCGCGCCGCCGGTCCTGGGGGGCAAGGGGCCGGACGGACGTCCGCGCAAGCGCGCTTTCGGGCCCTGGGTGCTGACGCTTTTCGGCGTGCTCGCACGGATGAAGGGGCTGCGCGGGACGGTGCTTGACCCCTTTGGCTGGCTGCCGGAACGGCGGGTCGAACGGGCGCTGATCGCGCAGTACGAGGCCGACATGGCCGAGGTGCTGCCCCTTGTCGCCCCGCCGACCGAAGGGGCGGTGCGCGCGCTGGCGGAGCTGCCGCTTGCCATCCGGGGTTTCGGCCCGGTGAAGGACGCGGCGGTCGAAAAGGCCGCGCGTCAAAGGGCAGAGTTGCTGGCGGCGATCCGCGCGGGCGGCACCCCGCAGGCGCAGGCCGCAGAGTAACCGAACCGTCATCGCCCCGTCATCGAACCGTCGTCATCGCATGCGAGCCTTGCGCAAGGTGACGGATCGGGGGCGCCATGACCGGACGGCTTGCACGCGAGATTTCATATGCATCCTCGGCGCGGACGCGCACGGGGCGGGTGCTGATCCGGGTGATGGAAAACGCGACGGGGCGCCTTTCGCTGATCCGGCGCGCCGCCGGCTATGCCGAGGATGTCGCGCAGGGCGAGGATTTCTGGCGGGTGATGGTCGATCGCTACGGCCTGAGCCTGGACGTCGTCGGGGGATCGCTTGACGATATTCCGGCGCGCGGGCCGCTGATCCTTGTGGCCAATCACCCCTATGGAATCCTTGACGGCCTGATCATGGGCTACCTTCTGTCGGCACTGCGGGGCGATTTCAGGATTCTCGCGCATCGTGTCTTCCGGCGCGCGGCGGAGCTTGACCGCGTGATCCTTCCGGTGAATTTCGATGCCACGCCCGAGGCGGCGCGGGAAAACCTGCAGGCGCGGGCCGCGGCGCTTGACTATCTGGGGCGGGGCGGCGCCATCGGCATCTTTCCCGGGGGCACGGTTTCGACCGCCGCCGGGCCGTTCGGACGTCCGCTTGACCCGGTCTGGCGCAACTTTACCGCCCGGATGATCGCGAAGTCGGGCGCGACGGTGGTTCCGATCTTCTTCGACGGCGCGAATTCGCGTCTGTTCCAACTGGCCAGCCACCTGCATTTCACCCTGCGCATGGGGCTTTTGATCCGGGAATTCCGCCAGCGGATCGACGGGCCCGTGCGCATCGCCGTCGGCCGGCCGATTTCCGCTGATGATCTTGCCGCGCACCGGGGCGACAGTGCGGCGATGATGGATTTCCTGCGCCGGGCAACCTATGCCTTGTCACCCGGGCCGCTGCCGACTATCGGCTACGGTTACGAATTCGAGGAACGGTACCGCGCCTGACCCTGTGCGCGGTTGCGCGGAGGCTTTCATGGCGGTGGGCGTTTTCGACAGCGGGCTGGGCGGGCTGACGGTTCTGGACGCGGTCGCGCGCGACCTTCCCGATGTGCCCTTCGTCTACTATGGCGACAACGCCCATGCCCCCTACGGGGTGCGCGACGCCGACGACATCTTCGCGCTGACCTGCGCCGGGGTCGAACGGCTTTGGGCCGAGGGCTGCGACCTGGTGATCCTCGCCTGCAATACCGCATCGGCCGCGGCACTCAAGCGGATGCAGGAAACCTGGGTGCCGGCGGACAAGCGGGTTCTGGGCGTCTTCGTGCCGCTGATCGAGGCGCTGACCGAACGGCAGTGGGGCGACAATTCCCCCCCGCGCGAGGTCGCGGTGAAGCATGTCGCGCTGTTCGCGACCCCCGCGACGGTCGCCAGCCGGGCCTTCCAGCGCGAACTGGCCTTCCGCGCCATCGGCGTCGATGTGGAGGCGCAGCCCTGCGGCGGTGTCGTCGATGCGATCGAACAGGGCGACGAGATCCTGGCCGAGGCGCTGGTGCGGTCGCATGTGGAGGCCCTGAAGCGCCGGATGCCGCACCCGGAGGCGGCGATCCTTGGCTGCACGCACTACCCGTTGATGGAGGCGACCTTCCGCGCCGCCCTGGGGCCGGGGGTCAAGGTCTTTTCCCAGGCGGACCTGGTGGCCGAAAGCCTGAAGGACTATCTGCACCGCCGGCCGGAGTTCGCCGGCGCGGGGCGGGTATCGAAATTCCTGACCACCGGCGATCCGCAGCGCGTTTCGGACAAGGCTACGCAGTTCCTGCGCCGCCAGATCCGGTTCGAGCCCGCCTGAGGCGCGCGCCGGTTTCCCGACCGGATGGTCCATTTCATGTCGCAAACGGGTCGCCCGCGGCCAACCGCGTCGCGCGCGGGACAGAGTTTGGCGCCGCCGCGATGAAGTCTTGCCCGGACAGGGGAGGACGGAATGAGATACGGAACGGGCGTCATGCTGGTGGTGCTGGCCGGGGTGCTGTGGTCGGGGTTCGGCCTTGCGGTGCGCCACCTTGACGGGGCAGGGGCCTGGGCGGTCGTCTTCTGGCGATCCGTCGCGCTGGTCCCGGCGCTGATGCTGTTCATTTCCTGGCGGTCCGGCGGGCGGGCGTTCTCGCGGGTGCTGGCGACCGGCTGGCCCGGTGTCTGCGGCGGCCTTTGTCTGATCGCGGCGTCGCTGGGCGGGATCTATTCGATCCAGGTGACGACGGTTGCCAATGCCGTCTTCCTCTTTGCCGCGGCGCCCTTCCTGACTGCCGTCCTGGGCTGGCTTCTGCTGGGCGAAAGGGTCCGGCGCGCGACCTGGGTCGCGATCGCCATGGCCGCTCTTGGCATCTTCCTGATGGTGCGGGAGGGGTTGGCGATGGGCGCGCTGGACGGCAACCTCGCCGCGCTTGGCTCGGCCCTGGGATTCGCGGGGTTCACCATCGCGATCCGGTCGGGCCGGCAGGGCGACATGATGCCGACCGTCGTCCTGGGCGGGGTTTTCACGATGATCGCGGCTGCCTTCGTCGCGCCCCTGATGGGCGAGACGCTTTGGGTCTCCGCCCATGACATCCTTCTGTCGCTGGGGATGGGGGCGGTGCTTCTGGCGACGGGCATGGCGCTTTACACCGTCGGCAGCCGGGTGATCCCCGCCGCCGAACTGCCGCTTCTGTCGATCGTCGAGGTACTTCTGGCGCCGGTCTGGGTCTGGCTTTTCCTGGGCGAGACGGCATCGGCCGGCACTATCGCGGGCGGAGCGCTGCTGGTGGCGGCTGTCGTGTGGAACGCGCTGAGCGGGATGCGCGGGCGGGCGCCGGTCCCCGCCAAGGCGTGATCCCCACGGCGCGATTGCCTCGACCTGCCATCCGTGGCAGGGAAGGCGCATGATCCGCGCCTTCTTTGCCCTGACGCTGCCGGAGCTTGTCGTCGAACAGATCGAACGGCTGCAGGACGCCATACCCTTTGGCCGCGCGTCGGCGCCCGACACCCTGCACCTGACGCTGGCGTTTCTGGGCGAGGTGACGCCCGAGACGCTTGAGGCGGCCCACGAGGCAGCGGAAACCCTTGCGCCAGACCCCTTCGCGGTCGAACTGCGCGGGCTTCAGCTTCTGGGGCGGCCCTCGGGCGGTGTCCTGGCCGCGGGTGTCGCGCCAGAGCCGCGGCTGGACGCGCTGGCGGCAAGCCTGCGGTCGCGTCTGGCGGGCGCGCGCATCAGCCTTCCGCGCGAACGCTTTCGCCCCCATGTCACGCTCTTGCGCCTGAAACCCGGGGACGCGGACGAGGCGACGCTGGCGCGGGCGCTGGGGCGACACGCGGATTTTCGGGCGGGGCCGGTTCCGGTGACCGGGATGTCTCTTTTCCGGTCCACCCTTGGCCCCAAGGGCGCGCGGCACGAGGAGATGGCGCGCTATCCGTTCGATCCGATCGACGGACGCGACAATTTTTAGCGTTGAAACCGCCGCGCCGGGCGTCCATCTAGCCAGTGCCGGGGGCTTGTCCGGCCAATTGGAGGAAGCGACATGAAGGGCCTGAAGAAGCAGCGGCGTATCCAGATCATCGTTCTGGCCGTCGTGGCCATGGTGGCGAGCTTCGCCGCCTTCTACATCGCGGCCCCGAATGCGCTGCAGTATTTCCGGTCCCCGACCGAGGTGACCGAGAACCCGCCCGGCCCGGCCGAGACCTTCCGCATCGGCGGCCTTGTCGAGGAAGGAAGCCTCGTGCGCGGGCAGGGGGCGGAGATCACCTTTCGCGTGACCGACGGCAACGGTATCGTTCCGGTCAGCTATACCGGCCTTCTGCCCGACCTGTTCGGCGAGGGCGAAGGGGTCGTCGCGACCGGCAAGCTGGTCGGCGGCACCTTCGAGGCAAGCGAGATCCTCGCCAAGCATGACGAGACCTACATGCCCAAGGAGGTCATCGACGCGCTGAAGGAACAGGGCATGTACGTCGAACCGGACGCCCAGGCAGCGACGAATTAACGAAATCCGACCAGCTTTCCGGGGATCGCAACCCCGGAGAGCGCCATGCCCAGCGTCGAAGAGATCGCCCATCAGATCAGCGCCCGCGAGGGCGGCTATGTGAACGACCCCGACGATCCGGGCGGCGCCACAAAGCATGGCGTGACGCTCGCGACCATGCGACGGCTGGGGATCGACCTTGACGGCGACGGCCAGGTCACCGCGTCGGACGTCAAGCGCCTGACGCGGGCGCGGGCGGAACAGGTCTTCGTCGAGGAGTACTTCCGCAAACCCGGCCTTGCCCTTCTGCCCGAGGCGGCGCAGGCCAGCGTCTTCGACATGTATGTGAACGCGGGGGCGGAGGCCGTGCGCCTCTTGCAGCGGCTTCTGAACGCGATGGGCTATCCGGTCGCCATCGACGGCGTGATCGGGCCCGAGACCGCCAAGGCCGCCGAAGCGGCTGCCCGGGGCGCGCCGGTCCTTTTTGCCGATGCCTACGGGATCGCGCGTCGCGATTACTACTACGCGCTTGCCGACCGGCGTCCGGCCAGCCGCAAATACGCCCGGCGGAAGGATGGCGGCAAGGGCGGCTGGATCCTCAGGGCCGAGGAATTCATTTCCCCCCGCTTCCGGCTGAGCGATGCCGAACATCGTGAAAGGACCGCGTCATGGGGCTGATCTCGCGCATCTTCGGGGGGGCGGCGGCGACCGGCGCGCTGGGACAGGCGGTGGTCGACATCGCCGAGGTCTTCACCCCCAACGCCACCGGCAGGATGCAGGCGGCGCAGGCCGCCTATATCGCCGCGCTCGACGAATTCGGGACGGAGTTCCAGGTGGTGCGTCCGGGCGCCTTCGACCGTTTCGTCAACGGGCTGAACCGGTTGCCCCGCCCGATGCTGGCTTTCGGGACGCTGGGGCTTTTCGTCTATGCGATGGCCGACCCCGAGGGGTTCGCGCGCCGGATGACCGGGCTCAACCATGTGCCCGAACCGCTGTGGTGGCTTCTCGCGGCGATCGTCGGTTTCTACTTCGGCGCGCGCGAGGCGCATTACCTCAGGGCACGCCCGGTCGCGCCAGCGATCTCCGCGACGGCAGATCCCGCAGCGCCCGACACCGGCAACCCCGCTTTGCGGGAATGGCGGCAATCGCGCGGCGGCGACGGGCGGCAGGACAGGCACAAGGAACCGGGGCGCGATCGCTAGTCGGGCATTGCCGGGGCGCGCCGGGGTCGGCTAATTGGCCATATGGCCTATGCCGCATCGATTCTCGTCCTGTCGCTTCTTGTGCTGGCCGGCGCGTTCCTGGCCGGGCAGAGCCTCCTGTCGGTCGCGATCCTCGGGCCGGCGACGGTGGCGGCGGTCATGCTGGTCTGGATCATCGGCCAGGCGCTTCAGCCGCGCCGATACTGGATCGTGGTGGACGGGTCGAATGTGCTTCACTGGCGGGAGGGTCCGCCAGATATCTCCACCGTCGCCATGGTCGCCGCGGAATTGCGGCGGATGGGATATACGCCTGTCGTCTGGTTCGACGCCAATGTCGGGCAACTGGTCGCGGAGCGCGACCTGGGCCGCGTCGCGCTGGCAAGGCTTATGCGCCTTCCATCGATCCAGGTTCTCGTTGCGCCGAAGGGGATGCCTGCCGACCCGCTGCTTCTGGCCGGCGCGCGCAACCTTCAGGCGCGGATCGTCACCAACAGCCGCTATCCCGAATGGTCCGACGACTACCCCGAGATCGCCGAGGCAGGACGCCTTGTGCGAGGCAGCATCACCGACAGTAGTGTGCAGCTTGTCCTGGCCCCGGCAGAGACTGAGGAAACCGCCTAGGCCTGCGCCTTCTCGCGCGCCTTGGCCGCATTCCAAAGTGCGTCCATCTCTGCAAGGTCGCTGTCTTCGGGGCGCTTGCCGCGCATCGCCAGCTCTGCCTCGATCGCCCGGAAGCGGCGGGTGAACTTCGCGTTCGCGGCACGCAGGGCGGCCTCCGGGTCGATCTTCAGGTGACGGGCAAGATTCGCCACGACAAAGAGAAGATCGCCGAACTCCTCGAAGGTCTCGGCCCCGCTCAGGGTGTCGCGCGCCTCGACCAGTTCGCGCGCCTCCTCGACGATCTTGTCCAGCACCTCGTCGGTCGATGGCCAGTCGAATCCCACCCGCGCGGCGCGGTTTTGCAGCTTCAGCGCGCGCAGCAGCGCGGGCAGACCCAGCGCCACGCCATCCAGCGTCCCGCGCGCGGGCCCGGAGGCGCGTTCAGCCGCCTTCACCCGTTCCCAGTCGCGCGTCTGCTGTTCTGCGCTCTTGTCGCGGCTTTCGTCGCCGAAGACATGGGGGTGGCGCGCGATCATCTTGTCGCAGATAGACCGGACCACATCGCCAAAGCCGAAATGCCCTGCCTCGCGCGCCATCTGGGCGTGATAGACGGCCTGGAACAACAGATCGCCCAGCTCTCCGCGCAGCTCGTCCCAGGCCTTGCGTTCGATCGCGTCCGCGACCTCGTAGGCCTCCTCGATCGTGTAGGGGGCGATGGTCGCGAAATCCTGCTCGATGTCCCAGGGGCAGCCGGTCTCGGGGTCGCGCAGGCGGCGCATGATTTCCAGCAGGCGCGGCAGACCGCCTTCGGGGTCAAGGCACAGGCGCTGGCTGTCGTCGGGGGTCATGCTCTTCCTTTCGTCGCGCGATCGTTGTTAGTCTGGCCCGAGCATGCCGGAGGTGATCATGCCCGTCCTGAACAGTATCGCGGAAATGGAAGCGGAGATGAAGGGATGGCGGCGGCATCTGCACGCGCATCCCGAGCTTGGGCTGGAGTGCCGGGAAACCGCCGCCTTCGTCGCCGCGCGGCTGCGCGATTTCGGGGTGGACGAGGTCCATGAGGGCATCGGCAAGACCGGGGTCGTCGGGCTGATCCGGGGGCGGGCAGGGGGGCGCACCATCGGGCTGCGCGCCGACATGGACGCACTGCCCATGCCCGAGACGACGGGCGCCGCACATGCCTCGACCGTGGCGGGGCGGATGCATGCCTGCGGCCATGACGGCCACACGACGATGCTTCTGGGCGCGGCGAAGTATCTGGCCCAGACGCGCAACTTCGCCGGCACCGTGGCGCTGGTCTTCCAGCCGGGGGAGGAGACGGGCGAAGGCGGGCCGGCGATGCTGGCCGACGGAATGATGGACCGCTTCGCGATCGCCGAGATCTACGCGCTCCACACCTCGCCCAAGCAGGATCTGGGCACCTTCGTCACCCGGCCCGGACCTTTCATGGCGGCGGTCTCGGATTTCGACATCCACATCCGCGGCCGGGGCGGCCATGCCTCGCGCCCCGAGGAAAGCCGCGATCCGGTGGCCGCCGCGCTGACCATCGGCGCCGCGATCCAGACGATCCTCGCGCGCAATACCGCCGCGAACGACCAGCTCGTGGTCTCCGTCACGCAGGTGCATGCGGGCAGTACCCACAACGTCATCCCGGCAACGGCCTATATCGGCGGCACCATCCGCAGCTACCGCCCCGAGGTGCAGGACCTGGCCAAGCGCCGCCTGCGCGAGATCTGCGACGGGATCGCGGCCGCGATGGGCGTCACGGTGGAAATCGGCGGCCAGATCGACCTTGCGCCCACGCTGAACGACCCCGACGCGACCCGTTTCGCCGTGTCCGTCGCCGCGGAAGTGTCGGGCGAGGGGCAGGTGACAAGCGACCACCCGCCGCTGATGGGGTCTGAGGACTTTGGCGCCATGCTGGCCGAACGGCCCGGCGCGATGCTGTTTCTGGGCCAGGGCAAGGGTCCGGGCGTCCACGAGACGGACTTCGATTTCAACGATGCCGCCGCCCCCATCGGCGCCAGCTACTTCGCGCGGCTCGTCGAACGCGCCTTGCCGCTCGGGTGACGCCGCGGCAGGGTGAAAGTCGCCATTGCGCCGGCGCGCAAGCGGTGAAATGGTCGCGCCGTCCCCTGACAGGAGGTTCCAATGCCGGTCCTGAACCGTATCGCCGATTTCGCCCCCGAGATGCAGGGCTGGCGCCGCTGGCTGCACCAGCATCCCGAACTGGGCTTCGACTGCCATGAAACCGCGGCCTTCGTCGCCGAACGCCTGCGCGAATTCGGCGTGGACGAGATCCACGAGGGTATCGCCCGGACCGGCCTTGTCGCGATCATCAACGGGCAGGGCGAAGGCCCGACCATCGGGCTGCGCGCCGACATGGACGCGCTGCCGATCGAAGAGACGACGGGGGCCGAATACGCCTCGACCCGGCCGGGCAAGATGCATGCCTGCGGCCACGACGGCCACACGACCATGCTTCTGGGCGCGGCGAAATACCTGGCCGAGACGCGCAACTTCCGCGGCCGCGTGGCACTGATCTTCCAGCCCGCCGAAGAGGATGGCGGCGGCGGCGACGTGATGGTGCGCGAAGGCATGCTCGACCGCTTCGGCATCGGCGAGGTCTATGCGATCCACAACACGCCGCAGGTTCCGCTTGGCCATTTCCTGACCACCCCGGGGCCGATCATGGCCGCCGTCGACACGCTGCGCGTCGATCTGAAGGGGCGGGGCGGCCACGGCGCCTATCCGCACGACTGCATCGACCCGATCGCAGCCGCCGTCGGCATGATCGCCGCCCTGCAGACGATCGTCAGCCGCAACACCAACCCGCTGCATGAGATCGTGATCTCGGTCACGCAGATCCATGCGGGCACGGCATCGAACATCATCCCCGAGGATGCCTGGTTCGGCGCGACGATCCGCACCTTCGACCCCGAGGTGCGCAAGGCGACCAAGGCGCGGATCGAACAGATCGTCGCCGGGCACGCCGCCGCCTACGGGGTCGAGGCGAAGATCGACTACGACTGGGGCTATCCCGCCACTGTGAACGATCCCGGACGCACCGAGTTTGCCGTGCGCGTCGCCGAGGAGGTGGCGGGCGCGGGCGCCGTCGTCGCCACCTCGGGCCGCGAGATGGGGGCCGAGGATTTTTCCTACCTCCTCGAAAAGCGGCCGGGGTGCTACCTGTTCCTTGGCCAGGGTGACGGCGCGGGGCTGCATCACCCGAAGTACGATTTCAACGACGAGGCCGCGCCCTTTGGCGCCAGCTTCTTCGTCCGGATCGTGGAACGCGCCCAGCCGCTCTGATTCCCCCCCGGGGCGCACCCTTCGAGGGAATTCGGGCGCGCCCCCTTCAGTCTGGCCCAAATACTCCCGCCGGAGGCGAAACCCGCACGCAGTGCCAGAAGGTTTGTGCGCGGGCCTGCCCGCGCACGCGATGGGGTCCGGTGGAATGCGATCGCCCGCCCGCCGTTGCGCTGACCCTTTTGATCAAAAGGCTTGTGATTCTCGCTCCAATCGCTATCCTGCGCATATTGACTGGAGATTCAAAATGACTCACGCCGCGCACAGCCTCGCCAACGAAGCCCTCTGGGAAAAGGACCGCGACCATGCCGTCCATCCCTGGACGAACTTCGGACCGTTCGAGGAACAGGGCTCGCTGATCTTCACCCGGGGCGAGGGGTGTTACCTGTGGGACGCCGACGGGCGGCGCTATTTCGACGCGATCGGCGGCATGTGGTGCACCAACATCGGGCTCGGCCGGCGCGAGATGGCCGACGCGATCGCCGAACAGGCGATGCGGCTTGGCTATTCCAATTTCTTCGTCGATACCGGCAACGACGCGGCGGCGCTTCTGGCGGCGCGCCTTGCGGAACTGACGCCGGGCGATCTGAACCGCGTCCACTTCACCACCGGCGGTTCGACCGCCGTCGATACCGCAGTGCGGCTGGTGTCCTATTACCACCATGTCCGCGGCAATCCGGACAAGACCGAGATCGTGTCGCGCGAGGCGTCCTATCACGGCTCCACCTACCTGACCATCTCGGTGGGCAAGCGGGCGGGCGACCGGATCGAGGAATTCCGCTACAAGGAGGACGGCATCCACCATCTGTCGAGCCCGAACCTCTACCGCCGCCCCGCGGGCACAAGCGAGGAGGCCTTCTGCGACATGCTGGTGGCCGAGTTCGAGGATCTGATCGCGCGCCGGGGCGCGGACCGGATCGGCGGCTTCATCGCCGAACCGATCCAGGCTTCCGGCGGGATCGTCATTCCACCCAAGGGCTATCTGAAACGGATGTGGGAGGTCTGCCAGCGCCACGACATCCTGTTCATCGCCGACGAGGTGGTGACGGCCTTCGGCCGCCTTGGCCACTGGTTCGCCTCGAAGGACGAGTTTGACGTGGTCCCGGACATGATCACCAGCGCCAAGGGTCTGACCTCGGGCTATGTGCCGCTTGGCGCGCTGATCTTCTCGGACCGGATGTGGAACACGATGGCAGAGGGCGGGCACCGCTGGTTCTCGACCGGGTTCACCTATTCGGGCCACCCGGTCGCCTGCCGCGCCGGCCTGAAGAACATCGAGATCATGGAGCGCGAGGGGCTATTGGGCCGCGCGGCCAAGGTCGGCGCCTATTTCGAGGACCGGCTGGCGACACTGGCCGATCTGCCGCTGGTCGGCAACGTGCGGGGTCGCAAGCTGATGGCCTGTGTCGAAAGCGTCGCCAACCGGGAGACGAAGGAACCGCTGCCCGACGAGGTCGGCGAAAGCAAGCGGATCTCGGACGCCTGCGAGGCGATGGGGCTGATGGTACGGCCGATGGGGCATCTGAACGTGATGTCGCCGCCCCTCGTCATCACCGAGGGAGAGGTCGATTTCGTCGTCGAAACCCTTGGAAAGGCGATCGTCCAGGTGACCGACCAGCTGGTGCGCGAAGGCGTGCGGATCGGCTGATCGGCCGGGCCGTTCCGGGGCGCGCGCCTAAGCCCCCGGCAGCGGCCCGTCCTTCAGCGCATAGCCCGCATAGGCCAGCCTCAGCCAGGTCCGCCTGAGCGACGCAATCGGGAAGCGGCGCGGCACCCGGCGCACCAGGTCCGGCAGGTGGGCGGGTTTGCCGGTCATCAGCCGCCCGATCTGCCGCCCCGAATAGGAGGCCGCCGCCACGCCAGACCCATGCCATCCGAAGGCCGCATGAAGCCCCGGCGCGCCCGGAACCTCGCCCACGAAGGGGGCAAGGCTTCCGGTCAGGCAGACAAAGCCAGACCAAGTGTGCTCCGTCGCGGCCCCCGCCCAGGCGGGAAAAAGCGCCTCGAAATGGCGGCGTACCTGCGTCTCCATCCCGCGATGCGCGGCCTGCGTCCCCGAGGTGCCGCCGCGCATCCCGAACAGGAACCGCCCGTCCGGCAGGTGGCGGAAATAATGCAGAAGCTTGCGGGCGTCGAAGGCCATACGGGGGTCGGTATAGCCCTGGTCGCGGCGTTCGGCATCGCTGAGGGGGCGGGTGACCAGCACGGCCGAAAAGGCAGGCAGGTTGCGCCCGCCGATCCAGCGGGGCAGGTCGTCGGAAGAATAGCCGTTGGTCGCCACCAGCACCTTTGGCGCGCGCAGGCGGCCGCCCGGCGTGGTCAGGCACCAGCCGCCGCCATCCGGGGCGATGGCGGTCACCGGGCTTTCGCCGCAGATCCGCACCCCCGCCGCCAAGGCGAGCCGCGCCAGCCCCTCGACATAGGCCATCGGGTCCAGCGGAAAACCTTCGTTCAGGATCAGCGCGCCGTGAAAGCCCGGGCCCGAAAGCCCGCGTTCGGCCAGCGCGCCGGGCGCCACGAGCTCGGGCGTTTCGCCGTAAAGCGCCTGCAATTCGCGTGCCTCCTGCGCGAACCCCGCCCAGACCTTCGGGGACTGGGCCAGGACCGCCTCGCCTTCCGGCCCCTGGCGGGCGTTCCAGCCGTTGTCGTCGATCAGCGCGCCGACATGGGCGATGGCCGCCCGCTGGAAGTCGCGGAAGTCGCGGGCCCCGTCGCGGCCGACACGCGCGACGATTGCCGCGTCCGAGAGCTTCGCGCCACCATAGCCGCAAAACCCGCCGTTGCGCCCCGATGCGCCCCAGCCCGGCTGCACCGCGTCGAGCACGACGACGCGGGCGCCCGATTCACGCGCCGCCTCAAGCGCGGCATTCAGCCCGGCAAAACCCGCCCCGATCACCGCGATGTCGGCCGTGGCTTCCCCCTCAAGGGGCGGCAGAGCGAAGGGTGCGGGGTGGCTGGCGCGCCAGTGGCTTTTCGGCCAGGCCGGGTCATAGGCGGGGGCTTCGTAAAGACGGCGCATCTGTGTGTCCTGCATGAAGGGCCGGGGCAGCGCCGGGATTCGGGGGGCGCAAGGAACCGGGATCAGTTGCGGGCGAGCGTATTTGATCAAATTATTCTTGACAAGCAGGCAGCGAACCCGGCTTTCTTGAGCCACCCGGATCCGCGGCGTCTCCGGCCATGAACGACGGCGCGACTTTTCCCGAGAGAGACTCATGGCACTCGAAGATGCAAGGACCGAGGTCGATTCCGCATTCACCCGCAAGGGCCAGCGTGGGCTGTCCTTTGAAAACGCCTTCGGCGGGGCGACCAGCTTTCTCCGCCGCAGCTATACCAAGGACTTGACCGGGGTCGATCTGGCGATCACCGGCGTCCCCTTCGACCAGGCAGTTACGCATCGCACCGGCACCCGGTTCGGCCCGCGCGCGATCCGGGAGGCGTCGTGCCTTCAGCCTTACGATCCACCCTTTGGCTGGCCGACCAACCCGCTGGAGGATCTGAACATCGTCGACTATGGCGATGTCGCCTTTGACTATGCCAGGACGGCGGAATTTCCCGACCGGCTGAGCGATCACATCCGGGGCATCCTGGCGGCGGGGGCGGGGACCGTCACGCTTGGCGGCGATCACTACATAACCCTGCCGATCCTGCGCGCCTATGCCGAAAGGTTCGGCCCCCTCGCAGTCATCCAGTTCGACGCGCATTCCGACCTCTGGCCCGATGACGACATGGGCCGGATCGACCACGGCACGATGATGTACAAGGCGGTCAGGACCGGCCTTGTCGATGCCGCGCGGTCCGTCCAGATCGGCATTCGCACGGTGACCGAGGATTACCTGGGCGTGAATGTCATCGACGCGCGGGAAGTGCACGAGAAGGGCGCCGCCGCCGCCGTCGCCCGCGCGAAGGAGATCGTCGGCGACGGCCCGGTCTATGTCACCTTCGACATCGACGCGCTGGACCCCGCCTTCGCGCCGGGCACCGGCACGCCGGTCTGGGGCGGGCTCGCCTCCTGGCAGGCGGCGGCGATCCTGCGGGGCCTTGCCGGGATCGACATGGTGGGTGGCGACATCGTCGAGGTGTCGCCCCCCTATGACACGACGGGGGCAACCGCCATCGCAGGTGCGCATGTGGGATACGAGCTGATCTGCCTTTACCACTGGGCGAAGACGCGGCGCTAGGCCGGCCGCCGGGCATGTCGGAAACCGGCAAGCGGCGGGGGCAGGGGCGTGCTAGCCTGCCGGGATCGTTTCAAAACCCGAATTGGAGTGTACCATGCGCCTGCCCGTGCTTGCCGTTCTGATCGCCGGTTCCCTGGCCACCCCCCTGTCCGCCGAGACGCGGCTGCGCGTCATGAGCTTCAACATCTGGGGCGGCGGCCAGAACGAGGGCAAGGGGATAGAGGAAACCCTGGCGGCGATCCGCGCGGCGGGCGCCGATGTCGTGGGGCTTCAGGAAACGCGCCTTGAATCCGATCCCTGCACCGCCGAAAGCTGCCCGGCGACCGGCCCTTCGGTCGCCGGCGCCATTGCCGAGGCGCTTGGCTGGCATGTCTACGACCAGACGGCCGAAAATGACGCGCTTTGGGCCAATGCCGTGATCTCGCGCCATCCGATCGGCGCGGCCAGCCCCAACGACCTTGGTGTCGCGCTGGATGTTGAGGGCCGCGAGGTCTGGCTATTCAACATCCATCTGGATGACGAACCCTACGGCCCCTATCAGGTCATGGGCATCGAATACGGGCCCGCGCCTTTCGTGACGACCGGGGAAGACGCGGCGGACTGGGCGGCGCGGACGCGCGGCCCGGCGCTTGACCTGCTTGAGGCCGACATGGCCGCGGTCGCGGGCGGGGCCGCGGCAGTCCTGGTGACGGGCGACTTCAACGAGCCCTCGCCGCTGGACTGGACCGAGGCGACCACGGCGGCGGGCCACCACCCGTTTCCGGTCGCCTGGCCGACGGTCGGCCGCCTGATCGGGCAGGGCTTCGTCGATGCCTACCGGATGGTGCACGCCGACCCCGTCGACCGGCCCGCCTATACCTGGACGCCAAGCTATGACGAGGCGGCGACAGACGACCACCCCGACCGGATCGACTTTGTCCTGGCGCGGGGCGCGGGGCTTGCCGTCACCGATGCGGCGATCGTCGGGGAAGACGGGCCGAGGTCTGACATCAAGGTCACGCCCTGGCCGTCGGATCATCGCGCCGTCGTGGCCGAGGTGTCGTTCTGATCTGCGCCCTCGCTGACCCGATCGGGGCCTTGACCTGACCGGGGCCATCGGCGAAACCCGCGCCATGGTACCCTTGGACAAACTCGCCCAGATCACCCAGCGTTTCGAGTTTCTCGAAGCGAAGCTTGCCTCTGGCGCGGCCCCGGCCGAGATCGCATCGCTCAGCCGCGAATATTCCGACCTCAAGCCGGTGGTGACGGAAATCGCCGCCTACCGGCAGGCGCTGGCCGATCTGGAGGAGGCCGGGGCGATGCTTGCCGACCCCGAGATGCGGGCGCTGGCCGAGGACGAGTTGCCGAAACTCAAGGCCCGCATCCCCGAGATGGAGGCGCGGCTCCGGATCGCGCTTCTGCCAAAGGATGCCGCCGACGCGCGCCCTGCCATCCTGGAGATTCGCCCCGGCACCGGAGGGGAGGAGGCGGCGCTTTTCGCGGGCGACCTTCTGCGCATGTATCAAAAGCACGCCGAGGCGCAGGGCTGGCGCTTCGAGCTTCTGGAACTGACCCAGACCGAGCTTGGCGGCGTCAAGGAAGCCATGGCGAGGATCGAGGGGGAGGGCGTCTTTGCGCGGCTGAAGTACGAAAGCGGCGTCCACCGCGTGCAGCGCGTGCCGGAAACCGAGGCGGGCGGGCGCATCCATACCTCCGCCGCGACCGTGGCGGTGCTGCCCGAAGCCGAGGATGTGGAGATCGACATTCCGGCGGCCGACATCCGCATCGACACCATGCGCGCCTCGGGCGCGGGCGGGCAGCATGTCAACACCACCGACAGCGCGGTCCGCATCACCCATATCCCGACCGGCATCGTCGTGACCTCGTCCGAGAAATCGCAACACCAGAACCGGGCGAACGCCATGGCGGTTCTGCGCGCGCGGCTTTACGACATGGAACGCAACCGCGCCGATGCCGCCCGCGCCGCCGACCGCAAGGCGCAGGTCGGGTCGGGCGACCGGTCCGAACGGATCCGCACCTACAACTTCCCGCAGGGCCGGATGACCGATCACCGGATCAACCTGACGCTTTACCGGCTCGAACAGATCATGGAGGGCGACCTGACCGAGGTCATCGATGCGCTTGTCGCCCATGACCAGGCTGCGAAACTGGCCGAGATGGAGGCATGACGGGCCCTGCGACGGCCGCCGGGGTGCTGCGCGCGGCGATTGCGCGCCTCGCCGGGGCGGGCGTGGCCGACCCGCAGCGCGACGCGCGCATCCTGCTTGCCCATGCGCTGGGGATTGGCACCGACCGGCTGACGCTGGTCCTGCCCGACCCGATACCCACCGAGGCACAGGCGGCTTTCGCGGCCGCGGTCACCGCCCGCGCGGCGCGACAACCGGTCAGCCAGATCACCGGGCGGCGGCTGTTCTGGGGACGCTCGTTCAAGGTCACGCGCGACACGCTCGACCCGCGACCGGAAACCGAGATCCTTGTTGCGGCGGCGCTGGAACGGCCCTTCACACGGATCCTCGACCTTGGCACCGGGACCGGCTGCATCCTCCTGTCCTGCCTTGCCGGGATGCCCTTCGCGACGGGGACGGGCACCGATGTTTCCGGTGCGGCGCTGGCGGTCGCGGCGGAAAACGCCGCCGCGCTCGGGCTTGACGCGCGCGCGCGGTTCGCCCGGTCCGACTGGTTTTCCGCCGTGACGGGGCGGTTCGACCTGATCGTGTCCAATCCCCCCTATATCGCGGCAGAGGAGATGGCATCGCTCGCGCCAGAGGTGCGCGACTGGGAACCTTCGGGCGCGCTCAGCCCCGGCGGCGACGGCCTTGACGCCTACCGCGCCATCGCGCGCGGCGCCGGGGCGCGGCTTATGGCGGGCGGGCGCCTGATCCTTGAAATCGGGCCCACCCAGGGCGCGGCGGTGGCGGCGATGCTGGCCGCGCAAGGCTTCGAAGGGGTGGAAATCCGCCCCGACCTTGACGGACGCGACCGCACGATCGTCGCCCTGAAGCCTGGCGACCCCGAAGATTGCGGCTGCGCCTGATCGACAATCCGCTGCAAATCCGCACTATTCTTTGCGAATTTCCGCGGCTTGCAGGCAAGATCGCAGATTCGGCTTGTCATGCCCGCCACATCGTGCATAGAGGAAACGTGATGTGACGGCTCAGGCCCGAACGTTGCGTTTCGCCCGAAATCCAGGTGCCACGACCAGACAGCCGGTTGGCTTGGGTCGGCAGCCGGGCGAGGCCTTATTTTCTTTGCCTCAAAACACGAAAGCACATGAGATCCTCCAAATCCCGTTCGCGTTCGAAGTCGAACCGCCAGCGTACGCTTGGCAACATCATCAACCGCGTGTTCGACAGTTCCGGGCCCGAGGGCAAGGTTCGCGGGACGCCGCAGCAGATCATCGACAAATATCTGATGCTGGCGCGCGACGCCCATCTTTCGAATGACCGTGTGGCGGAACAGAATTTCCTCCAGCACGCCGAACACTACACGCGACTTCTGGGCGAGGCGCAGAAGGAACAGCAGCGCGAACAGGAACAGCGCCAGCAGCAGAACCAGCACCAGCAGGGCGGCCAGAACGGCGACCGCGGGCAGGGCGGGCGGGACCGCTACGACCAGCGCGCCGAGGGCGGCGACGGTGCCGAGGACTTGCCGGGCCTTCCCACCTCGACGGAGGCCGACGAAGGCCCTGGGCTTGTGGAAACGCCCGAGGCGCGCGCCGCGTCCGGCGATGACCGGCCTGCGGCGGCCACGGTGACCGCAGACGCACCGGCGGAGGCCGCCGCGCCGGCGACCGACGCGCCGCGCCGCGAACGCAAGCCGCGTGGCGAGGGCAAGCCGGCTGGCGAAGGCAAGCCGCGCGCCGAGGGCAAGCCCCGTGGCGAAGGCGATGCCCGCGGCCCGCGCCGCCCGCGCGAAAAGCGCGGCGAGGCCAAGGACGGCAACGCCAATCCCGACGCTTCCGAAGACACGGCCCCCGCGGCCAATTGATCCGACGGGGCGGGCGCCTGCCAGTCAGGTGCCCGCGTCAGGTGGCGTCGGCTGCGGCGGCCACCGCGCGCGCCAGCGCGCAGAATCCTTCCAGCCCGATCTCCTCCGCCCGCGCGGTCGGGTCGATCCCGGCCTCGGCCAGGCGCGCCTCGATCTCGGGGGCCACGCCCTTCAGGCTGGCCCTCAGCATCTTGCGGCGCTGGTTGAAGGCCGCCGCGACGACGCGGGCCAGCACCTTCGGGTCGGCGGGGTGGCGCGGTTCGGGCAGGGCGGTCAGATGCACCACGGCCGAATGGATCTTCGGCGGCGGGGTGAAGGCCTCGGGCGGAAGCGTCAGGACGATCCGCGCGTCGCAGCGCCACTGCGCCAGGATTGCCAGCCGCCCATAGGCCTTCGACCCCGGCCGCGCGACGATGCGTTCGGCGACCTCCTTCTGGAACATCAGCGTCAGGCTGGTCCAGACCGGGGGCCAGGCGGGGGGCGTCAGCCAGCGTACCAACAGCTCGGTGCCCACGTTGTAGGGAAGGTTCGCGACGATCCGGATTGGCGGCGTCAGATGGGCCAGCGGGTCGATCGCCAGCGCGTCGGCGTTCAGAACCTCAAGCCGGCCGGGATAGGCCCCTGCGATCTCCGACAGCGCGGGCAGGCAGCGGTCGTCCTTTTCCACCGCCAGAACGCGGCGCGCACCCTCGGCAAGAAGCCCGCGCGTCAACCCGCCGGGGCCGGGGCCGATCTCAAGCACGTCGGAGTGCGACAGATCGCCCGCCATGCGCGCGATCTTGGCTGTCAGGTTCAGGTCCAGAAGGAAGTTCTGGCCAAGGCTCTTGCGGGCCGAAAGTCCGTGGCGCGCGATGACCTCGCGCAGGGGGGGCAGGCCGTCGATCGTCGCCATCAGGCGATTCCCCGCGCGCGGGCCATGTCGGCGGCCATCCTGAGCGCGGCGACAAGGCTGGACGGGTCGGCGACCCCCTTGCCCGCGATGTCAAAGGCCGTCCCGTGGTCGGGAGAGGTGCGCACGAACGGAAGCCCCAGCGTCACATTCACCCCGCCCGCGAAATCCAGCGTCTTGATCGGGATCAGCGCCTGGTCGTGGTACATGCAGACCGCGACGTCATAGGCGGCGCGCGCGCCCGGGTGGAACATCGTGTCGGCGGGCAGGGGGCCCGCAATCGTCATCCCCCCGGCCCTGAGGCGGTCGAGGACGGGGGTGATGATCCGCTGTTCCTCGGTCCCCATCGTGCCGCCTTCGCCCGCATGGGGGTTCATGCCGGCGACCGCGATACGGGGCGCGGCAATGCCGAAGCTTTCGACAAGACCCGCGCGCGTGATCCTGAGCGTTTCCTCAAGAAGCCCGGGCGTCAGGGCGGCGGGCACCTCGGACAGCGGAATGTGGATGGTGACCGGCACGACGCGCAAGTCGGGGCAGGCCAGCATCATCACCACGCGCTCGACGCCCGCAAGCGCGGCAAGGTATTCGGTATGGCCGGGAAAGGCAAAGCCCGCCCCGTCCTTCAGCGCCTTCTTGTTGATCGGCGCCGTGGTGATGGCGGACGCCTCGCCCGCACGCACCAGCGCGACCGCGCGCGCGATCACCGCAACGACCGCGGCCGCGTTGGATGGATCGGGCCGGCCCGGGATCGCGGGCGCGGGGAAGTCATGCGTCAGAACCGGCAGGATATCCGGCGCCACCCCGGCGGCGTCGGCAGGGCGCGCGATCGCCTGCCAGGCGGATCCCGAGGGCAGGTGGCGGGGATCGCCGATCCAGAAGAAGGGCAGGTCAGCGCCCAGCACCCCGCGTGCCCGTGCCGCTATCTCGGGGCCGATGCCAGAGGGTTCGCCGCAACTCAGCGCGACCGGACGCGCCGCGGGCCGCAGGCTCATGGGCGGGTGATGACGGCTTCGGCGCGCAGTTCGGCCAGATAGGCGTTGGCAAGTGCGCCCAGCCTCTGGTCGACGATCTCCGACCGCATCGTATCGGCGGAAGGGCCGCGGCCAAAGCCAAGGTCCTTGTCCACTGCGGGCCGGGTCTCACCTTCCGCCGGGGCGGCGGCCGTCACCGGAATCTCGGCCGTGCCGATGGCGGTATAGGCGTTGCGGTCGCACAGCATCAGCAGGACCTGCGTGTCGCCGCGGCGCAGGGCGGTGGAGATTTCGTTCTCGTCCATGTCTGCCAGCACGCCGGCGACATCGGCCGGCACCTGCGTCAGCGCGCGGGTTTCGCGCACCAGCCGGTCAGAGGGCATCTTGCGCGCGTACTCGAACAATTCGCCGCAACTTTGCGCGGCGGCGCGGGCGCGGTCCACCTCGGCGGCGGCCTCGGGGGTGCCGGCGCCGGGGACAAGATACTGCAGATAGTCGACGGTGATATCCGCCGGGTCGACCGGCCCGCCCTGATCGATCGCCCGCAGGCGAACCAGCGCGATGGCATTGGGGACCGGCAGCGGCGGGCTGACCTGCCCCGGACGCATCTGCATCACCACCGGGCGCAGCTGCGGCGGCAGGTTCGTCACCGGAATCCAGCCGACAAGGCCGCCGTTGTCGCGCGAGGGCGCGGCGGAATGTTCGCGCGCGGCCGCCGCAAAGGCACCGTCGCTGGTCGCGGTTTTCGAAAGCTCCTCGGCAAGGTCGCGCTGGTCAAGGAACGTCGCGGGCGAGGTCGGAAGCAGGATTTCCGAGATCATGACGCGCGGTCCCGCGCCCCGGCCCTGTTCGACGGATGTTGCCCGCGCGATCTCGGCATCGGTCACCACGACGCGGGGGGCAAAGCGGGCGCGGACCACCTCGCGCCACAGAAGGCCGGCGTGCACGAAGTCGCGGTAGGTTTCCGGCGCGATCCCGCCCTGTCCGATCGCCTCGAGGAACTGGTCGAGCGGCAGGTTGGCGCGCGAGGCGAACTCCTCCATCCCGGCTGTCAGCTGCGCGGGCGTGACGGTGATCCCGTCGCGCTTGGCCGCCTCAAGCCGCAGCCGATCCTCGATCAGTCCTCGTTCCGCCTCGGCCAGGTGATCGCCGGGAACCCGCAGGATATCGAGAAACAGCACCCGCTGGTCCAGTTCGTAGCCGGTGATGACCCGCCCGTTCACCGTGATGACAGGTTCGAAGCTGCCCTGCGCCTGCGCCAGCGGCGCAACGAGTGCAAGGGTCAGGCCGACAAGAAAGGGGATCACGCGCATCGTCACAGTCCGTCTGCTCTTCTTTTCATGTCTTGGGGGGATCGCCCCCGCTTCACCGCGCACAGCTGCGCCGGTACGACTGGCCGTCATACCCAGACCCGATCCCGCCCAGCGTGACCGACAGGTTGAAGTCCGTCGTGGGCGTCACACTAGTCGAGGACGTGAACCGACGCGAGAGGGAAAGATCGATCAGCGCGCATTCGGTCCGGTATTCGAAGCCGAGGCCGGCATAACCCGTGCGCCCGGCGGTGAAATCATGACGCCCCTCGATCCGGCCGCGCCAGCCTTGCGACATCTGCCAGTAGCCAGAGAGCGTCAGTTCCTGGGTGTCTTCGGGGCGATCCTCGGCCAGATCGGCGTCCAGCATCAGATAGCCGGCCGACACGCCGTAATCGGGGCGCTGCCAGGCCAGCGACAGGCTGTTGCGCGTCAGGCTCAGGTCGTCGTCGAAAAGCGCGCGCCCGACAAAGTTCAGCCCTTCGGGCGTCTGTACCTGCCCGGATACCAGCCAGTCCGAGGCGGTGCCGCTCAGTCCCGAGCTGTTGGTGAACTGCCCCAGATCGCGGTCGCGGAACACGCGCCCGCCCGCCAGCGTGAGGTTCCAGCCGTCCGGGTCGTAGCGGGTCCAGCTCAACCCGATGTTCGTGCGCAGGCCCTCTTCGCGCAGGTCACGCCCCGCAAAGCGGTCGAGCGCGAAGAGGTTCCCCTCGTCAAACTCCACCAGGGCGCTGTCCTCGTTCGGAACGGTGGTGTTGCTTTCCGGCGTCCAGAGGATCTGGGCGATCGGTTCCAGAACATGGACCGCGCCACCCGCACCCGACCTGAGCAGCGGCCAGCGCAGTTCGGCGCCAAAGGTCGATGTCAGTCGCGTGACCGTGCCCGGAAAGGTCACGTCCTGCGTGATCGCGTAGAAATCGGCGCCGATGTCGAACATGCCAGATGCGACAAGCCCGTTCTCAAGGACCCAGTTCCGCCGCCAGTCGATGCCAAGGGAGGCACGCGCCACATCGCGCCCGTCTGCGACACCGTCGCCGTTCACGTCCGTATCCACAGTCGAGGGCCGGTAAAAGCCGCGCGTCTCGAAGCGCAGGCCACCCTCGCCGCCCAGATAGGCCGGAGAGAAGCGGCGTTCGTAGACAAGCGCGCCAAGTGTGGTTGGCGTGGTGGAATTGCCCTCGCCTTCCCGGATCGAATGGTAGTTGGCAAACGAGCCGTAGATGTATTCGTTCCGCCGCGTCCGGGTGATGTCGACGCCGCTGCGCAGGCGGTCGTCGTCAGATATCCCGTAGTCGAGAAGATAGGCCGGGTCCGATACCAGCCGGATTTCGGCGGTCAGCTTGAACTTCTCCGGAAGGTCGAATGATCCTGTACCGAACAGGTAGCCGCGGGTTTCGTCCGGCAGGATGTCGTCGCGCGAGACGGCGCCTTGCACTTCGACCCGGCCGTTCTCGAAGGCCTGACGGTAACGGAACTCCAGCGTGCTGGTGCGTCCGGACACATAAGGCGCCAGCGTCACGTCGCGGCTGTCACCGAGGGTGATGAAGTAAGGCACCTTGATCCCCACCCCGAGGTTCGAGGTAGAGCGGATGCTGGGCAGCAGGAACCCGGTCGCGCGGTCCAGCGTGGGGTCGGGCATCCTGAGCCAGGGCGCATAGAAGATCGGCAGCCCCATGACGCGGAACTGCGCGTGATCGAAGTAAAGCTGGCGTTCCTGCTGGTCGTGGACGACCCGTTCGGCGCGGATCTCCCACAACGGGATCGGATCGGACGGGCAGACCTCGCAGGCGGAGGCGACGACGCGTTCCATCCGCGTGTAGCGCCCCGCCTCGCGCACGATGCGGTTCGATGCGATCTGCATCTGCTGGTCGATGACCATGCGCGCGCTGTCCAGGATGCCGTCGGTCATGTCGCGCGACAGGCTGGCTGCGTCGGCCATGATGACGGTCCCGCGCCCGTCTTCGACCGTCAGCGGACCGGTGATGGTCAGCCGGTCGCTGGCCGGGTCGTAGATGATGGCGGCGGCGGTCAGCCGCGCGTCGGCAAAGAACACCTCCACATGGCCCTCGGCGGTCAGGGTGCCGGTCCCGGTCAGGAATATCCGGTCGGCGACCAGGGTCGCGGCGTCCTCCGCCAGCGCGGCGGCGGGGGCGGAGGCGATCAGCCAGGCCAGAAGAAGGGCGCGAAGGCGGATCATCCTTCCTCCATGTGCAGCACGAGGCCGATCGACAGGAGCGCGGCGGCGACCGGCGTGCTCCAGGCGGCAAGGGCGACCGGGATCTGGCCGTTCTCGCCCAGAACCTGCGCGAAGTTGCGCAGAAAGAAGATCGCGAAACCCGAGGAGACGGCCAGAAGGACCATCAGGCCGGTGCGCCCGAACCGGACATGGCGCATGGTGAACCCGGCGCCGATCAGGACCATGGCGACCAGCAAGAGCGGCAGCGCCAGCTCCATCTGGAACCAGACCATGTGCGCGCGGGCGGAAAAGCCCGCCTTCTGCAACCCGTCGATGAAACCCGGAAGATCCCAGATCGAGATGGTCGCGGGCTGGCCGAAGCTGTCGCGGATGCGGTCGGCCGTGAGGTCCGAGGGCAGCGAAAGCTCGCTTGTCACCACCGCCTCGGCCTCCGGGTTGGTTCCGGGGGCAAGCGGCCATTCCTTCGCCCCGGAAAGCCGCCAGCCGCCGGGTTCAAGGACGGCGCTTTCCGCGGCGATCCGCCGGGCCGGCACGCCGTCGGGGGTGAAGGTCATGAAGGTGACGGACGAAAGGATCGTGCCGTCCGTGTTCGCGCGCGCGGCGTGGATGACGGTCTGCCCCTCGGGGCCGCCCTGACGCAGCCACAACCCTTCGCCGGAAATCGACAGCGTGCTGGCCGACCCGCCGTGCTGTCCCGACCGCAGCTCATAGGCCTTGGTCGTGCCCGCCGCTATCGGGTTCAGGACGGCGACCGCCAGCGCGCCGATCAGCGCCGCCGTGACGACCGGGGCCATAAGCGTCACCAGCGCCGACCGCCCGCCAGCGCGGATCACCACCAGTTCGGAACTGCGTGCCAGCGCCAGGAACAGCCCGACGGTCGCCAGAATGACGATCAGGGGCAGGATCCGGTAGATCGAGGCCGGAACGCTGAGCGCGGCCAACTCCGCCGCCTGGCCAAGGCCGATCCCGGAGAAGCGCCGGACCTGCTCGACCATCTCGACCAGCGACATCAGCATCAGGAACCCGGCGAAGATCGCCGCGAACATGAAGACGAAGCGCCGTGCGATGTAGAATGTCAGGGTCATGCGGCCGCCTCCGCATCCGCGAGGCCGGGCGCGCGCACCCGTCGGGTGCGCCCGGCATAGGCCAGCATCACGACCGCACCGATAAGCCCTGTCAGCGCGGGCAGATAGGTGACGGGCCACAGTGCCGCGTCGGCCCGCACCAGCCCGGTTGCCACGTTGATCAGCATCTGCACCCCGATCAGGCAGGCCACGGCCATGGCAATCTGGCGCCAGAGGCCGAGCCGGCTGAATTCGCCGGTCATCAGCGCGGCGAACCCCAGCAACGCCGAAACGATCGCCATCAAGGGTTGGGCAAGACGCTCGTGCCCTTCGTAAAGCAGGGTCGCACGATCTGCGCCGACCAGATCCTGGGTCTCTGGGTCGGCAGCCAGAAGCGCGGGCGTCGAAAGCTCGTCAATCGTCAGGGCCCTCCCGCCGCTGCGCGACACGATGGCGCCGATGTCGAAGGAAAAGTCGGAAAAGCGGGTGACGGCGAGCCGTCCGCTCGCGGCGTCGAGATTCTGCGCCATGCCGTCGAACATCACGAGCTTCGGCCCGGTATCGCTGCGCACGATCAGGGCGCGCTGCGCGGTGTAGGTTGTCGTCGTGCCTGCAACGCCCCCTTCGGACCGCCGGGAATCGGACAGGAAGATCTCCTTCAACTCGCCCTGCGGGCTGATCTCCCGCACATAGAAGGTGACGCCCGAGCCGGGGTGGACGAAGGTGCCTTCGGACAACAGTCGCGCCGTGACATTGGCCGAAATGTCGTCGTTGCGGTCGGCAAGCCGCGCGCGGCTGGCCGGAACAAGAAGGTGCACGAGTATGGCCATCATCACCGCGACGATCACGCCGAAGACCAGGACCGGCCGCGCCATGCGGAAGGGTGAAAACCCGGTCGCGCGCATGACGACAAGCTCGCTTTCGCCTGCCATGCGGTTGGTCGCGTAGACGGCGGCGATGAAGGCGGCGATGGGCAGGACGATACGGATCACATAGGGCAGGGTCAGCGCGGTGAATTCCAGGAAGGTCCAGGCGGATTGCCCGTCCGCGATCAGCCGGTCAAAGAGCTGCACCGCGCGGTTGACCCAGTAGACCGCCACCAGAACAAGCGCGAAGAAGCCGAACAGCATCATCAGCTGCGACAGCATGTATCTGTCGAATCTGGACACCTGTGGCCGCCCCCGTCTTCCTTCCGATACCTTCCCTAGCCCAAAGTGCAGGCGGGGGGAACTCATATCTGGTCAAGCCGGGGCGGCTTGGGTAGGGTCCGGCCAAAGCATGCCGGAGAGTGCCATGACGACGCCCGCAGACATCCGTTTCGCCACCGCCACCCCCGAGGAAATCGCGGCCTTCACCGGCCGGCTTGCGCTGATCCTGCCGCCCGAGGGGGCGATCGGGCCCGAAGCGCGGCGCGTCGACCGTCTGGCCAGGGGCGCGGTCGGGCGCGCGATGGCGGGCAAGGCCTGGGGCAAGCTCAAGCCGGGCGAGGCGCTTGATCTCGCGTTTCCAGCCGGTCTTGCCGCCGAGGCGCTGCAACTCGTGAAACTGCCGCGCAAGGCCGGCGTGACCGAAGCGCGCAGGGCCGGGGCGGCAATCGGCAAGTCGCTTGGCGAAAGCGGCGCGATGGTCCTGGCGGGCGCGCATCCGCAGGCCGCCGACATCTCTCTCGGCCTCGCGCTCAGGGCCTATGACTTCGATGCCTACCGGTCGGGCGACAGGACGGCGAGGGGCGCCGTGACCCTGTCGGTCACCCGGCCCGAGGCGGTCGCGGCGACAGCCCGCCCGCTGATGGCGCTGGCCGAGGGCGTGTTCTTCACCCGCGACCTCGTGAACGAACCCGCCAACGTCCTGACCACCACCGATTTCGCCGCCCGCCTTGCGGCGATGCAGGAACTGGGGCTCGAGGTCGAGATCCTCGAGGAGGAGGAGCTTGCCAAGCTTGGCATGCGCGCGCTTCTGGGCGTGGGGCAGGGGTCGGAAAGCCCGTCGAAGGTCGTCGTCATGCAATGGAATGGCGGCATCGCGGGTGAGGCGCCGCTGGCGCTGGTCGGCAAGGGCGTGGTCTTCGACACCGGCGGCATTTCCATCAAGCCCGCGGCGGGGATGGAGGAGATGACGATGGACATGGGCGGCGCGGGCGTTGTCGCGGGCGTCATGCGCACGTTGGCGCTGCGCCGCGCCAGGGCCAATGTCGTCGGTCTTGTCGGTCTTGTCGAAAACATGCCCGACGGGCGGGCGCAGCGCCCCGGCGACATCGTCAGGTCGATGAAGGGCGACACGATCGAGGTCATCAACACCGATGCCGAGGGTCGCCTGGTCCTTGCCGATGTGCTTTGGTACGCGCAGGACCGGTTCAAGCCCGCGGGCATGATCGACCTTGCCACGCTGACCGGCGCCATCATCATCGCGCTTGGCCACGACAATGCCGGGGTCTTCGCCAACGACGACACGCTGGCCAACGCTGTCCTTGCCGCCGCCGCGGCGGAGGGCGAGGGCGCCTGGCGGATGCCGATGGGCGATCCCTATGACAAGCTGATCAAGTCGCGGCTGGCCGACATGAAGAACACCGGCGGGCGCCCCGGCGGGTCGATCACCGCGGCCCAGTTCCTGCGCCGCTTCGTCAGGGACGAAACCCCTTGGTGCCACATCGACATCGCCGGGGTCGCGTTGCCGCCCTCTGAAACCGCGCTGGCGCCGAAGGGCGCCACCGGCTGGGGTGTGATGACGCTGGACCGGATGATCCGCGACAGGTTCGAGGGCTGATGGGCGAGGCGCGCTTCTACCACCTGACGCGGTCGGGGCAGGACGCGGTGCTGGCGCAGCTTCTGCCGCGCTCGCTCCAGTCCGGCTGGCATGTCGTGGTGCGCGGGTGCGACAGCGCGCGGCTTGACCATATCGATCGGATGCTCTGGCTGGGCGCGGAGGAGGGGTTCTTGCCGCACGGGCTGGCCGGGGGGCCGAACGACGCGTTGCAGCCGATCCTGCTGACCACCGGGACGGACCGGCCGAACGGCGCGCGATGCCTGATGTGCATCGACGGCGCACCCGTCGAGCCCGAGGAGGCGCGCGGTCTGGAACGCGTCTGCGTGATCTTCGACGGCAGCGATCCTGCCGCCCGAGATGTCGCGCGCGACCAGTGGCGCCGCCTGACCGGCGCCGGCATCGCCGCGGAATACTGGAGCGAGGAAAGCGGGCGCTGGCAGAAGAAGGCGGAAAGCCGGAGCGGTTGACACGCCGTGCGCCCTGCAGCCTAGATGCGGAATTTGCAACGTGAGGATTATTTCATGAACATCGAAGATCCGGCGGTCCTCGAGGGTAAACGTATTGAGTTTCTTGGCAGAGAACTGGGCCTTGGTCGCGATAGCCGCATTCTCGATGTAGGCGCGAATCCGATTCATGACGCGCCCTACAAGCCGCTTCTCGATGCCGGCCTGTGTCATGTATGGGGCTTCGAGCCGCATCCAGGCGCGTTCCAGAAACTTCAGCAAATGAAGTCGGACAGGGAGACCTATTTCCCGCACGCCGTCGGCGACGGCACGCCCGGCACGCTCTATATCTACGGTGGCAGCGGTTACACCTCGACCTTTCCGATCCGCGAAGAAACGCTGAAGATCTACGGAACCGTCGGCGGTATGACGACGCTGAAGAAGACCCTGGATCTTGAGACGGTCACGCTCGACAGTCTTGACGACCTGCCGAACGTCGATCTGGTCAAGATCGATATTCAGGGGGGCGAACTCGCGGTCTTTCAGAACGGTCGATCGAAGATGGCCGACGTGTCTGCCGTCGTGACCGAAGTGGCCTTCATCGACCTTTATCACGGGGAACCGACGCTCGGCGATGTCGATGTGGAACTGCGCGCGCAGGGCCTTATCCTGCACCGCTTCCTTTTCCAGACAGGCAAGGTTCTGGACAGCTCCCAAAGCCAGCGGTTTCGGGCCCATACCCCTTTCACCAAGACCCAGATCCTTGACGGGGACGCTGTCTACATCCGCGACATCACACGACCAGACAGCATCAGTTCAGACCAGCTGCGCAACCTTGTCCTGTTCGCGGACAGCGTCTTCAAGAGCTTTGACCTCGCGGTCTTTTGCATGGACCGCCTGGTCGAGCGCGGCGACGTTGACGCGTCCGTGCCCGCGCGTTACTTCGACATGCTGCCAGCGAATGTGAAGCTCTAGACCCGGTAGCTTCCATGGCGGCGTTGTGCGATACGGCACGCGCCCAGTGGCGCAGCCTGACCGGCGCCGGCATCGCCGCGGAATACTGGAGCGAGGAAAGCGGGCGCTGGCAGAAGAAGGCGGAAAGCGTCGCGCGGCCAACAGGAGGGGACGCAGGATGAAATGGGAAACGCGCGCGCTCTCGGCCGCGGATACACGGCTTCCGGATGGCTATGAGACGGCCCCCTGGGGGGCCTATGCTCCGGGCGTGCTGCAGCGTGCGCTGATCGGCATCGCGCGAGGAAGTTTTCTGCACCGCGGCCGGATGCGATACCTCATGACCATGCTGATCCGGCGTCTCGGAACACCTCTGGACGTGACGTTCCAGGGGCTCAGGTACAGGATCGAGGGTCGCAACAACCTGATGGACTACGGCCTGCTTCTGCATCCGGACTACAACGGCGAAGAGATCCGCTTTCTTCGCGGGGCATGCGCGGAGGGGGGCGTTGCCGTCGATATCGGGGCAAATATCGGGCTTTATTCGCTGCCGCTGGCAAGGGCGGTCGGGCAGGGTGGCCGCGTCATCTCGATCGACGCCAACGCGGCTGTCCTGCAGCGCCTCAAGGTCAACGCGCGTCTCTCCGGCCTCGACAACATCACCGCCGTTGCCTGCGCGGTGGGCGACAGCATCGGTCAGGTGGACCTGGAGATCGCGAATTCCGACCTTGCCATCGTCTCGGTCACCCCGAGCGCCCAGGGCAGCATTCCGCTGCGGCCGCTGCGCGACATCCTCTCGGATGCCGGTATCACGCGCGTCGATGCCCTGAAGATTGACATCGAGGGCTTCGAGGACGCGGCGCTCGTGCCGTTTCTGGAAACCGCGCCCGACGCGATGCTGCCGCGCCGCATCAGCATCGAGCGGGGCGGGCCGGGGCGCACTGACTATCAGGGATGTGCCGCTGCTTTCGCGCGAAAAGGGTACCGCCTTGTCGGCCGGACCCGGCTGAATTCCTTCTACGAACGCTCTTGACCCCCGCCATGCCCCTGACCGCCCGACTTGTCGGGGGCGGGCAGGGCGCGCGGCCTCCCCGGTTGCTATCGGGTCAGATGCAGCCGATCGCCCGAGATCGCGAGCGTGCGGAACCGGCCCAGATAGCTCATCCCCAGAAGCGACGTGTCCAGATCGCCGGCATTCACAACGGCGGGCAGGTTGCGGTCCTCGAAGGGGCCGAGGGTGAAACGCTCCAGCCGCACCGGTGCCGTGCGGACCATTCCGTTCGCCGTCTGCGCGCTGCCGAAATAGCCTAGCCCCGCGGGATCGAGTCCCGCGCGTTCCGCGTCGCGCGCGGTCAGCACGATCTGGCTGGCGCCGGTGTCGACGACGAAAAGCACCCTCGCCCCGTTCACCTCTGCGGTCAGGTAGTAGTGGCCGTCGTCAGAGGCCGCGACCTCGATCCCGTCTCCGACCACCCGCGTCTGCTCCGGCAGGACCGTCCGCCTGAGATCGCCCCATAGCCCGTAGGCCACGATCACGCCGATGAAGATGAAGACCCAGATCGCCGCCTGCTGGGCGGTACGCCCCAGATTGCGGCGCGCCTGCGCCAAGAAATAGCCCCCGACCGCCAGAAGCAGAAGGGCCAGGTAGGCAAGCCGTCCGAAATCGTCGCCGTCCATCGCCGCCTCAGATCAGTCCGGTGCCGCGGATCCCGTCCAGCACGAACTGCACCGAGAGCGCGGCCAGAAGCATCCCCAGCAGGCGCGTGATGACGATGATGCCGGTGCGGCCCAGCATCCGCTCGATCACCGGCGCGGCCAGGAAGAACACGAAGGCCGATGTGACGACCGCCGCCATCACCGCATGGATCGCCAGCGTATGGGCGACGCCCGACGTGGGTGAATTGTTGACCAGCAGGATCATCGTGGTGAAGGCCCCGGGCCCCGCGATCAGTGGCGTCGCCAGCGGAAAGACCGACGGATCATGGGCCGGGTCGGCATGCTGTCCCTCGCGCCGCTGGGTGCGCCGTTCGAAAAGCATGTCGAGCGCGGTGACGAACAGCAATATCCCGCCCGAGATGCGGAAGGCGGGCATCGAAATGCCGATCACGTTCAGGATCTTGTCGCCCAGAAGCCCGAAGAGCGTCATCAGCACCGCCGCGATCAGGCAGGCGCGCAGCGCCACGGCGCGGCGATGCGCGGGCGCCATTCCTTGGGTCAGCGCGATGAACAGGGGCGCCAGCGCGATCGGGTCCACGATCACGAAAAGCGTGACAAAGGCTGTCAGGTAGAACTGTGGGTCCAAGGGTCAGGCCTCTGCCGCTTCAAGCTTCTCCGCCGCCTTCAGCCAAAGCGCCTCGGCCCGGTCGAGCCCCTCCATCACCTCGGCATATTTCTTCTGCCAGATGGCGGCTTCGTCGGGGCGGGCGTAAAGCTCCGGATCGGCCAGCTTCACCGACAGTTTGTCGCGCATATCGTTCAGCTTGGCCAGCCTTTCCTCGCATCTGCGCAGATCGGCCTTCAGCGCCAGCATCGCCTCGCGCGTGGGGCGGGCCGGTTTTTCCCTGACCTTCGGGGCGGGCCTTTCGGCCTCGTCGCCCGCCAGAAGCTCGCGCCGGTAGGCGTCAAGATCCTGCCCGTAGGGCGCGACCGCGCCGCCCTTCACCAGCCAGAGCCGGTCTGCGACCAGCCCCAGAAGGTGCATGTCGTGGCTGACCAGAACCACCGCGCCGGAATATTCCGTCAGGGCCTCCACCAGCGCCTCGCGGCTTTCGATGTCGAGGTGGTTGGTCGGTTCGTCAAGGATCAGGAGGTGCGGCGCGTCGATCGTCGCCAGCACCAGCGACAGCCGCGCCTTCTGCCCGCCCGAAAGGCGCGCGACGACGGTATCGGCCTGATCCGCGCCAAGGCCGAAGCCCGCCAGCCGCGCCCGCAACTTCGCCTGGTGTTCGGCCGGCCTCAGCCGCTGGATGTGCTGCAAGGGCGTCTCGTCCAGGTGCAACTCGTCCACCTGGTGCTGCGCGAAATAACCGATCCTGAGCTTCGAGGACCGCGTGATCCGGCCCTCGCAAACCTCAAGCTTTCCGGCCAGCAGCTTGGAAAGGGTCGATTTTCCCTCGCCGTTCCTGCCCAGAAGCGCGATCCGGTCGTCCTGGTCGATGCGCAGGTCCAGCCGCCTGAGCACCGGCGCGCCGCCATAGCCCACCGCCGCCCCGTCCAGCGTGATGATCGGCGGCGACAGCTGTTCGGGCGCAGGGAAGGAAAAGACGACCTTCCTGGCTTCTTCCGGCGCCAGGATCGGCGTCATCTTCTCCAGCATCTTCACCCGGCTTTGCGCCTGGACGGCCTTCGACGCCTTGGCCTTGAACCGGTCGACGAAGCTTTGCAGATGCGCCCGCCGCGCCTCCTGCTTCTTGGCCTCCGCCGCCTGCACCGCGCGCTGTTCGGCGCGCGACCGCGCGAAGGTATCGTAGCCCCCCGACCACAGGGTCAGCTTGCGGTTTTCAAGATGCAGGATCGCGCCGACCGCCCGGTTCAGAAGCCCGCGGTCGTGGCTGATGACGATCACCGTATGGGGGTATTTCGCCAGGTAGCTTTCCAGCCACAAGGCGCCCTCCAGATCGAGGTAGTTCGTCGGTTCGTCCAGCAAGAGAAGGTCGGGCTGGGCGAACAATACCCCCGCCAGTGCCACCCGCATCCGCCAGCCGCCCGAGAAATCCGAACAGGGCCGCCGCTGGTCCTCGGTGTCGAAACCCAGCCCGCGCAGGATCGCCGAGGCGCGCCCCTCGGCCGACCAGGCGTCGATATCGGCCAGCCGGTGCTGGATATCGGCGATGCGGTGCGGGTCGGTCGCGGTCTCCGCCTCGGCCATCAGGGCCGCGCGTTCGGTGTCGGCAGCCAGCACCGTGTCAATCAGCGAGGTCGACGACGACGGCACCTCCTGCGCCACCCCGCCGATGCGCGACCGGGCGGGAAAGGCGATCTCGCCCCCCTCCAGCGCCAGTTCGCCCCGGATCAGGCGGAAAAGCGTGGTCTTGCCGGTGCCGTTCTGGCCCACAAGGCCGACCTTGTGGCCAGCGGGAATCGTCGCGCTGGCGCCCTCGAAAAGGGGGCGCCCCTCGACCGAATAGGTGATGTCGGAAATCCTCAGCATCCGCGCGCCTTAGCAGAGGCGGCAGGGGACGAAAAGCGCCCCCCCTTCATTCTGGTCCCAAATACTCCCGCCGGAGGCTCCCGCAACCGGCCAACCGCGCAACCTTTCCGCCCGGCGCGACCTTTTCAAACGCGCCCGCCCGTGCTAGCAGGCGCGCGATCCAAACAGCGGCGCGATCCGCGCCCCCAACGATAGGTTCCGACATGGCGATCCAACGCACCTTCTCGATCATCAAGCCCGACGCGACGCGCCGCAACCTGACCGGCGCGATCAACGCCAAGCTGGAAGCCGCCGGCCTGCGCATCATCGCGCAAAAGCGCATCCACCTGACCAAGGCACAGGCGGGGGTCTTCTACGCGGTCCACAGCGAGCGTCCCTTCTATGACGAACTGTGCGAATTCATGTCGTCCGAGCCGATCGTGGTGCAGGTTCTCGAAGGCGACGACGCAATTGCGAAGAACCGCGAAGTGATGGGCGCGACCAACCCCGCGCAGGCCGCCGACGGCACCATCCGCAAGGAATTCGCGCTGTCGATCGGCGAAAACTCGATCCATGGCTCCGACGCGCCGGAAACCGCCGCGGTCGAGATCGCCTATTTCTTCTCGGGTCTCGAACTGGTCGGCTGACCGGCCGCACGATCCCCTCTTCGATCAGGCCCGTCCCCGGAAAAGGGGGGCGGGCCTGACACATTTGTGACGCCTGCGCGCTTTTGGAGACTTGTCCCGGAAAGTGACCGCGTTAGCATGATGGCGCCCAGCCGCCGGGCAAAGGCGGTGCAAGGGTGTGCAGGACCATGGCCGATCTTCTGCCGTCATCCTCGACCGTCGCGACCCTGCCGCTGGCCGATCTTGCCCATGCTGCCTGCATGCGGGAGATCGTGGAGCGGGGCTTGCGCGAGGTTCGGGCCCGTCACGTCGCCGAACGGATCGGCGTCGGTGCGCGCGAGCTGTCGCGCCTTTGCCCCTGGGCCGATCTGCGCGCGCGCGCCTATGAGCAGGTCGAGAACGAGATGATGGACGAGGTCTTCCCCCCCGGCGAGAAGCCCGAACTTGTCATGGAGACCTGGCTGGCCAGCGCGTTCGACGCCCGAACGGCGCGCGCCTGGCAGCGTTGGTCCGACGCCTGGGACATGTCTTGCATCGATGCCGCGATGGCGGCGGCCTTCGCCCGCATCCAGAATCGCTATTTCGAAGAAATGTCCAGCACCCTGGCTGCGGGGCCCTGGCGCCTGCCGGACCCGGAGGCCTCTGCGATACGGCTGTTCGCGATCGAGGATGGGCTGGCCTGCCAGATCCTGACCTGCGCCCCCTTCATCACCCGCAAGCGTGCGGAATCGCTTCTGCGCGGCGCGTTCGAACTGGAATGCAGCCAGCGCGGCGCTATCTGACCCGCTGGCGCGGCCGCAGGCCGATTTCGTCCATCGCCGCCTCGAAGCGGGCGTCCTTCGCTGCGGGCGATGGACGCGCGCCCACCCTGGCCTTGATCGCGTCGAAGCGCTGGCGGAGCCGCGCCTTTTCTTCGCCCTGGCAGTCGTTCCAGGGGCGCCCCTGAAGGCCCATGACCAGGACGTAGTAGCCGATGAAATGCGGCGCGGCGCCCGACTGCAAGAGCCGCTCGTAGGCGGCGTCAGGTCCCAGCGCCTCGATCTCCTCGGCGGAATGGATGCCGGCGCGGGCAAAGGCCTCCTGCGAGGCGGGGCCAAGGTTGGGGATGGCGCTGACCGGTCTGGTCATCGCGCCCGGGCGGGGCGGCTTTCGCCGCCGAAGTCATGCCGCCCGGCGGTGCGCGCGGCGATCAGATCGAGGCCCAGTCGGTGATCGCGGGCGTTTCGCCCATGCGCGGCGCTTCCTGCGTCTCGCCTGCCTGCGGGCGGCGGCCTGGCGCGTCCTGCGTCATCTGGCGCGGCTGGTCGCCCGCCTTGCCGGTCTGCGCGTCCTCGGTCTTGCCCGACGCCATTTGCGGGGTCTTGTCCATAGCGGCTCTTTCCATTCCTGCGTTGCCTGCCTTCGCCGGACACTCCGGTCCGGGCGCGGCGCATCTATGGCCGGAAACCGGCATCGTCAAGAGATTTTGCGGCATTTTCCGGCGCTTGCCAAAGGATGCGCGCAAACCCGCGCGAAATGGCCCGGACCTCGTGACGAAAAGGTAACAATCTTTCGTCAGGGCTGGTATTCGCGCCGGTTTGCTTCCGGTCCGGCCCGGTTCCGTCGCCTGCGGAGGGCTCAGCTGCGGAACGCCGCGGCGAAGGGTTCGGGCAGGTCGAACTCGCGCAGCGCCCTTTCGCGGGCGGCGGCGGACATCTTGCGCGCGGTCTTCTCGACGATGCGCAGAAGGCCCGCAGGGTCGCGCCCCTCGGCGAAGGGGTGGAAGTACCAACGCAGGAAGACAAAGCAGATCACGTCCTCAAGCATCTGCACCTCCGGGTCGCGCTTGATCCCCTCCTTGCGCAGGAGCGTGCCGGCGCGGTCCGCCTCGTCGCCGCCGTAGCCCACGTCGCGCATGATCTCTCCGACGCGGCGGGCGTGGAAGGCGCCCAGGTCGCGCCGCCAGGCCAGGTAGCCCTCGCGCCCCTCGGGATAGGCCGCACGCGGCGAAGTCCAGCGTTCGATATGCTGGCCGCGCGCGGCGATGCGCAGGACGTCGGGCGCGCCGGGGAAAAGCCGGTCGAGTTCCGCGCTCATGCGGGTGCCGTAAAGGGCCGCGGCGGGCGCGCCCTCGCTCGTGTCGGGGTCCAGCGCGTTGGCGGCATCGATGGCGGCAAGGGCGGTTTCAAGACGGGACATCCGGGGGCCTTTCAAGGTTTCCCGCGACCCTCGCACCCGCCCGGGCGGCGGTCAAGGACCGCCACCTGTTGCCGCCGCGACTCGCTCACCTGGAATTGTTCGCGGGCGGATTGACCGAAAGGCGCGTCATGCCCATTCTTTCCCCAGAGGCAGACAAACGAGCAGAAAATGCCCATGCAAAAGACCTACCACAGCTCCTCCGGGGGGTTTGATTTCCTTGGCCTGCGCCAGAACCGTGGCGGCGGCGTGGAAATTGTCTATGACGACGGCGTCGCGCGGCGCATGGTGTGGCGCGTGCGGTCCTCGGTCCATGACGGGGTGATCGGCGAGGCGCTGCGCCACGCGGTCAACCAAAGCCGCGTCGTGCCGGCGCTTTACGCCGAGCTCAAGAAACGCGCCATCGCGGTCGAAAGCGTCGTCTGACGAAAAATGGCCGGGCGTTGGCCCGGCCAGTTGGAAGAGGCCCCGCAGGGGATGGTTGCGGGAAACCTCAATCCTGCCAGAAATGGCGGGAGCATTCGGCGTTCGCGGACGCGGGATCAAGCCCGACGTCACGCAAGAGCCGATCGTCGAGCCGGCCGAGGTCCAGTCGCGACTGACGGCGCATCGACACAATGCGCAGGGTGTGCATGATCCGGGTCACGAAGCTGCCAGTTTTCCGGGGTGCGGTGCCGAGGGTGCTTGTCAGATCGCGCATGGTATCGTCCTTTGTATCGACACAAAGTTGGTGAATCTTGTAGACATATGGCTACAATAAGGTCACAATAGCGTCCATCGAAACATTGTCATCAGTACAAAGAGGGGCCATGGCGACCGACTGGCAGCCCGATCTGGCACAATTCGCGGGGCCGAAATACCTCGCCCTCAGCCATGCGTTGCGCGCGGCGGTGCGGTCGGGGGATCTGCCGGAAGGCGCGCGGCTGCCGCCGGTGCGCGAACTGGCGTGGCAACTGGGGATCACCCCGGGCACCGTGGCGCGCGCCTACCAGATCGGGACGCAGGACGGGCTTCTCGAGGCGGTGGTGGGCCGGGGCACCTTCGTGGCCGCCCGCAACCCGCGCCTTGGTCCGACGCAGCCCCTGTTCACCGATGTGCCGCCGGTCCCCGGGCGGGCGGAGGGGCCCGTCGACCTGCGCGCGCCACAACTGCCGGAGGCCGGTCACAGCCAGGCCTTCGCGCGCATCCTGCGCGACATCGCGGGTGGCGGCTGCGACTGGCGCGGTTACCCGACCAACCGGCGCGACCTGCCCCTGCGTCAGGCCTTCAGCGACTGGCTGTCGGACCGCGCGCTTGGCGCCTTCGACGCCGACGACCTGGTCCTGACGCATGGTGGTCAGAACGCCGTGGGGCTGATCATGCAATGCTGCCTGCGTGGCGAACGCCCCGCCGTCCTGTGCGAGGAACTGGCCTTCCCCGGCTTTCGCCGCGCCGCGCGGCTGAACCGGGCCGATGTGGTCGCGGTGCCCCTGGACGGCGAGGGGATCGTGCCCGAGGCGCTGGACGCGGCCTGCCGGCGCACCGGCGCGCGTCTTCTGTGCGTGACACCCGAGGCGCAGAACCCCACCGCCGGGCGGATGAGCCTTGGCCGCCGCCGCCGCATCGCCGAGATCGCGGCGCTTCACGATCTCCAGATCATCGAGGATGATTGCTACTCGGTCGCGGAACCCTCGGCGCCGGCGATCCGCGCGCTGGCGCCCGACCGGACCTGGTATGTGACCTCGCTGTCCAAGGCGGTTTCGGCCGGGTTGCGGGTCGGCGCCATCGTCTGCCCGACGGGGAACGGGGAATCGGGGCGGATCGCGGCGCAGCATTCCTTCTTCGGGTTGTCGCTGCCGCTGGCGGAAATCGCGCTCAGGCTTTTCACCTCGGGCGAGGCGGCGCGGCTCAGGGACGCGGGGCAGGCGGTATTCGCGCGGCGGCTGGAGCTCCTTTTGAACATTCTTGGCCGGCACGAGATGCGCTGGCAAATGGGGCTGAGCTTTGTCTGGCTGCCGCTGCCGCGCGGCTGGCGCGGGTCCACCTTCGCGCGCGAGGCCGAGGCGGCGGGTGTCCTGATCCGGTCGGCGGACGAATATGCGCTGGTCGACGGCCACGCGCCGAACGCGGTGCGCATCGCGCTTGACGGGGAGGTGGCCGAACCCCGGTTCATCGCCGCGATCGAGACGCTGGCGCGGCTACTGGACAACCCGCCTGCGGATATCCCGGTCTGACGATCAGCTGTCGGGCGGCACGAGGCCCAGCCCGCGCAGGTAGATCCCGATCCCGGTTTCCAGAAGATCCTCTGGCGGGAAGGGCGACCGCGCCCCCGGCGTGCCGCGTGTGTAAAGCTCCACGACACCGTGGCTCATGGCCGAGATGTGGGCCGCGAACATCGCGGCGGGCGGGCGCCGGCCGGGCGGGAGCTGGCGGGTCAGTTCCTCCGCCGCGCGCAGAAGGATCGCGCCAGCCCGTTCGGCGGCGCGCGCCAGCGTCGGGTCGGCGTTCATCGAGATGCCGCTTTCGAACATCGCCATGTAGTGACCGGGAAACTTGCGGGCAAAGGCCAGATAGGCGCGCCCGGTCGCCTCGAAGGCGCGCAGCGCGGTGGGCTTGCCGTCGTTGTAGGCATGTTCCATCAGGTCGCCGAAGATCGCGAAACCCTGGCGGGCGCATTCCGCGATCAGGTCGTCGCGTCCGGCGAAATGGCGATAGACGGCGGCAGGGGTCACGCCCGCCGATTTCGCCGCGTCCGACAGCGTGAAGCCTTGCGGACCCTGCTCTTCGATCAGCTTCAGCGCGGCTTCGATCAGCGCCTGCCTGAGGTTGCCGTGATGATAGCCCTGCTTAGCCATTCAGGATGTCTGGCCCGCCGCAGATCTTCGCATCGACCTTGCCGATGGCCTTGCGGTCCTTGCCCGCATAGTCGACCGCGTTCAGGACCGACTGTATCGCCGCGATCCGCGCGCGCGCCTTGTCGTCGGCGCGGATCACCGTCCAGGGCGCGGTCCTCGAATGCGACTTGTCAAGCGTCTCGGTGATCGCGGCAGTGTATTCGTCCCATTTCTTCAGGCCCTCCACGTCGATCCAGCTCAGCTTCCACTGTTTCAGGGGATCGTTCTCACGTGCGAGGAACCTGCGCAGCTGTTCGGCCCGCCCGACGTTCAGCCAGAGCTTCACCAGAGTGATCCCCTCGTCGATCAGCATCCGTTCGAAATCGGGCAACTGGCGGAAGAAGAGCCGGCGCTGTTCGGGCGTGCAGAAGCCGAAGACATGTTCGACCACGCCCCGGTTGTACCAGGACCGGTCGAAAAGCGCGATCTCCCCCGCCGCCGGCAGCCAGTCGACATAGCGCTGGAAGAACCACTGGCTCGCCTCGCGTTCGGTGGGCTTCGGCAGGGCGACGATATAGGCGTTGCGGGGGTTCAGGTTTTCGCGCATCCGTTCGATGGCGCCGCCCTTGCCGGCCGCGTCGCGCCCCTCGAACAGGACGCAAAGCCGCTTGCCCGTCGCGCGCAGGTCGTGAAGCATCTTCACCAGCTCGATCTGGAGCCGGTCCATCTGCGCGTCGTAGTCCCTGTCCTTCAGTTCCCGGTCATAGGGATAGTCGCCGGACAGGATGTCCTTTCGTCCCGCCGTCTCGATCGCCTTGCGCACCTCGGCGGGCGCGCCTTCGTTCAGGAACCGCGTGATGTCGCCCACGAAGGGGATTTCCGGGGCAGGGGTCTTGGCGGACTTGGCCATGCGCGATCTCCGTTCCTGATGCCGCCAGTATGGCGATTGCTGACCCGGTTGCAATCGGGCCCGGCCGCGCGCCGCCGCGCCCCGACCTAGCCGCGCCAGTCGGTGCTTTCCTGGCCGATCCTGTCCATGTCGAAGGGGGTGGTCAGATAAAGTTCACTGACCCAGTTGCCGTATAGAAGATGCGCATGGCTGCGCCAGCGGTTCAGGGGGGCGCGGGCGGGGTCGTCCTCGGGGTAGTAGTTCAAGGGCACGTTGATCGGTGTGCCAGAGGCGACATCCCGGTCGTATTCCTGTTTCAGCGTGTCGCTGTCGTATTCGAAGTGGTTGAATATATAAAGCGCCCGGTGCCCGGGGTCCTCCACCAGGCAGGGTCCCACCTCGTCCGACCCCAGAAGCGTGCGAAGGCCCGGCGCGGCGTCGATCTCGTCCTGGCGGACTTCGGTCCAGCGGCTGACGGGAATGACGAAGTCGTCGGAAAATCCGCGCAGATAGGGCGAGGCGGGGGCAAGATTCTTCTGCCGGAAGCAGCCAAAGGCCTTGTGATCCAGGATGTGCTTCCTGACGCCGTGGAAATGGTTGATCATCGCCATCCCCCCCCAGCAGACGCCGAAGGTCGAATGGACGTTGGTCTGCGTCCAGTCCATGACCTCCTTCATCTCGTCCCAGTAGGTGACCTCCTCGAACTCCAGATGTTCGATCGGCGCGCCGGTAATGATGAGGCCGTCGAACTTCTCTTCCCGGACCTCCTGAAAGGGGCGGTAGAATTCCTCCATGTGTTCGGCGGCGGTGTTCCTGGCCTGGTGTTCGCTCATGCGGATCAGGCGGAAGTCGATCTGCAGGGGCGTCGCGCCGATCAGCCGGGCGAACTGGTTCTCGGTCTGGATCTTCTTGGGCATCAGGTTCAAAAGCCCGATGCGGATCGGCCGGATATCCTGATGCGCGGCGCGGTCCGGGGTCATCACCATCACGCCTTCCTTCGACAGGACGTCAAAGGCCGGCAGGGTGCGGGGCAGGGTGATGGGCATCGGAAATCTCCTTACGGGACCGCCCTAGATAGTCCGATCAGCGAGGCTGCTCAAGGGCTTCCGCGACCAGCCGGGTGAAGTCGCCGGGCGTGCGCAGGCCGGCGACCTGGGCGGCGTCGACGGTGATCCCCCAGTTGCGGGCCATCGCCGCATAGCGGGGCTGCCGGTGATCCAGAAGGCGCGCATAGGCAAAGCGCAGGAACCCGTCGGGGTCGACGCGGTCGGCGGGCTTGCCTTCCTGTTGCAGATAGTCCGACCAGACACGCAGCAGGAAATCGGGTTGGTAGTAGATGGGCTTGGGGTCGCGGTCGAACCGTCGGATCAGTTCGTCGCGGTGCGACTCGTCGCCCCGGATCCAGATCATCAGGACGTTTCCTGCAAGGTCGGACAGGACCGGATCGGCCGGGTCTTCGGGGTTCACGACCTCGCAGATCGAGCCGCCGCTGTCGCAGACGAAATTCGTGTAGCCGTAAAGCTCGTGCGCGCGGGTCGCGAAATGCGCGGTGTCGCGCAGCGCGGAAATCTCGGCCGTGCGGTGCTGGTCCTGCCGGCGCTGGTATTCGGCAAAGGGCAGGCCGCCCCTGGCCGGGTCGCCCGGCTTGCCAAGGTAGGTCGACAGCGGGGCGAGGTTGTTGAAAGTGATGTTCGAGGTGATGTGAACCGAATCCGTCATCAGAAGGTCACGCAGAAGCGGCACCTTCATCGCCTCGCGCTTGAAGTTGTCGGCGATATGCTCGCCCATGTAGCGCGTGCCGATCCGGTAATCGATCGAATACTGGAACCAGTTGCCGCCCTCGCGCAGCATGTTGGACACATAGGTCTTTCCAAGGCCCGACATGCCGAACAGAAGCACGCGCTTCCCCTCGCTCCCAAGCCAGTCTTCCGCCGTCCGGTAGATCATTCCCGCCCCCCGTTTGGCCCGTTCCTAGCGGGGGGCGGGCAAAGTTTCACGCGGAATCTTTGCCCAAGGCGCGTCTTCAGAAGCTGACGCCGACGCGCACGCCCGCCGCCACGGCGGAGTTGTCGGTGAAACTTGCCCCGATGTTGGTCACCGCATCGCCGACCTTGTAGTAGCTGACGCCGCCAGTGATCTTGATGTTGTCATGGGTATAGCTGGCCGCCAGCCCGATGCTCTTGTAGCCGTCGACGGGGCCGAGGTTGCCGGTCACGTCGCCGTTGGAGGGCTCATAGCCCAGCGTCACGGCGCCCGACCATGTGTCGGAGAACTTGCGGCCGATGCCCAGCGAATAGCTGATCCGGTCGGATTGGTAGGACACCAGCGGCGAACCGACAAGGAAGGTATAGGCCGCCGGGCTGATGTCGAAGGCCGACCAGTCCTGCCAGCGGACCGACCCGAAAAGAAGCGTGTCGGCGGCGATGCCGGTCTGGAACTCCAGGTTCAGCGACTGCGGCACTTCGGTCTCGAACGACCCGGTCGGGTTGCCGTTTTCCACCGATTGCAGCGTATGGGTGATCGGCGAGACATAGGTCAGCGCCACGCGGGCCGCGATCTCGGGCTTTTCCCAGGCGGCGCCGACCAGGTAGCCCCAGGCCATCTGGCGGTCGGTCGCGAGGTTGTAGAAGGGGATCCCCACGAGCGGCGCGATGATCGTCACGTCGCCCTTTGCCTGTTCGGCGCGCAGGCCGCCATAGACGGAGATGTTGCTGGGCATCTTGTAGCGCAGTAGCCCGGTGATGGCGGCAGCCTGAAGGTTGGCTGTGGTCCCGGCAAGCGCGTAGCCGGTTCCCGCCGCGTAGTCGACATCCGCGCCGATCGGTTCGTTCATGATGATCGCGAAATCGAGCTTGTCGCTCAGCGACTGCTTGATGCCCAGCGAATAGGTCAGATAGCTGCCCAGCATGTTGCCCGACGCGCCGCCGAAGGCCGTGCCGCTGACATCGGGGCTGCCATAGCCCAACGTCACCTCGGCATAGTTGCCCTCCTCGAACAGGATCGCGACCGAATTCGGGCCCCGTTCCACGCCGCCGGCGACTGCGCAGGTGGCCGCGCTTGAAAATCCCGCCAGAAGGCAGATGAACCTAGCCTGCATTGTTCCTCCTCCAGAAACCGGAGTTACGGTTATTTTAGGTCGAGATTACGTCAATGACTGACGTCGCGTGAAGGTTTCGTGACGTGGCGTTATAAAATTGCGCGCAAGGGTAGCTTTTGAATCACACTTTCGGCGGATCACCGGCCCCTGTGGCTCGCGTTCAGGTTGATCCAGTTGGCGCCGAAGATGATGGCCCCGCCAAGAAAGACCCAAAGATCAAGGGGTTCGGCGTAAAGGATCATGCCCACGACCGCGATCGCGGGCAGGCGGAGGAAATCCACCGGCACGACGATCGTGGCCGGGGCAAGCGACAGCGCCTTCGTCAGGCTCATGTGCGCGACGATGCCGCCGATGCCCATGGCCGCGACCCAGGGCAGTTCCACGGTCCCGGGCAGCGCGATGGATCCGTCCCATCCCGCGACAGCCAGCGCGAAGATGCTTTGCATGATGGTCAGCCAGAACAGGATGCAGACCACCGTGACCCTGCGGGTGAGCCGCTTGGTCACGATCATGCTGCCCGCGAAGCAGAAGGCGGAGGCCAGCGCCAGCAGGATGCCGGGGCTGAGACCCGCCTGCGAGAATGGCCGCGCGACGATCAGGATGCCCGCAAAACCCAGCGCGGCAGACAGGAGCCTGACCGGGGTCATCCGTTCGCCCAGCAGAAGCGGCGCGGCCAGCGCGACGATCAGCGGAGAGGAGAATTCGACGGCAAAAAGCTGTGCCAGCGGGATCAGCGGCAGGGCATAGAGCCAAAGGTTCTGGCCGGCGAAGTGGATCGCGTTGCGCAGGGCGTGGACGCCCAGCCGCTGGCTGTTGATCTCGCCCATGCGGCCGGTCAGGACCGCGTGTCCGGCGACCAGCACGACGCCGATCAGCGACCGGTACAGCATCATCTCCGGCGGATCGAGCGCGCTGCCGATCGCGCGCCCCGACACCGCGATGACCGAGAACCCGAGAACCGAGCCCAGCATCCAGATCGCGGCCAGAAGCGGACGGTGGGTGTCGCTCATGTCATCTCCGGCGGTATTGGCGGCCTTGCGGGTTCAGGGCCTTCTGGCCTTCAGGCCGGCGATTGTCCAGCGCGGCTGGCGCGGGCGTGGAAGATGAAGCCAAGGAAATTCAAGAGCACCTGCGCGGCCAGGATGGCGGTCGATCCCGTGGGGTCGTAATCGGGCGCGACCTCTACCAGGTCGATGCCGACGATGTCATGGGCGCGGGCGGCGCCCTGAAGGATTTCAAGCACTTCGTAGTATAGAAAGCCGCCGTGGCTGGGCGTGCCGGTCCCCGGCGCGATCGAGGGGCAGAAGCCGTCGATGTCGATGGTGACGTAAAGCCGCGCGCCTTGCGGGATGCGCGCCAAAACCCCGCCGGGACCAAGCGCGCGCACCTGGCGCACCGACAGGATGTCGGCGCCCATCGCGCGGGCGGCCGCGTAGCCTTCCTTCGCGGTCGAGGACACGTTGCGGATGCCAAGCTGGGTCAGGCCGGTGACATAGCCCTTTTCCGCCGCGCGCCGCATCGGGTTGCCGTGGCCGTGGCGCACGCCGTGGCGTTCGTCGACGAAATCCAGATGCGCGTCGATCTGCAGGATGTGGATCGGGCCCTGGTCGTCGAAGGCGCGGATGCAGGGAATGTTGACCGAATGATCGCCGCCGATCACCACCGGCAGCGCCCCCGCCTTCAGGATCGCGCGCACGCCCGCCTCGATGTTGGCGTGGCTTTTTTCGGTGTCGGTGTGGACGATGTCGGCATCCCCGATATCGACGATGCGGACCTCGGGGCCCAGATAGGTGGCGTCGTCCTCGTGGTCGTAGGCGCCCGCGTGGCCAAAGGAAAACAGCGTCGATGCCTCGCGCACGCCGCGCGGGCCAAAGCGCGCGCCGGCCCTGAACTGCGTGCCCATGTCGAAGGGCGCGCCAAGGATCGCTGCGTCGGCCTCGATCGCGGTCCAGTCCGCGACATGGGGGCGCTTGCCAAAGGTCGCGATCCCGACGAAAGGCAGGTTCAACCGGCCGCTCTCATATCCGTGTCCTGCCATCTCGCCCTCCGGTTTCGGGCGCAGACTAGGACCGGACCGCGTCCCCGTCCATGTGCAATCGCCCGACCGGCGTCTGGCCTGCGGCGAAAAATCTCGGCGCCGCCACCATTTGTCCCTCGCCAAAGGCTGCTGAAACCGGCACACTTTGCCAAAGGCAGAAAGGCCGGCAACGTCCGGCGCAGTCAAAGCAGGCAGAACCCATGGCGTTCCATCCCCCCAAACCCGTCCCGCCGGGACTGTGGCGGCGTACGCCGCCGGCGATCTTTCCCTCCATCCTCGGTCTCTTCGGGCTTGGGCTGGCCTGGCGCCGGGCCTCCGTGCGCCTTGACCTGCCCTCGGAGGTCGGAGAGGTCATCCTTGGCGCGGTCACCGGGCTGTTCGCCTTTGCGGTGCTGGCCTATGCGGTCAAGCTCATCCGCCGCCCCGCGGTTCTGGCGGAGGATCTGGCGATCCTTCCGGGACGCGCGGGCGGGGCGGCCATGTGCCTTTCGGTCTACCTCGCCGCCGCCACGCTCTGGCCCTATCTCCCCGGCGTGGCCTATACGGTGTTCATGGCCGGCCTTGCCTGGCACGGGCTTTTCGTCGTGGTCCTGATCACGGTCTTCCTGCGCGGCCCGGCGGCACAGCGGCGCGTCACGCCGGTCTGGCACCTGAGCTTCGTGGGCTTCATCGTCGCGGCGATGGCCGCGCAGCCGATGCGTCTGGCCGAGCTGTCGGAGGCGCTGTTCATCGTGACCTTCGTGATGGCGCTGGCGATCTGGGGGATCAGCCTTGAACAGGCCCGGCGCGAATCCGTTCCGGCGCCCCTGCGCCCGCTTCTGGCGATCCACCTGTCGCCCGCCGCCCTTTTCGGGCTGGTCGCGGCGGGGTTCGACCTGATGTCGCTGGCGATGGGCTTCGCCGGGCTCGCCGGGGCGATCCTTGTGCTCCTTCTGATCCGGGCGCGATGGCTGACCGCGGCGGGATTCACCCCGTTCTGGGGCGCCTTCACCTTTCCGCTGGCCGCCACCGCGTCGCTCTGGCTGACGCTCGGCGGGATCTGGGCGCTTCCGGGGGTTGCCGCGCTGGCCGGCGCGACGGCGCTGGTGCCCTGGGTGGCGTGGAAGGTTCTGCGGCTCTGGTCGCGCGGGCAACTGGCGACGATCACCAACGCCGCGGTAGCCTGAGGCCGCCGGCTGACGCCGCCGCGAAGCCCCGGTCAGAGAAGCCCGGCCCAGGCGCGGGCGATCGCAAGCCCCGCGGCATCGGCGGCGGGGCCCTGCACGGCGGCGGTGCGTTCGAACGCCGCAAGCCAGCCCGGCTGCCGCGCCTCCACCGCTTCGGCGAAATCGCGGTTCCAGGCCTCGACGACGGCGCGGTTCGCCTCGAAATGGAACTGCGTGCCATAGGCCGCGCGCCCGATGCGGAAGCACTGGTTGGCGACCGCGCCGGTCGCGGCCAGATGTACCGCGCCTTCGGGCAGATCGAAGGTGTCGCTGTGCCATTCGAAGATGGGCGACCCCTCGCCGATGGCGCGCAGCACCGGATCGGCGCGCCCGGCGTCTGTCGGCGTGACATGGTGCCAGCCGAATTCGCGCGCCGCCCCAAGATGGTTCTGCGCCCCGTAGGCGCGGGCCAGAAGCTGCCCGCCAAGGCAGATCCCCAGAACCGGCCCGCCATCGTCGCCGTATCCCCGCATCAGCGCGGCCAGCCGGGCAAGATAGGGGTGGCTGTGATCGTCCAGCGCGCTTTGTTCGCCGCCAAGCACGACAAGACCCGCGTAGCGGCCCATGTCCCCGGGCAGGCGGCCATCGTCCCAGGGGCGCCAGATGTCGATCAGCGCGCCCGCCTCGGCCAGCGCGACGCCGACCTGGCCCAGATGCGTAACCTCGGTATTCTCGACGATCGCGACGCGCATGACACCCTTTCCCCCTGGGCCGCTTCCCGGCAAGGGCCCGGCAAGGGCCCGGCAAGGGATTGAACACGCGCCGGGGCCAAGCGCAAGGGGTGGGTTTTTGGCCTTGCACTCCTGCCCGCCCCGTGAAATGGGGAAGCGCCAAACGAAACTCCCCCAGGAGGCCCCCATGGAGATTCGCGAGGCGCTCACCTTTGACGACGTGCTTCTTGTTCCCGCTGCATCCAGCGTGATGCCCTCGGGCGCCGATACGTCGACCTTCGCAACCCGTTCGATCCGCATGAACATCCCGCTTCTGTCCTCGGCGATGGACACGGTGACCGAAGGGCGCATGGCCATCGCCATGGCGCAGGCGGGCGGGATCGGCGTGATCCATCGCAACCTCGACCCCGACGCGCAGGCCCGCGAGGTCAGCCGGGTGAAACGCTTCGAATCCGGCGTTGTCTATCAGCCGATCACGCTGACGCCGGACCAGACGCTGGCCGATGCAAAGCAGTTGATGGAGCGCTACCAGATCACCGGTTTTCCGGTCGTCGATCACCAGGGCCGTGTCCTTGGCATCGTGACCAACCGCGACATGCGCTTCGCCTCCGACGACAAGACCCCGGTTTCGGTGATGATGACCGCCGAAAACCTTGCCGTCCTCAAGGAACCGGTGGACCGCGACGCGGCGATCAGCCTGATGAAGTCGCGCCGCATCGAAAAGCTTCTGGTGACCGACGGCCAGGGCAAGCTGACCGGCCTTCTGACGCTGAAGGACACCGAGAAATCGGTGCTGAACCCGCATGCCTGCAAGGACGACCTCGGGCGGCTTCGGGTGGCGGCCGCCTCGACCGTGGGGGATGCCGGATTCGAACGCAGCCAGGCACTGATCGACGCGGGCGTCGACATGGTGGTGATCGACACCGCGCATGGCCACAGCGAGGGCGTGGCCGTCGCGGTCGAGCGGATCAAGAAGATGTCGAACGCCGTTCAGGTCGTCGCCGGCAACGTCGCCACGGCAGAGGCGACGCGGGCGCTGATCGGGGCGGGCGCGGATGCCGTCAAGGTCGGCATCGGACCGGGGTCGATCTGCACAACGCGGATCGTCGCGGGCGTCGGCGTGCCGCAACTGACCGCGATCATGGACGCGGCGGCGGCGGCGGGCGACGTCCCTGTCATCGCGGACGGGGGCATCAAGTTTTCGGGCGATTTCGCCAAGGCGATCGCGGCGGGTGCCTCCTGTGCGATGGTCGGTTCGGCGATCGCCGGCACCGACGAAAGCCCCGGCGAGGTGATCTTGTGGAACGGCCGCAGCTTCAAGGCCTATCGCGGCATGGGCAGCCTCGGCGCGATGGCGCGCGGCTCCGCCGACCGCTATTTCCAGAAGGACGCCGCGACCGACAAGCTTGTCCCCGAGGGGATCGAGGGCCAGGTGCCCTACAAGGGGTCGGTCTCGGCGGTCATCCACCAGATGGTCGGCGGCCTGCGCGCCGCGATGGGCTATACCGGCAACGCGACCGTGGCCGAGATGCGGAAGAACTGCAACTTCGTCCGCATCACCGGCGCAGGGCTGAAGGAAAGCCACGTCCACGACGTGCAGATCACCCGCGAAAGCCCGAATTACCGCGCGCTCTGATCGTCCCGCAGCAGCGTCAGGCGGCCATCCGGGCCAAGGCCGACCTCGGTTTCGGGGTCGGCGAAGATCCGGGCAAGACAGGGGTAGCGGTCCAGGATCCGCTGCCCGCCCGGGATGCGTTCGGGGCAAAGCCTGCCCTGATCCCAAAGCCTGATGCCGTCGATCTCGACCGTCGGGTCAATCACGTTGAGCGAGATTTCTCCGGGCGGATAGTCGCCGCAGGTGTGCAGGTGCAGGATACGCGGGTTGCCGAAGGCGCCCGTCTCCCAGCGCTCGACATTCTCGGCGGCCGCCTTGCGGTAGGCGCAGCCGGGGTGGATGCCCGCGTGCCATGAATGGACGAACCACGGATCGATCCCGAACCGTGCCCCGACCGTCTCGTAGTGCCGGCGCGCCGTCTGTGCATCCCGCCGGCTGCCCTCGAACCGGACGATCCTCGTGCCGTCAAACTCCACGAGCAGCACGTCCTCAAGCGCAACTGCGTAGGGTTCGTAGTAATGCGATCCTGTCCCGACAAGGAACCCGGCCTGCGCCACACGCCCGGCAAAGCCCGACGCGGGTGCGGGCGTGAAGACCGACATCGGGAACCGGGTGATGGTGCAGTCGCCCCCGGCCGCCGGAAACCGCACGCCCGGCCCGCTGAAATCGGTACCAAGCGGGCAGGTCACCCGCACCCGCCCCGCCGTCGCAAGCGCGGAATTCACCAGCGCCTTGATCTCCAGAAGGCCGCCGAAATGCGCCTGGCCGAATCCAGACCCGAGCATCTCGGCGTCCAGCGCATAGGAAACCACCGGATTGATCGGGCCCATCGAGGGGCGGAACCGGATCTGGTCGCCCAGCCGGGCAAGAAACAGCGTGCGATCCGCCGCCGCCATGCGCCGCGCCAGCGCCGGCGAGGGATCTGCGGCCTGCGGGGCAAAGGGAACCTCTTCAAGCTCGGCGCGGATCCCGGCGGTCTCTGCCGCCTTCGCGATCGCCCCGGCCAGCGTGCCGTCATAGATACCGGCATCCGGTCCTTCGTGAAGGATCAGAAGTGTCTGGCCCTTGCGCATGCCCGCGCAGTTTTCCAGAAGGTTTCGTGCCCCTTGAAGGATGTCGGCGGGCAACTTGGCCATGGCTGGCTTTCCGGTGCGATTGGGTGACCTGTGCATCTAAGGGCGTGGCCGGCGCCCGTTCCATTCGATTCTCATTACCTGTCGCTTAAGCAAAACTTATGAAGTGCGGCCTTCCCAATCAGCGCGCGCTGGTCTAGGGCGGGCTGTCGCAAGTGAGGTGAGCCATGACGCCCGAAGCACGCATCGGCGCCGCGATCGTTGTTCTGGACCGGGTTCTGGCGGGGGAGCCCGCCGAACGGGCGCTGACCACCTGGGCGCGCGCCAGCCGGTTTGCGGGGTCGCGCGACCGCGCGGCGATCCGCGATCACGTCTACGACGTGCTGCGCCGACGCCGGTCCGCCCAGGCGCTGTCGGGGCAGGCGGAACCAACGGGGCGGGCGCTGATGATCGGGCTTCTGGTGGCACAGGGGCACGATCCTGCGACGGTGTTCACCGGGCAGGGCTATGGCCCCGCCCCCCTTTCCGACAGCGAACGCGCGGCCCTTGCCGCCGCACCCAGCGCAGGCGACCTGCCGGAGGCGGTGGCGCTGGACGTGCCCGACTGGCTGGCGGGTCCGCTAAGGGCGCGGCTCGGGGACGATTTTGGCGCCACGATGGCGCTGATGCAGACCCGCGCGCCGGTCTTTCTTCGGGTCAACGCGGCGCGCCTTGACCGTGCCGGCGCGACGGCGGCGCTGGCCGCCGAGGGGATCGCGACGCTTCCCTCGCATCTCGCGAACGGCGCGCTGGAAGTCACCGAGGGCGCGTCAAGGACCAGAAGTGCGCAAAGCTATCTTTCGGGGCTGGTGGAACTGCAGGACGCGGCATCGCAGGCGGCGGTCGAAAGCCTGCCCCTGGCAGAGGGTCAGCGCGTTCTGGACTATTGCGCGGGGGGCGGGGGCAAGGTTCTGGCGATGGCTGCCAGATGCCGGGGAACCTGGTTCGCCCACGACGCCGATCCCCGCCGGATGGCCGATCTGCCGGCGCGGGCAGAACGCGCCGGCGTGCCCGTGCGCCGGATCACCACCCCCGAGGCCGCCGCGCTCGCGCCCTTCGATCTGGTGCTGACCGACGTGCCTTGCACCGGGACCGGGACCTGGCGCCGCACGCCCGAGGCGAAATGGACGCTGACGCCGGCGCGTCTTGCGGCGCTCGTCGCCACACAGGCGGACATTCTTGATCGCGCCGGGGCACTGGTGCGACCGGGCGGGGTGCTCGCCTACATGACCTGTTCGCTCCTGGAGGCGGAAAACGGCGACCAGATTGCCGCCTACCTCGCCCGCGCGCCGCACTACCGGCTGGACCGGGAACGCCGTTTCGGGCCGCTGGATGGCGGCGACGGGTTCTATCTGGCTTGCCTGCGGCGGCTCTGACCGCCACTCTGGGGCAGGAAGGACGTTCGGACGGCCCGCGGTTAATCCGGTGTTAAGGATTCGCCGCTGCTATTGTGCAGATCGGGAACAGAGGATGACCGCGTGACGCTGAAGGCGCAGGAGCCCTTGGGGCGGGGCGGACGGATCGGCGGCCTTGCCCGCTACAGTTCGGTGCTGGCCGGGGGCGGCATCCTGCTGGCCCTCATTGCCACTGTCGCGGGTGGAACGATGCACGGGGTTGCCTTCCTGGCCGCGGCCGCGACGCTTGTTGCCCTGTCGATCATCGTCGTGACGGTTCAACACCGAAGACAAGGCGACGGCCAGCGACTTTCGGAAGCGCTGGCCAGGCTGGTTGCATGCGACCCGGTCGCAAGCTTCATCGAGGCGCCGGACGGAACGATCAGCGATCGCAACGCCGCCGCCTCCGAAGAATTCGCGAACACCGCCAAGAGCCTGGCCGAGGCGCTGTCGCCGCTTGTCGCGGCACCCGGCCCGGTCCTGGACCGGCTGCGCCAGGGGGCGGCACGGACCGGCACGGCGCAAGAAGACCTGGTGACCGCGCGCGGGCATCTGCGATTGGTTGCGCATCCCGTCTCGGGCGGCACTCTCTGGCGCGTTCATCATGTGGGGGGCCAGGCGCTTGCGACCCGGCCGGGGGACCAGATCGGGCTGCCCATGATGGTCTTGTCGGGCGCCGATCATGTGCTTTTCATGAACGACGCCTTGCGCCGGCTGCTCGGGGCGCGGGTCGGAACGCTCGGGGCTGTCTTCGACCCCCTGCCGGTCCGGGGCGGCGAGATACGCGCGCTTGCCACCCCGTCCGGCAATCACCGGGTCCTCGTCTCCGAAGTGGCGAGGCCGGGCCATCGACGGGAGCTTTACCTCATTCCCATCCCGGCCGAGGTCGGCGGGCGCGAATCTGCCGGCCTTGGCGCGGCGGCCGCGTTGCCGGTCGCGCTGATGCTGCTGTCGCGCGGCGGCGCGCTGATCGAGGCGAATGCCGCCGCCCGCGCGCTTGTGGGCGATTTCGGTGCCGGCACCACCCTTGCCGGGCTTCTGGAAGGGCCGGGCCGGCCGGTCGGCGACTGGATCGCCGACGCCGCCGAGGGCAGGACCGAGGGCCGGCCCGAGGTGCTGCGCCTGCGCCGCCAGGACAGCGACACCTTCCTGCAGGTGACGCTGTCGCGCACGATGACGCCCGAAGGCACGGGACTGATCGCGATCCTGTCGGATGCGACCCAGCTCAAGACGCTTGAGGCGCAGTTCGTGCAAAGCCAGAAGATGCAGGCGATCGGCCAGCTGGCCGGGGGGATCGCCCATGATTTCAACAACCTGCTGACCGCGATCAAGGGGCATTGCGATCTTCTGCTGCTGCGCCGCGGGCAAAGCGACCCGGACTATGCCGATCTGATGCAGATCGACCAGAACGCCAATCGCGCGGCCAGCCTGGTGCGCCAGCTTCTGGCCTTTTCACGCAAGCAGACGCTGAAGGCGCGGGCGATCGACCTGCGCGAGGCACTGGCAGACCTTGCGCATCTGCTGAACCGTCTGGTGGGCGAAAACATCCGCCTCGTCCTTGATCACGACCCGGCGCTGCACCCGATCCGGGCCGACCGTCGGCAACTCGAACAGGTCATCATGAACCTCGTTGTCAACGCCCGCGACGCCATGGCCGAGGGCGGGACCATCCGCATCACCACCGAGAATGTCCACCTGGCGGAGGAACTTAGACGCGAACGGGCGAGCGTTCCGCCCGGCGACTATGTGATCGTTTCGGTCGCGGACGAGGGGACGGGCATCCCACATGACCGGCTGCAGAAGATCTTCGAACCCTTCTACACGACCAAGCGGCAGGGCGAGGGGACGGGGCTTGGCCTGTCGATGGCCTACGGGATCGTCAAGCAGACGGGTGGCTTCATCTTCTGTGACAGCCGCCCCGGCGAGGGCACGACGTTCCGACTGTACTTTCCGGCCCACAGCGGCGCCGACACCGCAGAACCCGACCCCGAGCCCGCGCCCGTCCGGACGGTGGCCCCCGCGCCGGTCCGGCGGGGCAATGCGACAATCCTGCTGGTGGAGGACGAGGCGCCTGTGCGGGCCTTTGCCGCGCGCGCGCTCAGGATGCGCGGCTATGTCGTCTTCGAGGCCGACTGCGCCGAGGCGGCGCTGGCGTTGCTGGAGGATCGCAAGCTGGCCGTCGATGTCTTTGTGACGGATGTCATCATGCCGGGCCTCGACGGGCCGACCTGGGTGCGCCAGGCTCTGGCCGACCGGCCTGGCGCGAGGGTCGTCTTCATGTCCGGCTATGCCGAGGAAAGCATTGCCGAAACCCGCGACCGGGTGCCGAACTCGGTCTTCCTGCCAAAGCCGTTCTCGCTTGCCGATCTTATCCGCACGGTTCAGGACCAGCTTGGCCCGATCCGATCCGGAGAGGATCAGGCCGGTCTGGACAGGGACGGTGCCGGCCCGCCCGCGAGCCCGCCGGCATCAGAGCCCGGCCAGAAGCGCGGCGAAGGTCAGTCGAGCGTTGCGTAAAGTGCGAAGTCGGCGGCCCGTTCGCGGCGCAGCCGCGCCTCGGTCTCTGGCGCAAGCTGCGTCGATCCCTCGGGCGAGACGTTCAGGCGCGGCAGGATGATCTCGAAATCCAGCCGATCCTCCAGGAATTCGATGAAGGCGCCGATGTTCTCATAGCGGAAAACCCGGTCGATGCCCGGGCCGTTGCCGGGGTCGAGGAACCGCGCCTGGCTGCCGACATCCGCGAAGCCGGGGCAGGGGTCCGCGAGGTGGGCGGTGACGAAGCTGTCGAAGTCCATCCCGCGGGTGGACCGTTCCTTGATCGGGATCGCGTCGCGCTGGCGGTACCGGTACCAACTGCCCAGCCAGTCGATCGGCTCGCGCATCAGCGCAACCACGGTGAAATCCTCGCCCGCGGCCGATCGCAGGTAGGGCGCCAGAAACCGCTGATACCGGCGCACCGGCGTGTGCTTCAGCGCAGGGGGGTTCTGGATGGAAAGATTCGCCAGCGGCTGCAAGGCAGCCTCGATCGCCGTGGTGCCGGTCTTGGGCGTGGCCAGAAACACCAGCCGTTCCTTCCAGAATACAAGCATTCCCGTCCCTTTTCTTCAACCGGACGTCTTTGCCCGCCGGCCCTTAACTAAACTTTAACCGCGAAAAGAAAAAGTCGGCTTCAGGAAGAATTGGATTGTAATGTTCCCGTTTTGTCCGCATAGATATGCGAACAAGGCAAGAACAAATGGCAGGATTGCCCCCCGTGGCGGGCTATGGAATAAGGATGTGACCCGTGGCAGCAGCGACCCTTTTCGACATGAACGACAAACGTAGTGCGGACAAGCAGAAGGCGCTCGATTCGGCGCTTGCGCAGATCGAACGGCAATTCGGCAAGGGCTCCATCATGAAGCTCGGCGCCGACAACCCCGTGGCGGAGATCGAGGCGACATCGACCGGCTCCCTCGGGCTCGATATCGCGCTCGGGATCGGCGGGCTGCCCAAGGGGCGGATCGTGGAGATCTACGGGCCGGAAAGCTCCGGCAAGACCACCCTGACGCTGCATGTCGTGGCGGAAGAACAGAAGAAGGGCGGCGTCTGCGCCTTTGTCGATGCCGAACACGCGCTTGATCCGCAATACGCGAGGAAACTGGGCGTCAACCTTGACGAGCTTCTGATCTCCCAGCCGGACACCGGCGAACAGGCGCTGGAGATTGTCGATACCCTGGTGCGCTCCGGCGCCGTCAGCCTTGTCGTCGTGGACAGCGTCGCGGCACTGACGCCGAAATCCGAGATCGAGGGCGACATGGGTGACGCCACCGTCGGCGCCCAGGCCCGCCTGATGAGCCAGGCGATGCGCAAGCTGACCGCCTCGATCAGCCGGTCGAACTGCATGGTGATCTTCATCAACCAGATCCGCATGAAGATCGGCGTGATGTTCGGCAACCCCGAAACCACGACGGGCGGCAACGCACTGAAGTTCTACGCTTCCGTCCGCCTCGACATCCGCCGCATCGGCGCGATCAAGGACCGCGACGAGGTCGTGGGCAACTCCACCCGCGTCAAGGTGGTCAAGAACAAGGTCGCGCCGCCCTTCAAGCAGGTCGAGTTCGACATCATGTATGGCGAGGGCATTTCCAAGACCGGCGAACTGATCGACCTTGGCGTCAAGGCCGGCGTGGTCGAGAAGTCGGGCGCCTGGTATTCCTATGGCGATGAAAGGATCGGCCAGGGGCGCGAGAACGCCAAGCAGTTCCTGCGCGAGAACCCCGATGTCGCCCATGCGATCGAGGACAAGATCCGCGCCAGCCACGGGCTTGATTTCGGCGCGGCCGAAGACGGCGGCGGGGACGACGTGATGGAGGCCTGAGGGCCGCAAGCCAGCGACATGAGCGGGCCGCCCGGCAGGGTGGCCCGTTTGCGTTTCGACGGCTCCCGAATGCCGTGCGATCCCCGGGGGCGGTTCGACCCGTCCGGGCGGATGATCGGCAAGGCGCCGGACGTCTTCCGGGGCTGGCGCCACCGGACGTGCCGGCCTGGCCCGAACCGCGCGATCCGGCCTGCACGGCGCCGTCCCGGGCACCCTGCCGGCGGGCCCAAACCCTTGCTGGACAGGGGCGCGCACGGGGGATAAGAAACCCCAGCCGATTTCCCCTTGAAATACCCCGGGAGCCGCCGACACATGGCCAGCCTGAACGACATCCGCTCGACCTTCCTCGACTTCTTCCGGCGCAACGATCACCGGATCGTCGCAAGCTCTCCGCTTGTGCCGCGCAACGACCCGACGCTGATGTTCACGAACTCCGGCATGGTGCAGTTCAAGAACCTTTTCACCGGGGTCGAGACGCGCGACTACAACCGCGCCTCCACCGCGCAGAAATGCGTCCGCGCCGGCGGCAAGCACAACGACCTGGACAATGTGGGCTACACCGCGCGCCACCATACCTTCTTTGAAATGCTGGGAAATTTCTCGTTCGGCGACTACTTCAAGGCGCAGGCGATTCCCTATGCCTGGGAACTGCTGACGAAGGACTTCGGGCTGAACCGGGACAAGCTTTTGGTCACGGTCTATCACACCGACGACGAGGCGGCGGGGATCTGGAAGAAGGTCGCGGGGCTTTCCGACGACCGCATCATCCGCATCCCCACAGACGACAATTTCTGGCGCATGGGCCCGACCGGCCCCTGCGGCCCCTGCACCGAGA
>ERZ795053.315-NODE-315-length-61046-cov-16.980309_pt1 | contig 61046 bp, 47 predicted proteins | sample MGYA00375137_ERZ795053 | MGnify/ENA primary metagenome ERZ795053 (study PRJEB30182, sample SAMN05720284) | activated sludge metagenome | isolation source: Anaerobic digester | place: Hong Kong | collected 2014-12-17 ...
GAGGATGGGGCAACGGAGGATGGGGCAACGGGGAACTTCACCTTGCATTCCGGACAGTACAAGTGCTCGCCGTCCCTTTTCGAAAACTTGTAAAACAATGGTTTGCCGCACGTGGGACAGCTTTCGTCGGAGGGTTCGTTCCAGGAAATGAACGTGCAGGTTCCCCCGTTGTATTCGTTGTTCTTGCACGTGTAAAACACTTTGCCCTTTCGGCTCCTGCGCATGACAACCTCCGAACCGCAGTCCGGGCATTTGCCGCGTGCCTTCACATCTATGTTCTCGGTGTACTTACAATCGGGATAATTGGAGCAGGCGATAAAGGGGCCAAAACGTCCGATTTTCTTCACAAGGGGCGAACCACACTTGGGACACTCTCTCCCAATTTCTTGTGCTTCTTCCACTTGATGTAAGCTTTCCACGTCACGAAAGAACATCTTGTCCCCTTCGAAGTAAACCGCTACCTTTTCCGGAACCGAGATATTCTTCTTGGAAGTGCAGCTTGTGCACGTGAGGTAAGGGCCGTACTTTCCCATGCGCAACGTCATCATCTTTCCGCAGGAGGGACAGGGCACGTTGGTCTCGTAATCCTGGTACAATTCCTTGGAATCCAACTGTTTTTGCATTTTCTCGATCGTGGGTTCGAACTGCCCGTAGAAGTTCTTCAACAAGGTTTGCCAGTCGTCCTGTCCCATTTCCACTTGGTCCAGGCCATCTTCCATGGACGCCGTGAACCGGGTTTGGATGATCTTGGGAAAGTGATGGGTGAGGAAACGATTCACCATGATTCCCAGGAAGGAGGGAAAGAGTGTCTTCCCTTCCATCGAGGCGTACTTGCGATCCAGCAAGGTTCGAATGATGCTGGCGTAGGTACTGGGCCGTCCAATTCCCTCTTTTTCCAACTTCTTCACCAGCGAGGCTTCTGTGAAGCGCGGTGGGGGATTGGTAAAGTGCTGGGAAACGTCAAGTTTTTGCAATTCCAAACCGTCCCCGACCTTCGCATCGATGTCAAATTCCTTTTCGGTGACGTTGGAGGGGTATACCTTCTCGAATCCATCAAAAATCCGGACGGAGCCCGAGGCTTCAAACAGGAAGCGCTCCTGTTGATCGCTGATTTTGATCTTGGTGTTGGAATACTTGGCATTACTCATTTGCGAGGCCATGAAACGGCTCCAAATCAAGGAATACAATTTCCAGTGGTCCGCGGAGAGAATGGATTGCAACGACTGCGGCGTCTTTTCCGGGTAGGTGGGGCGAATGGCTTCGTGGGCATCTTGGACGTTGGCCTTTTTGCGCTGGTACGTTTCCCTTTTGAAATACTCTTCCCCGAATTGCGCAAGGATGACATCCTTTGCTCCGTCCAATGCTTGTTCCGAAAGGCGCGTGGAGTCGGTTCGCATGTAGGTGATGAAAGCGGTTTGTCCCTCGGGAGTTTCCACACCTTCGTACAGCTCTTGGGCGACGCGCATGGTACGGCTCACGGAAAAACCGATACGGGTCGCGGCATCCTGCTGGAGGGAACTGGTGATATACGGTGGAGGCGATTTCTTGGAAACCGTTTTTGTTTGCACATCCTTCAGGGAGAAGTGGCCCGCAAGGATTTGCGCTTTGATTTCCATCGCCTGTTTCTCGGTCTCCACCGGGTTCTTGTCCAAGGATTTTCCCTGGATAGAAACCAGCTGCGACTCGATCCCCGCGAAGAAACCGGTAAAACGCCAGTATTCCTTGGGCTCGAAACGGGTGATCTTTTCTTCCAAGTCGCACAAAAAGCGCAGCGCTACGGATTGCACCCTCCCCGCACTCAAGTTGGGCATGCGCATCACGCGCCACAAGAAGGGGGAAATCTGGTAACCCACCAAGCGATCCAGGATCCTCCGGGCGAATTGGGCTTCCACCTTTTCCATTTGAATCGTGGAAGGGGTTTCCACCGCCTTTTGGATCGCGCTCTTGGTGATCTCCGAGAAAACCACCCGGTTCTTTTCTTTCTCCGACAGATCCAAGATGCGGGCAATGTGCCAGGCTATGGCTTCTCCCTCACGATCCATGTCCGAGGCCAGCAAAACTGCTTTCCCAGCAGCTTGCCTTTTCAGGTCTTTCACAACCGATTCCTTTCCCTTGAGGGTCACGAATTCGGGTTCAAACGAGCCGTTGATTTTCACCCCAAGGTTCTTGGAAGGGAGGTCCCGAATATGTCCCTTGGACGAAACGACTTCGAAACCCTTGCCCAGGTATTTTTTGATCGTTTTCGCCTTCGACGGGGATTCAACGATGACAAGAATATCTTTCAAAGCATGGACACCTCTTTGCGAATGGCTTCAAAGTCTTCCCGGGAAGAACTTTCCCAAAATACTTGGAGGGACGGTTCCCGTCCCGAGGGTCGAACGAAAAGCCAAGAATCAATATCGTCGTGGGACAGGTCGAAGAACATCCCGTCCCCTTGCTGCATGGCGGAAACCCGCAGTCCTGCGAAGGTTTGCACCTTGTGGCGCAGCTTGTCCAACAGTTGCTCTCTTTGCGCATCCGATTTCAAGCGTACCTCCATCCGGTGCGAATGGAAGGAACCGATTTGCTGGCGGAGTTCCTTGCGCAGCTCCGAAAGAGGGGTGCCGCGCATCGCAACCATTTCCAAGGCGAGAAGACACGCAAGGATCCCATCTTTTTCGGGAACATGGCTGCTGAGCGCCAATGCTCCGTTTTCGTCTCCGCCGAAGGAAACCCCTGCATTCCCCAAAGCATCAAGGATACCGGGAAATCCTTCCGGGACGGCAACCGTTTCTGCGCCATGGATTGCCGCGACACGATCTACCTGGTGACTGGCGGCCAGGGAACGGGCGACGTTCCCGGAAAAACCCCGGTTGCGGTACAGGTGCTCCGCCACAAGGGCAAGGAATTCCCCACCGCCAACGGGTTCGGCCGCATCATCGACTATGGCAAAACCCGATGCATCACCGTCGAGCACCAAACCCAGCGCAGCGGAAAGCTCGCGCACCTTGGAAGCCACCGCGCGAACCCTTTGCGCATCTGGCATCGGTCGAAAGCCACCGAATGTGGGATCCGAAAAATCGTTCCTCTTGAAAAGCCGCTTCCCCAATGCAAAGCGTTCCATGTACCGGTCCATGACGCCGACTCCCGAACCGTTGCAAAAATCCAAAACCACCGGGAGTTCCCACGAGCCAAAGGCACCTGTTTGCAGCAGGGAATCCAGTGCGCCAAAATACCCTTCCTCGGGCGCCACTTCGTGGATTTTTCGTGTCCCCTTCTCTCGGAGGTTCCTATCCGAAAGTTTTCCGGAGTCCAATAGAGGGGGTATTTTCGCTTGGATCGACTCCAGTTCTTGCCGCGAAACCAGCTTGCCGTTTCTTCCACGGAATGTGATTCCGCTGCACGCGTACGGTTCGTCCGACGCCCCGAGCATCACACCCCCATCGGCTTTTTCTGCGAGAACCGCGTGGGCAAGAAGGGCAGCAGGCACGGGGTCCGAGCAGAGATACACCGTGCAAGAATGGGAAACCAATTCCTCCGCAGCTTGCTGGGCAAACTGCTTGCCCATGAAACGCCCATCGAAACCCACAACGAGCCGGGGTTTCTTCACGCCTTCCTTGTGCAAGTAATGGGCGATGGCACCGCACACCATGCGTACGTTTTGGAACGTGAAATTATCACCAATGGTGCCTTTCCAACCTTTGCTTCCCAAGAAAAGGGGTGGCTGTTTCGGTTCCACGGTTATTTCACTCCTTTCGTCCGCACACGTCGCGACAAAAACTTGTTGTAATCGCTCCAATTGGATTCCCCTTGCTGTCCATTCGCATTCTGGCTCTTTCGCACCATTTCGCGGAATTGGGCAACCTTCGAATCCAAGTTATCTGCCGCATGTACCAAAAAAGCCTCGATGGTCTTGGGAAGAACGGGAGAACCCCACTCCAACTCGCCGTGGTGGGAAAGGATGATGTGCTCGAGGTCCACCAAGATTTCCGGAGGGAAGCCTGGCACCTTTCGCGCCATATCGCGAAGGGTCAAAACCCCCTGCCCGATATGTCCCACCATCTCCCCCACATCGGTGCGCACGATACCGGAAGACAAAACATGGTATTCGTCCACTTTTCCGATATCGTGCAAAAGCGCCCCGGCTACCAAGATGTCTCGGTGGATGTCCAGCGTAGGATACAACTCCATCAGCTGAAGGCACATGTTCATTACGTCCAAGGAATGCTCCAGCAACCCACCCTTGTAGGCGTGGTGCACGTTTATGGCGGCGGGAGCTTCGATAAACCGCGTGGCAAGGCGATCGTTGCGAATGAAAATCTCGCTGAGCAGCTCCTTGACGGGAACGAGGCCCACCGCTTCGATTGCTTTCACGAGTTGCTCGTACATCTGCCGGATGTTCTTCGAGGAAATCTCGATGAACTTCTTGGGATCGTATTCCCCTTCTTGAAGAAGGCGAATGGCGTCCCGGGAATTGGGAGCGTTGATTTGGATGTGGCTTTCAAAGCGCACCACCTTGCCTTGGATCCGAATCACCGAACCCACGGACACCTGCTCGTCGTTCCTTCTTGCGTTGAAGCGATCGACGGCACGAATGATTCCGGTGCGGTCCGCGAGCGTCAACAGCAGGAAAAACTTACCATCGCGCGTCTCCTGCAGGTGCTTTCCCGCCACTTTCAACACCGAGATCACGTTCTCGTCGACCTGGAAGTCCTTCACGTACTTGCCGTACTGGAATTCGCTGAGCGTATCGGAAAGGGTATCCATTTCCATCAGTTTTTGTTGCAACATATCTCCGAGGTTCAAAATCACACCGCCTCTCCTGTTTGGGTGAAAATCCGGGGTACCCGACTGGAAATCCGACATGTGATCTCGTAATTGATCGTTTGTACCCGGTTTGCCATCTCTTCACAACTCATTTCTTCCGAACCCATCTTGCCCAACAACACGACAGGCTCGCCCATTTCTACCGCCTCCAAGTGGGACACATCCACGACGAACTGGTCCATGCATACCCGTCCCAAGATGGGAGCCCGTTTCCCCTGGATCAGCACTTGCCCCGTGTTGGATAGCAAGCGATTGTACCCATCCGCGTAACCCACCGGAATGGTAGCCACTTTCATGCTCCTGGGGGCCACAAAGGTCCAACCGTAGGAAACCCCCGTTCCACGGGGGATTTCTTTCACCATCGCCACCGCTGTTTGCCAGTGCAACACGGGAGATAACCCCGCAGGGCGCTTCTGGTTCGAGGGATCCAACCCGTAGGAAGCGATTCCAACCCGCACGAAATCGTACAACCCTTCGGGAAGATGAAGTGCCCCAGCGCTATTGGAAACATGGACCCAACGAACGTCCCCGCGAAACTGGCTTGCCACTTCCGAAAATTCCCGGATCTGTACCCGTGATCTCTCCAAATCGGGTTCATCCGCGGTGGCCAAGTGGGTGTACAGGCCATCCCAGCGGAAGCGGCGTGTTTTGCGCATACGAGCCGCCACTCTTTCCAACTGTTGGGGGCGGAATCCCAGCCGAGACATTCCGGTATCCAAGATGACGTGCACAGGGAGTACCCCGGAAAAGAGCTGTGCTTCCAATGCCTCCATTTGGCGCTCACAAAAAAGAGTCGCCGTGAGGTCCCAATGCAGTAACTCCCCCACGCGTTCGGGCTCAAACCAATTCAGCACCAGGATAGGAGATCGCACACCCGCTTCCCGAAGGGAAATGGCTTCCTCCAAAAAGGCCACGACGAAGTAGGGGAAAGCCTTTGCTTCCACCGCACGCGCCAATTGGCATGCACCGTGTCCATACCCGTCCGCCTTGATCACGGGAGCAACACGGGCTGGGGCACAGTGTTCTTCGAAAAAGGCCAAGTTCCGCGAATACGCCCCAAGGTCGATTCGTGCAAATGTTTTTCGCGAATCCATTTTTCTCTCCACCACGCATTACCTCGAAACCAGCGAGAGAAAAACCCCAGCCGCAACGGCGGAACCAATCACTCCAGCAACATTGGGGCCCATCGCATGCATCAGGATGAAATTCGTGGGATCCTCTTTTTGCGCAACGTGTTGCGCAACCCGGGCAGAATCGGGCACCGCGGAAACGCCCGAAGCTCCGATAAGGGGATTGATCTTCCGCTTCAGGAACAGGTTCATGAACTTGGCGAACAAGATCCCACTGCACGTCGATATCACGAAGGCAAAAGCCCCAAGACCCAAAATCAGCAGGGATGCAGGTTGCAAGAAGATTTCGGCCTTTGCGGATGCTCCCACGCACAAGCAGAGCAAAATCGTAGCGGTATCGGCGATGTAGCGGGAAGCGGCTTCCGCGAGCCTCTTCGTGAGCCCATTTTCTTTCAGGAAATTTCCAAACATCAACATCCCCACTAACGGGAGAGACTGGGGAACCAACAGCCCTATCACCACCGTGGTACTCACGCTGAACACCAACTTTTCCACCAATTTCACCTTGCGCGGCAGGGGCATTCGAATCAAGCGTTCCTTTTTGGTCGTCAGCGCCCGCATCAGGGGAGGTTGGATGATCGGGATCAAAGCAATATACGAGTACGCAGCGATTGCGATCATGGCCAAAAGGTCGGGGGCAAACTTGTTGGCAATGTAAATGGATGTGGGACCGTCTGCACCCCCAATGATGGAAATGGCCGCAGCCTGGGCAAGGTCGAAACCCAGCGCGCGCGCAAGGGCAAGCGCCACGAAAATCCCCATTTGCGCGGCGCCACCCAGGAAGATGGTAACCGGGTTGGACAGCATGAAAGAAAAATCCGTGATGGCCCCAATTCCCAGGAAAATCAACGGGGGATAAATCCCGTACAGCAGCCCAAAGTTCAAGTAGTAGAAAAGCCCTCCGGGAGCTCCCCCAACTGGCTCGGCGAACAACCCGGAATACAGGGGAGGAATGTTGGCGATGATCATACCGAAGCCAATCGAGATCAAAAGCAAGGGCTCAGCATTTTTTGCCACTGCAACCCATAACACCACGGAACCCAAGGCAAGCATGAACAGATTGCCCATGGTCAATCCGAAGAAAGCAGAACTTTCCAAAAAAGCCATATACGCTTCCCCGATCAAAAAAAGCCCTCCCCGCAAGCAACATGAAATGTCCCGATCCGGGATTCTCCAACCGATTTTATCACAAACCCGGGGAAATCAAAAAAGCCGGGGGTGGGACTCCCAAAATCCATAGGCCGAAAAGCGGAGAAATTGCGCTTAAGCGGGAGAAATACCCCGAATGAAAGAGAGATTATGTTATAATAGTTGGAAACTGTCAGCGGGCTAGCTTTTTGGGTTTTTCCTAAACTTCATCCTGGTGGAGGAATTATCATGTATGGAATCATCAACATCGGATTTGGGAATATCATCGTTGGAGACCGGGTGATCGCAATCGTGAACCCGGAATCTGCACCAATGAAGCGCCTCAAAGAGCAGGCAAAAGACGACGGCAAACTGATCGATGCTACCTATGGGCGAAAAACCCGGGCCATTGTGATTACTGACAGCAACCATGTAATTTTGAGCGCAATCCAACCCGAAACCATTGCCTTGCGCTTCAAGCAAAGTTTCGAAGAACTGGAAAAAGTTCTCCAAAACATCCGGATGACGTAAGGCGGGATGGAAGCATGCCAAATGGATTGCTTTTCGTGATTTCCGGGCCTTCCGGGGTGGGTAAAACAACGTTGCTCCAAACGTTGATCCCCCGCTGGAATTCCTTGTACGCGAACCAAGAAGGCCAAAAAGGTCTCGAATTCTCGGTCTCTTACACCACAAGGGCGCCACGGGCTATGGAAGAAAACGGGCGGGATTACTTCTTCGTCACACCCGAGAAATTCCAACAACTCATCGCCGGGCAGGAATTCTTGGAGCACGCCTTGGTGCACGGACACCGTTACGGTACTTCCAAGAGCTTCGTGGAGCAACGATTGGGCCAAGGGATCAACGTTGTACTCGATGTGGACGTGCAAGGGGCCCTAAACGTTAAAAAAGCGATTCCCCCTGCGATCCTGATCTTCATCGCTCCCCCCTCTTTTTCCGAAATGGTGGAACGACTCACCAAGAGAGGGACAGAAAAAGCCGAATCCTTGCAGCAGCGGATCCAAGATGCCAGCTGGGAACTCGAACAGATGGTACACTTCGATTTTCTCCTGGAAAATGCCCAGCTTTCGCGTGCGGAAGAAGACCTTTTTTCCATTTTGCGCTCCGAAAACCTGCGCATCGTTCCTGGTTCCACGCTTTTGCAGAAATACATGCCGGAAAAGTCCGGGTAAACGAAAGGAGGATTCCCTTGTACAAAATCAGCTTCAACTACGACCGCTTGCTGGAACGTATCCCCTACAAGTACGCCATCCCGGTTTTGATTGGCAAACGCGCAGAGCGTTTGAAAGAAGAAACCAGTTTGCGCGGGGAACACGTGGAATTGGCAAGCTTGGTGGAAAAATCCATCGACCAGATTTCGCAAGGTAAGGTCAAGATAAAGAACGAAGATATGATGAAACTGCTGAAACCCGTCGTGAAATGACGTTCCGTTCTTGGCTGTTGCTGTTTACCCTACTGGTGCCCGGAATACTCCTTCTTTCCCGGGCACCTATCGTTTTCCCGGAAAAACGGGAAGACCAGCTCTTCCTTACCCTGGTGTGGGAAGAACCCCCTACCCTGCAACCCCCTTTGGAATGCGTCCTCGTTTCCGAAGCGCGTGAGGTTCCCTTCCCCTTGTTTTCGCAAAACGGAAGGCTCCTTGGGCAACTTCCCTACGATCCATCCCATTTCCAGGGAAGCGAAACAAGCCTTCGCTTCACAACTGCTTCCCAAATCCTTTCCTTTCCCCTGTTGGAGATACAGGGATACTTGTTTCTTCCCGACGAATTCTCCGTACCTCTCCATTCCTCGGTGCAACGTACCATCATCGTGCAACCAGGAGACTACTTCTTCAAAATCGCCCGGGAGAACCAGAGTTCGGTGGGCGCCATCCAACTGCTCAACCCCGAAGTCCACGATGTGCACCCTGGGCAGGTGTTGCACATCGGCAAGGTGTGGTTTCCCGACTCCCCGTTCTTGTTGCTCATTCACCCTTCCCAGTGCAAGTTGGAACTGTGGTACGGTGATGCCCACTTGCGAACCTTTCCCATCGCAACCGGGCGTGACGGTTCCACACCATCGGGGGAATTCTTTCTCCAACGGAAAATCCCCCAGCCAGCCCTTTACTGGGAAGGAGAATTCATCCAACCCTTGTCTCCCATCAACGGATTGGGAAGCTGGTGGCTGGAACTGAGCGACCCGCAGTACGGTATCCATGGCACCAACAAACCCTGGGAAATCGGAAAGCAAGTTTCCCACGGTTGCATTCGCATGTTCAACCACGATGTTTCCCTGCTGGCAAAGCTTCTTCCCGTGGGCACTCGGGTAAAAATCTTGCCGGAATAACCCCCAAGGGTATCCGCGTTCCGGCAGGATTTGTGATACAATAAAAAAAACGTGTGGGATGGGGGAAACTGGTGTGGAAAACGTACTGGCCGCAAATCATGCTGCAGCTTTCTTAACGAATGGAAACACATGCCAAAAACTGCTGGAAGGTATCCTTCCGGAACAGGTTCGCAAAAAAAGTAAGATCTTGGTGGTGCACGATCAACCCGACCGAGAAGGCGCCGAGGAAATGTATTCCGCTGCGCTTGCCCCAGTGGCCGAATTGCTGCTTGAGGGGCAACTGAAGGTTTGGAGCGCGCAAGACGTGTACCTTCGAGAAGGGCAGCTCAACCTGGAAACCCTCTTGTTCGTGCTCGAGAAGGAGGAAAGGAAAGCCCGCTCAGAAGGGTTTGGGGGGTTCTTTTTCCTTCTGGAACTAACCCCGGTACTGCTGAAACAATACCATTCTGCGCACTTCGACGAATTCTTGCATTCCCTGCACTCCTTTTTTGCATCCTCGAATCGCAAAGGCCTCTTCCTCTACCATGTCAAACAGTTAGACTCCGAAAGCGTGTGGCCGGCATTTTCCGCGCATCCTGTCATTTTCTTCCAAGAGCAAACCGTCGAAAACCCCTTCTTCCTTTCTTCCACGGAAAAGCCCTTTGAAATCTTCTTGAAGAACCTCTCCTTGGTCCCCCATTTCGAGAAGAAGATGGAAACCCTTTTGCTGGAAAACCGGAAACTTGCAGAGCGTTTCGAGGGCCAGAACGAACAATTGGAGCAACTATCCGGAAAAATCACGCAGCTTCTGGGAGAAAATGGTACCCTCAAATCCCAGTTGGAAGAAAAAGAGCACGCCTTGGCACAAACCCAGGGAGACCACCAACAAGATACCCAAACCATCGATGAGCTGGAGAAGAAAAACCAGTTGCTGGAAGAGCAAACGCGCCGTGCAAGGGAATCCTTGGAGAGCCTGAAACAAAACCACCAAAATGCCATGCAGAAACTCCAGGAGAAGATGGACGAGAACCAGGCATTGCAAAAGCACCTGGAACAAGCACACACCAGTCTCCGGCAAAGCCAACAACAACTGGCACAACTGGAAGAAACCACGCAAGTGCTTTCCCGCCAGCAAGTGGTTTCCCGGGAAAAAAACATCGCGCTGCAAAACGAACACAAATCCCTGCAAGATCGCTTGGTGGAAACCCAGGCACAAGCGCAGCAAAAAGAAGAGGGGTTGCAGCAGCTGCAAAATTCCCATCGCAACGTGCTTCGCGAACTTGCCCGGCAAAAAGAAGTCCTGCAATCCTTGCGCGAAGAGAACCAGCAGCTGCAGCAAGACAAGCACCTGCTTTCGGAAATACGCCAAGCCCACCAAAAAAACCAGGAAGAATTGCATATCACGGAGAAACACCTGGAAGAAAACCGCCAGAAAAACCTTTCCCTTTCCAGTGAACTCCGACTTCTGCAAGAACAAAAGAAGAAGTGGTTGGAAGAAAGCACCCGCTTGCACCTGCAAATCCAAAAACACGAGGAATTCCAAGCCCAGCAGGAAGAAACGTTCCGCGCCCAACAACAACAAAGCGACGCGCTGGAACAACAGCTCCACGACCTTCAGCACGAAGTATCCCAGGCCAAGCAGGAACGGGAAGCAACCGAGAAGCTGAAGGCCTCCCTGCGCGAAAGCGAAACCCAGGCTTTGTCCCAAGAACAAAAGATCCAGTCCCTTTCCTGGAAGATCGAGCACCTTGCTGCCAAGGAACAGCAACTGCAAAACCGGATCCAGGAACTGGAAAAGCAAAACGCCCAGTTGCAAAACCTGCACGCTTCCGATTCGGATACCCGTCAAATCCTGGAAAGAGAAAGGGACGATTTGCTGCAAACCCTTTCCCAAAAAGAGACAGATCATGCCAAGTTCAAGGCCATGCGCGAAGAACAGGAAACCCGAACCGCGCACCTGCAAACCCAGCTTTCTACCCAAAACCTGCAACTGGAAAACCTGAAGAACCAAAACCACCTGCTGCAAAAGAAAATCCACCAGGTGGAGGAGCAGGCTGCACAGGACGCAAGCGAACGGGAGCACGTGCACCGAAAGTGGGAAGAAGCCGAAAACAAGGTGAAAGGGTTGCGGGGAAACTTGGAGGAATACAAGCTGCTGCTACAGGAACGCGAGCGGAAAATCGAGCAACTGGAACACCAAGAGCAAGTATACGCGCAGAAGCAATTGGATCTCGCCCACCAGGTCAACGCGATGGAGCAAAGCCAAAACGAGGTTCTCAAGGAAAAAGACTCGCTTCGCCAACAGCTGCGCGAGATGGAGCAACGTCTACAATTGCTCCACGAGGAGCTGATTTTCCATCGCAAGCAAGTCTCGCTCTTCCAAGAGCAACGTGCTACTTGGTTGAAACGCCTCCTCCAACAAGAAAAGGCGAAACGCAGGTTGGAAATCACGATCCACAAGCAAAATGCGCAGTTCCGAAAGAACAGTGCCTTCTTCGTGTCCCTCCAAGCTGATCTACAGCATCGTGTGCAGGCAGGCGAAGCGCGCACTCTACAGCTCCAGCAAAAGCTGGAAAAAAGCAACGAAGAGAAAGAGAAGCTGCAACGCGAAGCAAAGAATGCATGCACCAAGCTGGAGGAAATGCACGCACGACTGCAGCAATCCCAAACGACTGCCCAACAGGAAAGCGAACGTATCCAGCAGTTGCACGAAGAAAAGAACCACTTACAGCAGTTGGTGGCCTCGTTGGACCATCAGATCAGCGAGAAAAATGCCCGCATCAACCAGCTTTTGTCCACACTCCAAAAGGGAAACGAACAGGGTTCCCAGGAACACCCAGCCGCTCAACCTTCCCCAGAGATGGATCCATCCGAAATCGCGGTGCTCAAAACCCTTTTGAAAGAAGCGGAACAACAGCTCTCGGGTAAAGAAAGAGCCTTGGAACGGGCGCAAAAGGAACTGCTCTGGCTTCGCAGACAGCGCACATAAAAAAAGCCCCCAAATGGGGGCTTTTTTTATTGGGAAAAGGTCAGGGGTAGATTCCGCGGAGCTTGGTAGCGGTCGCAACCTTTTCAATGGCTACAACGTACGCTGCGGACCGCATGTCGGTATCGTACTTTTCCATGGCCTTCACCACGTCCGAGAATGCGTTGGTCATGATGCGATGCAGCGCCTTGCGAATTTCGTCCAGGTCCCAGAAGAACCACTGCAAGCCTTGCACCCATTCGAAGTAGGAAACCGTAACCCCTCCTGCGTTCGCCAAAAAGTCGGGAACGATGAAGATACCCTTCTTGAGAAGGATTTCATCCGCTTCCGGGGTAACGGGGCCATTCGCACCCTCCACGATGATCTTGGCACGAATTTTGTCCGCGTTTTCCTGGGTAATCTGGTTCTCCAAGGCACAAGGGGCAAGGATGTCCACGTCCATCGTGAGCAATTCCTCGTTGCTGATTTCCCTGTCCGCCTTTGGATATCCCTTGATCACCTTGTTTTGCTCCGTGTATTCGATTAAGTCCTGGACATTGAAACCCTCTTCCTTGTAGAGGCCTCCGGAAACATCACTTACGGCAACGATGCGTGCTCCACATTCTTGATCCAGCAAAAGGGCAGCGTACTGGCCCACGTTTCCAAAGCCTTGCACCGCAACGTTCATGCGGTTGATGGGTTTGTCTAATTTTCCCTTTTCGTTCAGGTATTTCACCACTTCTTCCGCGCAAACCCGCACACCGCGTCCGGTAGCTTCGGTACGGCCCAAGGAACCTCCCACTTCAATCGGCTTTCCGGTCACAATGCCCAAAACCGAGTGGCCGATGTTCATGCTGTATGTATCCATGTACCATGCCATGATTTTGCCGCTGGTGTTCACGTCCGGTGCAGGAATATCCTTATCTTCGCCAATGATGATTTGGATTTCCGAGAAAAAGCGCCGCGAAAGCCGTTCCAATTCGCTCTCCGAAAGAAGCGAGGGGTCGACTTGTACCCCACCTTTTCCTCCGCCAAAGGGAATACCCACTACCGCTCCCTTCCACGTCATCCAGAAAGCAAGAGCCTTCACTTCGTCCAGCGATACATCCTGGTGGTAGCGAATGCCACCCTTGGCAGGACCCCTTGCGATGCTATGCTGCACGCGATGACCGGTAAACACCTTCACACTGCCATCATCCATGCGCACGGGGAAGTTTACGGTCAGTTCCCTTTTGGGTTTAGACAGAACCTCTCTCAGGTTCATGTCCAAGTTCATCACGTCCGCCGCCTTGTTAAACTGTCGCACGGCATTTTCAAATAAGCTCACGGTTGACCCTCCTTAACAATGGTAAAATACGTTTCCTTTCAATTTGATTGTACAGTTCGTGCCAAATTTCCCAAAGCCTGTGAAAACCGTTTTTTTGGGGTTTTTCCACGATTAGCCATCGCTGAATGCTGCAACCTTGGTTTTCCCGAAGTATGCATTGCCAGATAACACCAGTTGCACTCGCAAAGCCCAAAATCGGTGGGGAACCTCGCTGTTTGCCTGTTCATGGCACACCCACCGAAACCCGAAAAGATGCCAATGGCAGAAATCGCTCGATTTTCCCTGGGGTACATCCAAAAGGGTGCAACACGGCAATTTCCGTTTTCCCCGGCTGCGCCCACCCCAATCCACCAGACTGCATTTTTTTTCACTGTTTGCTCCTGCCGGACCCCTTTTTTTGTTGACATACCTGCCAAGTTATGATAGGATTCAAAAAAAGCCATGGTTTGTTCCCTGGTTTTTTTCTGGAGGTGTTGCCATGCCGGATATTGTTTTACAAGTACAAGAACTCAAGAAATACTTCCCCACCGTGAAAGCAGTGGACGGAGTGAGTTTTCAAATACCACGTGGAACCGTGTTTACCCTTTTGGGTCCAAACGGAGCGGGAAAAACGACCACTCTGGAAATCATCGAGGGAATTCGACACTCCACCAGTGGAGAAATCGAGTTTTTCGGCAAAAAGATGAAAAAAGTGGACCGACAGACCAAGGAAAAAATCGGGGTATTGCTCCAATCCACCAACTTCATCCCCCATCTGAAGGTGAAGGAAACGCTCGCGCTGTTTGCTTCCTTTTTCAAGAAAAGCTTGCCGCCGGAGCAGATCATCCAGTTCGTTTCGCTCGAAGAAAAGCGGAACGACCTCGTGGAGAAGCTTTCTGGCGGGCAAAAGCAGAGGGTGGCCATTGCCTGTGCGTTGATCAACGACCCGGAAATGGTCTTCCTGGACGAGCCCACAACGGGATTAGATCCGCAAGCACGACGAAACATCTGGGATATCATCGAACTGTTGCGCAAGCAGGGGAAGACCATTTTTCTCACCACCCATTACATGGAAGAAGCGCAACGCCTTTCCGACATGGTGTGCATCATGGACCATGGAAAGATCATTGCCATGGACTCCCCGATGGGCCACATTCAAAAACTCGGCGAGCGCAATTACATCGAATTCTCCATGAAAGTCAGCGAAGAGGAAATCCAGGAAATGGACAGCTGGGATGAGGAAAGCGTGGAAATCGAGGGGGAACACGTTGTCATTCCGACCAAGAACTTGCACCAAACCTTGGACAAGGTCATGAGCTGGGCGCGCAAAAAGCAAATCGCGTTGGCGGATATCAGCATTCGCCAGCCCAACCTGGAAGACGTGTTTTTGACCCTCACGGGAAGGAGGCTCAGGGATTAGCATGAACGTCCAACTTTTCAAGAGCCTTCTGTTCGATGACCTACGCGAGAAGGAGGTGCTGTTTTGGATTTTCGCGTTTCCCCTTGTGCTGATGACGATTTTGACCATCATTTTTTCCAACATGGGAAGCTCTTCGGTCCATTTCAAAATGGCGCTTCTCGACGCATCGGGGGACGGCATGGGGTCGAAAATCCTCCACCAGGTGTTGGATTCCATTTCCACCGATACCCTCGACCAACCTGCCTTGTTTTCCATCATCGAAGTGGAAGACCACGAGCAAGGAATGAACCTGTTGCGCGATCAAAAGGTCGATATCCTGCTTTCCATACCCACCGATTTCAACATGCAGTGGAGCAGGGCCGTTCTTTTCCTGCGAAACGAGCGGGTCAAGCCGCAGCCTCCCGTTGTGGAAGTTTCGCGAGTGCCCGTGCGGGACGGTTCCAGCCTGGCTTCCCAGGTTTTGGAACAGGTGTTTGCCGCTGTCAACATCGAAGCGGCCAAGCAAATGAACCTGCACGTCATGGACGTTCACATCGATTCGGAATCGGTGGGAAGCACCGGGGAGTTCTCCTACGCGGATTTCTATCTCCCCGGCGTACTGATCATGGGTTTCTTCAGCACGGGGCTTTTTGGCCTGGGAACATCCATGGCCTTTTTGCGCAAGAAAAACGTGCTCAAGCGTTTTGCCGCTACTCCTCTGCGGGCGATTGATTTCCTTTTCGCGCAAATGGTGGGGAAATTGGTGCTCATGGTGATCGTTTTCGTGATGTTGATCCTCTTTTCCCACTTTGTGTTCGGGACTTCTTGGTCCATCTTGAAACCCGGGGCGGTATACTACTCTTTCCTGGGAGCGCTCACTGCCCTTGCCTTTGGCTTGTTCATAGGGGGAACCGCGAAAAGTGGGAACACCGCCAACACCTTCGCCAACGTCATTTTCTTTCCCATGCAGTTCCTGGGGGGATTGTACTTCCCGGTATTCGACCTTCCGCTTGCGGTTCGCTGGTTCGTCTACATAAACCCCATGACGTACCTCGCCGCAGGGATCCGGCAATCCACGGGGTTGATGGAGTCTCCCCTCCCGGGGTACCTGCATACTCTGGTGCCCGTGGCCTGGATCGTGCTGTTGTGGGCAATTGCCATTTGGCGCTTTAAGTGGGAGGGAGATACGGTATGAAGGCTTTCCGAAGTATTTTCATGGCTTTTTTTTACAACCGGATCCGCGACAAGGGGTTCCTGTTTTGGACGCTGATGTTCCCCATCATGTTCATGGTGATTTTCGGTTTCGCCTTTGGGAACGAAGCCTCCTTTTCCATGACCGGAAACACCGAAGGATCCCTTACACCCTTCGGGGTTTTCTTCGGCGAAGGAGTATCTCCGGAAATCCGCGATACTTTCCTCGATACCTGCAGCGCGCTTTCCTTAGAACCCTTCCAAGCGAAAAGCGTCGCGGACTTGAAAACCGGGGTGGAACAATCTGCGAATTCCATTGTTTTCGGGGTGCACCTCGAAAGCGATGCGGATGGATTGTCTTTCCACATGGTGCTGAACGCAGGGCGGCAAAACCAAAACCCGCTGTACCAATCGTACGTGCAGAATCTATCCCAGGAAATGGTGAAACGGCTTGCGGGTTTTAACCAGTTACTCGCCGTGGAAATGGACGATGTGACGTTCACCCAAAAGAAAGTGACGTCCCTGGGTTACATCATCGCGGGAGTCATCTCGGTTTCCATTTCCTTCGCGGGGCTTTCCTCCCTGATCGTGAGTTTCGGGTACTACCGCAAGGACGGTGTGATCAAGCGATTACTGGCCACCCCTCTCGATGGTTCGATTTTCCTCTTTGGAGATGTGTTCAACACCTTTTTAACCTCCGCCCTTTCCGTCGGGGTGATCATGCTCCTCGCCGTACTGATCTTCCAAATCCAGTACACGATCTTGTTTCTCCCCTTCGTGTTCAGCTTTCTTTCCTCGATGCTGGTGATGATGGGGATAGGAGGCTTTTTCCTCGTCGCGTTCCGCGAACCCAACGCCGCGATGAACCTCTCCAACATCATGGCCAACATCATGATCTTTTTCTCCGGGGTGTACTTCCCGTTGCAACTTCTACCGGACTGGCTGCAGAACGTGGCGGGTTTCTTGCCCATGACCTACGTGGCGAAGATGATGCGCTACTCCCTCGGCCAAGACATCATGCCCGTGGGAGAATTTTGGCTCACTGTGCTGGTCTTTTTCGCGATTGGCTTGTTCATGATCCCCTGGATGGGAACCACGATTTTCCGAAGAGAGATGGAATAAAAAAGGTGGTTCTCTTTCTTTTCCTGTGGGTTGAAACAAGTTAGCTTCAAAAAAAAAAGGGGAACAGCTTGCACCAATCCTTGTGAAGCAAACCAAGGGAGGGAGAAGGCGGAAAAAACATTGCGGCAGTTTTTTGACCAGTTGCTGGGACTGGTAAAACCCTGGAACATCCCAAGCATCGAACCCCGAAAGGTTGCGGTGTTCCAACGAAACCCGGGCAAACACGGGGGTTTGCCCCTACAAGACCTTTCCGTTCACATCGTCTTTCCCCTGCAAGCGCACCCACTGTAGGGGCAGGCCCCCGTGCCTGCCCGCCTTGGCCTTATGGGACCGGACCTTTACCCTACCGGACCTTTACAGCCCACTGCGGCTCCTTGGACCTTTCCCACTGTTAATTGCCGCGCTGGGGCGCTGCATTCCAACGGAACCCGGGCAAACACGGGGATTTGCCCCTACAAGACCTTCCCGTTCACATCGTCTTTCCCCTGCAAGCGCACCCCGGTGTTTTGGGGTGCTTTTCCTTTTCGCGGCATTTCCATGGGAGAGGATGGGTTCTTTACTTTCCATGGAGGACCAACACATCGTCCAAGAAAAAGGAACGCGTTTTTCCATCGGGGCGCAAAGCCCCGAATGTGACCCAGGGAAGCGAAAAGCGGTGGGAAAAATGCCCGGTATAGCTGACCAGCCCCCCCACGGAAATGGAAATCTCCTCGCGCAAAATGCGCACCTTGAGACGGTTGGGCCGATCGAAAAGGTTGCGCGTCTCCGAATACACCTTCTGGCTTCGTGAGCTCATCGCTGGCGTTTCATACACGTTGACTGTGCCGTTTTCCAACCAAACCTGCACCCGTGGGATGCCAAATTCCGTGGGTGTTGCAGAGGAAAATAGGCAAAATGCCCCGTCCTTCCACTGCTCCCCGGGAAGAAAGAACACATACTCGATTTCGGTGCGATCGTTGAGGTACACTGGCATCTTTTCGAACGCAAAGCCGGCACTTTCTCGTGGCAGGGTTTGCACCAGCAACGCAAGCGAACCCGCGTTTTCGGCGACTTGCCATGTGGCTTTCCCCGTGATGCGCAGAGTTTTCAACGCATTATCTTGGTCGGGGTAATAGGCGTCTTCCGCGGTGTGGAAATCGTTGTTTCCGTGCGTGCCATCGTCGTCGTTTCGAATCGTGCTCGCTGGGGGAAGCGGCCCCGGGGAGAACGTCTCGAAACCCTGGTAGTAGTACGCATGGGTAAAGGAAAAGGCAAAAACAACAATGCTCAGTAACGAAAAAAGCGCGACCAAATGACGGAACGTACTCATGGAATCCCTCCTGCTCTGATTATCCTTCTTCCGACAGGAACAACCTTCCCTTGTCGGGTTGAAAGCGTAGAACTTCCACGTGGATGGGGCCGTAATCCCGGAAACGGTCATTGGACACCACGCGGTAGTTTTTTTCGTGGGCCCTCTTCAAAATGATAGCATCGGCAGGGGATTGGAAGGTAACGGTAGGGTTCTGCAAGAAGTTTTTTTCCCAAAAGTCCCTGCCTTTGTTCACGATGAAGTCGGCGTTTGCATCGAAAACAAAGAAAACCGGAAAAAGAAGCTCGGCGAAGATGCCCATCGCGTTCATCAATTCGCGCAACCGGTAGGGATCCGCGGTGAGCAATCCGGCTAAAATGATGTTACTCCCATCCACGATAACGCCCTGGATGGGTTTTTGCGTAACGCACTTTTTGATGTACGGGTGGATCCGCTGTTTGCGCAAGGCCTCCAGGAACGCCATTTTTTGCGGGGCCTCCATGGAGAAAAACAGCTCGCGCATCCAGTTCACTTCCAAGGGTTGTAAGCGAAAGAGGTCCAGAAGAACGATGGCTTCCAGCAGTTCCTCGATCATTTCGCCATCCGCCCCATCTATCAGTGGATTCGTTTTGCCACGGTATTCCTCCGAAAAACGCGTGAAAAGTACCGTAGAGAGCTCGAGAGGTGTGGAGAAGTACGCCGGAAGGGAGGAGGCCCTGAATTCCCCCATGGCCTTCTGGTTCCACTCCAAGTAGGTAGTTCGTTTCGCGGGTACCTGGAACTTTTTCTCGAAGAACGCCACCACCTCCGGCGAGGGGTTGAAGAACGTGGAAGGAGCCGTAAAAAAAAGCAGGGGAGCGAGGATCCAGTCCGTAGTTCCCAGGATGGCATTCGCCTCTTTCAACCGCTTGACGAACCGTTCCTTCCCATACAAAAGCTCATCGAGCGCCAGCACAATACTCAGTGAATCCACGCCCCGTACCTTTTCCCGCAAAACGGGGGAGCAGCGCTCCAGGACCCTTTTCATGCCAGCGGGGGAAATTTGCTTCAAGTTTTTCCGCGATAGCTGTGCACGGATAAACTTGCCCCGCGCTTGAAAATCTTGGAGGTTCTTCAAGTACTGTGCATCGTACAACACATCCACGAGTTCCTTCACACCGTCACCCCGTTAAAAGAGCACCGAGTACCAGATGGGGAACGTGACCAAGAAGAGAAACGTGGAGTACACGACCACCGCACTGATAAAACCTTCTTCTTTTCCAATCCCTTCCGCCAATACCGCGGTGTTCACCGCGGAAGGCATGGCGACTTCCAAGACGAAAACCTGGAACACCAGGCCTTGCATGCGCAGGAGCAACCCCATGATCACCGCGAACAGCGGCGGAACCAGGAGCTTAAAAATAGCAGCGCCCCAGGCTTCCGCACGCACCCGAGCGGGTGGCTTGAACCGCGAAAGACTGACTCCCACCGAAATCAAGATGATGGGAATCGCACTTTGCTGCAACAGCTCCAGGTACGAAGAGAAAACCATGGGAAAATCCCGGTCCCAGCGAACTCCCCAGAAGCTCAAAAACCAACCCGCCAAAAGCCCATAGATCCAGGGGATTTTCAAAAAATCAAGGAACGGCTTGGCCCATTGCTTTCTGCCCTTCTCGTCCATGATGAAAAAGCCGTAGGTGGGGATCAAAAGGGTGTTCAGCGTGGAAAGGATCACCGCAAGGGGTATGGCATGGGGCCCGATTGCGTATTCCAGAACCGGGTACCCCAAGTAGCCCGTGTTGGAAAACGAAGAGGGGAAAGCCCATTTACGGAAATCCCGTTTGCACCACTTGGAAAGCAAGAAGAAAAGCAGCCCCAGCAAAAAGATCACGCCTGCCATTCCCAGGAAGTACTTCCATATTGTCTGGAATTGTGGGGGGTTCTCGTTCACGTAGGTAAAAATCAATACCGTGCCGAATACCCAAAAAACCAGCCGGGACAGCAAGGTGGGATCAAACGAGAAAACCTTTCCCACCACGAAGCCCGTGGCAAAAAGTGCGAAAACGGGAAACACCGATTCCAGGGAAAAAGAGAGTAAGTCGATGAAAACCTGCAAAAAAAAACTCCTTCATGGTACGATCAATTGTGGTTTTGGTTCCGAAGGGCAAAAATGAGATTGGCCATGTCCGCGGGTGTGATTCCCGGAATGCGCGATGCCTGCCCTACGGAAAGAGGGCGGATACGGTCCAGTTTTTGCCGTGCCTCCGTGGCCAGGTTCGCCACGCCGGAAAAATCCATGTCCCCGGGGATTCGCATGGCATCCATCTTCGCCATTTGTTGGATCTGACCAATTTCCCTCTGGATGTACCCCTCGTATTGCACTTCGATCTGAACACCCACACGCACCTCGTTGTCACCGATGGGAGAGGGATCAAACCGCTCCAGGTCCTCGTAGCCAAGCTGTGGCCGCTTCAGCAGATCCAGGAAACGCACGTTGCGCGAAATGGTCGTGGTCCCCCGCGAAAGCAGCAACGCGTTTAGCTCTTCGCTGGGGGAAACTGCCAGGGTGGAAAGCCGGTTCAGCTGGTCGGTCATTTCCGTTTTCAACGAATCCACTCTCTGGAAAAATGCCTGGGACACGAATCCCAGCTCGAAAGCCCTTGGCGTCAAGCGAAGGTGCGCGTTATCGTGCCGCAGCAGCAAGCGGTATTCCGCCCGGGAAGTCAAGAGGCGATAGGGTTCATCGGTGCCCCGTGTAACCAGGTCATCGATGAGCACACCTATGTACGATTCGCTCCTGGAAGGAACCCATTGGTTTTTTCCCTGGAGTTGCAAAACCGCATTCATCCCCGCAACCAAGCCCTGTGCCGCTGCTTCCTCGTATCCACTGCTCCCGTTGATCTGCCCGGCAAAGAACAACCCCTCCACCTTCTTGGATTGCATGGTGGGGAAAAGCTGGTCGGGAACTACGTAATCGTATTCGATGGCATACGCGGGGCGCACGATTTGCGCATGCTCCAACCCTTGTATCGAATGGATCATTTTTTCCTGTGCCGCAAAGGGCAAACTGGTGCTCAGCCCCCCCACGTAGTACTCCGGATGGTTCTTTCCCTCCGGTTCAATGAACAGCTGGTGGGAATCCCGCCCCGAAAATTTGAGCACTTTGTCTTCAATGGAAGGGCAGTAACGGGGTCCGATGCTGTGGATCAGCTTTCGTTCGCCGTACAGGGGCGAAAGGGAAAGGTTGTCCCGGATCACCTCGTGCGTGCGTGCATTCGTACGCGTGACGTACACCGCTTCTTCCTCGGAAACCACCCGTGGAATGGAGCGGAAGGAGAAAGCGAGGGGGGTTTCGGAAGTATGCTGTACTTCCATCTGGTCAAAATCGATGGAAGATTTCTGGATGCGTGCCGGTGTACCGGTTTTGAACCGCTCCAGGCGGAAACCGAGTTGCTCCAAGCTCGTGGAGAATCCCTCGGAGCTGATTTCCCCCATTCGCCCCGCGCGCATCTCTTCGGGCCCGATGAAGATTTTTCCCCGCAGGAAGGTTCCCGTGGTAACGATCACCGCCCGGGCGAACTCCTTCTCTCCAAAGTACGTTTGCACACCTCGCACGGCTCCGTGTTCCACGAGTAACTTTTCCACGAGTCCGTACCGCAGAAGAAGGTTGGGCTGCCCGAGCAATTCGTTGGCAAAATCCCGGGAATACCCCGCCTTGTCGATCTGGGAACGAAGCGCCCAAACCGCGGGACCTTTGCCGGTGTTCAGCATACGGATGTTCAACAGGTGCCGATCGGCAACCTGTGCCATCGCTCCTCCCAAGGCATCGATTTCCCGGACCACGATGCCTTTTGCGGGTCCCCCGATGGAGGGATTACAGGGCATCCATGCAACCGTGTCCAGGTTGAGGTTGAACACCAGCGTACGCAGGCCCATTCGCGCGCAGACCAGCGCAGCCTCCACCCCAGCGTGGCCAGCGCCCACCACGATCACGTCAAATTCGGTCGTTGCTTGTTTCACGGTAAAACCTTCTTCTTCCATGTATTATCGGGTCGCGGCCTTGAAGGACACCAGGGAAAAGCCCAGTGCTCCCGCAAGGAAGGAAAGCACAAACGCGATTTCCTTTCCCAATTGCCCAAGTTCTTTCCCCGCGATCATGGTCTTTCGCAATGCTTCGGTCAGGTGGGTTACCGGCAGCAAAGGCGCAACCCACTGCATCACCTGGGGCATTTGGGAAACCGGAAAAAAAACCCCTCCGCCCAAAAACATCAGGAACACGATGCCGGCGGAAATCCCCATAGAAATGTCACTATTGGAGGAAAGCACGGAGATCAACAATCCGATGGCCAGGTACGTCAGCATACCAGACAGCAGGAAAAAACCAACGACCCACAAAGAACCCTCGAAGTGGATGTTCAAGAAAACGATACTGCCCACGATCAGCGCAACCGTTTGGATACTCCCCAACAACGAGTAGGCACAGAATTTGCCCAGAACGTAGCCCATGCGCGAAGAATTCGTGATGCGGAAACCATCCAAGATTCCCCGGTCCTTTTCCCGGCTCACAGAACCGGTTATCCCCATGAGCATGGTGGAAAGGATTACGAAAGCAAGAATGCCGGGCGCCATCACATCCGGATAATCCAAGGTATTCTTCTGGATGCCCTCGATACGAAGTTCTGGAACGGGCACATCCGGCGAAGGGGTCATCTTTTCGTCCAAGTCCATTTCAATCATCGCGCCGTAGCGGATTTCTCCAAGGGCCGTTTTCAAGAGCTTGTATATCGTGACACTCTCCAAGAGCGAGGCACTGCTGGGAATGTAGGATAGGTAGGTCGGTTTCGCTTGCAGCATGTTCGCGGTAAACCCAACGGGAATCACGATCACTCCATCGACTTGCCCACTATCCAAGACTTTCATCGCTTCTTCGCGCGAAGGAATCCGGAACACGTTATCCTGCTCGAGAAAGCCCAGCAAAAAGTCCGCCAAGTACTTTCCGAGGAAAGACTTGTCTTCACCGTAAACTCCTATGGAAATCCCTTCCAGGTTCCTTTCGGAGGGAATGAACATCAGCGAAACCGTGAGCAACAAGACGGGAGTTGCAATCAGTATCAGGAAAAACACCGGGTTCCTGAGGATATACTTGAGTTCACTTTTCAAAAACTGTAGGAAGGCACGCATTTTCTCACCATCACTGAACAAACGAATACCCGGGGGAAAACCCCATCCCCCGGGTATGGAGACGGGAACGGTCTACTTCTTGATTTGGATGGAGTAAAAAGAACCCAGACCCCGATACACAGCGGTGTCGCCCAGTTCTTCCTCGATACGCAGCAACCGGTTATACTTGGCAATGCGCTCGCTTCGAGAAAGGGAGCCTGTCTTGATTTGGCCCGCGTTGGTGGCAACCGCCAAGTCCGCGATGAAGGTATCCTCGGTTTCGCCCGAACGGTGGGAAATCACGTTCGTCATGTGGTTTTCCCGGGCAAGTGCGATGGTATCCAACGTTTCGGTAACGGAACCGATCTGGTTGAGCTTGATGAGGATGGAATTGGAAGCCTGCATTTCCACCCCGCGGGAAAGCCGTTTCTTGTTGGTCACGTACAAATCATCACCCACGATTTGCACGCGATCTCCCAGACGTTTCTGCATCTGGGCAAATCCTTCCCAGTCTTCCTCGTCGAACCCATCTTCGATGGAGATCACCGGGTACTTGTCGATGAGCATGGTGTAGTAATCCAACAGCTGTTCGGAGGACATTTCTTTCCCATCCACGAGGTAAACTCCCTTTTCCCCGTCGTAGAAGCTGCTCGCGGCGGCATCCAGCGCGATGAACACTTGTTCTCCGGGCTTGTATCCCGCTTTTTCGATGGCCCGAAGTATGGTTGCGATGGCTTGTTCGTTGGATTCCAGGTTCGGGGCAAATCCTCCCTCGTCTCCCACTGCGGTGACATGTCCTTCTTTCTTCAAAAGGCTCTTCAAGGAGTGGAAAATTTCGGCTCCCGCTCGAAGTGCTTCTTTGAAACAGCAAAACCCCGCCGGAACGATCATGAATTCCTGGATATCGAGGTTGTTGTCGGCGTGCTGACCCCCGTTGACGATGTTCATCAGCGGTACGGGAAGCGTCTTGGCGTTCACACCACCGAGGTAGCGGTACAGTGGCAGGTTCAACGCGTTGGCAGCCGCCCGCGCCACGGCCATGGATACACCCAGGATCGCGTTCGCACCTAACTTGTTCTTGTTCTCGGTGCCATCGAGCTCCAGCATGATATGGTCAATCAACGCCTGGTCGAACACGTTCAGGCTGACCAGCTTGGGAACCAGGTCCTCGTTGACATGTCGGACTGCCTTGGTAACACCCTTTCCCAGGTAGCGGGAAGCATCCCCGTCACGCATTTCCAGGGCTTCATGTTTTCCCGTGGACGCTCCAGAAGGGACGATTCCGGTACCCACCGTGTCGTCTTCCAGGTGAACCTCCACTTCCACGGTGGGATTTCCCCTCGAATCCAGGACTTCGCGGGCAATGATGTCATAGATTTCCAGATACATTCTTGCACCTCCAAAAAAATCGTTGTTTTGCTTACTTGCCCTTAGTATACCACACACCCGTTGCAGGAGGGTGCCCGGATCTGGGAAGAAATGGCGGCGCCGCACCCGCAAGACCACTTGGAAAATGGCATCGGTTCTGGTAAACTTGAAAAAAACGAGCGAGGTGAAGACGTGAAAGCAGCAGGGCAAAACACAGTGGTCGCACGAGCACCCGGACGGGCAAATATCATCGGTGAGCACGTGGATTACAACGATGGGTTCATCCTTCCATTTGCCATCGACCGGTACACATCCGTCCGTATCCAACCTTCGGAAGACGGCTTTTTCCACCTTTCCTCCACCGGCTACGGGGAAGAATCCTTTTCCCCGGGAATCCTCCAGCACCAAGGCGATTGGCAGGATTACGTGAAAGCGGTGGTCAACGTCTTGCAACAACAATTGCAAAGTGACCTTCCACCGCTCCGAATCCATGTGTCTTCGGACGTTCCCGCGGGAGCGGGGCTCTCCAGTTCCGCAGCCATTGAAGTAGCCACCATGATGGCATGCAAGGAGTTCTTTGGGCTGAACCTTTCCGCTGAACAGGTCTATCTTTGGTGCCAGAAGGCGGAAAACGAGTTCGTGGGCGTACGCTGTGGTATCATGGACCAGTTCATCTCGGTGATGGCCCGAAAAAACCACGCGGTTTTCCTGGACACCATGAACATGGAATACGAGTATGTTCCGATCCAGGCAAAGTTCCTCGTGGTCAACACCGGTGTTTCCCACGCCCTTGGGTCCGGGGAATACAACGTTCGCCGAAACCAGTGCGAGGAAGCCCTTGCGGTGCTGGGAAAGACCTCCTTCCGCCAGCTCACCCTTTCGATGCTGCAGGAGCAAAGGGACAAGCTGGAAACCACCATTTTTCGCAGGGCCCGACACGTCATCTCCGAGAATGCACGTGTACTGCAGTGCAAGCAAGCATTGCAGGAGAACAACCTGATCCTCGCCGGTGAATTGATGACGCGCACGCACCAAAGCCTGAAAGAAGACTACGAAACCAGTTGCGAAGAAGCCGATTTCCTGGTGGACCACTTGCTGCAAAACCCCGCGATTGCCGGTGCACGCATCATGGGAGGGGGGTTCGGAGGAAGCGTGATTGCCCTTGTGCTCCAAGAGATCCCTCCAATCTTTTTGCAGGAACTTTCCCGGAAATACAGCGATCGCTTCCAGGTGGAGCCCCAATTCTATCCGGTGGAACCTTCGGAGGGTGCGACAGTTGCCCGCGAGTAACCCGCAAACTGGTACCCAACTCCTCGACGAGCTATACTCGGAACTGCAAAGCACCGTCGTGCACTTCCCCCTTTTCGTGGGCTTTTCTGGGGGGATGGATTCCACCGTTCTGGCAACCGCGGCTTCCGGGCTTTTTGGGCCCGCAAACGTTCGACTGGTACACCTCACGTATGGCCCGTACACGTATTTTCAAACGCTCCAAAACGTGCTGCGGATTGCCAAGCAGTTGGGTTCTCCCTTGGAATTGGTAGACCACCAGGAAGAAATGGAGGGGGTTCTGCGCCACGGGCCAGCATGCAACCTGTGTACCCGCAAAGTGAAGTTGGGCGGGATTCGCGCACTTTTGCCCGGGAAAGAGCACCTGGTCGCCACGGGTTCAAACCAAAGTGACAGCTGGGGCCATTATGGAATGAAAATCCTGAATGGCACTTATTCCCCGCTGCTTCCATTCGACAAGCACCAGATCGAGAAAATGCTTTTCACCCTGGGCTGGTCCATGCAGGACGTGCGTGCAGGAGAATCGGAGCGGCGGGAGGGTTGCAAGGCCAAGCACCTGCTCAAAATGCTCACCGTTCCCCCATTCCATGGGCATGCAGTTTCCCTTGCCAACGAGGTTCTCCTCGATGTCCTCCGGCAGGCGGGTTTCCATGCTTCGCTGGCAAACGTGAAAATCATCGGGCCATTGCGCGAAAACATCGCCCTGGTCAACGTTTTCCCCCATGTACCCCGGTGGCTGGCTTCGGAAATCGGGGAGAGAATCGCAACCATCGAAAGCATTGAACGGGTTTTTTGGGTGGATCGCCCCGCAAAACTCGTCGTGAAAGCCAACCCGAGTCTCTTCCGCGTTCCCCGCTCGCGGAACTGGATCTTGCAGGGAAAACTCCTACCGGAGTTTGCCGCTCCGCTGGAAATCGAGTGGCAAGAAAGCAACAACAACCGGCTCCACACTTTCCAGGCTGTGGACTGTATCTTGGAAACATAGGGAGGTCAATCGTGAAACTCGAAATGATTCCATCCAATTCCCACGTTGCAGACCCGCGCTGCCTTCCCCGGTTCGTGAACCAGGGGGACCACGCGGTGCTTGTCTTTCATGGCTTTACCGGTTCCCCACATGATTTGGGTTACCTCGGAGACCGTTTGGTGGAAAAAGGGTATTCGCTGGTGGTTCCCCGCCTTCCCGGCCACGGAACGAACCGGCAAGACTTTTTGCAAACGGGTTGGAAGCAATGGCTTCGTAGGGCTACGGACGTGTACCTCGATACCTGCGCTCGTTTTCCCAGGGTGTCGGTAGGCGGCCTTTCCATGGGCGGGTTACTTGCCCTCTTGGTTGCCTCGCGTTTCCCGGTACATGACCTCTTCCTCGCCGCGCCCGCCTTGCTGGTGCAAGACGGGTCCATTCGCTGGACACCCCTGCTACAGTTCTTCCGAAAAACCCTTCCCAAAAAACGCGAGCATGCCTACGAGGAACCCTACTTGCAGAAACTCAACGAGGAATACTGGAGTCAATTCATCATCCCCAAGATTGCCGACCTGTACCATCTGCAGAAAATGGCACGAAGAGCCCTTCCGTCCGTGAAAGCACGCTGCTTCACCATCCTGGCGCGAAAAGACCCCGACGTTGCCTCGGCTCAAGTGGAACAATTGCTTCAAGCCCATTTCTCTTCACAGCTCAAAACCCTCTGGTTGGAAGCAAGCGGGCATGTGGTCGTGAACGACTGCGAAAAGGAAGCGGCAGCAGACGGAATCCTCCAATGGCTTGGGGGTTGAACCCCAGTTACGCCGTGGTTTTCCCATAAAAAAAACCGGGGGAGACCCCCGGTTTTTTTTCGTAATGCTCGGTGTTACAGTAATCCCAGTCCGTTCAGGAAGTTCTCCGCAACGGTATCGGGCTCGTATCCCTCGGCATCCACAAGGTAGTTCAGGCGAATCATGATCTTTTCGTTGAGGTACAGGGACAGCGGGCGCAAGATTTCCACGATTTCCGGGTATTGGGCAAGGATATCCTCCCGGGCGGTAACGGCCAAGCTGTAGATGGGGAAGAAGTGCTTGTCATCGGTAAGGACAACAAGGTTGTACTTCTCCAATTTTCCATCGGTCGAGAAAACCATGGCTACATCGAGGTCTCCACGGTTGATGGCCTCGTAGGTCAAGCCAATTTCCATGGTTTTCACCCAGTTTTTGGGCACATTCATTCCGTACGCATCCGCCATGGCAAAGAAGCCATCCGCGCGATCGTAGAATTCAAAATCGATACCCATGATAATGTTTTCGTCCGTGGAATTGATCAACCCCGCAAGATCCGTTAGCGTGCGCAGACCGTGCTGCTGAGCGAAATCCCGGGTAACGGCAAGTGCATACGTGTTGTTGAAATCCGCGGGTGGCAACCAGATGATACCGTTTTCCGCGTCCATTTCTTTCACTTTCTCGAACAACGTGTTGGGATCGGACACAAGTTCGGTTTGCTTCAGGTAGGTCATCCAGGCGGTTCCGGTATAATCCGCATACACGTCCACCTGATCGGTCACCAGCGCGGTTCGAACGGCAAAGGAGCTCATGCCGAAGTTCTCTCGCACGTCAAAACCATTTGCTTCCAGCAACAACGAAATCATATTGCTTACGATAAACTGTTCCGTGAAGTTCTTGGCTCCCACGGAAATCCGTTTGGCGCCTATCACCATACCAAAAATCAACAACATTGCCAGCATCAACACAACAAAACGCTTCATAAAAAAAACACCTCCTATTGGTTTTGGGTTTTTTCCCGTTCTTTATGTTCGTGGTGTCTTGGAAATCTGCAATCCCTTCGGATTCACCCATCGCTCCACGAAGCCCAGGCCAAAATCTACCAGTATGGCCAGAATGGCCACGGGAATGGCCCCCGCCATGATTCGAACCCCATCCATTAACCGGAGCCCGATAAAAATGATTTCCCCAAGACCGCCTGCGCCGATCGCGGGTGCAATGGTCGCGGTACCAATGTTGATAATCGCCGCGGTGCGCACCCCGGAAAGGATTGCGGGGATGGAATTGGGAATCTCGATCTTGAACAAGATTTGCAGTGGTGTCAACCCCATGCCCTTTGCCGCTTCTTTCACAGCGGGAGATACGTTCAACAAACCCGAAGCGGTGTTAAAGACGATGGGAACCAAACTGTACAGGAAAAGGGAAAACAGGGCGGGGAGAGGTCCAATCCCCATGAAAAGGAACACCAGCGCGATCACCGCGATACTGGGGACTGCTTGCGCAGCACCGGTAATCGCAAGAATCACCTGCCCCACTTTCTCTTTCCCCGGACGGGTCACGATGATACCAATCAAAAGTCCCACCGCAACGGCAGCTATCCACGACACGATGAAGATAAACAGGTGCTCGGCCATTTTTTCCATGATGTAGGAAAATCGTTCCACGAAAAAAGCACCTAAACCAGCAACGGAAAACATGGTTCAGTCCTCCTCCGCTGGCTGGTAGGAACCCATGACATCGAAGATCTGCTTCAGCCGAACTACCCCGATGAACCTGTCGTGCGCGTCCACCACGGGACACGTGGTAACTCCACCCGTCATCATGCGGGTTACCGTTTCCAACAAGTTGGAGAAGGGTTGCACCGATTCGGTGGGTTTCAACCGGTCTTTGAGTAAGAAATTGTCCGGGGTTTTCAAAAGGTCTTTCTGGGTCACGTAGCCTACCAACCGCTCCTTGGGATTGACGAGGTACACGAATTCCCGTCCCATGGATTTCATCTTCTCCCGGGCTTCCCCAACCTTGGAGTCCGCAAGCAGAACCATGGTAAATTCTCCCTTGCGGATGAATTCCTTCACCCGGATGATCTCCAACCCTTTCAGCGCGCGATCCGCACCCAGAAGGTCCTCCACGAACTCGTTTGCGGGGTTATTCACGATTTCCAACGTATCATCGTACTGCACCAACTTGCCCCGGTCAAAAATGGCGATCCGATCTCCCAGCTTAATGGCTTCCCGGATATCGTGTGTCACGAATAAGATGGTTTTTTGGATTTGTTCCTGGATCTCCAGGAAAGCATCTTGGAGTTTTTCCCGGTTGATCGGATCGATCGCCCCAAAGGGTTCGTCCATCAAAATGATATCCGGATTCGCCGCCAGGGAGCGGGCAACACCCACACGCTGCTTTTGCCCTCCCGAAAGTTGGGCGGGATACTTGAACATCGTTTCCTCGACATCCAGGTTCACCAGGTCCAGTAACGACTCCACCCGTTCCCGGATATCTCCCTCGGTCCATTTCAAAAGCCGCGGAACAACCGCGATGTTTTCATACACGCTCATATGCTCGAAGAGACCGATTTCCTGGATCGCGTACCCAATACCCCGCCGCAATGTGATGGGGTTTTTCGTGTCGATCGATTCCCCGTTGAAAAGGATATCCCCACCGGTACGCTCGATGAGCCGATTGATCATCTTCAACGTTGTGGTCTTTCCGCAACCCGATGGCCCAATCAAGATCGATAGTTTCTTCTCCTCGAATTGCATGGAGAGCCCATCAACAGCGGCAAAATCTCCATATTTCTTTTCCAGGTTCACCAGTTCTATTCCCAAAACAGTTCCTCCTAATGGTCTTTGTCTCGTGAAATCAAGATTCCCTTGGGGGTCAACACTTTTTCCAACTTGAGCAACCCGTAATTGGTTCCGATGCCAAGGGCAGCCACACTGATTGCTCCCAGCAACACCATGCTCAACCGGGAACGTCCCAACCCGTTGAAAATAAAGTACCCCAAACCTTGTGCCCCGACCAGGTACCCGATGGTCGTCACACTCACTCCCATGACAGCTGCGTTTCGCACCCCCGCCATGATAATGGGGATCGCCATGGGTAATCGCACCTTCAAAAGGATTTGACGACGCGTCATTCCCATCCCCTTTGCCGCCTCGATAGCACCCGGGCTAACCTCGTGCACCGCCACAACGGTGTTTCGCAGGATCGGGAGAAGGGAATAAATAACGATGGCAACCACCGCGGGAGGAACACCAATCCCCGCTTTCAGTGGCGCCAACAAGATCACCATGAACCCGAACAGCGCCAAGCTGGGAATCGTCATGGCAATTCCCGCAATGCCAATCACAACGCTGGAAACCCTCTTGTTGTGGGAAATGAGAATACCCAAGGGAACCCCTACTCCAATGGAAATGGGTATGGCAATCCCGATGATTTGCAAATGCCGCAACAGCTGGGAGAGCAACTCTCCCCAATTTCCAGATAAATAGTTCCAGAAATCCAAAATGTCACCCCGTTTTTCGCAATCGATGAAAGGCGAAAGGTAAGAGAAATTTGAATGATAAAAGCAATTTTAATTCAAATCATTCAATATCATGATATCATGATTTGGGAAATCTGTCAAGGTGCAAGCGCACAAATGGGAAAAGCCGGAGATCTCTCTCCGGCTTTTCGAGGGGTTTTCCCTTATTCAAATATGTTCAGTGTGCGTCGATTTGGGTCTTGGGGATCCAGGAGTAGCTCAAAGAGGGCCCGTACCTCCTCGATTTGGTGCAGCAGCCGTTGGGGCCATTCCACCATGAAAATGCCCCGGGGAAACCACTGCTCCTCCAGCAATTCGTCCAGGTTCGCGCCATTCTCCAGGCGATACGGGTCAAGGTGCACGATTTCCCCATCCGCGGACGGGTACACGTGCATCAGCGAAAAGGTTGGGCTCCGCACCGCGTTTTCTGCCACACCCAGGTTTTTGCACAAAAAACGGATCATGGTGGTTTTTCCAGAACCCAGCTCTCCGCAAAACAGCAACATGTCCCCGGGAACCAACTTCCCCGCAAAGCTTGCGCAAACGCGCGCAAGCTCTTCGAGATCCATCTTGGGAAAATGCCCCGTACATTTCAGACCCAGTTTTTGGACAATTCCACTGCACGTTTCCACTTGCGAAATTGGAGTTCCACCTCCTTCTCCTTCTGGCGATTGATTTCCCGGTCTACTGCCCAGAGCTTCTTGAGGCTATCGGTATCCTCCCACAATCCAACCGCAAGACCTGCAAGCATGGCTGCACCGGTAGCGGTGGATTCGGTGTTCACCGGGCGCACCACCGGGAGTCCCAAAACCGTGGACTGGAAGTTCTGCACGAACACGTTCTTGCTCACTCCCCCATCGATGCGGAGTTCCTGCAATTGTATGCCGCAATCCTGCTCCATGGTGTCGAAAATTTCCCGAACCCCAAAGGTAATGCTTTCGAGTATCGCGCGCACCATGTGGTTGCGATTGGATGATTGCGTCATGCCAATGAACAAGCCCCGTGCACCGGGATTCCAGTGGGGAGCCCCCAACCCTGCCAGCGCGGGGACAAAGTATACCCCTCCGTTATCGCGCACGTTGTAGGCCATTTGCTCGGTATCGGAAGGTTTCTCCGCAAGTCCCAATTCGTCAACGGCCCAATCCACCGCTGCACCGCACATGAAAAGGCTTCCCTCCATCGCGTACACGGTCTTTCCATTGAGTTTCCATCCCACCGTCGTCAGCAGTCGGTTCTGGGAAAGCTCCATTTTTTCGCCCAAGTTCAGCAGCAAGAAGGAGCCGGTTCCGTAGGTGCACTTGGCTTGCCCGGGTTCGAGCGCCATCTGCCCAAATAAGGCTCCTTGCTGGTCCCCCACGATGGAAGCGATGGGAACGCCTTCCCGGGTGTAGCCCACGACCGACGAGGTGGGAACCACTCGGGGCAGCCATTCTTCTTTTATCCCAAAGAGCTGCAGCAATTCCTCGTCCCATTGCAACTGGGAGATGTTGAAGAGCATGGTGCGGGAAGCGTTGGAAACGTCGGAAACGTGCACCCTTTTTCGCGACAGGTTGTACACCAACCAGGAATCGATGGTACCAAGCGCTAATTCTCCCGCCTGCGCAGCGATGCGCACCCGGGGAACATTTTCCAACAGCCACTCCATTTTGGTGGCAGAAAAATAGGGGTCCACGATCAATCCCGTTTTTTCATGGATCTCCTTTTCCTTGCCACGGAGTTCTTCACATCGAGAAGCGGTGCGCCTGCATTGCCACACGATGGCATTGTACAAGGGTTCCCCGGTTTCCCGGTTCCACGCTACAACCGTCTCGCGCTGGTTGGTGATGCCGATTGCACCCAGTTCGTGAACTTCCAACCCCGCTTCTTCGGTTGCGCGAAGAAGGGTTTCCTGTACGCTCTTCAGGATTTCCATCGGATCATGTTCCACCCAACCATCCCGGGGATAAAACTGTTCAAAGGGTAGTTGGGCACTCGCCACCACCTGTAAATCCTGGTCGAATACGATGGTCCGACTACTGGTGGTGCCCTGGTCAATCGCCGCGATGAAGCCTTTCTTTTGCTTCATGGAATCTCCCCCATTTCACCGAATTTCCCCAATTATACGGAAAAGGGGGGGTGCTGTCAAAAAAGAAAAACCACGTTCCTTGCGGAACGTGGTTTGGATACAAATCAAATTCGAAAGGGGGAGGGTGGTGCTTTGTCTGCTGCTGCTCACCCTAATAGACGGCAGAAAATCAAAAAAATTCCCCCCCCAAACAAAAAACTCCCGGAGCCCGGGAGTTCAGATTTGAAAAGGGATACCATGGATTGGGTCTTTTCATTGACTTATGCGACGTCTTTTGATAGAATGGTAGGGAGAACACAAACAGCATATTCTTATGTTTCCCCCCAGCCAAAACCGGTATGCGCAGTATCGGTTTTGGCTTTACTCTTTGTATACACGAATAATAGCACATTATAGCGTGCCTGTCAAGCTCATCCCTTTCAGCAGCCATTTTCCGAGGACGCACCGTCGTAATCCCTTTCAAATGCGGCTTTGCGCGACCCCCATGGATTCGCTTTTTTTTTGACCCCCGGGCTTTTGAAAAGGTATAATGAATGCGATTGAATGTGAGGGGGTTAGGTCTTGAAGCCATTTTCCGTTTCTGGTCGGAAGCTTGGAAGTTTTTTGCTCATACTTGTGATCGCGTTTTCCTTCCTGCTCAGCGCTTCCTTTTTGCAATCCAACCTGGTTTCTCCCTCCACTAACCACCCTTCCATCTCCTTCTTTTCCCTTCCCTGGGAAGCTCCACGTGAAAAAACCCCGCCATCTGCAGGGCATACTCCGTTTTTTGCCCCCGTGCGAGGTTTTGTACCCCAACCGTAAAACTTGTTCTGCTCACCCTTAAATCTGCGCGTACCTCCGGCAAGCCACCAGGTGTCCTCCCCCCAAATCCTCCAGCTCCGGTTCTACCTTTTGCCAGCATTCCTCCTGCGCAAAGGGGCAACGTGGGTGAAAACGGCATCCCTGCGGAATGTTTTGGGCGGATGGGATCTCCCCCTTGATCGGCACCTCCTTGATGCGGTTTACTTTCCCCGCCACGGGTTCACACACGGCCGCAATCAACGCGCGGGTGTACGGGTGTCGTGGAAAATCGATCACGTCGTCGGGGTTTCCCAGTTCCACGATGCGCCCAAGGTACATTACCGCGATGCGGTCCGTGAAGTATCGCGCAGTGGAGAGGTCATGCGTGATGTAGATATAGGTGAGTCCAAGGTCCCGTTGCACTTCCTTCATCATGTGCAAGATCTCCGCACGCGTGGAAAGGTCAATCATGGAAACGGGTTCGTCCGCAACGATTACGCTGGGGTTCAGGATGAGGCTTCTCGCGGTTGCGGCGCGCTGCCGCTGCCCTCCACTGAGCATATGCGGGAAACGCTCCATGAACTCCCGGGGAGGCTGGAGACGCACCTCCGTCAATGCTTTCTCCACTTTTTCCAACCGCCCCGCTCGGGCATCGTGTGTTTTGTGAATGATCAAGGGCTCTTCGAGCACATCCCGGATTTTGAAGCGCGGGTTCATCGAAGCATACGGATCTTGAAAAACCATCTGTACCTTTTGGCGGTACTTCTGCTGCTTGGGGCCAGAAAGAAAGGTAACATCCTCCCCGTTGAAAACCATCTCCCCGGAAGTGGGATCGAGCAATTTCATGATGAGCTTGCCCGTGGTGGTTTTGCCACAACCCGATTCTCCCACAAGACCAAAAATTTCGCCCCTTTGGATGTCAAACGAAATCCCATCCACCGCCTTCACGAAGCGCTGTTCCTTGCGGAAAAATTCCCCCATCGAACGACGGACCGGGAACCACTTCTTCAACCCGCGGATTTGGAAGATATGGTCCACGTTGCGTTTCAACTCGGTTTTGTCTACCATTCGCAGCACCTCCAGCAAGCCACACGGTGTTCGGGTTCAATTTCCACCAGGGGGGGTTCTTCCATCCTGCACCGTTCGATCGCCTGGTCACATCGCAAGTGAAAGCGGCACCCAGGTGGGGGTTCAAGCAGATCGGGGGGTGTGCCGGGGATGAACGCCAGTTCTTTCACCTTCTGGTGCAATCGCGGAGTCGCTTGCAACAACCGGCGTGTATAGGGATGGGAGGGCCCCTTCTCCCCGTAGATTTGCTCGTTCGTGCCAATTTCCGCGATTTTTCCCGCGTACATGACCTGCACACGGTCCGCCACCTCTGCCTCGGTCGCCAGGTCATGCGTGATGAAGATGAAGGAAAGATCCAATTTCTGCTTCAATTCCTTGAGCAGGTTGATGATCTGCGCCTGCACCACCACGTCCAAAGCGGTGGTGGGTTCGTCGCAGATCACGATCTTGGGTTCCAGGAACAAGGCGGTAGCGATCACGATGCGCTGCTTCATTCCCCCCGACAGCTCGTGTGGATACCTTTTGAGCACGTCGTTGGAAAGCCCCACCAATCCCAGGTAGCGCGAAATCAACGCCAAGGCCTTGTCTCTTTCCATCTTTCGGTGTTCTTGCAGCGTTTCGAGCATCAGTTTTTCCACGGTGTACACCGGGGTCAAGCAGTTCATGGCCCCTTGGAACACCATGGAAATCTTTTCCCAACGCACCCGTTTTCGAATGGTACTTTCGTTGAGGGTGAGGATGTTTTCGCCATCCACGATGATCTCTCCACTCACGATCCTACCGGGGGGAGAAGGCATGTTCAGGATCGCGGTACCGGTCGTGGTTTTCCCACAGCCCGATTCTCCGACCAAGCCCAGGGTCTCTCCCTTTTTCAAGTGGAACGAAACATCATCCAGCGCTTTCACGGGCCCCATGCTCGTGAAGTAGTACAGCTTCAAGTTATTGACCTGCATCACGTATTCTTTGTTTTTTTCCATACCCACTACCTCGTCCTCAGTTTCGGGTGCAAGATCTTGTCCATGGCAAATCCAATGAAGGCAAACGTCATACCCATGAATGCAATGGCCAGCCCGGGTGGAACGACCCACCACCATAGCCCATTCATCACGGCCCCTGAGCTCAATGCATCGGAAAGGATCTGCCCCCAGGTAACGATGGTTGCATCCCCAAGCCCCAGCAAGCTGACCGTCGCTTCGTACACGATGGCGCCAGGAATATACAACGCCATCGAAGCGAAGGAATAGGGAACGAGCAAAGGCACCATGTGCTTAAAGATCAACCGCGAGTTCTTAGCGCCAAGGGCCCGGGAAGCCTCGATGTACGTTTCCTCCCGGATTTGCATGGCCATGCTGCGAACGGTTTTCACGGGCCCCACCCAGAAAAACGCGGCCATCATGATGATCAAGGTCCAAATACTTGGCTTGAAAACAGCACTCATCACGATCAGCACGGGCAGTAACGGCACCGAGACGAAGATCTCGAAAATGCGGTTCATCACGCTGTCCACCAGACCACCGAAGTAGGCACTAACCACACCGTACACCACGCCCACGGAGACAGAAACAACCGCGGTGAGGATCCCGATTAGGAGGGCCCACTTGATCCCCGAGAGAACGCCGGACCAAACATCCCGCTTGTACGAGTCCGTTCCCAGCAAACCGGAGACTTTGCCCGGTAAAACGATGGCAAGATTCGACAGGCTGTCGTTGGCACCCTGCATGATAGCTGTGACCTTGATGGTATACAACCCCTTGAGTGCCTCCGGGGATCGGATAATCCCGGGTTTTGCCTGCGCGAAAAGGAATCGCGTGGGAAGTGTTCTTCCAGCATCCGTCCTTCGGACGACTTGCGGATCCTCGAACCCGGAAACGAAATCCAAAACCGTTTTCTTCGCATCCTTGTCCGCGGAGAGCCGGAAGGCATTCTTGGACCCCAGCGAGAAGGCCTGCTGCACCATGGTGACTTCCTGCCCGTCGGGACGAATCAGCGAATACACGATCATCGGGGTTCCACTGCCCTGGCCTTTCAAAATCACGTCTTGCGGAGACTCATCCGCCTGGAAGTCGTACTCGAACAGCCATTCCTTGATCTTCACGCTTCCCAGGTCTTGTTCCGAGAACTGCGCATCCGCGATAATGCTACTGGTGGGTTTCTTGGAAGAAGAAAACCAGTTTGCCCAAACCGGGGGAACACCCTTGGGGCTGTCTTCCCAGTAGGTGATATCTCTCCAGCGATCGTTTGCCTGCTCAAACGGCAGCAATAACGGCTCAAAGAGCATTAGGAAAATGAAAAACCCAAATAGCACCAACCCAAAGATGCCCGAACGAACCCGTTTGAACTCGGACCAAAATTCCTGGAAGCTGGATTTCAAATCGGAAAACTTCATCCCTTTCCACCTACCTTTATCCGGGGATCCAGGAAACCGTAAATCAAGTCCAGGATCACGAGTCCGCTAATATACAGTCCCGTTGTCATCGAAAGGTTTCCCATCAATACGGGAACATCATTTTGTTGAATGGCAGTCCAATACAAGTTCCCCATGCCCGGCCAGCTAAAAATGCCTTCGAAGACGATGTTTCCGCTCACGGAAGCCAGAAGCGCCAGCAGTGCCATGGTGACGATGGGGGGAGCCGCGGTGCGCATGGCATGACCGTACAACACCTTGCGTTCGGGGATCCCTCTTGCCCTGGCGGACATCACGTAGTCCTCCTGCAGGATGCCCAGAACGATGTTGCGCGTGAGAAAGGCCCTGCCCCAAAAGCCCAACACCACGAGCGTAATCACGGGAAGAAGGAGGTGGTACAGCTTATCCCAAAAAGCCGCAAACCCTGCTTCGGGGGGCGGGGTGGAAATCAATCCACCGGATGGGAAAATCTTGACCGTGTAGGCGAAGAACATGATCATCAGCATCCCCAGCCACCAGGAAGGAAGGCCAAACACAACCATCGTGGTAACCGAAGTGGACTTGTCCAGCATTTTCCCTGGGCGCTGGGCTTTCTTGATCCCCAGAACCAGTCCCAGCAAGATATCGATTATGATTGCCGTTCCGAACAGCAGAAGAGTTTTGGGAACCGCATCGAACACGATTTTCGTCACGTCCCTCTCCCCAGCACTGTTCTTGATAAACGTGGACTTACCGTAATCGAAGGAAAGGGTGTCCCAGGCACGGCGCAAAACCCGCTCCGCAACCGGTTTATCCAGGTGGTACCGTTGAATGTATCTCTCCCGCCGCTCCTCGATGAAACGCCGGGTTTGTTCCGGAGTCATCTGGGAGCCCCGTAACGCCATGAGATCACTTTGGATCTGCTCTTCCACGAGGGCTCTCGCCGTTCTTTCCATGGTCACGTTGAACAGGGCGGAAAAAATGAAAATCAAAATGATGTAGATGAAAATCCCGTTGAGAATCCTTTTGAGCGCGTACTTCCAGAACATCTAACCCACCTCGTCTCCAAACCCGAAATCAGAAAAAAGGGGCGCGTCCGGGGGTGTCCGGACACCGCCCCTTGAATAACACGTGTTACCAGATTACGATGGTTTCCGAAGTGGAGGCAGCAACGGCTCCTGGCAGCTCCGCTTCGATCATGACCTGGTAGTTTCCAGGTTGCAGGTTATTGGTCTGGGTTCCCGGGAACACGATCTTGAATTCACCGGTGTTGATCAGGTTCGCCGTCACTTCGATTTCGGGATCGGATAGGATACGAGCAGTGATTACACCATTCTCTGCAGGTTCCGAAGTGTCGTTGGGGAAAACAACCTTGGAAGCTTTCACCTTGATGGTGAGGTCATTTCCCTTGGGAATCAACGGAGGCATGTTCACGTTGTCGATGACCATGCGGGGAACGGCAAAGAATTCCATCCAGTAATCCGCGTTGTAGGGGAACTCCGGATCGCGCACCGCGTGCAGTTCCCAGTAGTTGTTTTCCGAATCGCTCACGGCAAGCATGAAGGGTCCGTTGGAGATGAACGCGTGTCCCGTTTCATCGATCCACTTGATGGCCGCTTCGTAGCTTTGCTTGGCTTGCTCGGGTGTCAAGAAATCCTTGATGGAATCCGGCACGTGGTTGCGCTCCGCCATTTCCACCAGCTTGGCACGAATGTCCGCAACGTGGTTGGGAACCAACACGTCGATTTCATTCTCGGACTGGGAAGAGAAGCTGTATTGCACGCCGGAGGCCGAACCTTCGTTGATCATCAGCGCAATGGCTTCCACGATTTCCCAGGACACACCCACGTGGTTTCCCGCAGCAGAAGCGGAAATCGGGGGGGCACCGGAACCAACGACCTGCCCCAGGTCCTGCGGGAAGTTGTAGTCGAAGTAAGTGGTGATCTTTCCATCTTCGTGGATGACCCAACCCTTGATGGTATTCACGGTTTCGAGCCAGTAGGAAGAGAACGCAGCTTCAAACTCTGCGTCGTTCTCGCCATCCCGGGAAGCCCATTCCTCGATGAAAGCCTGGGCAAACAGGAAATCGGCGAGGCCGATCTTCACGCCATGGTGCCAGGCGCTGTACAGCGATTCGTAGGTGCACTTGGAGAAAGAGGTCACGCCTTCGCCAACCTGTTCCCACTTGTTTGTTGCAGGGTTGTACTTGATGGCATTCGCGGGTACGTCGATCAAGCCCACGATGTTCCCTTCGGCATCTTTTTCCACTTGCACGTCAAGGTCTTCGTCTTCCCAGGTTACACCGTAGCGGATGACGTCGGCCGAAACGGGGCTTTCCTCCGTGGGCCACATGCCGCAGGGTCCAGCCACGTACTGCGTGTAACTGTCTGCGAACCCATCTGTCCCAATTGGGTCCCAAGGGTACATGAACAAGGACGCCCTGGAGGAGAACTGGGTGATGCGCAGTTCGTTGGAACCCACGGGGCGCGCGGTGATCAGTGACCAGCGATTGAGCCCGTCTCCCAATCCGTATGCAAAGCGGTCGGGAAGCCGTTCCTTGTTGGCCACGTAGAAGTTCTCCTGGTTCGTGGTAAACACGCGCACCGATTGCTTCAACGCTTCACGCGTGGCAGCCAGCACCAGGTCCCAATACTCTTCGCCTGTCAGGAAGTTTCCGTTCCAGGCTTTCAAGGAATTGCTGTCGATGAGGTCGTTGGTGAAACTCCAGTTGGTGGGTTCTGCCCAACCAGGGGTGTACCCGTACCAGGATGCGTACATTTGTCCCAGTGAAACGGTCCACCACTTTCGGGTGGCACCTGCACCCCAGCCTTCGGTAAGCATGTTCCAAAGGTAGTCGGCAGGGTCTGTTCCGTAGATATCCGCGCTACAAATGGCGCGTTCCCGTTCCATGCGGTTCACCGCGAAACCCGCTTTTTCGAGCTGATCGGCGATGTAGTGGCCTTCGCGCAACCTCCCGTTGGGGTCATCCACGCGGATGTAGAAGTTGAGGGTGATGGGTTTTCCATCGAATTCCCAGTACTTTTCACCCTTTTTCAGGCGTCCCGCATTTTCCGGATGGGCTGCCGCTTCCTGCATGGCCTCGTCGATCATCTGGATGGCCATGTCCTCGTTGCCCTCAGGGGTGAAACCCAGTTCGTCCGCAATCAGGTTGTAGCGGTAAGTTCCAGGTTGTCCCGGGGTGTAGGGAGTGTAGCAGGGGAAACCTGCACCCATGAGGATTTCGTCAACCATGTACTTGCGGTTGATCAGGAAGTTGAATGCGAAACGCACCTTCTCGATGGCAAAGGGGTTGATCGTGACTTCGCCGTCCCGTTCCGCTTGGTAAGGAGCTGCGTTGGGGTAGGGATTGATGGGGATGGACCAGCTTCCTGCAGGAACACTGTACACTTCCAACTTGTCCAGTGTTTCCTGGTCAAGCGAAAGGAACGTCGATCCTTCCACACCCCAGAAGAAAATATCGGTGAGACCTTCAGCAGCGTCTTTCAGACCAATTTCCTCCTGCATGCGCACATTGACCAAAACCTTGTCCACGAAGGGACCCTTTTGGTTCCCCTGGTACTTTTCCACTGCGGAAAAACCAACACTGCAGACCAGGGCTACGATGACCAGAAACAGAGAGACTCTTTTCACCATAATGCTCCTCCTTTCGTTTTGTGCAACGAACCATATCGCTGCCTTCCGCGAAAATTATAGAGAAATGCACACGCGGGGGTAAGTGCCAAAGGAAACATTACAAGAAAATGATTTTTGGCCGGAAGTCATAGGAGGAGGACCAGGGTATCCTGGGAACGGTGCACACCAGTGCGGCCTCATTTTTCGAGGGAAGGCTCCCAGGTGCCGCAATGGGCTGCGGCGTTCCCAACAAGCCCTACAGAAGGAAAATCCCCAAAAAAAACCTTCGCCGAAGCGAAGGCACCAAGATGTATGGTAAGAGTTGCGTTGTCGGAAAAAGTATACCGTGAAACCGTGTTTGGTTGTAGTGAAGAAAGTCAGGTTTGCGTGGAATTCGAGTCACATTTGCGGTCACAAAAGAATTGACCGGTTGACTTGCTCAAAAGAGTGGTAAAATAAAGGGGAAGAAAGGACGGGAGGCAAAATGGAGAGCACCAAATCGCGGAACTACGTGAATATCATCAACGGGATACAGTACCTGTTCTTTTTCTTCACGTTCCTGTGCTGGGTCATCTTTACCCCTCAAAAAACCCAGCTTTCCAGCTTCCTGATCATGTGGATGTTCTTCACGTTCACCGTCCGACATTTCATCTTCTTCCCGCGGCGCAGTCTTTCCTCGGCCAAGTTGCTGATGCTTCTCGACCTCGTCGCGGTATACTGGCTTTCGTACAATGACCCCCATTTCTTCCACTTCTACTTTTTCGATGCGCTCATCGCCGAATCGGTGGTTTTCTACACCACGGGTTTCTCGTTGCGCTTCTTGGCGTACACCATCGGGGTTTGCAGCTTGAACATCTACCTCCAGCAGCAAGGGATTACCATGCTTTTCCGGAACTTGATCAGTTTTACCCTGGTGTACGGTTTCATGTTCATGGTCAAGGATCTCAACGACAAGCGAAAGTTCCTCTTCCTTTCCCGGAAGATGGTCCATGACCAAGCGCAACTCTTGGAAAAAGCAAACGAAAACCTTCGGCAGTCGGGGAAGGCCTTGGAGGAGATGACCATTTTGCGCGAAAGGAATCGCATCGCCCGGGAAATCCACGACAGCGTGGGACATGCACTCACCGCGGTGATCATCCAGATGGAAGCCGCCAAACGCTTGATTGAAAAGAATCCCGCAAACGCACAGCAAAAGATCGATACCGCCCAAGAACAGGTACGCAACGGGTTGGAAAGCATTCGACGTTCGGTACGCACGCTGAAGGAAGGAAGGAATGTGCTGGATCTGCAACCGGCATTGGAAGCCCTCATCCTCGAAACCGAGGCCAACACCGGTGTGAAAATCCACCGGCGCTTCAACACGATCCCCGCGTTGAAACCGGAACTGGAAAAAGCGATTTACTCCTCGCTGCAGGAGGGTCTCACCAATGGCATCCGCCACGGCAACGCCGGCCAATTCCACTTTTCCCTCACCTTTGACCGGCCGAAATTGCAATTCGACCTTTCCGACGACGGGGCTGGTTTTTCCAAGCTGTCTCCAGGATTCGGACTCACGGTGATGAAAGAAAGAGCCAACGAACTGGGTGGAAAATTCTCCATCCGCTCGCAACCCGGAAAGGGTTGCTACATCCAAATCCTTTTTATCCTCTCAAAGGAGGCATACAATGAACCAGGAATCGATACCAACGCAGGGTAAAACCCGAATCTTGATTGCCGATGACCAAACCTTGATGCGGGATGGTCTACGCACCATCCTGGAACTGGAAGAAGATTTCGAGGTGATTGGCTGTGCCAGCGACGGCCAAGAAGCCTACGAAATGGTGCGGGAGCTTCACCCCGACCTCGTGCTCATGGATATCCGCATGCCTGGGATGGACGGTGTGCAAAGTACGAAGCTCATCAAGCGCGACTTCCCCAAAACCGTGGTCATCATCCTCACGACGTTCGACGACGACGAGTACATCATCGATGCGCTGAACCATGGTGCAAGCGGCTACCTTCTCAAGGATATCCAGGGGGACAAGCTCCTGCAGGCGTTGCGGGATGGAATCCAAGGCAACCTGATGATGCCCTCCTCCGTTGCCGCCAAGCTGGCCGCGAAAGTATCCCGCCAGAGGGAGCAAGAGGAACATTTCCTGCAGCAAAAAACGCACGAACCGGAAGGTTTGGTGGAAGAACTTTCGCAGAGGGAGAAAGAGATTGCCTTCCTTTTGATGAAAGGGATGAGCAACCGGGAAATTGCCTCGAGCCTTTTCCTTTCGGAGGGAACGGTGAAAAACTACGTCTCCAACATTTACAGCAAGCTGGGCACGCGCAGTCGCACCGAAGCCGTCCTCTACCTCAACGACCTGTTGCCGGACCGCAACATCCGATAAGGGCGGAACGCACTCAGCTTTCTCGCTGGCTGCGTTCCAACCGGGCGACTTCGCCGAAACGGGATTTCAGGTCATGGTAGAGCTGCTGGTACTGCGTATACAACGGCTCGTAGCGCTTCTTGGCTTGCGCGTTCGGTGAAAACCGTTCGCGAAGGCTAACCCAGTTCTTGACCAACTGCTCCGAGAGCCCATCGCCAAGTGCAGCGAGCATGGCCGCACCGTAAGCGCCTCCTTCGTCCACGAGGGGAACCTCCACCTCGCAGCCGAAGATATCCGCTACCATTTGCCCCCACGTCCGATTCTTCGCTCCTCCACCCACCATGCGCAGCCCCTGGATTTGCTCCAACGACTGGATGGCCTCGTAAGAATCTTTCAAACCGAAGGTAATTCCCTCCATCACCGCTCGCAGCACGTGGGAAACATCGTGCAGCGAAGAGAGCCCAAAAAGAACGCCTCGCGCATCCGGATCCCGGTGGGGAGTGCGCTCGCCGTTCAGGTACGGAAGGAAGAGCAATCCCTGCGCGCCAGGGGGAACATCTGAAATGGCAGCTTCCAACGCACTCCAGGATTGTTCCGAAGCCGCCTTTCCACTGGGCGAAACCAACCGATTCCTCCACCAGTTCAGGGAGTTGGCGGCGGAAAGCATCACGCCCATGTAGTACGAAAGGCCGGGGCGCACGTGGTGGAAGAAATGGATCTTCCCGGTTACATCGGGTTGCCTTTTCTGCGTGGCACAAAGAACCGTACCCGAGGTACCGATACTGACCATTCCCTGCCCCTGTTCGAAAACCCCGATCCCCAGGGCGGCAACGGCGTTATCCGCTCCCCCCGAAACCACCTTCACACCTTGAAAGCCGGTTTCCGCCGCCAAGTCCTTGCGGATTTCTCCCACCACCTGGGAAGACCCACGAAGCGGAGGGAACCATTGCTTCGGAAAGGCGAATGTTTGCCGGATGTCCTCGTCCCAGCAGCCCTGCACCACGTTGAAGCAAGAGGTGGCAGAGGCATCCGAGGGTTCGCAATTCCACTCCCCGGTCAGCCGGTACACGATGAAATCCTTGGGAAGCATCACGTGGGAAATGCGCGCAAAGGAATCGGGCTCGTTCTGTTCCAACCAAAGCAACTTGGGAAGCGTGAACCCCTCGTAAATGGGGTTACCCGTTTTTTGGATCACACGGGCCTCACCTCCCAGGGCATCGGTGGCCTGCACGCATTGCTCGCGCGTTCTCCCATCGCACCACAAGATGGCATCGCGCACCACTTCGCCCGCCCCATCCAGGGCAACCAGGCTGTGCATTTGCCCCGAGAAGCTGATCGCATCTATCTTTCCAACCGTGGCTACCTTCTGCAGCAGGTCCCACACTCCCTCCCACCAACGCTGCGGGTTTTGCTGTGCCCATCCGGGATGGGGGGTTTGCATCTGCAGAGGGTGGGTGAAGGAAGCCTCCACCTCCCCGGTTTCGTTCACGACCAGCGCTTTGATACCCGTGGTTCCCACGTCAACTCCGCAATACTTTTTCATGCTCCCTCCCGAAAAGAAATCGACGCCGCGAAGTTTTCCATCACCATCAATGTGCCCCCTACCAAAGGAGACGTATCGATGTCGTAGCGCGCGCGCAAGATTCGAAACACGCTACTCGCAGAAGGAAGCGCTTTCTTGCGGACGTCCCGTTCCAGCGATTCCAACCAGAAGTCCGGGAGCTTTTCTCCCATTCCACCCAAAACGATGAACTCCAGGTTTAACGTGTTCACCAGGCTGGTGATCGCCAATGCAAAGTAGAAGCGCATGCGCTCCAACGAATGCAACGCGTTTTCCTCGCCACCAAGCGAGAGATCCAACAACCTTTCGAACTTCTCCCGGTTGCTACTCGTCGCAGGACGCAGCGCATGCACGTGCTTCTCAAATGCACCCACCACGTTTTCCACCGAAGCCACGCTCTCCAAGCAACCGGAATTGCCACAGTGACAGGCTGGTCCGCTTTCCAGGATGTTCATGTGGCCAATTTCCCCCGCGGAAAAGGATGGACCCAGGAAGATCTTGCCATCGATGAGCAATGCGCCCCCGATCCCCTGCCCGATGAAAAAGTACGCGCCGTTGGAAAACCCCTGCAGTGCAGGATTGCCGTTCATCTCCGCCAGCAGGGAAAGCTTGGCCTCGTTTGCCAGGAAAATGGGGGCTTCCCACTTGCAAAACCTTTTCTTCAGCTCCCCGGGAAAATCGATACCCTTCCACCCGAAGTGGGGAACGTGTTCGATCCAGGCACGGTTGCGATCCACCATCCCCGGCACGGAAAGGCATAAACCAAAGGGTCCGGGTGTGCGCACTTTTTCCAGGATACTCCCCAGGCTTTGCGCAAAACGATCCATGAAGGCGTCGAAATCATGCGGCGTATCCCACTCCTCCACGGGTTGCACCGAATGGTCGAAGTATGCCAGTGAAAAATGGGTTTTCTCCAACCCCACCCCAGCAACCACCGCGATGGCAGCTTTCTTCTCCACGCATAGCGCGATGGAGTTCCGCCCGGGCAAATCGTTGCGCTTGACGCCCGATTCCTTCACTAATCCCAAGCGCTTAAGTTTCTGGATGATCTTGGTCACCGTGGAAGGGTCCAGGCCGGTGATTTCGGACAGTTCCCTGCGGGAAATCCCCGGACGGGTGCGGATCAGGTTCAATAGGATTCGTTTATTGGAAAGCCCCATTTTTTCGGCGTTGAACGTCCGACTTTTCAACTCATCCTCCAAGAAGTACGTCGTTCACGATGCGTTCCAGGAATTCCTGGCGGCCCGAAGAAATCTCGAAATCCGTTTCGTCTTGGATCCAACCTTCCAACTCCACCAGGTTCGTTTGGGCTTGGGCGACCTTTTTTCCCATACCCGCATCAAAACTGGCGTAGCGCTGTTGCAAGAACGCATCCAGCCGTCCATCTGCGTGCAACTTCAATGCGGTTTTCAACCCCACCGCGAAGGCGTCCATCCCCGCGATATGGCCGTAGAAAAGGTCTTTGCGCTCGAAGGAAGGCCGACGCACGTGCGCATCGAAATTCAGCCCACCGGGAGCAAGCCCGCCGTTCTTCAGGATCTCCATCATCGCCAGCGTTGTGTCGTACACGTTGGTGGGAAATTGGTCAGTATCCCATCCCAGCAGCGGATCCCCGATGTTGGCATCCACGCTTCCCAGCATCTCGTGGATGCGTGCAACACGCAACTCGTGGGAGAACGTATGCCCCGCAAGTGTTGCATGGTTTGCCTCCACGTTGAACTTGAAATGCGGATCCAACCCAGACGTTTTCAAGAAAGCAATACCCGATGCCACGTCGAAATCGTACTGGTGCTTGGTGGGTTCCTTGGGCTTGGGTTCGATCAAGAATTGCCCCGTGAACCCGATTTGCTGGGCGTACTCCACCGCCATCTCGAGGAATGTTCGAAGGTTGCGCGTTTCCAGCGCCATGTCGTTGTTCAGAAGGGTTTCGTAGCCTTCGCGGCCACCCCAGAACACGTAGTTCTCTCCTCCCAGGCGCTTGGTCACTTCCAGCATCTTTTTCACTTGGGCCGCGGCGTAGGCAAACACCTTCGCGGAGGGAGAAGTCGCTGCTCCGTGCATGAACTTGGGGCTGTGAAACAGGTTGGCCGTTCCCCAGAGCAAACGGATTCCGGTTTCCTTCATCTTCTCTTGGATATGGTCCACCACCCGGTCAAGCATCCGGTTGGTTTCGCGTAGCGTGTTTTGCTCCGGGCACAGGTCACGGTCGTGGGTGCAGAAATACTGCACGCCCAGTTTCGACATGAATTCAAACGCGGCATCCGCCTTGGCTAACGAGGCGTCCAGTGGGTCGGGAAACCGATTCCAACTACGGTTGTTCACCCCCGATCCAAACATATCCTGCCCATCACTGCAGAATGTATGCCAGTAGGCTACCGAAAAGCGAAGGAACGCACCCATGGAAACCTCGGTGCCTTGCGGAAGCAGAACCGGTTGTTCGGGGTTGTAGAAGTGGAACGCAAGCGGATTTTGGGATTCTTTGCCTTCGAACACGATTTTTGCAACATTCTTGAAATATGGACCCGTCATGAAGCCACCTCTTCTCTGGAAAAGGATACGGGTGGAAGGCACCCCCCACCCGTATCAGCAAATTTAGAATATGGATTCGGGCGTGTAGTACTCGACCGCGTTTTCTGGAACGATCAATTCCGCAGCCAGGATGATCTTGGAAGGGATCTGGTTCTGGTAGAAACCGTTGAGGTGTTCCCCGCGCATTGCCATGACCGCCATGCTGATACCGGTGGCAATCATCGAGGGAGGATAGGTAACATCCGCGCGTACCAGCGGGTCTCCATCCATGACCATCTTGATGATATCCTTGGAACCCGCACCGCCGAGGAACAACTTGATATCGTTGCGTCCGGATTCCTTGTACGCCTGCAACACACCCTTGAGCACGTCGTCATCCTGTGCCCAAACCGCATCGATCTTGTCGTACTTTTGCAGGTAGTTCTCCATGATTTCCAGGCCTCGTTGGGTAGACCAGTAGGCGGGCTGGGAATCCAGGATTTCGATACCGGGGTACTGTGCCATCACGGCGTTGAAAGCGTCCACGCGCTCGGAATTGATCACGCAGGGGATACCTTCCAGAACCACGATTTTGCCCTTGCCGTTCATTTCCTTCACCATCCACTCGGCGGAAACGCGACCCAATCCGGGGTTGTCTCCTGCCACGTAGACGTTTTCCACCGGCTTGGTCAGCCCGCGGTCAACGGATACGATGAAGATTCCCTCGTTGTAAGCCTTTTCCACGATGGGCGTTAAGGGAGCCGAGTCATGGGCAAGAATGACCAGCGCATCGATTTCTTTCACCATCAAGTCTTCTACGTCGCCCACTTGCTTCGCCGGAGAGTCGGCGGTCACCAGGAAGAACGTCACGTCCGGATCCTTCTGGTTCCAATCCTTGATTGCCTGTTGGGCCCACCATACGATTCCACCCGTCCAACCGTGGTCCGCGGAAGGAATGGAAACACCAATTCGCAGTTTCTCCGCCCCGAAGGTCAAACCGATCAAAAACACCAGGGAGAGTACCAGGATCAAAGAAAAACGCTTCACAAAAAGCACCTCCTTCAAGATTTCCCCTCGCGGGGAAGGTTATGCCAAGAAAGTCATTACTTGCGTTTGCGTTGAATCAAGACCGCTCCTATGATCACCAGACCCTTCACCGTGCCCTGCAGGTACGGCGAAATGCCCAGCATGTTCAACATGTTGTTCACGATACCCAGGATGATTGCGCCGATCACCGTTCCGAGGATCGAACCACTTCCCCCAGACATCGCCGTTCCACCGATAATGACCGCGGCAATGGCATCCAACTCGTAGTTTGCCCCCGCATTGGACGAACTGATGGAGTTCAACCGCGAGGAGAGCAAGAACGCGGTAATCGCCACAACCCCACCGATAATCATGTACGAGACCATGCGCACACGGTCCACGTTGATCGCCGAGTAATTGGCCACCTTCTCGTTGGACCCCACGGCGCAAACGTACCTTCCGTAGCGGGTGTGGTTGAGAACCAGCCAACCCAGGAATGCCAAGATTCCAAAAATCCACACCGGGTTGGGAATCCCCAGGAATGAACCCATGCCAATCTCCGGAAACAGGTTGCTCTGCGAACGGAATTCACCCGCCCCGCTGATGTACAACGTTAGCGAACGGTATATCGCCATGGTTCCCAGTGTCACGATAAACGGTGCTACGCGCCCCTTGGTGATGATCAAGCCATTGGCCGCTCCCGCACCAACCCCGATGGCGATGCCGAAAACCAGTGCCGCAAAGATCGCCCATGGCCCCCCGCCGAAGAAGTTCAGGATGTAAATCATGAGCCCTCCGACCAGTGCCGTCATCGAACCCACCGAAAGGTCGATTCCACCGGAAATGATCACGAAGGTCATTCCCAGGCCAATGATCCCGGTGTACGAAACCTGGCGCAAGATGTTGAGCAGGTTCCGGGTCTTCAAGAAGTAGGGGCTCAAAAAGGCGGAAATCACCACCAGAACAACCAGTGCCAACAAGGGCCCAAACTTCTCGATGTCAAACTTCCACTTCCTGGACGCTTCCATGTTACGCTACCCCCTTCAACCCGGTGGCGTGGAACATGATTTCGGGCTCGTTGATCTGTTCCCCCTCCAGGATCCCCGTTATCTTGCCTTCGCGCATCACCACCACGCGGTTGCTCATCCCGATGATTTCCTCCATTTCCGAGGAGATCAAGATGCACGAGATCCCCTTCTGCACGAGAGAATGGATGAAATGGTAAATCTCGCGCTTGGCATTCACATCGATACCACGGGTGGGTTCATCGATGATGAAGATGGAGGGTTCCGGGTCCAGGCTCTTGGCCAGCGAAACCTTCTGCTGGTTTCCCCCCGAGAAAAACTCCAGCCGGGTCTTCAGCGATGCTGCGCGGATGTTGAACTCCTTCACGTAGTACGCCGCTTTCTTCCGTTCCTTGCCGTGTTGGATCAAAAAGCGCGAGTAGTTGGGGAGAGAAACCAGCGAAATGTTTTCCACGATCCCAAAATTGGTGAGTACACCAATGCCCTGCCGGTCTTCCGAAAGGTAGGCGATTTTGTTCTTCACGGCGTCACGGGGAGAGCGAATGTGCACGTCCTTTCCGTGTATGCGGACCTTCCCACGGCTTTTCTTTCGGATCCCGATAATCGCTTCCGCCAGTTCGGTGCGGCCAGAACCCACCAACCCCGAAAAACCAAGGATTTCTCCCTTCTTCAGGGAGAACGAAATCCCCTCCAGCAACCCGGGAACCGCCAAATCCTCCACCTGCATCACGGTTTCCGCGGAAGGTGCATTCTTCTCCGGGAACACCTGCGACAGCTCTCGCCCCACCATTAGCGTTGCCATTTGGTGCTCCGAAAGCGCATCCGTTTCGTCGATGGTAATCATCTCGCCATCCCGGAGGATCAACACCCGGTCGCAAATGGTTTTGACTTCCTTGAGCTTGTGCGAAATGTAGATGATGCCGACACCCTGGTTGCGCAACTGTTCCATGATCTCGAACAGCACCTTGATCTCCGTTCCCGTGAGCACGGTCGTGGGTTCATCCATGATAAGGAGCTTGGATTGGTACGCGAGAGCCTTGGCAAACTCCACCATCTGTTTCTGCGCCACGCTCAAATCCTGGATCATTTCCGTGGGCGAAACGCTGGTTTGCAGCTCGGAAAGCAACTGGTCGGTTCGCTCCACCATCCTTCTCTTGTCCAGTAACCCGCCTACCTTCCGATACTCCTTCCCAAGGAAAATATTCTCGAAAACGTTGAGGTCAGGGATCAGGTTGAATTCCTGGGGGATGGTGCTGATTCCTTTCTCCATGGCATCCCGGGGGTCTTGTATATCGGCAGGGGTTCCCTCGAAGAAGACCTCTCCCTCCGTGGCTCGGTAAATCCCGCTGATGATCTTGATCAACGTGGATTTCCCCGCGCCGTTCTCCCCGATGATTCCAAGGATCTCTCCCTTCTGCAGCTCGAAGGAAACTTTATCCAGCACCCGTACCCCGGAAAACTCCTTGGACAATCCTTCCACTTTCAAAAGAGGGGGGCTCATCGAACCAGTCCTTTCCCAATCATTTTTTCATTGCCTCGTCGAACACGATGTTCGACGGAGGAAAGTCCACCTTTCGCACGAAATCCAAGGCTTCCTTCGCACCAAACTCTCGATCCATCCCCGCATCTTCCCATTCCACGGAAAGGGGGCCCGAATACCCCGTGTCGTTGAGCGCGCGGATGATCTCCTCAAAGTTCACGCTACCATGACCCAGCGACCGGAAATTCCACCCTCTCCGCCCGTCTCCAAAAGGAAGGTGAGACCCCAAAATGCCCGCACGTCCATCCAACTGCACACCCGCATCCTTCATGTGCACGTGGTACACCCTGTCGGGGAAATCGCGGATAAACAGGTGGGGGGTCATCCCTTGCCAGATCAAGTGACTGGGATCGAAGTTCAACCCCAGCGTGGGGCGATGTGCAAACACCTCGAACAATCGCTGCGTGGTGTAGTAGTCGTAGGCGATTTCCGTCGGGTGCACCTCCAGCGCGAAACGAACACCCTGCCGGTCGAACTCGTCGAAAATGGGGGTCCAAAGCTCTTTGATCTTTTGGAACGCTCCCTCTATCATCTCTTCAGAGGTCTGGGGGAACGAGTACCAGAACTTCCAAATGGGAGAGCCCATGAAACCGGTAACCACGTCGCATCCCATCGCACGTGCCGCACGTGCCGTGTGTTTCATTTCCTCGATCGCCCACTCCCGGATCTGTTCCGGGTTTCCCTTGACTTCCGCAGGGGCAAAATTATCCAGGCGCTCGTCGTAGCGATCTCCCACGCATTGCCCGGCGAGATGCGCTCCGAGAGCCCACACCTGCAACCCGTGACTCTTGAGGATGGCTTTTCGTCCCGCAACATACTCCGGGTCGCTGGCGGCCTTGCGCACATCCATGTGGTCTCCCCAGCAAGCGATTTCCACGCCATCGTATCCCCAAGACGACACCTTCTGGCAAATCTGCTCGAACGAAAGATCAGCCCACTGACCGGTAAACAGTGTAACAGGTCTCATTTCCACCACTCCTTTACTTCCGGAAAGCGGCATCGACCCACACCGCTCCCGCTTCGCTGCTTTGCACGCAATCGTGCACGAACTGGATACCCCGCGCCCCATCTTCCGCGGAAGGGAACAATGCTCCGGGACGCTCGCTGGTTTCCAGGAATTCCACCAATGCCGTGCAATACTCCCGGTACAAGTTGGCGAATGCCTCGAAATACCCCTCCGGGTGGCCGGATGGAAGGCGCGTGAATTCCCCCGCAGATTCCCCCAGGTAACCGTTTCCCCGGGACAGGATTTGCACCGGTTGGCCCTTGGGCTTGAATACCAGGCGATTGGGATTCTCCTGCTCCCATTCCAACCCAGCTTTCGTGCCGTACACACGCAGCTTCAGCGCATTTTCGTTTCCCACCGCCACCTGCGACGACCAGTACGAACCCTTCGCACCACCCAAGAAATCCACCATGATGGTGGCGTTGTCATCCAATGGCCTGCCTTCCACGAAGGTATCCAGCCGTGCACAGATGCGTTCGATCTCAAGGCCGGTGACGAAATGCACCAGGTTCTCCACGTGCGTTCCGATATCTCCCACGCAACAAGAAATCCCTGCAAACTTCGGGTCGGTGCGCCACTTGGCTTGCATGTTGTCTCCCAGTTCCACCCTGTCCGCCAACCAATCCTGTGGGTATTCGGCCATCACCACCCGGATATCCCCCAACAAGCCCTGGCGCACCATTTCGCGAGCCTGGCGCACCATGGGATACCCCGTGTAGGTGTACGTCACCATGAAGAGCAGGTTTTTTTGCCGGGACAGGTTCATGAGCTCCAGCGATTGCTCGGTGGTGAACGCCAGGGGTTTCTCGCACACCACGTGGATTCCCTCTTCCAGGAAAGCCTTTGCCACCTGGTAGTGAATATGGTTGGGCACGGTAATCACCACGAAATCGATCCCATCCGAGCGCTTCCCCTCTTCGCGCGCCATTTGCTGGAAATCGTCGTATACCCTTTCGGGGTCAATTCCAAGTTCCGTAGCGGTTTGCTGTATCTCCTCGGGGATATTCGAAAACACCCCCGCCACGATTTTTGCCAAGCCATCCATCCCAATGGCCGCGCGGTGAACGGGACCAATGAAAGAACCCGGACCTCCACCCACCTGTCCGTACGTCAACTTTGCCTTCTGACCGATAGAGCGCCCTTCGATCATGATTCCACCTCCCAAAGAAACATTGCCCGCGTACCACACTCCGGACCATGCTCATCAGATGAGCATGCATGGGCATTAATTGATTGTATCAATAAACATTCATCGATTCAAACCGGTTTTTCGGGCATAATCCCGTACCCGGGCAAAATAACACCTTCTGCTGGCCAAATACGAAGCCTTTTGGAAAATTGGGGGGCATTCCGATGGAATCGGGAAAAAATTGCCTCCCAAAATGCCATTATGCTAAAATTGTTACAGATAGAGCCTCACAAAAAATGCCCATTCTTCCCTGGGACCGCCGCACCCCAGTACGCCTCTTTATGCATTGTTTCTTTTCCCCGGGAAGTGCAGGTGGGCGAAAAGCGGGGCCAAATTTGGGAGGTGTTTGCATGAAAAAGGCTGTTCTGCTCGTTGTTGTTTTCATCCTTCTTTTCAGCTTTACCAGCTGCGTACGGGTTAATCGGGAAGAACCCCAGTTCATGATCGAGATGATCAGCAGGGCAAGGCAAATTATCCAAGCCGCGTTTCCCCAAGGAGAACTTTCCTTCTTCACCGCCATGGGCTGCTTCGAAGAACAGGACGCCCAAGCCCGCGGGGCCAAAACGGTAGACGACATCATTTCCTGGCGTTTCATCTTCAACTACGATGACGGACAACGAAAAAGTGCTGAAATCAGCTGGCTGGAAGGCGCATGGCAGGCTCCGAAAATCGTGAACGACGTCTGGATGGAAGATTCCATCATCCCCGAACCCATTTTCGTGGCTTTCGACCTCGACGAAGCCATCGATATCCTTCGCATGTCCGGAAACTGGGACACACCCGACGACATTTTCAGCTGGGTGGTTTTCCGCAAACCCCTTTTACCTGGTATCACCGAACCGTACTACATTTTCACCGTGGGTCCGGGCGAGTTCATTTCCGTGGGAGCCATCACCGGGCAAATCCTTCTCAACGAGGAATGAATCTTGCACCCTGACATGGGCTTTTTCCACGGATTATGGTACAATCGAGGAAAAGCGCGAGGTGAAAAAAATGACACAAGCCAAGCGATTGTACCGCTCGCGGAAAAATAAGATGTTGGCAGGGGTTTGTGGTGGCATCGCGGACTACTTTGACGTTGACCCCACCCTGATACGTCTGCTTTGGGTTCTGCTGATTCTTGCCGGAGGTGCAGGAATCGTCTTGTACCTTCTTGCCCTCGTCATCGTACCAGAGCAACCCAACGAGTAAGCAACAACCAATGCAAAACCGAAAAGGATTCCACCTTCCCACCCTGTTGCTGCTGGGAAGCGGGATCCTTTTCGTTTCCTTCTCGGGTATCTTGGTGAAGATTTCCCTTTCCCCACCATCGCGCGTAGCCCTCTACCGAATCCTATTTGCCACCCTTTTCTACGGGTTGTTTCTTCCCTTTTTCCCAAGGAACACAGCGTCCCAACCACCTTCCAAGACCCCCTTGGTGGCAAAACCCATTCTACTGGGGTTACTGGCGGGTTTCTTCCTTGCGCTGCATTTCCGATTCTGGATCGAGGCTTTTTCCCACACTTCCGTGGCTGGGAGCGTGATTCCGCTGGCGATCCAACCGGTTCTCGTGTGGGTACTGAGCCTGCTTTTCCTCAAAGAAGGGTTTTCGGGAAAAATGGTGCTTCCACTGGTGCTGGTGAGTTCCGGGATGCTTTTGCTTTCCGCGGGCGACCTGGTGCACAACCCATCTTTTGCCAAGGGCGACCTCTTTTCCCTGGCGGGAACGTTTTTCGTTTCCGTGTTCCTGGTAATCGGACGAAAACTGGTCCCCCGGTTCGGCGCCTACCGCTTCAACTTCCTTGCCTACGCAACCGCATCTCTCTGGGTGCTTCTCTTTTCGCAATTTGATCCAGGTCCCTTGCTGCTTGCCAGCCCCCGTGAATGGATCATCGCCCTCTCCCTGGGTGGACTATGCTCTTTCCTTGGGTACCTTTCCATCACCCACGCGCTCAAAACCCTTCCTGCCCCCACCGTCGCCGTCGCACTTGTGGGCGAACCCGTTTTGAGCATCACCTGGGCGTGGCTTCTGCTGGGAGAAGTGGCAAGCCTTCCCCAAGTGCTGGGTTTCTCGGTGGGACTGGTGGGAATGCTGCTGTTTTTCCGCAACCTCAAAAAAAGAAGGAGCCCAAAGGCTCCTCCCATCATGTAATACTCCCTTTTACTGCAAGATACCCTTGAACACTTCGTTCCCCGGTTGCAGCTCCAAACCCCGCCGGGCAATCTCCTTGGCCTGGTCCATCTTGCCCATTTTCTGGTAGGCCTGCACGAGCCCCTCCATGATTTCCGCGTTGTCCGGTTCCATGCTCAAAACCTTTTCAAAGCATTCCGCGGACTTGGCAAGGTTCCCCATGGGGTTGTAGAGGTTCATCCAACCGTTGGATTCGAGCGCAAGCCGGTCATCGGGATTCAACTGCAAAGCCCGATCGATTTCCTTCTGGGCTTCCACCGCCATCTTCATCTGCGCCAACGGGTTGGCATCCTCGATCTGCATCATCTGCATGTAGCCCGACAATGCGTGCAGTCGGGAATCCTCGGGGAACTGCTGGGAAAGCGCCTTCACTTCGCCCAAGATCTGCTTATCCTTGGCCATCCCCTGCATGGGGACCGTGTCGTACAACTCGTTGATGCGATGTTCCAACGGGTCAGGTTTCAGCGTTTGCACAACCTCGCGTTCCACCGGCTGGGGTTCCACCCGCACCTGCACTTGGCGAGCGGGTTCTTGCACCATGGGCGCAGCGGAAGATTGTTCCAACATGAAGAACTGCATCACCATGGGAATGATTTGGGGAAGGGCCTCCATGAGCTGCCCAAGGGCACTCACGCGGTTGGAGACCGGAACCACTTCCACTCCCTGCTCAGAAACCACGATGACCGCAAAGGGAATGACGTTCAAACCCCCGCCGACACCCGTTCCATACACCACGCCTTCCGGACCCCCGGAAACGTTGAAAAAGCCGCCTTCCCCCTCGAACAGGGGAACCAACGTTTTGCCCGGCAACTCTATGGGCGACCCCACCATCATGTCCGAGCTCATCCCCGAAAGGTACTCCCCGAGAATAGCGGTGGAAAGGTCAGCCGCATCGTTCGCGAAAGCAAAAGCGCCAACCAAGACGCTCAAAAGGAGCAATACCATCGTTTTCTTCATACAAAACACCTCCAAGTGGAATCTTCGTTGTATTATAACATTTTTCCCGGAAAGGCACAGCACCCATTTTTTGGTCCTCCTGCAAATTCCTGGGACTCTCGGTTCATGAGAGATTGGGGCCTGCCAAATCCGGAAAGGCTAACCGGTTTCGGATTTCCGTGCTCGTTTTGCAAGAATCCCCCTTTTCTTCACCTGGATTTGGGAAAACATAGAAAAATCCATCACATTTATGATATGATTGATATTATCTTTTTTATGACACTTTTCACCCGATCGAAAAATCGAAGTCGAGGAGGCACGTACCCATGATGCGAAATCGTTCCCGATGGTTGGTCGTTTTTGTTTTTCTTTTCCTCCCGTTCCTTTTCATCGGATGTTTCTTTTCCGAGCCAGAAGCCTTTTCCTTACAAATCCGTGTGCAGGACGAAGAAGGCCTTGCCATTCCAGGCGCGTTTGTTGAGATTCGAAACGGGGAGGATGCCCTGGTTTCCACGGGAAAAACCTCCGAAGACGGTGTTTTCCCCTTCAAAAGCCAACCGGGGAAAATCCGCATACTTGCCCAGAGCACCTTCCTCACATTCCAAGGGGAACTGCTCCTGACCCGGGACGCGAAAACGAAAGCCATCTCTCTCCACGACCAAAAAAACCCGGGTGCATCGGGAATCACTTGGAGAGCCCGGGAGGGAAAGCCGGTTCCCTTCCTCTTCCTTCCACCCCAAGCCAAGGTGGTTCAAATCGTCTCCCTTCCCTGCAAGCAACTCCCGGCCAATTCCCCGGCAACGGGCACCCTTTTTGCCCCTCCCTTGCTGCAAACAACCGGGAAAAACCACCTTCTCTGGTTCGACACATCCTACCGCACATCCGCCTCGCTGCTGGACGTTTCCTCCCTTTGGGACTTCCCCAACCAAGCTTTCAACCCTCTCCTCGATGTACAGGTTTTGGACAAGGAAGGAAACGAGATAGGGAATCGTGGGGGGACCGTTCTTTCCCATGTGTCTTCTTCACGCCCCATCTTCCCTGACAGCGAACTCACACGCGTTGGCGACATTTCCTCGCTGCCAGGAACAACTTCCGGCTCTGACGGGGCGATCGACGTTTGGGACTTGGTTTTCCTCCTCAACCATTACGGCACCACGACATCTTCCGGGGACATTGCCCAAATGCTCTCGCAAGTCACCGCTCCCCCAAACGGGCCCTTTTGCCATAACCTCGATTCCTTTGGCCCCGACGGCACCGTGGACGTCTGGGACCTGATACTGCTGCTTAACATGTACGGCCATACCCTGGAAACCATCAACACTCCCTTCGCACCTCAAATCACCCAGGTCACCTCGCTGGGTGCAAACCAGTTCCGGGTGGACTGGCAAATCCCCTTCGAAAACGATTGCCAGGAAACCTTCGTGCTCTACACCCTCGATGCAACACCGGGCTTCGACCCCAACCCCATCGTAAACGTTCCCGTGGGTGCCGTTCCTGCCACTGCCCGCTCGTACACCATCACTTCCACCAAACCCTACGTGGCCATCTGCGCCTACAACGTGCTGGATGTAGCCCATTACTACAGCCAACCCGATTTCGCCACGCTGGGAAGTGGCTCCCCCTTGCCCCCTTCCGCACCCACTCTCCAAAGTCCTTACAATGGGGCCTCCCAGGTTCCCGTGACTACACAGCTCTCCTGGCAGCCTCCCAGTTCAGGTTCCACCCCCTTCAGCTACAACGTGTACCTGGGAACCACCTCCAGTCCACCCAAGGTTGCAAATGGCCTTTCCACACCGAGCTACACCGCAAGTCTTTCGCAAAACACCACCTACTACTGGAAAGTAGAAGCCTCCAATTCCTACGGTTCTGCCTTCAGTTCCACCTGGCATTTCTCTACCACACAACCCGAAACCAAGGAATGGCGCGCGCTTTTGGTGGGCATCAACGACTACGCGGGATACGATAACGATCTCCGCTACTGCGTGAACGACGCCAATGACCTGGAAACAGTGCTGGAAAACACCAACGAAGACTACCATGTTCAAAAACTGTTGGATAACGTTCCGGGAGCAAACCTGCAAATCGCGCTCCAGGCCTACCAGCAACAAGCAACCTCCGAAGACGTTTTTGTTTTCAGTTTCTCGGGGCACGGTTTCTACGATGGGCAATCCTACATTGTTTTTTCCGACGAAACAACCTGGAGCGTTTCTTCCCTTCGCTCTTTCTTGGATAACATAGAGGGAACCAAGGTGGTGTTCATCGATGCCTGCATGTCAGGGGGTTTCACGAACTTGACAAGCTTGCGCGGCCAATCGGTTTCCCCGGCTCCCTTCACGCGGGACACCCAAAGCCTCTTCCTCCAAGATCTCATGGACACCTTTTCCAGCCGGGGATACGAAAGTGATTCGGAGTACTACGTGATGGCCGCTTGTTCCACAAGCGAATCCGCTTACGAAAATTCTTCCATCGCCAACGGCTACTTCACCTTTTCGGTTGCCGACGGCTTGGGGCACGTGGGTCAATCCAACCCCGGGGGCTCTTTCAACGGCAGTTACGATGCAGACACCAACTCCGACACCCAGGTTTCTTTCCGCGAAATGGCAGATTTCACTACTGCTCAAGTCCTTTCCCTGACAGGTTCTGACCAACATGTGCAATCTTCCCCCTCCCAAACCTCTTGGGTTTTTGCCACCTACGCGGGGAACCCTCCCCCTCCCGTCGAGGAAGATGACCAGTACGAGGAAGATGACACATCTGGCCAAGCCAAGAACCTTCCCGTTGGGCAACTGCAATCCCGGGTCCTTGCCGATCAAGACTGGGTGTACTTCGATGCCACCGCTGGAGATGTGCTTGAAGTGGAAAGCTCCCAGCTCAGCTCGGGATGCAACACCGTGTTCACCCTGTACAACTCTTCACTGCAACAAGTTGCCTACGACAACGATGGTGCGGGAGGTTTCGCTTCAAGGATCAGCTACACCCCAGCCTCCAGCGGCCGTTTGTACCTGAAGATCGCCCAGTACGGTGGCAGTTCCTCAAGAGGGTACAGCTTCGACAATACCTACAACCTTCTGCTTCAAACAAGCCAACTCCCTTCCGCTCCGACCAACCCTACCCCGGCAAACGGACAGACAAGCGTTTCCGTGGATGCCGACCTGAACTGGGACGATTGCACCGGATCGGGAAACATCACCTACGATGTGTACTTCGGAACCTCCAGCAACCCTCCCCGGTTCGCAACGGGACTCACCAGCTCCTCGTACAGTCTTCCGACGTTGAACAGCCAAACCCAGTACTTTTGGAAAATCGTGGCCATTGGCGCTGCAGGTTCCACCACCGGACCCGTGTGGTCGTTTACAACTGCCTTTAGCAAGCCTCCGGAAGGTGACGACGACTACGAGGAAGACGACAGCATGCAAACCGCGAAGCCAATCTTCTTTGGGGAAACGCAAGACCACATCCTTGCAGACGAAGATTGGGTATACTTCTACGCCAGCTCCGCAAAGCAGGTGATCCTGGAAACCTTGAACCTTCAGAACTGCGACACCTACCTCAAGCTCTTCGATTCCTGGGGATCCCTATTGGCACAGGACGACGATTCCGGAGAGGGGTACGCCTCAAAGATCACCTACTCCCTTCCCTCTGATGGGTACTACTACCTCCGTGTTTCCGATTACGCCAATCGCGGGAAAACTCCTCCCAAACCAGCGGGAGAAGGGTCGGGGAGCCCCAGGTACAGCAGCGATTCGTCCTACCAGGTTCGATTGCAAGAAGGAACCCCCGATCCAGATGGCGCCGTGGTTTTCAAGATCGCCAACTCTTGGGGTGAAGGAAGCTGGGAAAACGTTCCGGACGGTTTCCTGTACATGACAGCAGAGACAATGATCCAAAACCAAATCGATTCTTTCTTCTACGTACCACGGGAAAACTACCAACCTCAGGCCGTGGCGGTGTTCCAAATCAACCACTCCGTGCGAAACGATTGCGTGATCGAATTGGGCGTCGGAAATCCCAGTAGTCCCCGAATGGTCAAGAAAGTGTATGGCGACCGTGACTACGGCGGACCGTACTACTACGCTGGGGGT
>ERZ795053.316-NODE-316-length-60510-cov-11.466380_pt1 | contig 60510 bp, 54 predicted proteins | sample MGYA00375137_ERZ795053 | MGnify/ENA primary metagenome ERZ795053 (study PRJEB30182, sample SAMN05720284) | activated sludge metagenome | isolation source: Anaerobic digester | place: Hong Kong | collected 2014-12-17 ...
GCGGGCGGCAAATTCGACCAGAACAGCTACAAGGTTTCCGGCGGTCTGCACGGCGTCGGCGTTTCAGTCGTGAACGCGCTGTCCGACTGGCTTGAGCTGCGCGTGTGGCGGGGCGGAAAGGAACATGTCGCCCGCTTCGAGAATGGCGAAACGGTGGAGCCGCTGCGGGTCGTCGGCGATGCCGCGCCCGGCGAGAAGGGGACCGAGGTCCGCTTCCTCGCCTCGGCCAAGACCAACCGGCCGGACGGGACATTCTCCAACCTCGAATATTCGTTCAAGACGCTCGAAACGCGGCTTCGCGAACTCGCCTTCCTGAATTCGGGGGTGAAGATCATCCTTGAAGACAACCGCGGGGCGGAGCTTCAGCGGACCGAACTTTTCTACGAAGGCGGTGTGCGGGAATTCGTGAAATACCTTGACCGGCACAAGACCGCCGTCATGCCGGAGCCGATATTCATGACCGGCGAACGCGCTGGCATCGGGGTCGAGGTGGCGATGTGGTGGAACGACAGCTACCACGAGACGGTACTGCCCTTCACCAACAACATCCCCCAGCGCGACGGCGGCACGCACCTTGCCGGGTTCCGCGGCGCCCTGACGCGCACGATCAACGCCTATGCGCAATCTTCGGGGATCGCCAAGAAGGAGAAGGTCGACTTCACCGGCGACGATGCGCGCGAAGGCCTGACCTGCGTCCTGTCCGTCAAGGTGCCCGACCCGAAATTCTCGTCTCAGACCAAGGACAAGCTGGTGTCGTCCGAAGTGCGCCCAGCGGTGGAGAATCTGGTCAACGAAAAGCTCGGTGAATGGTTCGAGGAGCACCCGGCCGAGGCCCGCTCCATCGTCGGCAAGATCATCGAGGCGGCGCTTGCCCGCGAGGCGGCGCGCAAGGCCCGCGAATTGACGCGCCGCAAGACCGCGATGGACGTGGCGTCCCTGCCGGGCAAGCTGGCCGATTGCCAGGAAAAGGATCCTGCGCTGTCCGAGCTTTTCCTGGTGGAGGGCGATTCCGCCGGCGGCTCCGCCAAGCAGGGCCGCGAACGCAAGAGCCAGGCGGTGCTGCCGCTGCGCGGCAAGATCCTGAACGTGGAACGCGCGCGGTTCGACCGGATGCTGTCCTCGGACCAGATCGGTACGCTGATCACCGCGCTTGGGACCGGCATCGGGCGCGACGAATTCAACCTCGACAAGCTGCGCTATCACAAGATCATCATCATGACCGACGCCGATGTGGACGGCGCCCACATCCGTACCCTGCTTCTGACCTTCTTCTTCCGCCAGATGCCGGCCCTGATCGAGGCCGGCCATCTCTTCATCGCCGAGCCGCCGCTTTACAAGGTCATGCGTGGCAAGTCCGAAGTCTATCTGAAGGATCAGGCCGCGCTTGAGGATTACCTGATCCAGCAGGGGATCGACGGCGCGGTTCTGCGGCTCGGTTCCGGCGAAGAGATCTCTGGCGCCGATCTTTCCCGTGTGGTCGAAGAGGCGCGCGTGGTCCGCAAGAGCCTGATGGCTTTTCCGACCCACTACCCGACGCATATCCTTGAACAGTCCGCGATCGCGGGCGCGCTGCTACCGGGGCGTCTGGATGCCGATGCCCAGGGCGTTGCGGACGAGGTCGCGCGCCGACTTGATGCGGTCGCGGTCGAATACGAACGCGGCTGGCAGGGCCGGCCCACCCAGGATCATGGCTTGCGCTTCACCCGGTCGTTGCGCGGGGTCGAGGAGATCCGGTCGCTCGATGGCCAGATCCTGCGGTCCGGCGAGGCGCGGCGGCTGGCCACCCATACCCGCGCTCTGCAAGAGGTCTACGGGGCCGTCGCGCGGCTGGTGCGCAAGGATCGCGAACAGCCGATCCATGGCCCGACCGAACTTCTGGCGGCCATCCTTGCCGAAGGTGAAAAGGGTCTGACGCTGCAGCGTTACAAGGGGCTGGGCGAAATGAACCCGGACCAGCTTTGGGAAACCACGCTGGATCCGACGGCCCGGGTGCTGAACCAGGTTCGCATCGAGGATCTGGCCGATGCCGACGACATCTTTACAAAGCTCATGGGCGATGTCGTCGAACCCCGCCGAGAATTCATCCAGCAGAACGCGCTCAGCGTCGAGAACCTTGACTTCTGAGCGCAGGGTCAAACACGCAGCTTCGATCACGCATCTGTCGGTCCTGTCGGCATATCGGTCGGAATTGCGGCAATCGGGCCGTGCTGCGGTTGCATGATGCGTCGACACTGCCTAAGGTAAAGTCAATTTCGGCGAAGACCGAAGTACTATGAATATGGGGAGAACGAATTGACCGACCAAGGCGCCGGGGACGCATTTGTCCTGTTCGATCGGGTCCAGAAAAGCTACGACGGCGAAACCCTCGTGGTGAAGGACCTGAACCTGTCCATCGCCAGGGGTGAATTCCTGACGATGCTCGGGCCCTCCGGTTCCGGCAAGACCACCTGCCTGATGATGCTTGCCGGATTCGAGACCGCCACGCATGGAGAGATCAGGCTGGCCGGGCGTCCGATCAACAACATTCCACCGCACAAGCGCGGGATCGGCATGGTGTTCCAGAACTATGCGCTGTTCCCGCACATGACGATTGCCGAGAACCTCGCCTTCCCGCTCGAAGTGCGCAAGATGGGCAAGTCGGAGCGCGAGGAGAAGGTGCGCCGCGCACTCGACATGGTGCAGATGGGCAAGTTCGGCGGGCGCCGTCCGGCCCAGCTTTCCGGTGGCCAGCAGCAGCGCGTCGCACTGGCCCGCGCGCTGGTGTTCGAACCGGAACTGGTCCTGATGGACGAACCCCTTGGCGCCCTCGACAAGCAGCTGCGCGAGCATATGCAGTTCGAGATCAAGCGCATCGCCGACGGCCTCGGCATCACGGTGGTCTATGTGACCCACGACCAGACCGAGGCGCTGACGATGTCGGACCGCGTCGCCGTCTTCAACGACGGCGTGATCCAGCAGCTTGCCCCGCCCGACAAGCTTTACGAGGAGCCGGAGAACAGCTTCGTCGCGCAGTTCATCGGCGAGAACAACACCCTGGAAGGCGTGGTCAAGGAGATCCGGAACGGCGTCGCGCTGGTCGAGCTTGACGACGGCGAGTTGATCGACTGCAAGCCGGTCAACGTGTCCCGGCCCGGCGAGCGGACCCGCGTCTCGATCCGCCCCGAGCGGGTCGAGATGAACAAGGCGCGGCTTCAGCCCGGGGCCCATACGCTCAAGGCCGAAGTGCTCGAGTTCATCTACATGGGCGACATCTTCCGGACCCGGCTTCGCGTGGCGGGGAACGACGAGTTCGTGGTCAAGACACGCAACGCGCCCGATCAGCGCCGGATGCAGCCCGGCGAACACATCGAAATCGGCTGGTTGCCCACCGATTGCCGGGCGCTTGACGCCTGAGGAACTGGGCGGGGCCTTTCCCGGGGCCCCGGATCGCCCTTTGATTTCGGGAACCGATAGGGAGACATAAATGAAAACCACCCAACTGCTTATCGCAACGTCTGCGCTGGCCATGTCGGCCGGTGCGGCCAGCGCGGTCGACCTGACCTTCGTGTCCTGGGGCGGTGCCTACCAGGAATCGCAGCTCAAGGCCTACGCCGAGCCCTACATGGCGGCGCATCCCGACGTGAACATCATCTGGGACGAAAGCTCGGGTGAAGCCGTGGCCAAGCTGCGGGCGATGAACGAAGCCGGCAACCTGACCTGGGACCTGGTCGACGTGACCATCGCCGACGCCATGCGCCTTTGCGACGAAGGCCTGGCGATGGAGATCGACTTCGACAACATGCTCGCTCCCGCGCCGGATGGCACCTCGGCCAGCGAGGACTTCGGTGATCTGCTGCTGTCGGACTGCTTCATCCCGCAGATCGTCTATTCGATCACCTTCGGCTATCGCAACGATGTGGCCGCCTGGAACGGCGCGACGCCGACGACGGTCTGCGACGTGTTCGACACCACGAAGTTCCCCGGCAAGCGCAGCCTCTACAAGGGCCCGCTTTACAACATGGAATGGGCGCTGCTCTGCGATGGCGTGCCGAAAGAGGAAATCTACAACGTTCTTGGCACCGACGATGGCGTGAGCCGCGCCTTCGCCAAGCTCGACACGATCAAGGATCAGGTCGTCTGGTGGTCGGCCGGTGCGGAAACGCCGCAGCTTCTGGCCGATGGCGAGGTCGTGATCGGCAGCACCTACAACGGCCGTCTGTTCTCGGTCATCGCCGAACAGAACCAGCCGGTCTCGATGCTGTGGGACGCGCAGATCTATGACCTCGACGGCTGGATCGTCCCGACGGGCCTGTCGGAGGAGAAGATGGCAGTCGTGAAGGACTTCCTCTACTTCGCCACCGATACGCAGCGCCTTGCCGACCAGGCCAAGTACATCTCCTACGGTCCGGCGCGTGCCTCCTCGGCGCCGCTCGTCGGCAAGCATGAGACGCTTGGCATCGACATGGCGCCGCACATGCCGACCGACCCGGCGAACGCGACCAACGTCGTGATGATGGACTTCCCCTGGTGGGCGGACCATCGCGACGATCTGGACGCGAAGTTCCAGGCCTGGCTTGCCCAGTGATCTGATCTGACGGGATGGGGCCCCGAGGCCCCATCCCACATTCGTTTGTCGCTTTTCAACGAACAAGAACGAACGGGGATAAGATGAGCGAGACAACCCACGCCGGCCCGATGCTGGCCGCCGATGGAACGCCTCTGAAACGGTCCTTGGCCCGCGCCCTGCGCCGCCAGAAACTCAGGGCGCTTGCGCTGATTGCCCCTTTGCTGATCTTTGTCCTGGTGGCCTTTGTCACTCCGATCGTTTCCATGCTCTGGCGGTCGGTCGAGAACGCGATCGTTCCCGAGACGCTTCCGTTGACGGTCGAGGCGCTCAAGTCCTGGGACCCAACAAAGGGCGAATTGCCCGACGAAGCCGTCTTTGCAGCCATGGTCGCCGATCTTCAGGTCGCGGTGAAGGCAAAGACCCATACCAGGCTCGGAACCCGGTTGAACTACGAGAATCCGGGTATCTCTTCGATGTTCCGGTCCACGGGACGCAGTGTCGGCAAGTGGGATCTTGCTTCGGATGGCCCGTTCAAGGAGAGATTGATCGAAGCAGACAAGGGCTGGGGCGATATCGATGTGTGGAAGACCATATTGCGCTATAGTGGGCACTACACATCAGGCTACTTTCTGAACGCAGCAGACCTCGAGAACACGGCCGAGGGTATCCAGTTGCGTCCGCAAGAGCAGCGGATCTACATGACGCTTTTCGTGCGCACGATGTGGATGTCCCTCCTGATCACCGGATCGTGCCTGTTGCTGGGCTACCCCGTCGCCTGGTTGCTGGCGAATCTGCGCGCCTCGACCTCGAACGTGCTCATGATTCTGGTCCTCCTGCCGTTCTGGACATCGCTACTGGTGCGGACTTCGGCATGGAAAGTGCTGTTGCAGCAGCAGGGCGTGATCAACGACCTGCTGGTCTGGATCGGCCTCGTGGACGACGCGAACCGCCTTGTCATGATCAACAACCAGTTCGGTACGATCGTCGCGATGACGCATATCCTGCTGCCATTCATGATCCTGCCGCTCTACTCCGTCATGAAGACGATTCCGCCCAGCTACTTGCGCGCGGCGAAGTCGCTGGGCGCGACGAACTGGACAGCGTTCTGGCGCGTCTACTTCCCGCAGTCCGTCCCCGGTATCGGCGCCGGTTCGATCCTCGTGTTCATCCTCGCCATCGGCTACTACATCACGCCGGAACTGGTCGGCGGCACGCAGGGCGTGTTCATCTCGAACCGGATCGCATTCCATATTTCGTCGTCCCTGAACTGGGGCCTCGCGGCTGCGCTCGGAACGATCCTGCTCAGCGTGGTGCTGCTTCTGTACTACGTCTACGACAAGATCGTCGGCATCGATAACGTGAAGCTGGGGTAAGCGAAATGAGCATCAAGACCACAAGCGCGCCCACGCCCAGCCTCACGGGCTTTACCCTGCCAATCAATGCGGCCGCTGGTGGCCTGTTGGGCTATTTGGTCGGAACCGCCAAGGACGCACCCCTCCTTGGCATCGCGGGCGGGGCGGTCTTCGCCATTTTGCTTGCCTTTGCGATCATCAGCTTCGTGCCGGAACGCCGCATGGGCCGACTGATCGGGGCCGTCGCAACCGGTCTTGCCGGCCTGGCGCTGTCGGGCGTCGCGGGTCTCGTGTTCGGTGCGATTGTCGGGCTTGTGCTCAGTTGGCTCGCCTACTGGCTTCACACCGGTGACTACCGCGCGAATGTGCCGGTCTACGCCACCTCCGGCGATGTTCTATGGAGCAATACGTTCCGTCTGATCTGCGGTTTGATCTTCTTCTTTCTCATCGCCCCAATCGTCGTGGTCATTCCGCTCAGCTTCAACGCCGAGGATTTCTTCACATTCACGCCGAAAATGCTGGCGCTTGATCCGGAAGGCTATTCGCTGAAGCACTATCAGGACTTCATGACGAATCCGGATTGGCTAAGGCCGCTTAAGAACTCTTTCATCATTGCGCCGTTCGCCACCATTATCTCTGTGTCGCTCGGCACGCTTGCGGCGATCGGGCTGTCGCAAAGCCATGTTCCCGGCCGCCGCGCGATCATGGCAATCCTCATTTCACCGATGATCGTGCCCCTGATCATCTCGGCGACTGGGATGTTCTTCTTCTATTCCGGGCTCGGTTCCTTCCTTGAAGACACGCTCCACCTTTCCAAGGATTTGTCGGGCTACATCAAGGTGATCCTCGCGCACGCGGTATTGGGAATCCCGTTCGTGATCATCACGGTGACCGCGACGCTGGTCGGGTTCGACCGGTCGCTGACCCGTGCGGCGGCGAACATGGGCGCGGGGCCGGTGCGGACCTTCTTCAAGGTCCAGATGCCGCTGATCCTGCCTGGCGTGATCTCGGGCGGGCTTTTTGCCTTCATCACCTCGTTCGACGAGGTCGTCGTGGTCCTCTTCGTCGGCTCCGCCGTACAGAAGACGCTGCCGTGGCAGATGTTCATCGGTCTGCGCGAACAGATTTCCCCGACGATCCTCGCGGTCGCGACGATCCTGGTGGCCATCTCGATCATGTTGCTGGCAACGCTCGAACTCCTGCGCCGCCGCTCCGAACGTTTGCGCGGGATGAGCCCGACCTGACCTGGCCTTCACGGGCGGCGCTGTTCCTTCGCGCGCCGTCCGGCTCTGGCCTAGCTTGCGCCGTGGCTCCGGTCATAGCTGTTGACTGCCGGCGGCGCCCAGTCCGCGAGCGCGCCGGGACGCGGCCGAAACACCTCCACCAGCAGCGGATGGCAGGACGCGCGGTCGCTTGAATGTTCCGCCGAACAGTCGCCGCCGGGACAGGCGGAAAGCGCGCCAAGCAGGTCAATCTCCGCGAAGGCTTCAAGATAGTCGCCGGGCCGGACCGGGCTCGCCTTCATGAAATACTGGCCGGTATCGGCGGTGAAGCCCGTGCACATGAAGACGTTCAGAACATCGTGCACATCCATCTCGGCCCCGGTCAGCGGTTGGCCGGTGACCGAGGCGAGCGCGCGCGTCAGGTTCGAATGGCAGCAGTGATGGTAGGCGTTCCCTGCCAGCAACTGATGCGTATAGGGGTCGCAGCGCGTTCCGATGACATCATGAACGCGGCCGCCGTAGGGGTCGGTCCCATACCAGGCCAGCGTGTCGGCGACGATCGTCGCCATCGGACGCAGGTAAGGCAGGCAGGACCAAAGCCTGTCGCCGGTGCTCACATGGGTTCCGTGAAGTGCCCGGGTCTTGCCGGAAAAGAACCGCTCCGACAGGTTGTCGGCGTTCCACAGGTTCAGGTCGCCGACCTGCGGCCCCTCGACAGAACTGATCCGGAAGAAGTGGCCAGCCGGCACCCGGAACGCCCGCGCATCGCGCGGGGGAACCGTCACTTCGTCGATCTTCACCGCACCGCGCCGTGCTGCGTCGTAAAGCGGCATATCGGGCTGGGGAAGACCATCGTCGGGATAGCAGATCACCGGCCGGATGGCGCGCCGCGCCGCCGCATCTTCTGGCGCCCTTTCGTGGTCGTTCATCGTGCCCCCCACTGCCCGAACGGCACGACCCTAGCGTGACGGGCCGCGCGGGGCAATCACCGGGTCAAGGGGCTACTGGACGATGAAATCCGCGTGCAGCGCACCTGCCGCATGTATGCTTTTCAGGATGTCTATCATGTCGCGTGTCGATACGCCCAGCGCATTCAGCCCGGCGACGACCTCCGACAGCGATGACCCCGACCCAACCTCGGCCAGTCCGGTTCCCGGCTCTTCCTCGATGGACGCGCGGCTGCGCGGCACCACGATGGACTGCCCTTCGGAGAATGGGTTGGGCTGAACCGCCAGCGGGGCCTCCTCGATCCGCAAGGTGAGCCCGCCCTGGCTGACCGCGACCCGGCTTATCCGCACATCCTCGCCCATGACGATCGTGCCGGAACGCTGATCCACAACGACACGGGCGCGCTGTTCGGGTTCGACCTCAAGGTTCTCGATCCGGCCAAGCGCGTGGGCTGTGGAACCGATGCCGGTGGCCGCGATGTCCACAGCGACTGTCCCTGGGTCGAGCATGCGGGCCACCGGGCGCGCGAAGGCCGTGTTGATGGCTGTTTCCATCCGTTCCGCCGTGCTGAAGTCGGGCGATCGCAAGGCGATCCGCACCGTGCTGAGCGATGAAAGCTCGAACTCCACTTCGCGTTCCACGCGTGCGCCCAATGGGATGAACCCGGCGGTCGGTACGCCCTGTACAACCTTGGCCGCGGCACCTTCGGCGGAGGCCCCGCCCGCGACGATCGCGCCCTGCGCCACCGCATAGATCTGCCCGTCCGCTGCGTTCAGTGGCGTCATGACCAGCGTTCCGCCAAGCAGGCTCTTGGCGTCGCCGATCGCCGACACCGCGACGTCGATCCGGCTTCCCGACCGGGCGAAGGCGGGAAGTGCCGCGGTCACGAAGACCGCCGCGACATTCTTGGGGCGGAACTGTTCGCCGGTTACGTTCACGCCCAACCGTTCCAGAAGGTTCGACATGATCTCCTCGGTGAAGGGTGCGTTGCGGATCCCGTCGCCGGTGCCGTTAAGCCCGACAACAAGCCCGTAGCCCACAAGGTCATTGCCCCTGACGCCATCGAATTCGGCCAGATCCTTGATGCGCACCGGTGTGGCGGCGGCGATCTGGCCCCAGACAAGCAGCACCAGCGCCAGCGCGGCAGGAATTCTCATCTCAGATACTCCGTCAGCGACAGGCCCGACAGCCGGGCGGTCATCAGATAGATCATCTCCAGCTGGCTGCGTGCTTCCTCCAGCGCGGTGGCGGTTTCATAAGGATCGGCCGCGACAAGTCCGCCGCGCGCAATCCCAAGCGCGGCGGCTTCGGCCCGGTTGCGCGTGGCGGCGGAGTCGACCGCGGCCTCGGCCGTGCCTACCGCCCCGCGCAGTTCCGAAAGCGGCCCGCCCGCCGACATCAGAGTTTCCCCCGCAGATCGCAGGACTTGCGCGCGCGCGCCTGGATCCCCGGACATAAGCCCGTTGCCGACCATCGCGCCAAGGGCCAATCCCTCCAGCACCCGCAGCAGCGCCGGGTCTGCCGCCGTTACCGGAATTGCGACGGCCTCGCCTTCGCCGACCGGGAACGGCCCGGATCCCGCGCCCGCGCCACCGAAAGCAAGGTCCAGAAAGCCGCCGCCCCCTGAGGGCGCATCGAACCAGTCGCGCACTGCGGTCAGAACGTCGCCGGCCGTGGTCGATCCTGCGGTCGCGCCGGATAGCGCGGCAAGGATGGCGTCCGGCGGGACAACGGCCTTACGGTCAGTCGCGGTGCCCGAAAAAAGATAGCGGTCCCCGATGTTGGCGTTCAGCGCCGCGACGGCGGCATCAAGCTGTTGCCGTGCGGCGGAAGCCGCGCTGTTGACGGCGACGGCGGTGCCCTGCGTCCCCGCCCCTGTCAGCGCGTTGCCCGCGTCCTCGGCCAGCACTTGCACGGTTTCCAGCGCGACCTGGATGCCAGCGCCGGTCGCCGCGGCCTCCTCTGCCGTGGTCCGGAAAGTGTCAAGCAACCCCAGGGACCGTTCTATCCCCGCCAGAAGCTTGAAATCCCCGCCCGCCGCCGCGGCCTTGTCGGCACGCTGTCCGCTTGCCAGTTCCTCCGCCAGCCGGGACAGACGCTGCTGCGCAGCGGCACCGGAACGGCGCAGCATCTGCGACTGCGCGAGATCGCCAAAGGAAACGCTGTTCATGGTCAAAGCCCGATAAGCTGCTGGATGAGGTCGTCGAGCGTCTGGATGACGCGCGCGTTGGCGGAAAAGGCCTGCTCGATGAGGAGGAGGTTCTGCATCTCGGCGTCGGTATCGACCCCGCCGGCCAGTTCCAGATCACCGAGCGCCGATTGACGCGCCGCCGCATGCGCCCCGTTCGCTTCAGCCGCAAGCCGTTTGCCGGAAACCTGCGACGCGATGTCCGCAGCCAACCCCGAGGCCGACCGCGCCGCGCCAATGAAAGTACCGGATGCCGGAACCCGGGCCGCTGCAAGGGTGTCGGCAAGCGATTGCAGCAGGGCCGGTTCGCCGACGGCACCCGGAGACACGGCACCGATCCCGTCGCGAAGCCGCCAGAGCGCGCCGCCCTGGCCGGGGTCAACGGCCGCGTTCAGCCGGATCCGGCCCGCCAGCCCGGCTTCGTTCGGGACGTCGACCGGGCCGCCGGCATCGGTGAAAAGCCCGGGGACGCCGGAGGCCAGCGTCGGATCAGCCGAAGGGCCGGTGAACCGTTCGATCAGGTCGCGCGCAAATGCGTCGAACTGGGTCTGCGCGCCGGTCGCGATCTCATCCCGGATCGCGAATAGCGCACCCAGACTGCCGCCCCGCAGGGGGCCGCTTTCCCCCGCGGGGATCTGCATGCCGTTGACGGTCAGGCCGGACAGCGCGCCGGATTGCAGCGTCATGTCCGCGGTGATCACCCCCACGGGCGCAAATCCGATCTCGGCCGGATTGCCCTCCAGAAGGATCGCGCCTCCTGTCGTGAAGAGGGCGATCTGGTCGTGATCGCGGGGTACCTCGCGCAGGGGGACGATGCGGGCGACCTGATCGACAAGCACCTGCCGCTGATCCATGAGGGCGGTCGCATCCCGACCGGCGCTGCGCTGGGCGAGGATATCGGCATTCAGTTCGTCGATCTGACGCAGGCTGGTGTTCAGGACGCCGACCTGGCGCGCGATTTCCTGGTCCGCGTCCATCCGAATGTCCTGCACCTGCCCGGTCAGATCTGCCAGCATTCCGGCAAGAATTGCGGCGCTGTCCGCGACCGATTGCAGGCGCGCCTCGCTGTCGGGGCGTGCGGCGGCAAGGATCAGTGCCTCTTCCAGATTGCCGAGCCTCGCGGACAGAGACCCGTCCGATGTCGGATCGCCGATCGCACCCTCGATCCGGGCCAGGGCCTGCGCGCGAAGATCCGCGTTGCCGGTTTCCGCATCGGCCAGGCGCCGGTCGCCGATGACGCCTGCGTTCACTGCCCGTGTGACGCCGTCCACCCGCACGCCCGCACCGTTGCCTCCCAGCGACATGGCCGAAATCTGCACCTCCCGCCGCCCGTAGCCCGGGGTCAGTGCATTCGCCACGTTCGCTGAAACCACGTCCGCCCGCCGCGCGGCGGCGGTCAGGCCGGTCAGGGCGTTTGTGAGGGCGGAGGAGATGCTCATGGCGTCACGGGGTCATCCTGCCTCAGCGCTTGATGTTGGTGGTTTCCTGCAACATGTCGTCGACCGTCTGGATGACCTTGGCGTTCGAGGAATAGGCCCGCTGCGTCTGGATCAGCGCCGTCAGTTCCGCCGCCACGTCGGTGGTCGATCCCTCGCGGGCATAACCGACGATGGCGCCGGTCGGCCCGTCGCCCGCATCCCAAAGGAAGAAGGAACCGGAGTTCGGAGACACCTGGTAGGTCTGGTTGTTCAGCGCGATCAGCCCGTTCGGATTGGGCACGCCAACCACCGGGATCTGGTAGATGCGGCGGGTAAAGCCGGTATCGTAGGTCGCGGTGATGTAACCGTTTTCGTCCACCTCGACCGCGGTCAGGTTGCCGACCGGGGATCCATCCTTGGTGATCGATGTCGGCGCGAAGCTGTCGGAAAGCTGGGTCAGGCCGTTCGGGTCGCCCAGCTTGCCGATCGTCACCGTCATCGGGCCGCCGGCGACCGTCAGGTCTAGCGTGCCGGTCAGCCCGTCATAGGCGCCGCCCGAGACGGTCGTCACCGAGGCGAGCGTGCCGCCGTTGCCGCGCGTATCGTCGAAGACCAGCGTGTATTCCCCGATGACCGCGCCGTTCTGCGCCGAATCCCGGATTTCCATCGTCCAGGTGTTCGACATGCCGGTGCCCGGCACGGTCGGCGTAAAGGTGATATCCAGCGTCTCGGAGGTGCCGAGATTGCCGAAATACTCGACCGACAGCGGCAGCGCCGCGCCCGATGTGCCCGCCTCGGTCTCCGTGGCGGGCAGGTTTACCCCGAGGTTCATCTGCGTCGTCGGGTCGCCGGCCGTCTGGTTCGCGTTGATGATGACCGGCTGAAGACCCGCGATCGTGTCGCGGGGCAGCACCGGGATCGTGCCATCGGCATTCGCGGGCCAGCCCAGCAGCACAAGGCCCGATTCCGTTCGCAGCACGCCGTCGGCATCGGCGCGAAAGGCGCCGGTCGTTGTCATCATCATCGGTTGGTCGCCCATGACCGAACCGAGCGTGACCGAAGTCGTCACCGGCAGCATCCCGCGCCCGGCAACGGCAAGATCCAGCGCGTTCGACGTGGGGACAAGTGCCCCCTGTTCTTCAACCAGCCGCGATGTCGTGGCGCGGACGCCGCCGGCCGAATAGGTTCCTGCGCCCGGCGCCTTCTGGATAACGAAGCTTTCGAAATCGGCCGTGGCGCGCTTGTACCCGTAGGTGCCCGAATTGGCGATGTTGTCGGAAATCGTTGCGAGCCGGGTCGCGTTGGCGCTAAGCCCGGCCACCCCGGCGTTGAGCGAGGACGAAATGGACATGGTGCCGCCTTTCTGCTGCTGCGTCCCTATGGCAGCCACAGTGGCGAGGCGCGCTTAATTTCTGCCTAACGCCAAAAAATCACTTTCTTTCAAAGGTCTGAGCGGATGAGAATCAGTTCGATCCGGTTGTTGCGGGCGGCCATCGGGTTGCGGTAGCCAAGTTTTCGGTCGGCGTATCCGGTGACCCGCAGCGTCCGGCCGGGATCCATCCCCGCATCCTCCAGAAGCTGCCGCGTCCGCATCGCGCGGCTTGCGGACAGATCCCACGACGGATCCTCGATCAGGACCTCGGGAAGGGCCGCGATATGCCCGTTGATCGCGACCGGGTTCTCGACAAGGCCGAAGACCTTCGCGACAACCTCGGTCAACTCGATCGCCAGCGCGGTCGGCGCGTCGGTCCGGCCAGTGAAAAGCGGCTCGCCCTCAAGGTCCGAAAGCTCGACCACGAGCCCCTCGTCGGTCAGCCGCGTCTGCACATGGCGAAGCAGATTGTCCATCGCGGCGCTTTCCCCGCCAAGGCCCATCAGGGCCTCCTCGATCCTGTGCGCGCGTTCGGCGAACTTGCCGGCTTCGGCGTCCTTTGCATCCGAAGTGCCGGTCTGGCCCAGTGCCTGCCGTTCCTCGGACGGCTTGAGGCTGGACGCACCGGTGCCGTTCTGCGCGATCTGGTCTTCGGAAAACACGCTTTCGCCCCCGAACGATCCATCCCCGCCGCCCGAGATCCGGCTGAGCGGGATCGTCGGACTGAAGTAGTCCGCTATGCCCTTGCGCTGCTTTTCCGTCGTCGCGTTCAAAAGCCACATCAACATGAAGAAGGCCATCATCGCGGTCACGAAGTCGGCATAGGCCACCTTCCACGCCCCACCGTGGTGACCATCGCCCTTGACGACCTTCTTGCGTTTGATGATGACCGGCGCGGCATCGTTCCGCCCTGCCATCCCACCATTTCCTTTCCTTCACCCGGTACCGACCCTAGCGTGCAACCCCTAACGCCGGCCTAACCGCGCCGGGTTTACTCTGCGCCACCGGCTGCTATGTCTGTCCGGGAACCGAGGGGGCGAAGATGGCGGCAGAGGGCGGGTTTCCGGCGATCCGGTCGATGGGACTGACCGGCCTGCTGGTCAGCTTCGCCGACCGTCTGAGCGAGCCGGCGAACCGTGCCGCGCTTGCCTACCGTGCCGCGGTGGAAGGCGAAAACTGGCCGGGGGTCGAGGAAACTTCCACCTCCCTTGCTTCGGTTTTCCTGCGGTTCGATCCGCTTTCAATGGCCCCCGGCGACCTTCGCGCCCGTCTCGACGCCCTTCTGGCTTCGCGCGACTGGTTTTCCGCACCGCTCCCGTCGAACCGGCGCCGCTGGCGCATCCCCACTGTCTACGGAACCGACCTTGCGCCCCAGCTTGGCGAGGCCGCGGAGGCTGCCGGGATCAGCATCGGCGAGGCGGTGTCGGAGCTTTCCACGACGGCTGTCAGGGTACTGACCATCGGTTTCGCACCCGGACAGCCCTACCTGGGCGAACTGTCCCCGCGCTGGGACATTCCCCGCCAGGTCGCGTTGACCCGGCGCGTTCCCGAGGGCGCGCTGGTTGTTGCGATCCGTCAGTTGATCCTCTTTTCGGCCGCGACACCGACGGGATGGCGGCACATCGGCCAGACCGCCTTCCGCGCCTTCCGGCCCGAAAGCGCCGATCCCTTCCCCTTGCGGCCCGGTGACGAACTGCTGTTCCCGGCGATCGAACCGGGGGAACTGGCCGCGATCCGCGCCGCCGATACCCATGGCGACGGCGGGGCCTCGGTCGAGGTGATCGCATGAGGCAGATGTCTGTCCTTCGCGCCGGTCCCGCGATCACCGTGCAGGATGCCGGGCGGCCCGGGATGCTGGTGCAGGGGCTTTCGCGTGGGGGGGCGGCCGACCCCGTCGCACTGGCCGAAGGCGCTGCGCTTCTGGGCCAGTCGCGCGATCTCGCGGCTCTCGAGTTGGCCGGTTTCGGAGGAGTTTTCGGTTTCGCCGAAAGCACGCGCCTTGCATTGACCGGCGCCCCCATGCGTGCCGATATCGACGGAAAGGCGCTGACTTGGAACGCCTCGCATCAGATCGAGCCGGGTCAGATCCTGACCGTCGGCGGCTGCGAGGCGGGGGCATATGGCTATCTTCATCTTGCCGGCGGCGTTGCGACGGATCCGGTCCTCGGGTCACGGTCCGCCCATCTCGTCGCCGGAATCGGCGCGCCCGTCCGCGCGGGTGACAATCTGCCGATCGGTCCCGACGCAGGGCAGGGCCAGAACCTTGTCCTGGACGTCGAGGACAGGTTTTCAGGCGGCACGGCCCGGGTCGTGCACAGCGCGCAGACCGCGCTGTTCCCGGCCGCCGAACGCGAACGCTTCGAAGCGACGGAATTCACCCGCGACGACAGGGCGAACCGGATGGGGGTACGGCTGACCCTGGCGGGCAAGGGCTTCGCCGCCGACCGCCAGCTTTCGATCCTGTCCGAGGTCATCGTGCCCGGCGACATCCAGGTGACTGGCGACGGAACACCCTTTGTCCTTCTGCCGGAATGCCAGACCACCGGCGGCTATCCGCGGATCGGCACCGTCATTCCGGCAGATCTGCCCATGGTCGCCCAGGCCGGACCGGGGGCCCGGCTGCGGTTCCGCTTCGTTGGCTACGACGAAGCGATAGAGGCCGAGCGGCGTCACCGGGCGATGCTGCGGGATCTTCCGCGACGGCCCCGGCCCGCGATCCGCGACCCGCGCGAGATTCAGGACCTGCTGTCCTACCGCCTGATCGACGGTATGATTTCGGCCTACGACACCTGAGGAGGAGCCCGATGACAACGTCCGTCGACCTGAATGCCGACATGGGAGAAAGCTTCGGCCCCTGGAAGATGGGCGAGGATGCCGCGCTTCTTGGCATCGTCACTTCGGCGAACATCGCCTGCGGCTTTCATGCGGGCGATCCCGACGTGATGGCCGCGACCATGCGGCTGGCGGTGGAAAGGGGCGTCGGGATCGGCGCGCATCCCGGATTTGCCGACCTGCAGGGCTTTGGGCGCCGTCGCATGGCGCTGGCGAAGGCATCGCTTCAGAACATGATCCGCTACCAGCTGGGGGCGGCTTTGGCGATGGCGCGCGCGGCGGGTGGCGAGGTGCGCCACCTGAAGCTGCACGGCGCGCTCGCCAACATGGCCGCCGAAGACGTGGAGATGGCAAGCGCCTGCTATTCGGCGGCCCTGGATATCGCGCCGGACATCATCGTCATGGTGTTGGCCGCGACGGCGCAGGAAAAGGCCGCCCGCGCCCTTGGCTGCTATTGGGCCGGCGAGATCTTCGCGGACCGCGCTTATAACGATGATGCGACCCTGGTTGACCGGAGCCTGCCCGGTGCCGTCATCCATGACCCGGACATCGCCGGTCCGCGGATCGCGCGCATGGTCAAGGCGGGTGCGATCATCACCGAAAGCGGCAAGCACATCCCCACCCGAATCGACACGATCTGTCTGCACGGCGACGGCGCGACAGCGGTCGCGATCGCGCGGTCGGTGCGTGAAAACCTTCTTGCCGAAGGTGTGGGCGTCCGTCAGTTCGGCGCCATGCGATAGCCCGAGCGAACCGCGTTGACGCGATTTGAGGCCCGCTTTAGGGTGGCTTCGCAATGCTTTCCGGCTCTTGCGGAGATGACGCCTGAACACGGGTTGGCGCATCTCATTCGCGACGAAGGTCGGGGGTCAACAGGAAGAGAACGATCTTATGCAATATGTGGCGGCGAAGACGGCGGACGAAGCCGTGGCGCTTCTGGTCGGTCAATCCGGCATGGCGCGTGTGCTGGCCGGGGGAACTGACCTTCTGGTGCAGCTCAAGTCCGGCATGGTCGAACCCGATCTTGTCGTGGATATCAAGCGTATTCCCGGGATGAAGGACATCACGGCGGAAGCCGGCGGTTTTCGTATCGGCGCGGCGGTGTCCGGTGCGGAGCTTGGCGAACACGCCGGGGTCTGCGCGATGTGGCCGGGTGTGGTCGAAGGCTTCAACCTGATCGGCTCCACCCAGGTGCAGGGCCGCGCCACGATGGCTGGCAACCTATGCAACGCCTCGCCTGCCGGGGATGCCGTGCCTTCGCTGGTCGCCGCCGATGCCACGGCGCGGGTGCATGGTCCGAACGGCGCGCGCGACGTCGCGATCCTTGGTATTCCGGCGGGGCCGGGGCGTACGACGCTCGCCAAGGGCGAGATCATCACCTCCATCTTCCTGCCAGCTCGGCCTGCCCGGGCGTCGGACGCCTATCTGCGTTTCATCCCGCGGACCGAGATGGATATCGCGGTCGCCTCGGCCGGGGTCAGCCTGGTGCTGGCCGCCGACGGGACGGTGGAAAGCGCCCGCGTGGCGCTGGGCGCGGTCGCGCCGACCGTCCTTCTGGCCGAAGAGGCCGCGAAGGCCATCACCGGTACCCGGCTTGAAGAAGACGCGCTGACCCGCATGGCGGCCGCCTGCGCGGCGATCTGCAAACCCATCGACGACAAGCGCGGCACCGTGGAGTTCCGCACCAAGACGGCCGGGGTGCTTGCCAAGCGCGCCGCCCGTATCGCCTATGACCGCGCCGGAGCCAAGAAATGAAGACGATCCACGTTTCCACGACGATCAACGGCGACCCGGCGGAGTTCATCTGCACCCCGGACGAGACGCTACTGGATGTGCTGCGCAATCGTCTTGGCCTGACTGGCGCCAAGGAAGGCTGCGGCACCGGCGATTGCGGGGCCTGTTCCGTCACCGTGAACGGGCGGCTCGTCTGTTCCTGTCTCGTCCTCGGGGCCGAGGCGCAGGACGCCGACATCTCCACCATCGAAGGCATGGCCGACGGCGACACGCTTCATCCCCTGCAGCGCGCGTTCATCGAACACGCGGCACTTCAGTGCGGGATCTGCACGCCCGGCATCCTTGTCGCGGCCAAGGCGCTTTTGGAAAAGAACCCCGATCCCACGGACGAGGAGCTGCGCTACTGGCTTGCGGGCAACCTGTGCCGCTGCACCGGATACGACAAGATCATCCGCGCCGTTCAGGCCGCGGCCGCAGAGATGAGGGGGGCCTGAGATGGCACTGGACGCCTATCAGAAACGAGAGTTCAAGCAGGTCGGCACCCGGCCCAACCGTCCCGACGGGGTGGACAAGGTCACCGGCCGCGCGATGTATGGCGCCGACGCGACCGCGCCCGGGATGCTCCATGCCAAGATCCTGCGCAGCCCCCATGCCCACGCGCGCATCGTGTCCATCGACACCTCTGCGGCCGAGGCGCTTGCCGGCGTCAAGGCGATCGTGACGGCAGCCGATTTCGGCGTTCCCGAGGACGATTTCCTGCGTGACGTGCAGGATCACTGCATGGCGCGCGGCAAGGTGCTTTACGATGGCCACGCCGTCGCCGCCGTCGCCGCGACCACCATCGCCGCTGCCAAGGCCGCGTTGAAGCTGATCAAGGTGGAATACGAGACGCTGCCCCACGTGACCGACGTGGACGCCGCGATGAAGCCCGGCGCACCCGTGGTGCAGGCGGGCCGCGCCTATGAAAACGTGCCCGCCGGCATGTCGGAAAACGTGACCCATCACTGCGAATTCGGTCACGGCGACCTGGACGCGGGTTTTGCCAAGGCCGACCGCGTGGTGGAGCGGCACTTCAAGACCGCCGCGACCCATCAGGGTTATATCGAACCCAATGCCTGTCTCGCCTCCGTCACCTCGGACGGAAAGGCAGAGCTTTGGGTCTGCACCCAGGGCCAGTATTTCTATCGCACGCTCTGCGCGGCGCTTCTGGGCATGGAGGCAAGCCAGCTTCGCGTCACCGCGTCCGAGATCGGTGGCGGCTTCGGCGGCAAGACCATGATCTACATGGAACCCGTGGCGCTTGCCCTGTCGAAGAAGGCGGGTCGCCCGGTGAAACTGGTCCTGACCCGGGACGAAGTCTTCCGCGCAACCGGACCGACCGTATCGTCCTCGATGGATGTGAAGATCGGCATGACCAAGGATGGCCGGATCACCGCCGCACAGGCGCGGCTCTGCTATTCCGGCGGCGCCTTCCCCAACACGACCGTCGACATGGGCGCCCAGGCGGCCTTTGCGGCCTATGACCTTGACGCCGTGCAGACGCTTGGTTGGAACGTCATGACCAACCGGCCGAAGGAAAGCGCCTATCGCGCGCCCGGCGCACCGCTGTCGATCTATGCCGTCGAAAGCGTGGTGGACGAACTTTGCCAGCATTTCGGGCTCGATCCCCTGGCCGTGCGTCTCTTGAACGCGGCCGACAAGGGCACGAAGTCCTCCTACGGCCCGACCTTCGACCAGATCGGACTGAAGGCGACGCTGGAAGCGGCGCAGGCGCATCCGCACTACACCGCGCCCCTTGGCCCGAACCAGGGACGGGGGCTGTCCTGCGGCTTCTGGTTCAACTTCGGCGGCAACACCTGCGTAAGCCTGAACGTGAACACCGACGGCACTGTGGGCGTGACCGAGGGCAACCCCGACATCGGTGGCTCGCGCGCCTCGATCAGCCTCATGGCGGCCGAGGAACTGGGCATTCCCTACGAGAAGATCCGCACCATTGTCGCGGATACATCCTCGCTTGGTTACAACGACGTGACCGATGGCAGCCGCGTGACCTTCGCGGTCGGGCTTGCGACGATCAAGGCGGCGCGAGACGCCATCAGGAAGATGTGTTCCCGCGCGGCGAAGATCTGGGGCATCGACGAGGAAGCGGTGGAATGGGTGGATGGCGCGGCGGTACCGGCCGGACCCAATGCCGGGAAGTTCCCGCCGATGACGCTGGCCGAAATCGCGGCCGTCTCGGCCGAAACCGGCGGCCCGATCGCCGGCCACTACGAGGTCAACGCCGATGGCGCGGGCGTCAGCTTCGGCGTGCATCTTTGCGATATCGAGGTCGACCCCGAGACGGGCGCGACCAAGGTACTGCGCTACACCGTGTTCCAGGACGCGGGCAAGGCCGTCCATCCCTCTTACGTCGAGGGGCAGATGCAGGGCGGCGCGGTGCAGGGCATCGGCTGGGCGCTGAACGAGGAATACATCTACGGCACCGATGGCAGGCTCCAGAACGCCGGGTTCCTCGACTACCGGATCCCGGTTGCCTCCGACTTGCCGATGATCGACACGGTGATCCTTGAGATCCCGAACCCCGGCCACCCCTACGGGGTGCGCGGCGTCGGCGAAACCGGCATCGTGCCGCCGCTTGCGGCAATTGCGAACGCGGTGTCGCGGGCGGTCGGCGTGCGGATGACCGAACTGCCGATGTCGCCGCCGAAGCTCCTCAAGGCGCTGGAGGCGAAGGGCTGATCCATGGTCAAGGTCCTGCTGTGGGGCACGCTCAGGTCGGCGGCCGACGGGCAGGCGGAAGTGGAGGTGGAGGCGGGGACGTTCAAGGAACTTCTGGACGAACTCGCCTCTCGCTATCCCGGGCTTGAACCGCAGATCCGGCGCGGTGTCTCCCTCGCGCTCGACGGCAAGATCTACCGCGAGGCCTGGTTCACCGAGATCGGGCCAGATAGCGAAGTGGTGCTGATGCCCTACATGACAGGGGGCTGAGGGCTTGGGGGCACGGGCTCTGTTCCGTTTTGCCCGCGAATCCCATATAAGGTCGGACCTCGCAGCCCCGGAACCGCTATGAACGAAGCTACTGCCCCCGTCACGCAGGATGTCGTGACCATCCCCCGCAAGCTGCCCGAAGGCGGCCGCGTCAACCTTGTCGGCCTGACACGCGACCAGCTGCGCGACGCGCTGATCGCCGCGGGCACGCCCGAGAAGCAGGCGAAGATGCGGGTCGGCCAGATCTGGCAATGGATCTATCACTGGGGCGTACGCGACTTTGCCGGCATGACGAATCTTGCCAAGGACTACCGCGCCCTTCTGGCCGACAGGTTCGAGATCGCCCTGCCCGAGGTCGTCACCCGCCAGGTTTCAGCCGACGGAACGCGCAAGTACCTGCTGCGCATCGCGGGCGGACACGAGGTCGAGACGGTCTATATCCCTGAAGAAAACCGGGGAACCCTGTGCATTTCCAGCCAGGTGGGCTGCACGCTGACCTGTTCGTTCTGCCATACCGGGACGCAGAAGCTGGTGCGCAACCTGACGGCAGGCGAGATCGTGGGACAGGTTCTGGTCGCCCGCGACGATCTGGGCGAATGGCCCGAACAGGGCGCGCCCAAGAACGAGACGCGGCTGGTTTCCAACGTCGTCCTGATGGGCATGGGCGAGCCGCTTTACAACTTCGAGAACGTCCGGGACGCGATGAAGATCGTCATGGACGGCGAGGGGCTGACCCTGTCGCGCCGCCGGATCACGCTGTCTACCTCGGGCGTGGTGCCCGAGATCGCGCGGGCCGCCGAAGAAATCGGCTGCCTTCTGGCGGTCAGCTTCCATGCGACCACCGACGAGGTGCGCGACAAGCTGGTTCCGATCAACAAGCGCTGGAACATCAAGGCCTTGCTGGATGCTCTGCGCGAATACCCGCGGCTGTCGAACTCCGAACGGATCACCTTCGAATATGTGATGCTGAAGGGGGTGAACGACAGTGACGAGGACGCCAGGCGGCTGGTGAAGCTGATCCGTGGCATCCCGGCCAAGATCAACCTGATCCCCTTCAACGAATGGCCGGGCAGCCCCTACGAACGGTCGGACTGGGAACGGATCGAGGCCTTCGCCGACATCGTCTACAAGGCGGGCTACGCCTCGCCGATCCGCACACCGCGGGGAGAGGACATCATGGCAGCCTGCGGGCAGCTGAAATCGGCGACCGAACGCGCGCGCAAGAGCCGGGCCGAGATCGCGGCCGAGGCGGGCCTCTGAGGTTGATCTTCGCGTGGGCGGGCGTTTCATGATGCGGTGGTGCAGGCGCAAGATCCGACCCTCCGGGCAGGAACAGCACTGGACCGTTGGTGCAAGCCCCATCACCTCGGGCGCATACAGCTACGGTTTGAATCGTATCAAGGTGCGGGAATGGGGTGAAGGCGCGGCGCTGACGATCGGCAAGTTCTGTTCGATCGCCGAAGGGGTCGAGGTCGTTCTCGGTGGAAACCACCGGACCGATTGGATGACGACCTACCCCTTTGGCCATATCTTCAAGGATATCTTTGGCCCAGCCCCGCACCCAGGCCACCCGGCCACGAGAGGCGATGTGAACATCGGCAATGATGTCTGGATCGGGGAGGGCGCGCTCATCCTCTCCGGCGTCACGATCGGCGACGGAGCCGTGATCGCGGCCCGCGCGGTCGTCACGCGGGATGTCGAGCCCTATGCAATTGCCGTGGGCAACCCGGCCCGGACGGTAAAGACCCGTTTCTCGCCCGAGGTGACGGCGCTCCTGCGCGAACTTGCCTGGTGGGATCTTGCCCCCGAAGACATTCGCCTCATCGTTCCTCAACTCTCTGCGAAACCGGAAGCCGAGGAATTGCGGCAACTCTTGCTGCGATATCGGGGACAGCGCACCCCGGGCGTTTGACGCAGTGGCCAGGCCTGATATCCCTTGGGCATGTCCCGCGCCCTTCCCATCCTGACCAACGCGACGGCCCGGCGGCTGTTTCTTGACCGTCACGCGCTGGCCGAACAGCCTTCGGGCGCGGCGAAGGGTGATGATCTTCTGGCGCTGATCGAACGGCTGGGCTTTGTGCAGCTTGACAGCATCAACACGGTCGAACGCGCGCATCACATGATCCTGTTCGCGCGGCGGCCGAGCTATCGGCCCGACAATCTGGCGCGGCTGCACGATCGTGACCGCAAGCTCTTCGAACACTGGACGCACGATGCCTCGATCATCCCGGCGGCGTATTTTCCGCATTGGCGGCTTCGCTTCGCGCGGGACGAGGCGCGGCTGCGCGAGCGCTGGGCGAAATGGCACGGCGACGGGTTCGACACCCAGTTCGAAGCCGTCCTGGAGGAGGTCGCGCGGCGCGGGCCGGTATCGACCGCCGATGTCGGCGAGGCGGAGGAGCGGCGGTCGGGCGGCTGGTGGGAATGGAATCCGTCGAAGATCGCGCTCGAATATCTGTGGCGCGTCGGCAAGCTGTCGGTCGTGCGCCGCGATGCGTTCCGCAAGGTCTACGACCTGACCGAACGGGTGGTCCCGGCCGAACATCTGGCGCCGGTCCCCGACCCGGCCGAAACGGTGGACTGGGCCTGCAACGCCGCGATCGACCGGCTGGGCTTCGCCACCTCGGGCGAGGTTGCGGCCTTTCTCGCCAAGGTCACACCGACCGAGGCGAAGGACTGGTGCGCGGGGGCCCTGCAGCGCGCAGAGATCGTCGAGGTCGGGATCGAGGGCGCGGACGGGCAGGTCCGCCGGTCCTTCGCGCGCCCGGGGATCGGCGAGGCGGCCGACCCACCCGAACCGCCGGGGCGCGTGCGCATCCTCAGCCCCTTCGACCCCGCCCTGCGCGACCGGAACCGGGCTGAGCGGTTGTTCGGATTCCATTACCGGATCGAGGTCTTCGTGCCGGAAGCGAAGCGGAAATACGGCTATTATGTCTTTCCGGTACTGGAAGGCGCCCGCATCATTGGCCGGATCGACATGAAGGCCGACCGACAGGCCGACCGGCTTGCTGTGCGCGCCTTCTGGCCCGAGGCTGGCATCGCCATGGGCGCGGGCCGCCGCGCGCGGATCGAGGCGGAACTGGACCGGATGGCGCGTTTTGCCGGCGTCTCGCGCGTCGAACTGGCCGGGGACTGGCTGCGAGAGACTACGGGCTGAGCCCTGGTCCTAGTCGCGAAACCCGTTCGACCATTCGCCGATGATCTCCATCGCCTGTTCGGCGGTTTCGACATACTGAAACAGCGACAGGTCGTCGGGGGAAATCGTGCCGGCGTCGGCCAGCGCCTGCCAGTTGATCACCGTTTCCCAGAAGTCGCGGCCAAAGAGCAGGAAGGGCACCCGCTTCATGCGCCCGGTCTGGATCAGCGTCAGCGTCTCGAACATCTCGTCCAGCGTGCCGAAACCGCCGGGGAAGATGCAGATGGCACGGGCGCGCATCAGGAAATGCATCTTGCGGACCGCGAAGTAGTGGAAGTTGAAGCAAAGGTCGGGGGTGACGTAGCTGTTGGGCGCCTGTTCGTGCGGCAGCACGATGTTCAACCCGATCGAATGGCCGCCCGCTTCGTGCGCGCCGCGGTTTCCCGCCTCCATGATCCCCGGACCGCCGCCGGTGACGATGACGTTTTCGCGCCCGTAACTGTCCATGCTGCGTTCGGTGATCAGCCGGGCAAGCTTGCGGGCCTCCTCGTACCAGCCGGCCAGGGCGTCGGTGGCGCGGCCCTTTTCCTCGCCCTTCGCGGGGATGCGGGCAGAACCCATCAGGACGATGGTCGACTGGATGCCGCGTTCGTCCATGATCATCTGCGGCTTCAGGAGCTCAAGCTGCAGGCGCACGGGGCGCAGTTCTTCGCGGCACATGAAATCGTTGTCGGTGAAGGCCAGCCGATAGGCCGGTGCGCGGGTCTGCGGGGTGTCGGGAATGCGGTCGGCGGCTTCGACATCCTGGTGGCTGTGGCGGAACGGATGGCTGCGGGGTTCGTCGGTCATCGGGCATTTCCTTGTTCGGTCTTGCCCTTAGCCCTATAGGTTTCGGGCCGGTCTGGCCAGTGAGGGAGCGGGAAACATGAATTGGCGCGCCGAGATCGAGGCGGCGGCGGGGCGCATCGCTGGGCATGTCCTGCGTACCCCGGTCCTGACGGCGGACGTGGGCGCCGGCTTGCCGGTCGAACTGAAGCTTGAACAGATGCAGCACACCGGCAGCTTCAAGGCGCGGGGGGCGTTCAATACGCTGCTGTCGCGGCCGGTGCCCGCGGCGGGGGTTGTCGCAGCGTCGGGCGGGAACCACGGGGCGGCGGTCGCCTATGCCGCGCGCCGCCTTGGCCACCCGGCGCATATCTTCGTGCCGGAGATCGCGGGGCCCTCGAAGATCGCGCTGATCCGCGGCACGGGGGCGGACCTGACGGTCGTTCCGGGGTCTTACCAGAACGCGCTTGAGGCCGCGCGGGCGCACGAGGCGGCGACCGGTGCCATGCAGATCCACGCCTATGACGCCCCTGAGACGCTGGCGGGCCAGGGCACGGTCATGCGCGAATGGGAAGGCCAGGGGCTTGGCGCCGACACGGTCCTCATTGCGGTGGGCGGCGGCGGGCTGATCGGCGGGGCGCTGGCGTGGCTGCAGGGGCGCCGCAAGATCGTGGCGGTGGAACCCGAACTGGCGCCGACGCTGCACCGCGCGCTGTCGGAGGGGCCGGAGGCCGAGGTGGAGGTCGGCGGGGTCGCGGCGAACGCGCTGGGCGCACGGCGGATCGGGGCGCTTTGCCATGGGCTTGCCACGCGCCACGGCGTGAGCTCGGTTCTGGTGGCGGATGCGGCGATCCTTGAGGCGCGCGACCGGCTCTGGCGCGGCCTCAGACAGCTTGTCGAACCGGCGGGGGCGACGGCGCTTGCCGCGCTGATCTCGGGCGCCTACCTGCCCGAACCGGGCGAGCGGGTCGCGGTTCTTGTCTGTGGGGCCAATGCCGCCTCGGATCCGCTTGAAACCTAGTCGCATTGCGTATGCCGGTGTCGCGCCTTATGGACCATAGGCAAATCATTCAGACCGCCAGAGGGGAAAGCCGCAGATGTCGAACGCCCAGCTAGAAACCGCCATCGAAGCCGCATGGGATGCGCGCGACACCATCACGCCCGCAACGACCGGCGAGATGCGCGAGGCGATCGAGGACACGCTGAACGCGCTGGACAGCGGGACGCTCAGGGTGGCGGAGCGTCAGGCCGACGGCACCTGGCATGTGAACCAGTGGGCGAAGAAGGCGGTTCTCCTGTCTTTTCGACTGACGGACATGTACGAGATATCCGGCTCCAACGGCGGCGCGAACTGGTGGGACAAGGTTCCGTCCAAGTGGCAGGGCTGGGGCCAGAACGAATGGCGCGCAGCAGGCTTCCGGGCCGTGCCGGGCTCCATCGTCCGCCGCTCGGCGTTCATCGGCAGGGGCGTCGTACTTATGCCCTCCTTCGTGAATATCGGCGCCTATGTCGACGAGGGCACGATGGTTGACGGCTGGGCCACGGTGGGCTCCTGCGCCCAGATCGGCAAGAATGTGCATCTGTCTGGCGGGGTCGGCATCGGCGGCGTGCTGGAGCCGATGCAGGCCGGCCCGACCATCATTGAGGACAACTGCTTCATCGGGGCGCGTTCGGAAGTGGTCGAGGGATGCATCGTACGCGAGGGGTCGGTGCTTGGAATGGGCGTCTTCATCGGCAAGTCGACCAAGATCGTGGATCGCGAGACGGGTGACGTGATGTACGGCGAGGTTCCGCCCTATTCTGTCGTCGTTGCCGGTTCGACGCCCTCAAAGGGTGGCGTCAATCTTTACTGCGCCGTCATCGTCAAGAAGGTTGACGCGCAGACGCGATCGAAGACCGGAATCAACGATCTGCTGCGGGATTGAACTGTGGCGAAAAGGGATCGCCAACCCCCCGGAGCTTAACGGTTCTTCAAATAAAAGTTGCCAAGATCAAGAAATACACCCATAGGTTGTTCAATCTATGGGCGGGCGGTATTTATCGCAGCGGGATTTGGTTATGGCTACGACATTCAATGTTATCTACCTTGGACAGCAAGCTGACCTTGACACGACCGACGGCAACAACACCGCCGAGAATGCGGGTGCGCTTGAGGGTCTTACCTTCGGCGGTCTCGGCGATCCTCTAGCCAATCACATTCACCAATGGTCCCCCGGCACCGGCAGTTACACGGGCGGGACCACCTCCGCCTACGACATGGACAACACGCCGAACGAGAACTTCCGTATCGACGGCGGGGCGAACCAGGTCTATGACAGCTCGCTCGTCTACGACGCGACCATCACCTATGTCGACGGAACGACGGCAACGATTACGGCGGTCATTGCCCAGGACACCAACGGCAATACCTACTGGGTGCCCGAGTTTTCCAACAACGCCGATCAGGCCGCGATGGAAGCCAAGCCGATCCGGTCGCTGACGCTTGGCCAGCTGACGGGCGGTGAGGATACCTACACGGGCCTAACAGGCGACCGCCAGGCATGGGCCGGCGCGCAGACCTGCTTTACGCCCGGAACGCCGATCCTGACGCCGGAAGGCGAGCGCGCGATTGAGGATCTGGCGGTCGGCGACCTGGTGACGACCCGAGATCACGGGCCGCAGCCGATCCGCTGGATCGGCCGTACGAAGACCCGCGCCGAAGGCAAGCTTTGCCCCATCCGCATCGAATCCGGCGCCATGGGAGAGAACCTTCCCGAGCGGCCGCTGCTTGTCTCGCGCCAACACCGCATGATGGTCCGGTCTCCGATCGTCGACCGGATGTTCGGTTCGGATGAGGTCTTGGTGCCGGCGATCCAGTTGGTCGGCATGGAAGGAATCTCCGTCGCGCCCGAGGGCGGTGACGTCGAATACATTCACCTCATGTTCGACCGGCACGAGATCGTCTTTGCCGCCGGCGCTCCGACTGAAAGCCTGTATACCGGTCCGCACGCACGTGAGGCCATGGGCGCGGAAGCGGTTGCCGAACTTGAAACGCTGTTCCCCGGGATCATGGAACGGGTCGAGGTTCCGGCCAGGCCGCTGTGCAACGGCAAGGACGCGCGCCGACTGGTTGAGCGTCACGCGAAGAACAGCAAGCCACTTTTCACGGCGAGTGCTTTGCCTGGAAGGGCGCTCGCCAGCTGAAGTCGGCCTTTTGACGAACCATCTATCGCCCTGCCGCAAGGCGGGGCGTTTTCGTTTTTCGGGCGGGGTCTCCCGCGCGATCTCACTGATTAGTTTTTGACTAATCAGTGATTGTGAATGATTTACTTGCGTCGATGCCTTCGATCGGGAAATTTGCCGTCGCGCACAGGACCCAATTCCGTCAAGACCCGACCCCGCGTTTCGGCTGGGCAAGGTGTGGGTTCCTCCGCAGGGCGAAGGGGAGCTGCCAATGCCGGTTGAAACCATCGACACGCTGATCATCGGGGCGGGCCAGGCCGGCATCGCCATGAGCGAACATCTGAGCGCGGCCGGCGTGCCGCACCTGATCCTGGAACGCCACCGGATCGCCGAACGCTGGCGGTCGGAGCGCTGGGATTCGCTGGTGGCCAACGGCCCCGCCTGGCACGACCGCTTCCCGGGGATGGAATTCGAGAACAGCGCCCCCGACGCTTTCCCCGGGAAGGAAGAGGTTGCGGATTACTTCGTCACTTATGCCGACAGGATCGGCGCGCCGGTGCGCACCGGGGTCGAGGTGACGCGGCTTGGCCGCAACCCGGCCGGGCCGGGCTTTCGCGCCGAAACCGCGCAGGGGGTGATCGAGGCGCGGCGCGTCGTGCTTGCCACCGGGCCGTTCCAGCGGCCGGTCGTTCCGGCGATCGTGCCCGAGGGCGCGGGGGTCGTGCAGATGCATTCGACCGCCTATCGCAATCCCGGGCAACTGCCCGACGGCGCGGTCCTTGTCGTCGGAGCGGGATCGTCCGGTGCGCAGATCGCCGAGGAACTTTTGCGCGCCGGGCGCAAGGTCTACCTGTCGGTCGGGCCGCATGACCGCCCGCCACGCAGCTACCGCGGCCGCGATTTCGTCTGGTGGCTCGGTGTCCTGGGCAAGTGGGACGCGCCCGCGCCGACGCCGGGAACGGAACACATCACCATTGCGGTCAGCGGCGCCAACGGCGGACGCACCGTCGATTTCCGCAGGCTCGCCGCAGAGGGCATGACGCTCGTGGGCCGGACCGAGACGTTCAGGGATGGCCGGCTGAGCTTCGCGCCCGACCTGGCCGCGAACATCCGCAACGGCGATGCGAACTATCTGTCCGTCCTTGACGAGGCGGATGCCTTCGTCGCCCGCAACGCGCTTGACCTGCCGGAAGAACCGGAGGCGCGACGCATGTGGCCGGAGCCGTCCTGCGTCACCGACCCGATCTTGTCGATCGACCTGGCCGAGGCGGGCATCGGGTCGATCATCTGGGCCACGGGCTTTGCCCCGGACTATGGCTGGGTGGATGCCGATGTCTTCGACGATCGCGGTCGTCCGGTCCACAAGCGCGGCGTCTCGCACGAGCAGGGCCTTTATTTCCTGGGCCTCTCCTGGCTGTCGCGCCGGGGGTCGGCCTTCATCTGGGGGGTCTGGCACGACGCCAAGTATCTTGCCGACCAGATCGTGATCCAGCGCAACTATCAGGCTTACAGGGGCCCCGACGGACGCTAGAGTGCCCGGGACCGAAGAAGGGGAAAGATCATGGCGCACTACCGCCACCGCAAGTTCAACACCAAGGACACCTACCCGGAGCAGAAGCTTGACAACGACCTGTGCCAGGCCGTCGTCACGCAGGGCGGGCGCACCATCTATCTGCGCGGCCAGTGCCCGCAGGATCTGGACACTGCGAAGAACATCGAAAGCCACGATCCGGTGGAACAGACCCACAAGGTCATGCAGAACATCCGCCAGTTGATCGAGGAATGCGGCGGCAAGATGGAACACCTGGTCAAGGTCGTCGTCTACATCACCGACGTACGCCACAGGGAAGCTGTCTACCGAACGATGGGCGAATACCTGAAGGGGGTGCATCCGGTCTCCACCGGCCTTGTCGTCAATGCGCTCGCGCGGCCCGACTGGCTGGTCGAGATCGACGGCACGGCCGTCATCCCCGACTGAGCGGAAAAGGGGACGCGCAGCATGACTTTCTCACTGGTGGCAAGGTGTGAACGGACCGGGATGTTCGGCATCGCCATATCCTCCTCCTCGCCCGCGGTCGCGGCGCGTTGCGCCCATGCGCGGGCGGGTGTGGGTGCGGTGGCGTCGCAGAACGTGACCGATCCGGCGCTGGGCCCGCTTGGGCTGGACCTGATGGAACAGGGGCTTGGCGCGCCCGACGCGGTAGCAGAACTGCGCCGCCGCGGCGCCTTCATGGATTACCGGCAGGTTCTGGCCGTCGATGCGGCCGGTGCAAGCGCGATCCATTCCGGGCCGAACGCGCTTGGCATCTGGTCCGAGGCGCTGGCCCCCAATGTCGCTGCCGGCGGCAACCTTCTGGCCGGCGACGGCGTGCCGCAGGCGATCGTGGACGCGTTCCTTGCGGCGCAAGGCCATCTGGGCGACCGCCTGATCGCCGCCCTTCGCGCCGGCCTTGCCGCTGGGGGGGAGGCCGGGCCGGTCCATTCGGCGGGGATGAAGATCGTCGACCGTCTGTCCTGGCCGCTGGCCGACCTTCGCTGCGACTGGACCGAAGCCTGCCCGGTCGAGGCCGTCGCCCACGCCTGGGATGTCTACAAGCCGCAGATGGCGGCCTATGTCCAGCGGGCGCTCGATCCCCGCGCGGCGCCCTCCTACGGCGTGCCGGGCGACGAATGACCGGGCTTGCCGCCGGACCCGCGCGGGGGCGATGATCGCCGATGCCCCTGCGTTTCACCATTCGCCAGCTCGAATACCTTGTCGCCGTCGCCGAAGCCGGCTCCATCGCCGGCGCGGCGGACCGCGTCAATGTCTCCTCTCCGTCCATCTCCGCCGCGATCTCCCAGCTGGAGGCGGATTTCGGGCATCAGTTCTTCATCCGCAAGCACGCCCAGGGCCTGTCGCTGACACAGACCGGCCGGCAGTTCCTGATCCAGGCGCGAAAGGTGCTGCACGAGGCGCGCACGCTGAACCGCCTTGCCGACGACATTTCCGGCAAGGTTCAGGGTACCCTTGCGCTGGGCTGCCTTCTGACCTTCGCGCAGTTCATGGCGCCGCAATTGCGCCGCGGGTTCGAGACGCGGCACGAAGGTGTGCGCGTCACCCAAAGCGAACTGAACCACGAAGAGATCATCGCCGGCCTGCGCGCCGGGGATCTGGACATCGCGCTGACCTACGATCTCGACATCCCGTCTGACCTCGTGTTCCTGCCGCTTGTGGCGCTGCCGCCCTATGTGATCCTGCCCGCGGCGCATCCCCTTGCCGGTCGCAGCCAGGTGTCTCTGGCCGACCTGCGCGATCAGCCGATGGTGCTTCTCGACCTGCCGTTCAGCACCGAGTATTTCCTGTCGGTCTTCAAGGCCTCGGGGATCCGGCCGCGCATCGCTGAGCGCACCCGGGATCTGGCGGTCGTGCGCAGCCTTGTCGCGAACGGGTTCGGCTATGCCATCGCCAACATCCGCCCGCTGAACGAAAACGCGCCTGATGGCCGACCCCTGCGGTTCGTGCCCCTTGCGGGCGACAACCGGCCGATGGTCATGGGGCTCTTGATGGCCGAGGGCAGCGATACGATCCTGACCCTGCGCGCCTTCGTGGACCACTGCCGCGATGTCGTCACCGAAGACAGCGTCCCGGGAATGCGAATGCAGCCCTGGCCCGGACCGGCGGAGAACCGGACATGACCCGAACGCTCGAACTTCTCGATCGGCTGGTCGGATTTCCGACCGTCAGCAGCGACAGCAACCTTGCCCTGATCGACTGGACCGAGGCGTTCCTGCGCGGGATTGGCGCCGATGTGCACCGGATCTACGACGCGACCGGCCTCAAGGCCGGGCTTTTCGCCTGTGTCGGCCCCCGGGGGGACGGGGGGGTCATGCTGTCGGGCCACAGCGACGTCGTGCCGGTGACGGGGCAGGCCTGGACCGCCGATCCCTTCCGCCTGCGCGCCGGGGGATCGCGCGTCTACGGGCGCGGAACCACCGACATGAAGGGCTTTGTAGCCGCGATGCTGGCCGCCGCCGAACGCGCGGCGCGCGTGCCGCTTGCCCGGCCGCTGAAACTCGCCCTCTCCTGGGACGAGGAGGTCGGCTGCCTTGGCATCCCGCAGATGCTGCCGTCGCTGACATCGTCAGTCGGCGCGCCACAGCTGTGCATCGTGGGCGAACCGACCTCCATGCAGGTGGCGTCGGGCCACAAGGGGAAAGTGGCGCTCAGGGCCACCTGTCACGGGCAGGGCGGTCATTCGGCGATGGCGCCCGATTTCGTCAACGCGATCCACATCGCCGCAGATTTCATCGGCGGGCTGCGTAGGGTCCAGGACACCCTGGCCTGCGACGGCACCCGCGAGGACGGCTACGACATCCCCTATGCCACCGTTCACGCAGGCCGGATCGAAGGGGGCACCGCGCTCAATATCGTGCCGGACCGGGCGGTGATCGACTTCGAATACCGCTATCCTGCCGCCCAGCCGCCCGGCGCGATCCAAGCGGCGATCGCCGATGCGGCCTGCGCCGCCGCCGCCCCCTTCCTGGCCCGTTTTCCCGGTGCGCGGGTCGAGGTCGAAACCCTCAACGCCTACCCCGGCCTCGGACCGGCGACCGACGGGGGCGCGATGCGGCTGATGCGGCGGATCGTGCCGGACGCGGGGATCTGCAAGGTTGCCTATGGAACGGAGGCCGGGCATTTCGCCGCCGCCGGCATCGCGAGCGTTGTCTGCGGGCCGGGGTCCATGGCGCAGGGCCACAAGCCGGACGAATTCATCGAACTGTCCGAGCTTGCCCTTTGCGACGCGATGCTGGACCGTCTGGTCACGGCACTTGCGGACCCCGGCTGAGCCAGGCAAAAGGCCCGCCGAAGCGGGCCCTCTCGTTCAGTCTGGCCGAAATACTCTCCGGGGGTGCGGGGGTGGAAAACCCCCGCTTCCGCCCGTCAGAGCTTTTCGATCATTTCCGGCACGGCGGTGAAGAGGTCGGCCACAAGGCCGTAGTCGGCGACCTGGAAGATCGGCGCCTCTTCGTCCTTGTTGATCGCGACGATGACCTTGCTGTCCTTCATGCCGGCGAGGTGCTGGATCGCGCCCGAGATGCCGACGGCAACGTAAAGCTGCGGCGCCACGACCTTGCCGGTCTGGCCGACCTGCCAGTCGTTCGGCGCGAAGCCCGAGTCGACCGCCGCGCGCGAGGCGCCGACAGCGGCGCCGAGCTTGTCGGCGAGCTTCTCGATCAGCGCGAAGTCGGACTGCGAACCGACGCCGCGGCCGCCGGAAACGACGATGCCGGCCGAGGTCAGTTCGGGGCGGTCGGAGGTCGCGACCTTGTCCTCGACCCATGCGGAGAGGCCCGGATTGGCGGCGGCGGAGATCGTCTCCACCGAGGCCGACCCACCCATGCCAGCCGGATCGAAGGTCGCGGTGCGGATCGAAACCACCTTCTTGCCGTCGGAGGATTTCACCGTCTGGATCGCGTTGCCCGCGTAGATCGGGCGCTCGAACGTGTCGGCGTCGACGACACCGGAGACGTCAGAGATCACCATCACGTCCAGAAGTGCGGCCACGCGCGGCAGCACGTTCTTCGCGTCCGTCGTCGCGGGCGCGACGATGTGCGAATAGTCGCCGGCGAGCGAGACGATCAGCGCCGCGGTGGGTTCCGCAAGGCGGTGACCGAGCGAGGGATCCTCGGCGCAGAGAACCTTCTTCACGCCGTCAAGCTTCGCGGCTTCCGCGGCCGCAGCCGCCGCCGAGGCGCCGGCGCAAAGCACCGTCACATCGCCCAGCATCTTCGCCGCCGTAAGCGCTTTCGCGGTGGCATCGACCGACAGCTGGCCATCGGTCACTTCACCCAGGAGAAGAACAGCCATCAGAGCACCCCTGCTTCGTCTTTCAGTTTCGCGATCAGCTCGTCGACCGAGCCCACCTTCACGCCGGCCTTGCGGCCCGCCGGTTCCACCGTCTTGACGATGGAAAGGCGCGGGGCGACATCGACGCCGTAGTCGGCGGCGGTCTTTTCCTCCAAGGGCTTCTTCTTCGCCTTCATGATGTTCGGCAGAGACGCATAGCGCGGCTCGTTCAGGCGCAGGTCCACGGTCACGATGGCGGGCATCTTCACCTTGATGGTCTGAAGACCGCCATCGACCTCGCGCGTCACCGTCGCGCTGTCGCCGTCGATCGCCAGTTCGGAGATGAAGGTCGCTTGGCTCCAGCCCAGAAGCGCCGAAAGCATCTGGCCCGTCGCGTTCATGTCGTTGTCGATCGCCTGCTTGCCGCAGATCACCAGGCCCGGGTTCTCTTCCTTGACCACGGCGGCCAGAAGCTTGGCGACGGCCAGCGGCTCGATGTCGGTATGCACGTCGGAAGCCGCCTCGATCAGGATCGCCCGGTCGGCGCCCATGGCGAGCGCGGTCCGCAAGGTTTCCTGCGCCTGCTTCACGCCGATCGAAACCACGACGATTTCCTCGACCGTACCCTTTTCCTTCAGGCGGATCGCCTCCTCAACCGCGATCTCGTCGAACGGGTTCATCGACATCTTCACGTTGGCAAGATCGACACCCGATCCGTCCGCCTTCACACGGACCTTCACGTTGTAGTCAATCACCCGCTTCACAGGCACCAGTACCTTCATCGGCGTGCATCTCCTCAAGACCAGAGCCGGCCCTGGCGGGCCGGCATGAAAGCTCCCGCGGGTTTGTTAGCGTTTCCGGGGGGCGGAGGACAGTGCAAAATCGACGCCGGATGTCGCAGGGACGCCACGTTTTTCAAGGCGCTGCGCGTTCTGTCTGGATAGGATAGACTGTTAGCGCCAGACAGCCGGAGGCAGGACATGGAACGGGTCACGGGAATCGGTGGTTTCTTTTTCCGTGCGAGGGACCCCGAGGCCTTGGCGCTTTGGTATCAGCAGAACCTCGGGGTCGATCCGGTTCCGAAGGACGCGACATTGCGGCCCTGGCACGCGGCGGAGGGGATCGTGGTCTTCGCTCCCTTTGCGAATGATACGGACTATTTTCCGGCCGACCGCCACTTCATGCTGAACTTCCGCGTGGCCGACCTTGACCGGATGCTCGGCCAGTTGCGCGCGGCCGGCATCGCAGTCAGCCACGAGATGACGATGGACGGGATCGGGCGTTTTGCCCGTATCCACGATCCGGAGGGCAACCCGATCGAGTTGTGGGAACCCGCGTGATCCCTAGCGATTTGCCCCTGGCACCCAAAGTATGTCGGCGCGGCCGGCATCGTTGGCCATGCGCGCGGCGCAGAAGAACCAGTCCGACAGGCGGTTGAGATAGCGCACCGCGGCGGGGTTCACGCCCTCTTGCGCCGCAAGTTCGACGGTCAGGCGTTCGGCACGGCGCGCGACGGTGCGGGCGTGGTGCAGATGCGCGGCAAGCGCCGCACCGCCGGGCAGGATGAAACTGCGCAAGGGTTCAAGAACCGATGTCATCGCGTCGATCTCGCGCTCAAGCCGGTCGACCTGGGCGTCAACCATCCTCAGGACCGGAAAGCCCGCTTCGCCGTCCTTTTCCATCTCGGGGCGGCAAAGGTCTGCGCCAAGGTCGAAAAGGTCGTTCTGGATGCGCTGCAGTTCGGCATCGACCGCGCCTTCGGCATGCAGGCGGGCCAGACCGATGACCGAATTCAGTTCATCGACCGTGCCATAGGCCGAAACCCGGGACGAATGCTTCGCAACCCGCGCCCCGTTGCCAAGCGCGGTGTCGCCGGTGTCGCCCGTGCGGGTGTAGATCTTGTTCAGGACAACCATCAGCGCCCCCCGATGCCGCCGCGGATCAGCACGAACAGCAGGATCAGGACGACGGCGATGGCCTGCGCGATGATCCGGTAGCGCATGATCCGGTTGGCGTGCTTGCGGTTGAAGTCGCCGCCTTTGGCAAAGCCGCCGATGCCGACCATCAGGACGACGAGCACAGCCAGGCAGGCGAACGCAACAAGCAGGAAAAGCGGGTCGTTCAGCATCGATCTCTCCCCATGACGCGGCACATCTAGTCTTTCCAGCCACGAAAGCGAAGCGCGAAAACGTCGCGGTCCGTCGTCTCAGATCCTGCCCAGGAGGGCGTCAAGCGCCCGGCCCGGCAGAATCCGCCGCATCATCGCCATGACATGCGTCGGCACGGTCACCCTGTAACGGGGGCGCGGATCGGTGGTCGAAAGCGCCTTCAGAAGCACCGCTGACACCGCCGAGGCCGGAAGCTCCCAGCGGTCCGGGCCCCGGCTTTCATAAAGCCGCTTGAGGAGAGTCGATTCGTACTGTGCCGCCCTGGGTGAATTGTGCCAGTCGATCCAGCGTTCGAAGTGGGGGATGGAATTCTGGCGGATCAGGCTGGTGATCGGACCCGGCTCGATCAGCACGACGCGCACGCCCGTGTCGGCCATTTCCAGCCGCAGGACATCCGACAGCCCCTCCATCGCGAATTTGGTCGCGACATATGCGCCGCGCCACTTCAGCCCGGTGAAGCCCAAGACGGAAGAACAGTTGACGATATGGCCGTGACCCTGCGCCCGCATCACGGGAATGACACGCCGGGTCAGGTCGTGAACGCCGAACAAGTTGGTCTCGAATATCTCGCGCAGGGCGCCGCGGGGAAGATCCTCGACCGCGCCGGGGCAGGCGAAGGCGCCGTTGTTGAAGACCGCGTCTAGTGTGCCGCCGGTGCGCGCCAGCGCCTCGTCGACCGCAGCGGCGATGCAACCCTCGTCGGCATAGTCGAGCCGGAAGCTCTCAAGCCCCTCGCCGCGCAGTCGTTCACAATCCGCCTCGGCGCGACAGGTTGCGAAGACGCGCCACCCGGCGTCTTTCAGCCTGTGGGCGGCGTCATGGCCGATTCCCGACGAGGAGCCGGTGATCAGGATGGATCGTTGTTTCATGGTGTATGCCCCGTCCTCTGCTCGCCCCAAGCGATAGTCCAAAGCCGCCCTTTGGAAAACTGCCTGTTTCTAACGCGATCTTGAGGGCTTTCCAGCGGCCTGCATCTGAAAAGGAACGGATCGCGGCGCATTCGAGACACCTTTTTGCCATAAAGCATTTCTAGCCTTTGGGGTGGATTGTGACCCGTTCGGAGACAGTAACCGAGTCTTTCGGCAGTCAGAGTGCAAAGGTGGAAATTTCGATCATGGCGGAAGCCGGAGCCGGGACCTTGAACAGGGCTGAAAACAGGACGTCTGCCGCCCTTGGCGCGCTAGGGGCGGCGCTTGCCGCGCTCGAGACTGTGGCGCCCGGCGTGGCTGTCGGGATCAGGATCATCGGTCATGATGACCGGACCCGGCGCCTCGGAAATGCGGCGATGAACGCGGCCGTGGGTCGGGGGGTCGTTTTTGATCACTGCGGGATTCTGGCCGAACTGGCGAACGGACAGTCCTACAAGCGGTTGAGCGTGCTGGTGAAGGAACCGGATACGGGGCTGAACCTTGGCGTCCGGCTCGCGCTTGTGATGACGGGGCTCGATGTACTGAGCCATCTGGACAATCTGGGGGTCGCTTCGGCCGCCGCTTGACGGCCTGGGGCGAAAGAGTGGGGAAAGGGTAGTTTCATGGTGCGGAACAGGGATTTCTTGCGGTCGGGCAATGCAGCCTTCGCCGACCTTGCAAAGGGCTTTACCGATCTGTCCGAAATGCTCGACCGGCTTGCGTCGGTCGGAGATGACCGTACGGCAGCGCGCGCTGCAGGGCTCAAGGCGCGGCTTGAGGAGTTTTCGGCCAAGATCACACTGGTGGGGCAGGTCAAGGCGGGCAAATCGGCACTTAGCAACATACTCGCGGCTTCGCCGGGTTTGCTGCCATCTGATGTGAACCCCTGGACTTCCGTGGTGACCACGCTCGCGATCAATACGAAGGCGCCGGCCGATGCCGAGGGCCCGGCCAATACCAAAGCGCGGTTCACCTTCTTCAACCGCGACGAATGGGACAACCTTGTGGTCGGCGGCGGCCGTCTTGGGGAGCTTGCCGAACGCTCTGGCGCGCAGGACGAACTCGCCGATATCCAGCGCCAGGTGGAGGCGATGAGAGAGGCGACGAAGGCGCGCCTTGGAAAGCATTTCGAGCTGCTGCTGGGCCAGAACCATGCCTATGGCTATCTGGATGCGGAACTGGTCGAACGCTATGTCTGCCTTGGCGACGACGCCGACCTGCGCGAGACGAATGCAAAAACCGGGCGTTTCGCGGACATCACCAAGTCGGCTGAACTGTACCTCGATATCCCCGAATACGATGTCTCTCTGACGTTGTGCGATACACCGGGCGTCAACGATACCTTCATGATGCGCGAGCAGATCACGCTGCGCAGCCTTCGCGGATCCGAGCTTTGTGTCGTGGTCCTTTCCGCCCATCAGGCGCTGTCGACGGTGGACATGGCTCTGATGCGGATCATTTCCAACCTCGAGAACCGCCAGATCATTCTCTTCATCAACCGTGTGGACGAGCTTAATAACCCTGCCGCACAGATCGACGAGATCCGCTCGGGCATCCAGGCGACGCTGGCCAAGTTCCACATCGCTTCCGATGTGGCAATCGTTTTTGGCAGCGCCAAGTGGGGTGAAGCCGCCCTGACCGGCTCGCGCGAGGGGCTCACGGTCGATAGCGCCCGGACGCTCGATGCCTATGCCGCCGCCAGACCGGAACTGGCGGGTCGCGACGAATGGGAAACCGCCTGGAACCTGTCGGGCGTGCCCGCCTTGATGACGGCGATTGGCGAACGGGTCAGCGAAGGCGCGGGGCGCCGGCTGTTGGAGCGTGTCCGTCGCAACGCCCGCAACCTGACGAACGAGGCCCGCGCGACCCTGGTGGCGCGGCGGGCCGATGGCGGTGCGGTCAGCGTCGATTTTGCCGGCCATTCCGCCTCGGCCGTGATGACGCAGCTCGGTGCGAAGTATGAAGCCGACGTTGCGACGCTATGCCAGCAACTGCGTGACGACCTGATGCAGCGGATGGAAACCTCGGAATCCGGGTTTGTGAAACGCGCGACGGATTCGCTGATCGATCACCTGGAACGGCATGGCGAAAGCGGTACCTGGCAATACGACCCGACCGGGCTTCGGGTGTTGCAGCGCGCCGCCTATCTCAGCTTTGCGCGCGCCTTGTCGGCGCGGCTCACCAAGCTTTACGAAGACGCCGCCCGCCATGTCGAGGCAGTCTATGCGGCGATCCTTTCGGGTGGGGTTGCGGATTTCAGGATCGAGCCGCCACATCTGCCGCGCGTGCCCGCGCCCGTGGGATTGGGCAAGACGATCGCGCTCGATCTGCAAAGCACATGGTGGCGGCGCTGGTGGCAGAAGCGTCGGGGCTACGAGGCATTCGCGAAGGATTACGCGCACCTTATCCGGGCAGAGGCGCATTCGATCACGCGCGACCTCGAGGAGAACCAGGTTGCTGCCGTTCTCGAAAACGCCCGATCGATCCTGCGCGAGTTTCTGAAAGAACACCAGGAGACGATTCGCCGGATAACCCAACCGGACGCCGGCAACGCCGAGGACGCGCGCAAGGCGCTGGAGGTTCTGCAATCCGGGAACGACACCACGACCGCATTCGGAGAGATCCTGCGCGGGCTTGACGAAATGGCGGCCTGACGGAGCCGGGACAGATTGAAGGACATGCAGATGGATCAAAGACGCGCAGTGACGCCTGCAGGCATGACCCGGCTTGAAAACTGGGCAAGCCGCAAACCGTGCATCGCGTTGATGGGCGAGTTCAGCGCGGGCAAGACGACACTCACCAACCTCTTGGTCGGCGAGGACGTACTGCCCACGCGCGTCACTGCGACCCAGCTTCCACCCGTCTGGATGAGCTTTGGCGAACCACAGGCATGGTATGTCGATACCGAAGGCCACCGCCACGACCTTTCTTTCGATGATCTGGATGCGGTACCCGTCGAAGGCGTGCGCTATATTCGCCTTTTCTGCAAAGGTAGAATTCTTGAGACGATCGATCTGATCGACACGCCCGGAATCTCCGACCCCAATATTCCGAAGTCGGTCTGGGAAATGGCAGTGGGCTACGTGAACGCGGTCGTCTGGTGCACGCATTCGACGCAAGCCTGGCGTGAATCGGAGCGAAGCGCGTGGGATTCCCTGCCCGAACGGCTGCGCGAGAACTCGTTGCTGCTGGCGACGCGGTCTGACAAGCTCTTGCCGGCCGAACGCGAACGTGTCGCCCGGCGCCTGCGTCGGGAGGCGGGCGAAACGTTCCGGGGCGTTATCATGTTCTCGGCCCTCGATGCCTTGCGGGCGGTGAGCGAGGAGGACACCGGCGACCTCTGGGTGGAAAGCGGCGGCGAGGCGCTCCTGTCGGCGCTTCATGAAGTCGCGCACGATATCATCGAGGCGCGCAAGGGGCTCTTGTCCCGATATTCCCTTGCCGGGGCCGAAGGGATCGCACCGGTGCGCGTCAGACCTGGCCGCGCGGCGCGGCAGGACCGGGGCGAGCGGGACGACGGCGAAGGTCGCACCCGCCTCAGCCGCGACGATGGCGCATCGATGCGTTCCCGGATCATGGACGACGAGACCGCTTCGCAAGATCTGCCGGATCGTGCCGATGCGGAGGTTCTTCACCTGAGTTTCGCGCAGCGCGTACAGAGACATGAGGACCCAGCGAACGGCCCGGCATTGACCGGACAGGCCCAGGCCGCGCACGAAGCGGAGATTGATCCGGCGCAGCCTGTCGGCGCCGACGAGACCGTAACGACCCTGGTCGAGGATCTCCCCGAGGCGGTGGCCGGGGACGAGGCCGCAATCTCTGATATGGACGAACAGTCGGAAGCGATGGCCGAAGAGGACGACCACGAAACGAGGATCGTCCCTTGCGAGCATGCCGAAGAAGAGCCCGCGGCGATTTCGGGACAAGAGGACGGCGCCGAATGGCACGAAGAGGTCCCGGTCTCTGCCGTCAGCCTGTGGCGCGGGGTTCTGGCATCAGAGGGCGAACCGCGGTCGATCCAGGAAATGCTCGCCCTGTTCGAGAAGTTCCTGCACGCCGTTGACATCGCTGAGGGGATCGAGCCCGCGGAGGAGGCCGACCCCGCTGTTGCGCGTGTTCGCCACGGGTAACAAAGGCACTTGTGGCACTGGAAAAAACCGGCACCAGCCTGTAATCGGGGGCCAGCGGAACCGCGCACGGGCAGAGGCTGGTCATGGCGCTGAATGAACTGATGGATGGCACGCTGCACTCTTTGCCGGATTGCCTGGCGGTGTGCTATGTCGATATGCCTGAAGAACTGGTCCTGACGCGTCGCAGCACACGACCATTCTCGCAGGAGGTGCTCGACGCGATCGCGACTCTCTCGGCACGGCTCTTGAACGGGCGGGGCATCTCGGGCGCGTGGCGCCGGGCGGCACTTGCGGATATCGGCGCCCTGCCAGAAGAGGCCGTGGCCCGGAACCATGGCTATACCTGCCTTTTCCTGCGAATGCCGGATCACGAGGACCACGCCCTTTGCCTTGTCTGTCATCCCGACGCAGACGTAGCGCAGATGCGTCAGGTCGGGCGGCAGTTGGGGAAAGACATTGCAAATGTTCTGTGAATCCGCAGGATTCAGCTGCCTGAACCGGACGCAGAAGGAAATCGTGCGCCATGACGATCAGCCGTGAAATCCTGTCGATCATGGCCGGCATAGAGGCCATGGCCGAGCCGCGCGCAAGTTCGGCGCGCGCGCTTCCGGGAAAGTCGTCGACAGCGCGTGTGGAAGCCATGCTGCGGGTTATCGGCGGTACGATCCTGCCGCGTCGGTTGGTGGTGCGGGCCGAGACAGGCGAGACGATCACGCTGCAGGCGCGCAGCGGCCGCCTGATCGCCATCGAGGGTGCTGTGTCCGCCGATCTCGAAATCGTGGCGGCCGCGCTTGTGGCGCATGCAGGCCACGACGGGCCGCACCGGTATGAAGTTCACCTGATCGAGGATTCCGAGACAGACGTCGGATATGCGGCGGCGGACCTTCGGGCTGCATGTACGACCGCATTGCAGACGGCTGAGGGAGGAGACGATTCCGGTTTCGCGACCCTTTCGCTGGCCTCGGCAGGGTTGGCTGCGTCGGGTGCGCTGATCGACCCGAAGGGAGAGGCGGGCCGCCTGCCGCAGGACCCCGATGCCGCGTTGGCTGCCGATGTCGCGGATATACGGCGTGCGATGGGCCACCTTGGCGGTGGGGACGGTTTCCAGGCCATCGGCCTTGCCGAGGACGGTACGAGCCGGCTGATCATCGCGGATATGGCTGGTCAGACAAGCGTCGCGGTTTCCCGCCCCGGAACGCTGACCGCACTGATGCGGGTCTGGAGCGATACATGCCGATCCGACAAGGGCTGAGGCGCGACAACAACAAGGAGCAGGGGAATGGTCGCCTTTCCCAGGGCTGAGGAGGAGATAGAGGTTCTGCGTCGCTTCCTGTCGCATCTTGATGCGCCAGGCGTGCAAGGCGATGCAGTCTCGGAAAACGCGCGCGCGCAGGCCGAAAGCTATCTGGCCCGTCTGGAGGCGCCGGTTCGCATCGCGGTCGTTGGTCTGGCCCGCGCCGGCAAGTCAAGCCTCGTCAATCTGCTGGTTGGTGAAGCGGTCATCCCGACAAAGGCCCGCCAGTCGGTCATGCCAGCCGTGATCTTGCGTCACAGCGATGCCTACCGGACGACCGCCGGCTGGTGGGACCGGGAAGAAAAGGTCTTTGACGGTGTCGCCATGGACGCGGCGCTGTCAGAGGCACCCGATATCGTGACGGTCGGCATCGACTGCGAGGTTCTGCGCGACGTCTGGTTGATGGATCTTTCCGATCTTGAGGATTCGGGGGCGCAGGCCAATGCGCTGTTCGTCCTCAATCGCCTTGCGGACATGATCGTCTGGTGCACGAACGCCGAAGACCCCTGGACCTCGGAAGAACGTCACCTTTGGGGGATGGTCCCGAAGACGGTCCAGCGGCGCGCAATCCTGGCGATGACCCATTCGGACCACCTTTCGGCGGGAACACTGACCCCTACGCTAGAACGGCTGGAGGCGACGGTTGGCGCAGCCTTCCGCAAGGTCCTGCCGCTTTCAACGACCGAGGCGTGGCGTGCGCTTCAGGGAGACGCGACGCAGCCCGAGCGGGTCTGGGCGGCCAGCGGGATCGAGCCCTTCATGATCGCCATGATGGAACTGGCGATCGAGTGCCGGAAGACCGAGCTGGAGAAGGTCCGCAAGGGCATGGAGCAACATCTTGGACCGCTTCTGCCGCAACTGCCGCAGGTGGAGGACACCGCGCCGGCGCCCGAGCCCCGGCCCGCTGAACCAAGGATCGTTTCGCCCCGCGTCCCCGAGGTCGCCCCTGTTCCGTCGTCCCCCCCGCGTGCCGCGCCGGAACCGGTCGCACCGGTACATGCCGCATCCGAGGCCCTGCCGGTCAGCCCAAGCCTTGCCGCCTGGAAACGTCGCATGGCCGGTCTTGTGGACAGTCTTCGAACCGGGATCGTCGAGGAGGACGGCGCATTCCTGGCGGCAGCGCAGGATGCGGTTTCGCTGTTCCTGGGCGATTTGGCCGCGCTGGGCGCCGCGTCGGCCGAGACCGCCTGGATCCAGAACGAATTCGAACGCGCCCAGGATCTGCTGATCCTGATGCAGTATGAAGTCGATCCCGCGAATGCAGAGACCGCCGCACTGCTCCTGGCCCAGCTTACGGACGCGTTGGCCCATCCGGTTTCTGCAGCAGCCTGACGCGAAGTCGTTCTGCTAAGACGTATGGGGCCCGCGCCACCGGCGCGGGCCCCTGTTCAATGCGCTGGATTTGCGCGGTCAGTTCGCCATTTCCATGAGCTTCTTGTTGTGCTCCTCCAGCGTGCTCGAGATGATCGCATACCATTCGCCGGTATTGCGCATTTCGGTCAGGCCGCGGTTCAGCAAGGTGATGTACTGCTTGCCGAACGGGTTCGACTTGTGGGTGATGAAGGACATCGACAGCACTTTCGACAGGCTCGGGTTCTCGACCACGTCTGATCCGATTCCAAGCTTGGCGATCGCGTCCGCCGCCGACTGCACTTCCATGCCGGCCACGTCGGCCGCACCCGTCATCAATGCTTCCATGCAGTCTTCGGGCAGGACCGGCCGGACCAGTTCGATGGCCGGAGGGGCCAGGCCTTCTTCTTCGAGATCAAAGGTGAAGTAGCCATCCATCCGGCAGATACGGGCGCCCTTGTAGTCTTCGAAGCTCGTTGCGGCGGCGAAGGGGCTTTCCTTCGTGGTGTAGTAGCCGACAACCGGTTCATAGACAGGCAGGGTGGAGTCGAACTGATCGCAGCGGTAACGCATCGAGTCGCTCAGGAGGTCGCGTTTCTCGCAGTTCGGCATGTACCAGCCAAGGCCCACATCGAAGGCGCCGGTGGGCAGGAGCGTATCGAGGTGCGAGCCCCAGTCGTTGACAAAGGCTGTCGCGTAGTCACGGGTGTTGCCGCCCCGATGCATCGCGGTCTGCGCCAGGCGGACAAGGAAGCCGCCGCCTTCCAGGGCCTCGTCGCTGAACGGGGCATAGTTGCCGCCGGCAAGGAACTTCACGGGCGGTTCATACGCGTTCGATTTCGGCTTCGATGCGGCAATCTTGTTCTGCTCTTCGATGATCTGAGCGGCCGTTGCATCACCGGCGATCGACCCGTCTTCGCAAGGCAGGTTGAGAACGGTACCGCTGGAAAGGCCAGCCGGATTGTCACCGATGACCTCGCGGTTGGCGTTGAAGATATTCTGATAGTCGCCCGTACCGTAGGCCGCCTGGGCGATGGATCCGAGCGTATCGCCATCTTTCACGGTGTAGGCGGTACAGGCTTCCTGAGCGAATGCCGAAGTTCCGAGTAGCAGCGCGGCCGTTCCGGCTGCCGCGATACGGGCGAGGAGGGGGCGAAATTCCATGTTTCAGTCTCCGTCTTTCTGGGTGGTGCGGGGTCAGGGGGGCCCGCGGGCAAGGGGGGATGTTGACCGGATGACCCGGTCAACACTTCAGAACTCAATTCTCTGCCAGTTTCTCGTTCGCTTCCTTGAGCGAGCTCGCGACGATGTCGTACCACTCGCCGCTCTCGCGCATCTCGTCGAGGCCGGCGTTCAGCTCTTCGATGAACTCGAGAGCCCGCGGGTTTGATTTTGAGCCCATGGCCGAGATCGCCTGAATAGAGGTCACGAAGGGGCTCTCAACGAACTCGTCTCCCAGCCCGAGTTCCTTGCGGACGGAGACCATCGCTTGCGATTCCACCGACATCACGTCGTAAAGCCCCTGCATCACGCCCTCGGCGCAATCGCCGATCATCGGCGGAATCGAGATCGTGACCGCCGGTTCAATCAGCCCGGCCTCATCGAGGTCATGCATCGAATAGCCTTCGGAACGACAGATCCGCGCGCCAGCGAAGTCCGGCAGGGTCTTGGCTCCCGCGTAGGGGCTGTCGGCGCGCGTAAAGAAGCCGAATACGGCGTCATAGAGCGGTTTGGAGAAAACGAAGTTGTCGCAGAAGTCGTGCGTCATCTCAGACATGGAGTCCGTCTTCGTGCAGTCGGGGACATACCAGGCGATGCTCAGGTCGTAGGCGTTGAAGGGCAGAAGCACCGTCATGTGGGAATCCCAGTCATCGACCCAACCGACCAGATAGTCGCGGTTGTTGCCAGCACGGTGCATCGCCGTTTCCACGAGACGGACGAGGAAGCCACCGCCGGTCAGGCCTTCATCGGCAAAGGGATACCAGTCGCCGCCTGTCACGAACTTGACCTTGGGCTTGTAGTCGTCGATCTCGTTGGTCGAGAGACTGGCGGAGGCCTGGGTCGACTTCTCAACATCCGGGGCCGCGGCGTCGGCTGTTAGTCGCCCGTCGGCGCATGGCAGAACCAGCTCGGTCCCCGGCTTCAGTCCCGAAATGTCGTTGCCAATCTTGTCGCGGTTGGCGTTGAACACGATCTGATAATCAAGCGTGCCATAGGCCTTGATCGCAATGTTGCCGATGGTGTCGCCTTCCTGCACGACATAGGTCGAGCAGGCCTGCTGCGCCGATGCGGCTCCGAACAGCGTCGCGGCGAAAAGCGCCGACGCGGGAAGTGCTTTGAGGGTTGAGCGCAAGATCATGGCTGATCTCCTTTCGGTTCCTGGCCTTCCCATGCGGGGTGGCCCTTCATTTGGGTTGCTGATGTGGCGGGTCTCTCTGCTGTTCTGGGCCCGGCCCGACAGTGCCGGGCGCGGGGTCAGTTCTTCTTCATTTCCTCCTCGGTCTGGGCCATGAGCCCGGCGGAAACGATGTCGAACCATTCGCCGCTCTCCCGCATCTCGGTGAGGCCGCGATTGATCAGGTCGAGGATCTCTGCGCTGTGCGGGTTCGACTTGTGGACCATCACACGCAGCGTCTTGACCTGCGCCAGGTGCGGGTCTTCGACGATGTCATTCTTCAGACCAAGATCCGCCAGCGCGTCGGATGCGACCTGAACCTCAAGATGGGCGATATCCACGGTGCCGGTGGCGAGCCCCTCGAAGCAGTCGGCGACCGAGGTCGGGCGAACGAGCGTGATTGCCGGTTCGACAAGACCGACCGATGTCAGGCCAGACAGGGAATAGCTTTCCGGGCGGCAGATACGCTTGCCGACGTAGTCTTCGTATGTCTGCGCATTCTCCAGCCCGCTACCCTTCACGGCAAAGAAGCCGTCAACGATTTCGTAGAACGACTCGGAGAAGTTGAAGTCGGTGCAGCGATAGGCGTCCTTGGGCGAAAGCGTTTCGAGGTTTTCGCAGTCCGGCCGGCTCCAGGGAAATGTCGCATCGAAAGCCTGGCGCGGAAGCAGGCTGTCAAGATGCGAACTCCAGTCGTTCACAAAGTCGATCGAGTAGTCCTGTTTCTTGTCGCCACGAAGCATGGCGGTGCGCACCAGCTTGGTGAAAATGCCGCCATCGGGAAGATCCTCCCCGGTGAAGGGCGGATAGTCGTTGCCGGTCACAAAGGCGATTTCGGTCAGCGCGGCCGCTGTCGGCTGTGCCGCGGGGGCAGCCTCTGCCGCGACGACCGTCTCGGTGGCCGGGGCCTCCTGCGCGGGTGCTGCGGTTTCGTTGCAGGGAAGTTCGATCTGCTGGCCGACCTCGATCAGGTTCGGGTTGTTGCCGATGGTCGCGCGGTTTGCGAGGAAGATTTTCGAGAAGTCCCCGTTGCCATAGGCGCGTTTCGAGATGTTGGTCAATGTGTCGCCGCGCTGGATCGTGTAGGTCGAACACGCCTCTTGCGCGGCGGCAAGGTTCGTGCCGGCCGACAGCGCGATGAAGCTGACCGCAAGAAGCGTCTGGATGTCCGTTCGCATCGTGTGCGCCCTTTCCTAAGCATTTGGTTGCAACGATCCATTCGGCGCCCTCGGGGCCGGCCAGATCGTGTGGTTTTTTCGGGATTGGCTACCTGGGAAGGCGGCCGCGAACTCGTTAACTGACCTTGATGACGGCGAAAGAGATGTTGTCCTGATCCGGGTCTTCCAGGGACTGGACCTCTGCCATCAGCGCCTTTGCCAATTCGGCGCAGCTTTGTTCCTTGTAGCGATCAATGACTTGCTGAATCTCGATGTCGGAAAGAAACTGAAGGCCATCGCTCGAGGCGATCACTATGTCGCCCGGATGCAGCTCCACAGGTTCCTTGCCGCAGTCGATGCGGGGGATCGGAGCCCCCATCAGAACCGAAGTGAGACAGTTGCGGTCCGGGTGGTTGCGCGCAGCTTCCGGATCGAGCATCCCGGTGCGCACCATGAGGTCGATCTGGGGCGCCATCGAGTGATCTTCGTTCACCTGTCTCAGACGCCCTTCGCTGAAGACGTAAAGCGGAGAGTCCCCGACCGAGATCCAGTGGAGGCGATCTCCAACCAAGACCGGCGCGATCAGCGTCGTGCCCATGCCGGAGACTTCCCGATTTGCGGCAACATAGGAAGCGATCGTGTCGTTTGCCGCTGTCGTGACCTCGCGGAGGATGAAGGGAATATCCTCATCCTTCAAGGCGTTCGGCTGCAGTCGCGCCTTCAGCCCGCGGGAGACCTCGGTCACGACGATGTTGCTTGCGACATCGCCGGCGGCGTGTCCACCCATCCCATCCGCAAGGACGGCGAAGCCAAGGGCATGGTCCTTCAGGAATGCGGTTGCGACCGCATCTTCCTGATATTCCCGCCTGCCCTTGTTGATGGCTGTAGCTACGTCATAACGCATTGTTATTACGTCCCTACTGCTCATTTTCCCAGATGAAGTCCTCGCCGCAGAACGCAACGAATGTCATCGTGGTTTCACCAATCCGGATCAGGTCGCCATCCGAAAGCGGTTCGGTGCTCAGAACGGGTTTTCCATTGAGGCGGACGATGTTGGCCTTGCCGCCATGGCCGAGGTAGAACTTGCGGTCCTCGGGGTCGAAGGCGATCGCCGCGTGGTTCTCGCGCGAAATCGAGTTGTCGCCGAAATCAAGCTGGATCGCCTGGTCGTCGCCACGCCCGATCTGGGATACACCGGCCCCGATGGCGATCGCGTTGCCGCGACCCGGGCCCTTGATGATTACGACCCAGCCGAACGGGAATTCGGTCCGCCCGGTGTTGGTCTTCGCCTCTGCTTCGCGCAGGAAGACATCCTCGATCCGACCGTCCGATCGCTCGAAGCCAAGGAATGTCGTCTTGACGCGGCTGCCGCGGCGCGGCGTCGCAGCTGCTTCCGGCTGCAGGGTCTCGGACCGCGGCAGGGGCACGGCCGCGATCACCGGGGCGGGTGTCGGGGCGGGTTCGGGCGCTGCGACAGGGGTCGGCTTGACTGCGTTTTCCGGCATCAGGCGCAGGATTTCCGCGATCGGTTCACGCATGGACTCGAGGTTGGTCACGGGGGCAGCTGCCCGTATCGGCATTGGTGCCGGCTCGGGTTCGGGTTCCGGCTCAGGGTCAAGATCCTCGCTCAGCTCATCGGCCATGTCGGTCTCCTGAGGCGTCGCGACCGCGGCCTTCGCGGCCGCCATGACCTCATTGTCGGCGGCATCCTGGCGCTCGGCCTCGACCGTACCGCGCAGCTGCTGCAGGACAGTTTCGAACGGCTCGACCATAAGGTCCGGATCGTCGAGGATCGGATCGGTCAGCTGCAGTGTCGGGTTGCCGGTGGGCGCTTCGTGTTCGGCGCCCGCCTCAGGGGCCTCCTCGGCGCGTGCCGTCTTCTTGCGGGAGACGAGATCAAACGAAAAACCTCTCTCGCTGAGCCCCGCCAACGGTCTGATACGCATTTTCTTGACCTCGCATTTCAGAATTCGTTTCGCGCGCAAAAAGCGCCATATCACTCGTACTGAAACGACCTTTGCCGGACGCCCCGGCCAAGGATTACTGAGTTGCCAGAGAATAGCTGGCGTTGGTCTTTGTGCCGTTGCGAAGGACCTCGAAATCGGCGGTGCGCTGATCGCTGGCGGCAAGCCGTGCGATCAGGTCTTCCAGGCTGTCGGCATGATCCAGCGCGGTTCCCGTCTGGGTCTCCGAAAGGATCACGTCACCTGCACGCAGGGTCGTCTGTGCGGAACCGGTATCTCGAACGACCACTTGCCACTGGTCGTCGACAAAACGTGCCTCAGACATCAGGCCTCCGGCCAGACCGGTCCGCCGCAGGACCGGAACGGCCAACTGCACACGGTTGTACTGGTTGTCGCCAGGCAGCTTGATACGAACCGAGGCGCGGGCCATGCCGTCTCTTTCGACCGTCAGGTTGCGCAGGATAAGCGCGCCAACGTTCTGCGACCGGGAAACCGGGTTCCCGTTCACCGAGAAGATGGTCGTCCCCTCCTGGATCCAGTCACCTGCGATCGAGAAATCGGTAGATTCGTCGATCGAGCGGATCGTCGCGTAGTTGACGCCGCCGACCGAACGGACCTGCGTCTTGAAAGGGACGATGACATCCCAGACGGCGAAGGTGACCTGCATGTCCGCGAGGGGCGCCAAGGTGGCGGGCGCGGCGGGCTCCGCCGCAGCGACCTCGATCGGTTCCGCGACAACGGTCTCTGCCTCGGCGGCCTGCTCGACTGCGGCGGCGTCGGGCTCGCTCGTCTGCTCCTCGCCGGCGACACCGGCGTCGGTGGCAAGCGTGTCCTCCGCGACCGCCGCTGCGGTTTCGACTTCAGCCGTCTGCGCTGCGACTGTCGCCAACTCAGCCTCGGGTGCGGTGACTGCCTCCGACGCGGCTGCCTCTGGCGCGTCGGATGACGATTCCGCCGACCCGGAAGGTTCCTCCGAGGTCGCATCGGCTTCGGTCGTACCGGCGTCGGCCGCGGTGGCATCTTCCGACGCCTTTTCCGGCGCGACGTACTCGACGATCGCGGGCGCGGCTTCCGTCGCTGCCTCGGGGCTGGCTTCGGGCGTGGCGTCCGGGCCCTCAGTCAAAGGCGTTTCGGCCGCTTCCGGGAGGTCGGGCATGGCCGACCCGGAGTCTTCGGACGTGACAGGGGATGTCACTGTTGTGTCGTTTCCAACGGTCGCCGCCGCCGCTTGCGGCGCAGGGCTGCCTTCGGCTTCAACCGGTTGGGCATCTGCCGCCGCGGCGCTCGTGGTCGTCGCGGATTGCGACGCGGTGGATTGCAGGGGCAGTGCCGACGCGGCCGAGGTTTCGGACGCTTGAGCCGGCGCCGGTGTCTCGGGCTCTGGCGCCGCAACTTCCGTCTCGCCCATGCGCAGGACGACGAAGCCCAGGACGGCCAGAACCGCCACCGCGGAAAGACCCATCAGCAGACCACGGCCCGACCCGCCCCGAACCTTCGGCAGCGGCTCGGGTGCCGGCCGCATCGAAATGCGGGTCGGATGAACATGCGCGTCGGCGACCGGGGCAGACGATGCGGCCGCAGGTTCTGCCTTGGCCTCCTGCTGTGGCTGCTCCGCAGTCGTGTCCGCGTCTTTCGACGCGCCTTCGACGCCCCCGCTTCCGTCCGGCTCACCCTGTGGTTCGTTGAGATCGGCGAAGGGCGCGGCGGGCTTCACAGGTTCTGCTTCGGGGGCCTCCGGTTGCGCCAGGACGACCGGTTGGGGTTCATCAGGGATCTGAGAGTGCAGCAAACGCGAGACAGCGACCATGGGATCGGACTCGACAAGGGACTGCGCGGGGTTCGCCAGCATCTCCAGCCAGTCGCCCGCCGACTGGATCCGGCGGCGCGGTACCGCGTGCATCGCCTTGTCGATCGCCTCAAGGAAACCGACCGGGTAGCCGGGGTAGCGGCCGGCAAGCTGTTCGTACGGGTCGTTTGCACCTTCGGCGATCGCGGCGAGGCGGACCTGGCTGTTGGCCGGCGGTTCACCAGAGATCGTGTGGTAAAGGGTCGCCGCCAAAGCGTAAAGATCGCTCCACGGCCCCTGTTCGCTGCCCGCGATGTAGAACTCCTGCGGCGAATATCCGTCCTTGACCACGCGCAGCGCGGACAGCGCGCGGCTCTTGCGGGTCGCCTCCTCGCGCGCCGCGCCGAAATCGATCAGGATCGGTTCCCCGGTCTTGTTGACCAGGATGTTGTCGGGCGAAATATCGCGGTGCAGGATGCCGTTGTCATGGATGAAGCCGATCGCCTTCAAGAGCTTGTGCGTCATTTCGACGATCGCCGCTGGCGCGATTTCGACCTTCGGGTTCTCGATCATGTCCAGCAGGTCGCGACCGTCGATGAAGTCGATGGCCATGTAGGCGGTGTCGTTGTCTTCGAAGACCTGGTGGACGCCGACGATGTTGGGATGGACAAGCTTGGCGAGGCTGCGCGCCTCCTGCACGAAAAGCTTCACGATCGACTTGAATTCGGCCTGATGCGCGCGCGACCGCGCCCCGACGATCGTATCGCTGCGCCGGCAGAAGTTGCCGGGGAAGCATTCCTTGATCACCACGTCCCGATCCAGGCTGTCTTTCGCAAGATAGGTGATCCCGAAGCCGCCGCTGTTGATGAAGCGCGTGATCGTGTACTGCCCTTGCAACAGCTTGGTCCCGGGCTTGAGTTCGTCTGCGAACTCCTCCCTTGCGGCCTGCTCTGCGGCGAGTTGCGGTGCAGTCATTGTTGATTCCTCAACTGGCAAACGGTCGTCACGTCATTTCGGTATTGTGTCTGGGGCGATCACAAACAGCTGGCACTAAAACAAATGACTCCATCCACGATGTTGACCTTCTCTCAAAGAAAGGGGCGAAAATTGGGCGCAGTGTGGGCGTAACGGCGAATTCGGCGCCCGTACCCCCAATTCGGAAAAATTGTGCAGGATTGTGCGACAATTCTTCGCGCTCGGTGCCTGGCCCAAAGGCAGCAAACCTGCGGATCGAGGCTTGTGACCGTTTGCCCTGCAAAGCGCCGGGAAGACGATTCCGGGGTCGGTCGAGAGGCAGAGTTTGGGGTGACCGGCATATGTCATTCCCGGTTTACCAGCGCGCGGACGGCGGCTAAACATCATCCATGAGCAGCACCGACGGCAACGAGCCCGCAACCGGGCCGATCCAGACATCCGAACCCCTCAGCCGCGCCATTGGCGAGCGCTACCTGACCTATGCGCTGTCGACGATCATGCATCGGGCGCTGCCGGATGCGCGCGACGGTCTGAAACCGGTTCACCGCCGCATCCTTTTTGCGATGCGCGAACTCAAACTGTCTTCGACCGGGGGCTTCCGCAAGTCGGCGAAGATCTCCGGCGACGTCATGGGGAACTATCACCCTCATGGCGACGCGGCGATCTACGACGCGATGGCGCGCCTCGCGCAGGATTTCAACGTCCGCTATCCGCTGGTGGACGGGCAGGGCAACTTTGGCAATATCGACGGCGACAACCCGGCGGCCAGCCGCTATACCGAGGCGCGGCTGACGGCGGCGTCCGAGGCGCTGATGGAGGGCCTGGCAGAGAACGCGGTCGATTTCCGTCCCAACTACGATGGCACGCTGGAAGAACCCGTGGTGCTGCCGGCGGCCTTCCCGAACCTTCTGGCCAACGGGGCCTCGGGCATCGCAGTGGGGATGGCCACGAACATCCCGCCGCACAACCTGCACGAACTGATCGACGCGTGCGTGCACCTCGCCAATGCGAAGAACTCGGACCTTGTGCGCGACGATACGCTCATCGAGATGGTCAAGGGGCCTGACTTCCCCACCGGTGGCGTCATCGTCGAACCGCAGGCGTCTATCCGCGAAGCCTATCTGACAGGACGCGGCAGTTTCCGGACCCGCGCGCGCTGGCAGGTGGAGGATCTTGGTCGGGGAACCTGGCAGATCGTGGTCACGGAAATTCCCTACCAGGTGCAGAAGTCGAAACTGATCGAGCGCCTGGCGGAGGTCATCCAGACCAAGAAGGTGCCGCTTCTGGCCGATGTCCGCGATGAAAGCGCCGACGACATCCGCATCGTGCTGGAGCCGCGTTCCAAGAACGTCGAGCCCGAGATGCTGATGGGGATGCTGTTTCGCAACTCGGACCTCGAAACCCGCTTCAGCCTGAACATGAACGTTCTGATCGACGGCCGGACGCCCAAGGTCTGTTCGCTGAAGGAGGTGCTGCGCGCCTTCCTGTCGCACCGCCAGGACGTGCTGATCCGCCGCAGCCGGCACCGGATCGACAAGATCGACCACCGTCTTGAGGTTCTCGAAGGTTTCATCACCGCCTTCCTAAACCTCGACCGGGTGATCGACATCATCCGCTACGACGCCGATCCCAAGGCCGCCCTGATGGCCGAGGACTGGGCGGTCAAGCGCCCCCGCGCCACGTCAGAGGCCGACTATGTCTCCCCCCTGTCGCTGCCGCACAGCGACGACGGGCTGACCGAGGTTCAGGCCGAGGCGATCCTGAACATGCGCCTGCGCTCGCTCCGGCGGCTGGAGGAGATGGAGCTGCTGAAGGAGCAGGACGCGCTGATGCGCGAACGGGCAGAGCTTGACGACCTGATCGGTTCGGAAACCCTGCAATGGAAGAAGATCGCGGGCGAGTTGCGCGACATCCAGAAGCAGTTCGGCAAAGATGCGCCTGGCGGGGCGCGGCGCACCCATTTCGCCGACGCCGCCGAGGCGGAGGAGGTGCCGCTTGAGGCGATGATCGAGCGTGAGCCCATCACGGTCATCTGTTCGAAGATGGGCTGGATCCGCGCCATGAAGGGGCATCAGCCGCTGGACGCGGAGGTGAAGTTCAAGGACGGCGACGAGGGGCGGTTCATTTTCCACGCCGAGACGACCGACAAGATCCTGCTGGTGGGCAGCAACGGGCGCTTCTACACCCTTCTGGGCGCCAACCTGCCCGGCGGGCGGGGCATGGGCGAACCGGTGCGCCTGATGGTCGACCTGCCGAACGAGGCGGAGATCGTCGACCTGCTGATCTACCGGGCGGGCGAGAAGCTGCTTGTCGCATCGACCGACGGGGACGGATTCGTTGTCGCCACTGACGAGGTTCTGGCCCAGACCCGGACCGGCAAGCAGGTGCTGAACCTGCGCGACGGCGCCCGCACGCAGGTCTGCCGGCGCGTCGCGGGCGATCATGTCGCGGTTGTCGGCGAGAACCGCAAGCTTCTGGTCTTCGCGCTGGACGAACTGCCCGAAATGTCGCGTGGCAAGGGTGTGCGTCTTCAAAAATACAAGGACGGCGGGCTGTCGGATGCCTCCACCTTCGTGCTCGCCGACGGGCTGAGCTGGAAGGATCCGGCCGGACGCACGCGGACCGAGACCGACCTGACGGAATGGCTTGCCAAGCGGGCCACCGCAGGCAGAATGGCGCCGCGCGGGTTCCCGCGGGACAATCGATTTACCTGACCAAGGACTTTTTTCGATGACGACAGGCCCCCTGACAAAGGTGTTCTATACCGGCCAGCGGGGCGCGCTGTTCGGACTTGCGTTCAAGACCGCGCTTCTGACGGTTCTGACGCTTGGCATCTACCGCTTCTGGGCCAAGACCCGCATCCGCCGATATGTCTGGTCTTCGGTTTCGATCGACGGCGACCGGCTGGAATACACCGGGACCGGGCTTGAGAAGTTCCTGGGCTTTCTTGTCGCCGTCGTCATCCTCGCGATCTATCTCGGGATCGTGCAGCTTCTGCTCTTCTACTTCGGGCTGCATTTCGTCGCCGAGCCGGAAACCGGGGAAGAAGCGTTGATGCAGGCCGCGGTGATCTACATCACGCTTCTGGCGGTCCTGCCGCTGATGCTGTTCGCCACCTACCGGGCGCGGCGCTACATCCTCGCGCGCACCCGCCTGCGCGGCATCCGCTTTGGCATGGACGCGGCCGCCTGGGGCTACGTCTGGCGGGCGATCCTGCACTATCTGCTGACCGCCGTGACGCTTGGCATCCTCTTGCCGCGACAGACCTACTGGCTTGAGAAATACAAGACCGACCGCAGCTACTACGGCGACGCGCGTTTCGAACAGGGCGGGCGCTGGACAGGGCTTTATCCCGCGATGATCCACCTGCTGATCGCGGTTCTCATTCTTGGTGCCGGCATCGCGGTCCTTGCGCTGACCGAGGACCCTGCACGCGCGGTCCCGCTGGCTGCGCTGGGCTACGGCTGGGGTGCCTTCGGCTGGGTGTTCTATGCGGTCCGCGGCCGCCGCTACCTCGATTCCATGAAGACCCTCGACGGCAGGGTCGGGTTCGATGCGCGTCCCCGCGTCGGCCGGGTGATCGCGATCTATCTCCTCGGTTCGCTCGCCGTGGGGCTGGCCGGCGGGGCGGTCTTTGCGGTTGCAAGTGGCGCCACGGCGATGGCGGTGGGGCCGATGGCCGGGCCGGGGGGCACCGGCCCGGTTGGCATCGTGATCGTCGCGCTTCTTTATCTTGGTGCGTTCTCGGTCTTCGGGGCGCTTGTCCTTGCGTTCATCACCCAGCCCCTGATCGCGCATTTCTGCGAAACGCTGAGCATCCTCGACGCCGGGGCGCTTGCCGATGTACGGCAGCGCGCCTATGACAAGGGCGGCGACGCCGAGGGCTTTGCGGACGCGCTCGACATCGGCGGGGCGATATGACCGGGCCGCAGGGCGCGGTCGCGGCCACGTTCTTCGACGGTCAGACCGCGCAGCGCCACGCCGTCCGCATCGCGCCGACAAGCGACGGGCTGGGCCTTGCGGTCCTTTTCGACGACGCGGCGAGGGGGGCACTTGTCTGGCCCTTCGACCGCATCCGCGCACTTGACGGGCAGGCCGACCGGGCCAGCCTGATGCTGACCCTCCGCGCCGAAACGGGGGACGAGGCGCCGCGCGATCCGGCCCGCCTGATCGTCACCGACGCTGCCGCCGTAGACTGGTTTCACCGGACGCGCCCCGCGCTTTTTCACCGCGATGTGCGGCCGGGAACCTTTCGCAAGGTCGCGATCTGGCTGTCGGGCGCGGTGGCGGCGACCCTCCTGATGCTGTTTGTCATCCTGCCGGGGCTTGCGAACTACCTTGCCGCGCATATTCCGGTGGAACAGGAAGTGGCCTTTGGCCGCGCGGTCATGGCGCAGGTCGAATACCTCTTCGGCGACGGCGAAAAGGGCCTGACCTGCACCGGGGCGGAGGGGCAGGCCGCGCTCGACCTCTTGGTTGCGCGCCTGACCGAAGGGCAGGCCATTCCCTACGCCTTGCAGGTGCGGGTCTTCGATCATGCCATGCCCAATGCCTTTGCCGCGCCGGGCGGGCAGATCGTCGTCTTCCGCGGCCTTCTGGACGACGCGAAAAGCCCCGAGGAGGTGGCCGGCGTCCTTGGGCACGAGATCGGGCATGCCGTGCGCCGCGATCCGACGCGGCTTGCGCTGCGCGCCGCGGGGTCCGCGGGCATCCTGTCGGTCGTGCTGGGCGATGTATCGGGCGGCACGCTGGCGGGGATCGCGGGCGAACACCTGATGCGGGCGGCCTACACGCGCGAGGCCGAAAGCGCCGCGGACGACTATGCGCTCATGCTCCTCGCTGATGCGGGCGTGTCGTCCGAACCGCTTGCGGCCTTCTTCGACCGGATCGCGACGCTGACCGACGCGATGCCGGAATACCTTTCGTCCCACCCCCTCAGCGCGGGCCGGGCGGAACGTATCCGCACCGGCGCGCTTTACGGCGCGGACCGGCACATCCTGGACGAGGCCGAATGGCGCGCCCTGCGCGGGATCTGCGGCTAGGCGATCAGACGGCCCACATGCGGATCAGGTTCGACCGGGTCTTGCACAGGGTGTCGAACATCTCGGTCTTGCCGCCGGTCTCGAAGAGGGCCGCGATCGTGCGGTCCAGATCGAACAGCACTTCGCGCTGATCGGGCGACCGTATCCAGCTTTGCACCCAGCCGACGGCGCAAAGCCGCGTCCCGGACCGAACGGGTTCGACCCTGTGCAGGGTCGTGGAAGGGTATAGAATCGCATCCCCGGCCGAAAGCTTGAAGGCGCGTTCCTCGGCTGTGTCGGCCACGACCAGCGCGCCGCCTTCGTAGCTGTCCGGATCGGAAAGGAAAAGCGTGAACGACAGGTCGCTGCGGACCCCCTGCATCAGCGCATCGTCGACATGCAGCCCATAGGCCTGGCCGGTACCGTAGCGCGACAGGATCGGCGCGGTCATCGCCTTGGGCCGCGCCGCCGAGGCGAAGACGGGATGGGCGGCCAGCGCGGCCCGGACCTTGGCCTGGATCGCCTCAAGCTCCGGTGAGGGGCGGGCCTGATCGTTTGCCTTCACCTGCCGCGCATGGCGCCCGGCCGTCTCGCTTCCCGGTCCGAAGCCGAGCGTTTCCGCCGCCTGGCGGATCGCCCCGGCCTCGGTCGCGGTCAGAACCCCTTCCAGCGCGATGAACATCGGCCTATTTCAGCCTGTAGGCGGCAAGTTCCGCCGTCGCTGCGGCCGAAAAGATCACGCCGGGGTCGCCCGCCAGCGGCCGACCGGTTTCCAGCCCGCCAAAGACGCTGCCGGTCGCGGCAAGTGCGGCGTCGATCCGCGCGGCGACGTCCGCCGCCGCCGCGTCGGCGGCCAGCATGGCGGCCTGATCGCGCGCGACCGCGATGAAGCCCTGCGCCTCGACATAGGCGAACAGGTCATCGACCGCCCCGTCCTTGATGCTTCCCTCGTATTCCTGCGCGGCGGCGCGGGTCAGCGCGACGATCAGGTCGGCGCGCAGGCGCGATGTGATGTCGGGCACCTCGCCCGCCGCCGCGACCGCCGCCGTCAGCCGGTCCAGCGCCGCGGCCACGGCCGCCGTGTCCGCACCCTCAGCCATCGCGGCACCCACCGCGTCGAGCGTGGCCGAGAAGTCGGCCTTTCCCCGCGCCGCAAGGTCGGCCCGCACCTCGTCCATCATCTCGGCCTCCGGGTGACCGGCCAGCCCGACCGCCTCGTCGCGAAGACCGGCGTCGTATAGCAGGACCGCGCCGCGGATATGCCCCTCGACCAGCGCCAGCCGTCCCAGATAGGCAAGTTCGGGCGCCGCTTCTGCGACCATCCCGCCTTCGCCCGCCTCGCCGCCTTCGGCCTGAATGCGCCAAAGCTGTTCGCCCCCCTGCGGCGCGACGGGCGGCACGGCGGCGGCGGCACCCGTAACGGCCGCACCAAGCGCCGCGCCGGCGATCGACAGGGTCGCCCATGTCCTCGGGCGGACGCGGCGCGGGGCGGTCTCTTTCGTGCGGGTCATGGCATTTCTCCTGTGCACATCTTGGCCTTGCATGCGCCCGACGGCAGGCGGCGTCAATCCGTGCGGGTCAGATCCGTTCCACCTCAAGCCAGACGCCGCCTTCCGGCCGCAGCGTCAGGATCAGCACCGGATCGGGCGTGCGCCCCGGAACGCGCCGGAACCGGAATCGCGCGACCAGCGTTGCAAGGATGATGACCGCTTCCTGCAAGGCGAATGACGCGCCGATGCAGATGCGTGGCCCCGCGCCGAACGGCAGATAGGCGAACCGGTCGATGGCCCGCGCATCGGCAAAGCGCGACGGGTCGAACCTGTCGGGGTCGCGCCACAAGAGGTGATTGCGGTGCAGCGCGTAGATCGGAAGCATGACGGTGTCGCCGGGCCGGACCTCGCGCCCGCAAAGCCGGTCCGGCTTGCGCGCGGTGCGCGACAGGAATGCGGCGGGCGGATAGAGCCGCAGCGATTCATCGACGATCTGGCGCAGATAGGGCAGGGCGGGCAGGTCCGCCGCCGTCGCCGCCCGGTCGCCCAGGATGCCCGCCGCCTCGGTGCGTGCGCGGTCTTGCACGCCTTCGTCGAAGGCCAGAAGGTAAAGCGCCCAGGCCAGCGTCAGCGCCGTCGTCTCGTGCCCCGCGACGATGAATGTCAGAAGGTTGTCGCGCAGTTCGGCGGTGTTCATGCGGCGCCGGGTTTCGGGATCCTCCCCGTCCAGCAGCAGGTCCAGAAGATCCGGCGGGTGCCGGGGGCCGGACTGCCTGCGCCCCTCGATCGCCATGTCCGCAACGCGCTTCATTTCCCGCATCGCAGGGCCGGACGTGAGCCTGCCCGGGCGCGGCACCCACATCGGTGCCCCGACGATGTCCAGAAACGACACCCGCGCTGTCTGGGCGATATAGGCGTCGATGGCACGGTGGACGGCGGCGCGGTCGAAGGCCTCGCTGCCCGAAAAGGTGACGTCCGAAATGACCTCGAACGTGGCGGCGACCATTTCCTGATGCAGGTCCGCGGCGCGCCCGGCCTGTGCTGCGATGCGCCCGGCGGCGCGTTCGGCCGCCGCCGTCATCACCGGCGCCAGCGCCTGGACATTGCGGGGCGAAAAGGCGGGTGCGGCGGCGCGGCGCTGCCAGTGCCAGTGCTGGCCTTCCGCGATGAAAAGGCTTTGCCCGATCGCCGGCGCGAGGATGAGCTTCGTCACGTCGGATTTCGGATAATCCTCGACCGCGTCCTTCAGGATGCGCCGGTTCGCCTCCGGGTCCATCACCATGTGCCACCGCTTGCCCGTGCGTCCAGAGACGATCGGCTGGCGGGTGGCGATTTCGGGGATCAGCCCCAGCAGGTTGCGCCGGGCGGTGCGAAACGACCCCCAGACGCCCATCGGCGCCGTTACAAGGGCCACGCGGGCCGGCAGATCGCTCGGGGGCGGAATGTCCATGAAAACCTCCGCCCCGATCATACGCCGGCGCGCGGGCTTGCCAAGCCGCAGAGATTGCAGCCCGGCCCGGAAGCCGCTAAGCCTTGGGCGAGCCCGAGCCGAGGATGCCATGACCTTTCTGACCCGAGCAGCCGCCTTCTGTTTCGCCTTCGCCCTCATCGCCGCCTGCACGCCCGCCGACCAGCGGCCCGTGACCCAGCTGGGCGATTTCGCGCTTGGCTACAACATCGTCATCGCCAAGAACGCCAAGCCGGTCGGGCCGTCGCGCCAGGCCACCCCCGAGGAATGGGAGGCGGCGATCAAGAAGGAAGTCGCGGACCGCTTCGACCGGCAGACGGGCGAAAAGCTTTATCACATCGGCATCGGCGTCGATGCCTATGCGCTGGCGGTCCCCGGCATCCCGATCGTGCTGTCGCCGAAGTCGGTCCTGGCGATCACGGTCAATGTCTGGGACGACACTGCCGGCCGCCGCGTGAACGCCGAGCCGCGTCAGTTCACGGTGTTCGAAAAGGCGTCCGGTGACACCTTCATCGGCTCCGGCCTGACCTCCAGCAAGGAGGAGCAGATGCAGCGCCTTGCATCCAACGCGGCCCTCAAGATCGAGGAATGGCTGGCCCAGAACAAGGCCTGGTTCTCGCCCGAGGCCGCCGCCGCCCGCGCGCTTCTTCCGCGAGAGGATCAGGGGGGTGCCGAAACCGCCGAAACGGCAGCCGCGACAACGAACTGACGCTTGATTTTTTCCGCCCTTGCCGATACGCAGCGCGCGAACGAAAAACGGGCCCCCTCCGGGCCCCCCAACCCATGAGGCGCCTCGGACATGGCAAAGGCAAAGTTTGAACGGACGAAACCGCACGTCAACATCGGGACGATT
>ERZ795053.317-NODE-317-length-60480-cov-14.293604_pt1 | contig 60480 bp, 33 predicted proteins | sample MGYA00375137_ERZ795053 | MGnify/ENA primary metagenome ERZ795053 (study PRJEB30182, sample SAMN05720284) | activated sludge metagenome | isolation source: Anaerobic digester | place: Hong Kong | collected 2014-12-17 ...
CCAGGAAGGTGTTGGCGACCTGCTCGCGTTTGAGCAGGCTGTCAATGTAGGCGAGCTCGATGTAGCCGGCCTCGGCTAGTAATTGACCGGCTCGCTGGATGGCTTCGTCCTTATTTTGAACGCGGACGTCCAAGCGAATGCATGATCTGGTAATCGTTTTCATATTTATCTCCAAGGTGGTGTGCGTTTTCGACGCAATAAATTTGTAATCGATTACATTCAGGATGTCAAGCAAAAACTCTTCGACTACATCTTCATTTTGTGCCGTAACCTTGAATCGGACAGGTTGGCCTTCTGATTGCGGCTTCACCTGCGCACTTCTGTCGGACAACGCTTCGCTTATGCCCACTTACCACTAGAGAATATTTATTGCAAGTGGCCTAAGCGCATTACGGTGAAATCAGTATGGTGAATCGCCCCGCTAATTTGTTGAATTCCTCTGCCGCATACTCGACCCCCGTTCTCGCAATTCCCCGCGCAACACCACCCGGCGCACCGACTGGGACGGATGGGCAATGCGCTGGAGCAGTAATTCAATGGTCGCTTGGCCGATGTCGTAGGTCGGTTGCGCAATCACGGTGATGCCAGGCTCCACCAGTCGGGTCCAGGGCAGATCGTCAAAACCCGCTAACCCAATCCGTTCCGGAAACTGAAGCCGCGCTTCCCGCAGAGCTTCAACCAGCCCCAGCAGGATCAAACCATTACTTCCTATCAAGGCATCCGGCAATGAAGGCCCTTGCACCAGTTCACTCGCTGCAATCCGGGCGGCGTCCACCGTTGCGGGCACGGCCTGGGCCAGCGTTTCCAGTCCATGCGTCGCCATGGCCGTCACGTAGCCTTCTTGTCGTTGCCGGCCAGTAGCACTGGTCGCGCCATAAATGAAAGCGATGCGCCGGTAACCTTGTTCGATGAGGTGTATGGTCAAGCGATAGGCAGAATCCGTGTTGTCCAACACTACTGCGTCAGCCGTGGTTTCACGGTCGCAACGATCGACTAGCACTACGGGAAAGGGGTAATCCTGTATCCGGAAATGCGCCAAGGTCGGTAACGAAGGCGAGAGAATCACCCCGCTGACGTTTTCATCCCGCATCAGGTCAAGATAGAGCGCTTCTTTTTCAGGATTTTCGTCAGCATTGCAGAGAAGCACCCGCATCCGGTTCTGATAGGCCATATCCTCAACCGCCCGGCTGACCTCGGTGAAAAAGGGGTTGCGAATATCCGAGACGATCAGGCCAATCGTATCAGTCCGGCGAGAACGTAGCCGTCGCGCCGCCAGGTCGGGCCGGTAATCCATCGCCTGGACTGCTTCCAGAACCCGCTGGCGGGTCGCCTCGGTGACCCCGGTATGCCCTGCCAACACCCGCGACACCGACGCCACTGACACCCCTGCCCGCTTGGCGACATCCTTGATCTGCGCCATTTGCATTTCTCCTCTCGAGGTAAAAAGTAACCGATTACACCATTATCTCACGTTCAAGTCCAATTTGAATAGCGATTAATTAGTTTTACAAATTTATTGACAATGAAAAAATGTAATCGTTTACAAAAAATATCCATGAAGCGCTTTCTATAGCGGTACTCGATGAGTCGTGGAATCGTGTTTTCAAACCACCCCGGCGCTTCGCGCTACCCCTCCTTGAATTAAGGAGGGGAATTCCGGAATGTAGGGCTATCAAAGAGCCAGGCTATGGGAGGGACGCTACCGGTTTTTTCTGGAGATCGCCCTACAAGATCATGCGCCGGGCGATGCCCTTGGGTTTGCGTTTCTTGAGCCGTTGCGCCTCCTTCTGGCGCTTCTCCGCCAGTTCGATCAGAATCTGTTGAGAACCGCGCGGATCGTCGCCTTCGCCTGGCACACGCTGAATATAAGTTCCATCCGGCTGCATATCCCAAGCGCTGCGCCGGTCGTTCAGCTGCACGTCCAGAATCTGCTGCAACTCTCGCTGCAACTCCGGGGCATCGATTGGCGTGACCACCTCGACCCGGCTTTCCAGATTGCGCTGCATGCAGTCCGCGGAACCGATGAAGTATTCATCAGCGCCGTTATTACGGAAATGGAAAATCCGCGTGTGTTCCAGGAATCGTCCAACAATGCTGATGACCTGGACGTTTTCCGAGACCCCTGGAATGCCGGGCCGCAACCGGCAGGTATCGCGCACGATGAGTTCGACTTTAACGCCGGCCTGGGAAGCCTGATACAGCGCTGCGGTCACTTCCTTGTCTTCCAGGGCGTTCATCTTGAACTGGATCAGCGCCGGCTTGCCGGCCTTGGCGTAGCCGATTTCCCGCTCGATTTTGGCCAACAACGCCGGTTTAAGCACCTTGGGCGCGGGCAGCAGCTTGCGATAATTGCGCTTGGGCACGTAGCCCGTGGTGAGGTAGTTGAACAGTTCGGTCAAATCTTCACCAATCACCGGATCACAAGTCAGCAGACCCAGATCACTGTACAGGCGGGCGGTGCCGGCGTGGTAATTGCCGGTGCCGATGTGCGCGTAACGGCGCAAGCCGTTGTAATCCCGCCGCACCACCAGGATCACCTTGCTATGCGTCTTGAGACCCAGCACCCCATAAGTCACATGGATACCTGCCTCCTCCATGCGGTTCGCCCAGCGAATGTTGGCCGCTTCGTCAAACCGCGCCTTTAACTCCACAACCACCGCGACCTGCTTGCCGTTTTGCGCAGCGTCGATTAGGTATTCGATAATCTTGGAATCCTCGGAGGTGCGGTACAAGGTCATCTTGATAGCCAGCACCTTCGGGTCGAAACTGGCCTCCCGCAAAAACCGCTCGACCGAGGTAGCAAACGATTCGTAGGGATGTTGCAGCAGGATCGGCCCAATCTCGCGGATAATATGGAAAATGCTGCGCTTATCGCTTAATTTCGGATGATCGCGCGGATGGTGAGGAGAATCATGCAAATCCGTCCGGCTGATCCCAACGATCTGGAACAGGTCTTTCATCGCCATCATCCCATCCACTTCGAACACTTCGCTGGCCTCGTCCAGGCCCAGTTCCGCCGCTAACATGCCGCGATGAACCGGATCCATATCTTTTTCTACTTCCAGCCGGACGATGGGAGCGACCTTGCGTTCGCGCAGTTCCGACTCGATCATCACTAATAAGTCGTCAGCCTGATCTTCATCGCGTTCGGTAACGGCGTTGCGGGTCACGCGGAACAGCTCGCAGGCTTCCACCACCATGCCGGGGAATAACAGGTCGAGGTTATTGGCCATTACATCTTCCAATGGCACGTACAACTCATCGTCGCCGACCTTGAGGAAGCGCTCGATCCCTGAACCCAGCGGCACCTTAATTCGCGCCAGACCGCTGGCGTCATCGTTAGCGTAGCGCACCGTCACCAGCAAATTGAGCGACAGATTGGAAATAAAGGGAAAGGGATGGGCCGGATCCATGGTTTGCGGGGTGACCAGCGGGAAAATGTTGCGCAAATAGTACTCGCGCATCTCCTCGCGCTGCGCCTCAGTCAGACGCTTGTAGCTGCGTAGAAAAATGCCTTGTTCCTTCAGTAATTCGTGTAATTTGGAAGCCAACACCCGCTGCTGATCGACAATATCGCGCACCACCGCCAGGCACTCGCTCAATTGCTGTTCAGGGCTGCGACCGTCTATCGAGAGTTCCCGCATCCGAGCGACGATTTGCTGCTTGAGGCCGCCGATGCGCTTCATGAAGAATTCGTTGAGGTTGGAACTGACAATCGCCAGGAATTTGACCCGCTCCAGCAGGGGCGTGCGCTCATCCTGCGCTTCATGCAGCACCCGTTGATTGAAGGCGAGCCAGGTCAGTTCACGATTCAGATACCACTCAGGAGCGTTAGAATCAAATACTGGCGGTTCGGGAGCCGCGAGTTCCACGGACGATGACCGGTCGGTTGATTCATTACTTGCAGGGATTTCGTTGAAGTCAGCGTTTTTGAGAGACGCCACGGCTTGTTCACTCATGGAAACTCCAAAATTCATTTCTTGCTTTTGGCGACGCCAGGTTGGTCTTCGAGGGGACCCAGCGCTGCCTCCAATCGTTCGCACAGGGTCCGCAATACTTCGATGCGCGCATAGCGCTTGTCGTTCGCTTCAACCAGGGTCCACGGCGCTTGTCGCGTACTGGTGCGCTCGACCAGATCGTTGACCGCCACTTCATAATCCGCCCAGCGCTCGCGGTTGCGCCAGTCTTCATCGGTCAGTTTCCAGGCTTTGTAAGGAATTTGTTCGCGCTCCTTGAAGCGACGCAACTGCTCATCCGGGGTAATGTGTAGCCAGAATTTCAGCAACACGATGCCGCGCTCTACCAGTTGCGCCTCAAAATCATTGATTTCGGCATAAGCACGCTGCCATTCCCGGGTGCGAGCGAAGCCCTCGATCCGTTCCACCAGCACCCGCCCGTACCAGCTCCGGTCGTAGATGGTGACTCGTCCGGCGCGCGGCAGGTGCCGCCAGAATCGCCATAAATAGTTATGGGCGGCTTCCTCGTCAGTTGGCGCGGCGATTTGAATCACCTGGTAATCGCGGGCGTCCAGGGTAGCAGTGATGCGGCGGATGCTGCCGCCCTTGCCGGCGGCGTCCCAGCCTTCAAAGACCAGAAGGGTTGAAACCTTACGCTCGCGGGCCATGCGCTGAAGTTGGTTCAGTTTAGCCTGGTAATGTTTCAATCCGACGTCATAGTCTTCCTTGGACAGGGCTTTGTTCATATCCAGGCGCGAGAGAATCGTGATAATGGGTAATCCATCGACTTCTGCGGAAGCAGGCTTTAGCGTGTGGACGTCAGCATCGCCATTACCGCTGACCAGTGCTGCTTTGGCCTCGTCCAGCCGGAAGCGGATCGCATCGCGCATAACGGTGGCGACCGCGACGCTGCGGTAACGCGCGTCGTAACCTTCGATGATCTTCCACTGTGCCAAGCCGGTGCTGGTTTTCATAATCGTGCGCTCGGCGGCGGCGATGAAGGACTCATACAGCTCCCAGTGCTGCCAATCGCGCTTGGAGATCCGCCAGTGCAACAGCGGATTTTTCTCCAGCTTACGCAGACGTTCCTTTTGGGCGTCCTTGGAGAGGTGCATCCAGAATTTCAAAATCAGCGCACCATCGCCAGCCAGGGTTTGCTCAAAGGTCTTGATACGCTCCAGCCGTTCATCAAATTCCGCCAGATCGTTATGACCATAAACGTGATCGAGAATCGGCATGGAATACCAGGAACTCAGGAATAGACCGATCCGTCCCTGGGGCGGCAGATCGCGCCAGAATCGCCAGTATTCCGGCCGGTCGCGCTCCTCGTCAGAAAGTTCGCCAAACGCTCGGGTAATGAGCCAGCGGGAATCCAGCCATTCATGTAATTTGTTGACAGTCTCGCCTTTGCCAGCGCCATCTACGCCGGCAAAAACGACGATGACGGGAAAATCAGCCTTGCGTAGCTCCATCTGCATCATGAGCAGGTCTTCCCGCAATTGGGAAACTTGCTGGTGATAGTCTTCCTTGGGCAGCTTGTGTTGCAGTTCGGCGGTTCTGAACATCATGATCCTCACTGGCGTGGACAGGAATGATAGATATGTCGCCCTGTATTTTGTCAAAAATATAAATATAATTATATACTTATATAGATAACAACGGACACTGGAGAATTTCCGCGCTATTGGATCGATTGCGGCAATCCGGTTTAATGTTAATCTTAGAGCAGTTAACCGACAAACGCTCGACTCCCTGCCTGAGTCAAGACAGTCTCAGACCGCCGCCCAAGGCATGACTCAGCATATCTCAAAACAAAGGAGAAACCGAATGAATCGGCGACTATTGGCCGGTCTGATTCCTTTAGCATTTGCTTTGACGGGTCCAGTTCAAGCAGACATCTATGCTTTTGTGGACAGCAATGGGGTGCGACACTTGAGTAATGTGCCGAATGATCCACGCTACAAGCTGGTAATGCGCACGCCGGCCTACAGCAAGAAGGCGGCCCAGTCTTCGAGTTATGCGCCCAACAATCTTTATGGCCCTAGCCTTTTCGGGAATAACCTGGCGCGCAAGGCGGGTCGCGTCAAACCGTTCCGGGTCAACGAAAAGAATCGTCAGCGGTTTGCCGCCGACGTCAACCGGATCGCTGCTCAATATCGTCTGGAACCCGCACTGATGCATGCGGTGATCAGCGCTGAGTCCTCTTACAATCCCTGGGCGGTTTCTCCTAAGGGCGCCATGGGTCTCATGCAGCTCATGCCAGGCACCGCGGAACGATTCGGGGTCGACAACGCCTATGATCCGGTCGCCAACATGCATGGCGGCGCCCGTTATCTGCGCTGGCTGCTTGATCGTTTCAACAATATTCATCTGGCCGTAGCCGCCTACAATGCGGGCGAAGGCGCGGTGCAGAAATATGGCAACCAAATTCCCCCCTATCAGGAAACCCAAACCTATGTGGCGCGGGTGCTGAATTTCTATCAGCAATACCGATTGAGTGGTCTAAACACCGGCGCGCAAGGCAATATCGTGGCATTCAACCGTAATTACCCAGGCAGATCCAGCGGCGTAACCATCATCACCCCACGCACCAGCGGCCGCTTCGCCCGAACACCGGTTAAGGCCACATCATCAAATGCAGCGCCTAAAACCTATCTGACCCCGACAGGTGATCGGGTTATCGTTGGCAACAGTGGCGGAAACCGAAATTCAGTACAGGCTTCCACGCAATTTGTGGGCAATAACAAGTAATGCTAGGGAGACGTTCCGGTCAATGTTATAGTCTGGCAACCTGCTTAGCCTGCATTCCAAGGTACGCGGTGCGTACCCTACATCGACGACGTTGATACCGATCATTCAAGAGTAGGGTACGCACCGCGCACCGCTGCAGTGAATAGCCATGACCCGAAATGTAGGGATAACGGCGAGCAAGACAATAATTCCTGGGCGACAATGCATTGAACAACCGCTAGAATCATGCTCAGATTGTCCAGATAGTAACGTTGCTCATCCATGAAAATCACAGAATCCTTGAGCTTTGAAAACTGCCAAATTTCTCCAGAGGGGACGCAATCGTAAACCGGCAGGTTGGGCTGATGGTTGGTTTGATTAAATAAACCACTGATGAATTCTACTCTCACCCTTGCGCTTGACCTCATGCGCCGATCTTCGATCACGCCGGAAGACGCTGGTTGTCAGGAGCTGCTGATCAGTCGCTTGCAAGCTCTGGGCTTCCAAATAGAACGGTTGCGCTTCGGCATCGTTGACAACTTCTGGGCGCGGCTTGGCGATCAGGAACCATTGTTTGTTTTCGCCGGCCACACCGATGTGGTGCCCCCCGGCCCACTGGACCAGTGGTCATCCCCGCCGTTTGCGCCGGAGGTGCGCGACGGTTTCCTGTACGGGCGCGGCGCGGCGGATATGAAAGGCAGTCTGGCGGCAATGATCACCGCCTGCGAAGATTTCCTGAGCGCCTACCCCCAGCCGCGCGGTTCGCTGGCGTTCCTGATCACCAGCGATGAGGAAGGGCCGGCTACCGAAGGTACAGTCAAGGTGGTCGAGCGTTTGGAAGCGCGTAACGAGAAGATGCGCTGGTGCCTGGTCGGGGAACCGTCCAGCGTCCGCCAGATCGGCGATATCATCAAGAATGGCCGACGCGGTTCGTTGAACGGCCGCCTGTTGCTGCGCGGAATACAGGGCCATGTCGCTTATCCGCATCTGGCGCAAAATCCCATCCATGCGATTGGCGCGATTTTGACCGTGCTGGCCGATGAAGTCTGGGATCAGGGCTACGAGTGCTTTCCACCCACCTCGTTCCAGATTTCCAATTTGCAATCCGGCACCGGCGCGGTCAACATCATTCCCGGCGAGCTGGAGATGCGCTTCAATTTTCGCTTCTCCCCCGCCGTTACCGTGGAGCAACTTCAGGAACGCACCCGGCTGATCATCGAAACCGGCTTGCTCAACAAGGAAGTGAAAACCGGCCAGGTCTTCCAATATGCTCTGGACTGGAGTTTGTCAGGGATGCCCTTCTTCACGCCACCCGGCGAACTGTCGGCAGCGGCTATCCAGGCCATCCGCGCTGAAACCGGTCTGGACGCGCAACTCTCAACCAGCGGCGGCACCTCCGATGGCCGGTTCATTGCTCCAACGGGCGCGCAGGTCATCGAACTGGGTCCGCTCAACGCGACGATTCACCAAGTGAACGAACGGGTGGCGATTGCAGACCTGGAAACTCTGAACCGGATTTACCAGACTATTCTGAACCAACTGCTGGCTTGATCCAGCGCTGATCCGGCCAACGCTCTTCCAGGAAAAACCAATTCATGTCTTCAGAAACCTCGCCGCGTCTGCCCAACGCCCTGCGCATGGGTTTACTGGTCACCGGGCTGATGGGCCTGTTGATGGGCGCCCTGGCCTGGTTCCAGGTCGAGCGGGAGCGCACCACCGATCTTGATGAATTGGATCGGCGCGCTTATGTTCTGGTCCATCAGATGGCCTATTCGATCCAGGCGATTCTAAAATTGCCAGACAAGGAAGCGGCGGCGGCGCTGGGTTCAACTCTGGAAGGTTACCGACCGCTGATCGGCCTGGCAGTTTACCGTCCCGATGGACGCCTGATCGCCGAAGGTCCGGACCTTGTGGAGTTTTCCAGCGAATTAAAGCAGACCGTTCTCCAGGCGATCAAGGAACCCAAGGATGTGATCAAGGTGCTGAAAACGCCTACCACGCAGATCCATATCGTAACTTCTGTCATCCGCACTGCAGAAGGTCAACCGGAAGGGGTGCTGGCTGTCGTACATGATCTAACGGATGTGGTGGAGCGCGCCCGGAATCGGCGCCAGCAATTTGCGCTCTGGGGCGGCGTGATCATCCTGCTGCTCCTGACCGTGGTCGTCGCGGGTGCCTGGTTGCTATACGACCGTCCGCTGAACCGGATGGCGGCATGGATGCGGCAATTGCGCACTGGCGAAACGGATGAGTCACTGCCGGTCGATCCGCCGGTCGCGCGCCTGGCCACTGAGAGCGACCGGTTAGCCGCCACGTTACGGGCGAAACAGGCGGCAACGCAAAAGCAGGTCCAGCAGGCCAAGTCCGCCCACCCGATCTGGTCCCGCAACCGCTGGCGCGCGCACCTCAGCGATTGCCTGCGCGGCAGCCATTTGCTGCTGGTCAGCCATCGCGAACCTTACCTGCATGAGCTTCAGGATGGTCAACCGCGTCTGGTAACGCCGGCAGGCGGATTGGTGGCTGCCCTCGATCCAATCATGCGAGCCAGCAATGGCGTCTGGATCGCCCATGGAGCCGGTAATGCCGACCGGCGGACGGTGGACGCCAGAGATCGATTGATGGTCCCTCCCGATGATCCGAGTTATATCCTGCGGCGGGTCTGGCTGACTCGTGAAGAGGAGCATGGCTATTATCATGGCTTCGCCAATGAAGGACTGTGGCCGCTGTGCCATCGGGTTTATGAGCGTCCGGTCTTCCGCCCGCACAACTGGGAGTATTACGCGCGCATTAACCGGCGCTTTGCTGAAGCGGTTCTGCAGGAAGCCGGTTCCGATCCGGCGGTGGTGCTGGTGCATGACTACCAGTTGGCGCTGGTTCCCCGCTTGATCAAGGAAGTTCGTCCGGATCTGCGGGTCGGCCTGTTCTGGTATATTCCCTGGCCGGATGCGGAAACGTTTTGCATCTGCCCTTGGCGGAATGAGCTGTTGAGCGGCATGCTCGGCGCTGATCTGATCGGCTTTCATTTACAGCAGTACTGCAATCACTTCATGGAAACCGTCGACCGGTTGACTGACGCCCGGTTGGACTGGGACCATTTTTCCATTGATACACAAGGACACCATTCGCAGGTGCGACCCTTTCCCATTGGGGTCGAAAACAAGATGGATCAATCAATCCCGACTGGCGTCATCCTGGCCCAGCGTCTGGCTGACCTCCGCGATCGGCATTCCCTGGAAAACCTGCGTGTTGCAGTCGGCGTCGACCGAATCGACTACATCAAGGGTTTGCCGGAGCGCTTCAACGCCGTCGCCCGGTTTCTGGAACGCTATCCGCAACATCGGGGACGCTTCACGTTGGTGCAATTGGGCGTGCCCAGCCGTATGCACATTCGCCGCTACCGGGATCATCTCAATGAACTGGAATCCCTGGCGGATACCATTAACTGGCGTTTTCAGACCGCCTCATGGCAACCGATTCGTTTTCTGGTGGGCCAGCATGACCCGGTTACGGTTTACGCTTTCATGCGCATGGCCGAGATGAGTATTGTCAGTTCGCTGCATGACGGTATGAACCTGGTGGCCAAGGAATTTGTCGCGGCCCGTTCAGACCTGGATGGGGTGCTGGTGCTTTCGGAATTCACGGGGGCCGCCCGTGAATTAGAGGATGCGTTAATCGTGAATCCTTACGATACCGAACAGTTCGCCGAGACGATTCACCTGGCGCTGGACATGCCGGCGGACGAACGGCGCGAGCGTATGATTCGCATGCGGCGGCGGTTGGAAGAAAACAATGCCTACCGCTGGGCCGCAGATTTCCTGACGGAGTTGACCGCCAGGCCGGTGACCGACGAAGAGTCATGATGCATGGCCAGTGATCAGCCTACGGGCGATGCGCCGCCGGCCTTCGACATCGAACCGGGCGCGCTATATGTCGTAGCAACGCCGCTAGGCAACCTGGAAGATATCAGCGCGCGCGCCCTGCGCGTCCTGCGGGAGGTCGAAGGCATCGCTGCCGAAGATACCCGGCATACCGGGCGGTTGCTGGCGCATTTCGGCATCGCTACGCCGCTGTTCTCGCTGCATGAACACAATGAGCGCGCTCGACTGGAGCCAGTGGTTGAACGCTTGCAGCGCGGCCAATCATTAGCATTGGTCTCAGATGCTGGCACCCCGCTGATCAGCGATCCCGGTTTTCCACTGGTGCGCGAATTGCGTCGCCAGGGCTTGAAGGTTATCCCCATCCCTGGGCCTTGCAGCCTGGTGACGGCGCTGTCGGTGGCTGGCCTGCCGACGGACCGTTTCATCTTCGAGGGTTTCCTGCCAGCCAAATCCGCCGCGCGCCGCGCGCGTCTGCAGGGTTTGGCGCATGAGGAACGAACGCTGGTTTTCCTCGAAGCCAGTCATCGGATTGCCGAAATGCTGGCCGATTTGGCGATGGTGTTTGACGAGGAACGGTTCGCGGTGATCGCACGAGAATTGACCAAGCGTTTTGAAGAGGTGCATGGAGCGAATTTGAGCGAATTATTGGACTGGCTGGATGCTGATCCTAACCGTCGGCGCGGTGAATTCGTGGTGCTGGTTCACGGCGCGCCGGCTGTAGTGGATACAGTGGATACGCAGGAGATACGACGTTTGTTGGCCGCGCTGATAGAGGAATTGCCGCTGGGTCAGGCGGTCGCGGTCGCGGTCAAGGCGACCGGGCTAAAACGCAAGGCGCTGTATGAACTGGCGTTACGGCTGGAAAAAACTTAGAGAAGAATTTATTCCGAAACCGCCGCCTCTTGAATCCAAGAGGCGGCGGGTGGGGAGTAGCGCCGAACCTATCCCAGTTCCAGTTCCATCGGTTCGTCCATCCCAATCAGGGTCAGCGGCGTTGTTCCGTCTGCTGGCAACACCTGATCGTGGAATTCGGCGCTGTTCAAAAAGTCGTCAATGATGGTGGTTTCCGCCGCGCCCTGCTCCAGGAGATTGACCCAATACGTCTGACCGCCTGGGTCAGGGGCGCGGTTGAGAAGGCCCAGATAGAGTTCATCGACAGTGACAAGGGCGGCGCTTTGGGTGCGATATTCCGCCGAGTCGGTGAACGCCAGCAGCACCTCGGCAGCGGTGCGCGCGCCAGTGGCCAGTTGCGCGACCCAATACGCTTGACCTTCGGTATCCGGAGCGCGATCAAGCACCTGCGAATAGAGGAAGGCGACGAAGCTTTCTAAAGCGGTGGGCAGGATCGGGAAGGCCGGGTCTTGAAGCATCGCTTCGGCCCGATCTGTGAGGGTCTGGCCACTGCGCAGGGCTGCGATGTCGCGTTCCAGATCGCATTGCGTAGGGGCATGGCCCCAGACGCCTTCGTGCAGTCGGATCAAACTGTCGAGGGCGTCGCCTTCAGGGGCAGTCAGGAAGGTCTGCGCTAAGGTGATCGGGGTCAGCGTGGTCTGGAGCTGCTCGCGCCAGAAGGCTTGACCGGTTGATTCCCCTTCCCGATAGAGTAGATCGCGGTACATCTGGGCAACAAACAGGTCGTCGCGGGTGAAGACATCGTTGTCCTTCACAAGCGGGTTAGCGCCGTAAGCGCTTTCCCAGGCGTCGGGAATACCGTCGCCATCGGTGTCCGGGGTGAAGAACCCAGGACAACCGGGATCGAGTGGCGTGTCGTTAACGTCGGTGACGGTGACGGTGAGCGTTTGTTGCGCAGACCCGCCCTGACCGTCGTCCACGGTGACCGCCACGACATAGGCATTGTCGCGGTTGCTGTCCGTGGGGTTCTCAAAGTCAGGGGCAGTGATGAAGGTCAGGACACCGGTAGCGGCGTCGATTTGGAACCGGCCTTGATCCGCGCCGCCGGTCAACTGATAGGTAAGCGGATCGCTGTCGGCATCGATAGCGGTGAGCGTGGCGACCGCGGTTTGGTTTTCAGGGACGGTGACCGTGGCCGGACTGGTGATCACCGGCGCCGTGTTATCTGGCGTGGGTGGGGTCACAGCCAGGTACACCGGCCCGCCCGGATCGCTGATCGCGCCCGGCGTAGGATCGCTGTCCAGAGGACCATTGTCTTGCAGCACAAAGTCGATGCGTTGCTTGTCGCCTACGGTCGTGATCGTGATAGGGACGCTCACCCAGTCGCCTTGGGCATTTTGCTTGAGGTAACCATTCACCGGCAGGTCGCCGTCAATGAACAGGCGCATCGTGATTGCGCCGTCGGGCGTTACGCCAGTCACATCGAAGCTGAACACCCCCAAGGGGAACTGGCTGCCTTGCAGGTCGGGAGGCAGTTCGGCATCGCTCGGCGGGGGCAAAACAGTGATATTCGTTTGCTGGCCGCCGCCGTTGTTTTCGATCGTAATATAGCGCGAATGGCCTTGTGCATCGGTAAGACCAGTGGGTAGGGAGGTGACATTGGCCTGGCGGGTGTCGGGGATACCGTCACCGTTGCCGTCGCCTACTGTCCCATTAGGACCTACAACGCCGAGTTCCGTAGCGCTGTCAATGCCGTCGTTGTCGTCGTCCGGGTCCCGGTTGTCGCTGATCCCGTCGCCATCCGTGTCCCGATTGGCTTCCTCAGCGTCGCCTTGGCCGTCGTTGTCCGAGTCAGGGTCTTGATTGTCCGGTATACCATCGCCGTCAGTGTCTACCGCGCCGTCGCCTTCGTCGACATCTGGGATGCCATCGCCGTCGCTATCCGGTAGAGGCAGCGGAGGCGGCTCGGCAAAGTGGTTGTTCGTGACGTTGACCGCTGGGCTGATGGAAGCGGAATCGTTGCCGGCTGCATCCTGGATGGCGTTAGCGTCGTCGCTGGCGGTCGGATCAGCATAGGCGACGGTGACGGTGTCGCCGGGCGCAATGGGACTGGCCGGGGTGAGTTGCACCGTAGAACCGCTGATGCTGACGCCGGTCACGGTGCGGGGCTGATTGTTAACCTGGACGGTGAAGGCGCTCACCGCTGCCGTAGTGGTGCTCAGCGCTTCATTGTAGGTAAGGATGAGCAAAGTGCCGTTGGCGTTGGTCGCAGCCGATTGAAGCACAGGCGCGGTGCTATCAATCGTCACGGATAGCCCATCCGATGCGGAGGATGCGTTGCCCGCAGGGTCGGTCTGGAGCGCTTTGACCGTGTAGGTTCCCGCCGCCAGTGCGCTGCTCGTCACCGACCAGGCGCCGCTCGCCACCGTCGCTGTGCCCAGGCTCTCGCCCGCATCAACCATACCGTTATTATTCGCATCAGCGAACAGGGTCACCGTCGCGCCATCCTCACCCGTGCCGGTGAAGGTCGGCGTCGTGTCGTTCGTGATATCGTCCGTGTCGCTGTCGCCCGTGTCGGAGGCCGCCACAAGATCCGGCGCGCCCGGCGCATTCGGTGCGGTGGTGTCGATCACGAGGGCTTGGTTGGCGCTGAGTGAGCCGGCATCTCCAGGGGCGGCGAGCGTGAGGATCGCGGCATTACCAGCAGCGTCTTGGATCATGCCACCGTTCAGGGCCAGGGCGGCAGTGGAGAGATAGTCGAGATCCGCCGCCGTATCGCCGGCCTGGACGGTGTAGGTGAAGGTCAGAGTGTCGGTCTCGCTGCCCGAGGTGTAGTTTACTGTCTGGTCCGTCGCGCCAGTTTCCAGCGTCAACTGCGGGGTGCCGCCGCGGGTGTCCACGGTCACGGTTTCCGTGAATTGCACCTGGAGACTGATCACGTCGCCGGCTTTGTAACTGCCATCGGTCGTGCTGGAGGTGACGTTGGTGACCGCCGGGGCCGTGCTATCAATCGTCACGGATAGCCCATCCGATGCGGAGGATGCGTTGCCCGCAGGGTCGGTCTGGAGCGCTTTGACCGTGTAGGTTCCCGCCGCCAGTGCGCTGCTCGTCACCGACCAGGCGCCGCTCGCCACCGTCGCTGTGCCCAGGCTCTCGCCCGCATCAACCATACCGTTATTATTCGCATCAGCGAACAGGGTCACCGTCGCGCCATCCTCACCCGTGCCGGTGAAGGTCGGCGTCGTGTCGTTCGTGATATCGTCCGTGTCGCTGTCGCCCGTGTCGGAGGCCGCCACAAGATCCGGCGCGCCCGGCGCATTCGGTGCTACGCCATCCACGAGTACGCCTGTCGCATTCGGGGCGGTGTAGCTGAAGTTGGTCATAGCGCTGTTGGCGCTATTAGTGATCGTCGCGCCGTTAGGGGTGAGGCTGCTGGCAACGGTAATGCCATCGGTGTCCAGATTCCCGCTGACGACCGTGTAACGGAAGGTCGCAGTGGTGCTGTTGGTCACAGCGCTTTGGAGGGTGGCATTGACTGTTCCGCCGGTGTCGAGGGTGACTGCGATGTAAGGTGTGCCGTCCGTGGTGTCAATAGTGACGGCTTCGCTGAAGGTGACGGTGAAATCCAGGTTATCGCCGATCTTGTAGGTTCCGTCAGTGGGCGGGTTCACCGATTGCACGGTCGGCGCGCCAGTCAATACGATGTCATTGCCATCGCCACCCTGGTAGGAGAGCGTCAGGGTGACGCCATTGACGGTGATCGGAGCGCCCTCAGCGAAGCCGTTGAAGGTTCCGATAACCGCATCGTCGCCATCGTTGTCAATGAGCGTGAAGTCGCCGCTGGCTGACGGCGTGAAACCGTTGATGGACTGTATGTTGAGGGTAGCCCCGGTAACGTCTACAGCGCCGGTCACAGCGATCTGGTCATAGCCAGCGCCTGCCGTGGTTCCGCCCAGATCAATGTCCAGGGTCGCGCCATTTTTCAGTGTGAGATTACCGGTGTGCAAAACGCCCGCACCGCTGCCACCCGGCGCAAAGGTTGCGCCGCTTTCCACGGTGAGCGCGCCGGCCAGAGTCCCCTCGCCGTGCAGTGCGCCCGCCGAAATGGTCGTCGCGCCGGTGAGCGTGTGGTTGCCGCTCAACGTCAATGTCCCCGCGCCGGTTTTGGTCAGCGCGCCCGAACCACTGATCACACCCGTGAACGTGTTGCTGTTGATTTCGTCGATAGTTAAATGGTTTGCGTTCAGCGCTACCGAACCAGCGCCGGCCAGTCCACCAATCGTCTCATCGCTGCTCAGCGCCAGCGCGGCGCCGTTCTCCACCGTGACTGCGCTGGCGTCGGTAATGGCGTTGCCGCCCGTTGCCGCCAAGGTTCCTGCGCTGATCGTGGTGTTGCCAGTGTAGCCATTACTACCGGCCAGCGTCAGCGTCCCCGCACCTTGTTTAGTAAAACCATATATCCCTGACTCTACTGAAATATTTCCAGTAAGCGTCACATCACCTGCATTGACGAAATAAGCATCCTTACCTAAAAGCAGGCTATTCGCAAAAGTTCCGGCGCCGTGCAACGTCAGACTGCCGCTGCCGCCCGCGAGGGAGACAAGCACACCGGAGCTGATCGAGCCGCTGGTCTGCAACCCCAAGGCGCCCTGATTGAGCGTCAGAGTACCGCCGGAGAAATTGGCTGCGCTGCCCAGAGTCAGGGTGCCATTCCCTGTTTTGCCGATATTCTGCCCGGCATCGGCGACGGAGATAGCGCCGTCCAAGGTCACATCCTGGCCAGTGTCAACCTTGATCGAACTAAACTTACCGCCTTTCGTCGCCGCCAGATGGATGCTATTGGTGACCGTGCTGGAGCCGCTCAAGCTCAAATGCAGGCTGCCGTCTGCAAGCGTCAGTGTTCCAGACCCAAGCGCCGCAGCATCGGTGATTGATACATAGCCCGTCTGTATGGTGATATCGCCGGCATAGCCGCTGTTGTTGCCCGAAAGCGTCAGGGTCTTCGAGGCGCCGATCTTGGTCAGGTCACCTGAGCCGGATAGTGTCCCAGAGAGGGTAGCGTGTCCAGAGAGGTCAATCGTACCATTACCGAAGCCGATTACCACCGACTTGTCGATATCCATGGCCCCGGTCACCGCCAGCGCGCCGCCGTCGAGAGTGAGCGTTGTTCCGCCGCTGCCTAGATCAGTCGCTTCCGCAATCGACAGCGTTCCCCCTGAGAGGGTCGTGTTGCCGTAGGTGTTGTTGCCCGAGAGAATCAGTGTGCCTGCGCCAACTTTGTTCAGTGCGCCAGAACCGGAGATCACGCCTGAGAGCGTGGCCGTGACGCCGCTATTAACACCGATGTTCCCTGTGCCCGAGGAGAGGCTGATCGCCTTGGTGATGTCGCTCGCGCCGGTGATCCCCAGCGCGCTCCCATCGGCCAGCACAATCCCGCCACCGCCCACGCTGCTGTCGCCGGCTACTTGCAGGGTTCCGGCGGAAACGGTGGTCGCGCCGTCATAATTGTTCGCGCCGGATAGCGTTAGGGTGCCCGCGCCGGTTTTGGTCAGGGAGCCGCTGCCAGACATGCTGCCCGCGTAGGTTTCATCGGCACCAAAACTCTGGTCGAAAACCACGCTAGCGTTATTGGTGATGTTGCCTCGCAGGCTGTCGGTCGTGCCTGCGAGGGTTCCCGCAGATACGGTCGTGCCGCCGCTGTAGGTATTCGTCCCGGTCAAGGTCAAGGCGCCAGCGCCAGTTTTCAATACAGCCCCTATACCGGGCAGCGATGTCTCTATCGTCCCGGTGTCGTTGCTGCTATTGGTCAGCGTTAGCGTCACCCCGGAATTGAGAGGGAGCGCCCCTCCGCTGAGTGTAGCGCCGCTAGCGGCATCCAAGTCGAGGGTCAGGCTTTCCGTCAAGGAGGAGGCCGATAACGTACTCACTGTTTGCCCGGCCAGACTGCTGGCCAGGGCGATAGTCTGCGTCCCGCTGGTGTCGGCGAGGGCAATCGCGATGGCCTCGGAGAAACTCACGCCGTCATTGATGTCGATGCTGGCGGTATCGGTCGTGTTGGTGACGTAGATCGTATCCGAAGTCACCGTGACCGTGCCGGTGTCCGCGTCGCTTCCATCGCTGACGGTAAATTCCAATTCAGCGTCGCCAGCAGGCGTGTCGTTTTGGTAGGTGATGTGCTGGAGAACGTCATTGACCAAGGCGGTAGTCGCCGCCGTTCCGGTGCTGTTGAAGGTGATCGTCAGTACGCCGCCCGCGTTCGTAAAACTGGCGAAGGTCTGGCCGCCGGCTTGCAAGTCGCCGCTGTTGACCGTGAAACCGGCGCCGCTGGTATCGAAGTCAAAGGTATCCGTTGTGATCGCCGCACCCAAACGCTGCACGGTCAGTGAACCGCCGCTCCAGTCGCCATTGCTGCTGTTGAGCGTATCGAAATTGGTATCTGCAACCGTGGCATCGCTGTCCAGCGTGACCGTGTTTCCTTCGACCCAGGCGACCGAACCGCCGTCAAGGTTGCTGAAGGTGGGGGCGCTATTCGCAGTTGTCAGGACAATGTCGTTACCATCGCCGCCCTGGTAAGAGAGCGTCAGGGCAATGCCGTTGACGGTGATCGTAGCGCCTTCGTTCAGGCCGCTGAAGGTGCCTGCGACGGGATCGCTGCTGCCATCGTTGCTAATCAGGGTGAATGCGCCGGTCGGCGTAAAGCCGTTGATGGACTGTACGTTGAGGGTGGCCCCGGTAACGTCCACAACGCCGGTCACAGCGATCTGGTCATAGCCAGCGCCTGCCGTGGTTCCGCCTAGCTCAATGTTCAGGGTCGCACCGCTTTTCAAGCTCAAGTTGCCGGTGTGCAGAGCGCCCGCGCCGCTGCCGCCCGGCGCAAAGGTTGCGCCGCTTTCCACGGTGAGCGCGCCGGCCAGAGTCCCCTCGCCGTGCAGTGCGCCCGCCGAAATGGTCGTCGCGCCGATGAGCGTGTGGTTGCCGCTCAACGTCAATGTTCCCGCGCCGGTTTTAGTCAGCGCGCCTGCACCGCTGATCACGCCGGTGAGCGTGACAGCGGCGAGGGTGTTAATTACGCCATCGCCAAACCCGAGGACAACAGTTTGGTTGAAGGTCGAGGCGCTGGTTACCGCCAGCGTACCGCCGTCCAGCGTGAGCGTTGTTCCGCCGCTGCCTAGATCAGTCGCTTCCGCAATCGACAGCGTTCCCCCTGAGAGGGTCGTGTTGCCGTAGGTGTTGTTGCCCGAGAGAATCAGTGTGCCTGCGCCAACTTTGTTCAGTGCGCCAGAACCGGAGATCACGCCTGAGAGCGTGGCCGTGTCGCCGCTGTCAACATCGATGTTCCCTGCGCCCGAGGAGAGATTGATCGCCTTGGTGATGTCGCTCGCGCCGGTGATCCCCAGCGTGCTCCCATCGGCCAGCACAATCCCACCACCGCTCACGCTGCTGTCGCCGGCTACTTGCAGGGTTCCGGCGGAAACGGTGGTCGCTCCGTCATAGTTGTTCGCGCCGGATAGAGCCAGGGTACCCGCTCCTCCTTTCATCAGGTCAAAGCTGCCAGCGCCGTCGGAAATGGTCCCTGACAGGGTCGTATCTCCAGCGACGATGATGCTGGCATCACCGTTCAGGGTGATGCTCTTGGCAATCGTGGTGGAGTCGCTGATGCCCAGCGTCGCACCTGCGCCCAGGAGCAGCGCGCCGTTGCCTAGGTTGCTGTCGGTCGCAATGTTCAACGCGCCGGTCGCAATGGTCGTGTCGCCGGAATAGATGTTGGTACCCGACAGGGTCAGCGTGCCGGCGCCAATCTTCGAAAATCCACCGCTCCCTGATAAGTCGCCGCTCAACGTCGCGTCGTTGCCTACGCTGATTGCCGTGCTGCCGGTTGAGGTATTGCCCAGTAAATTGATCGCATTGTCGACTGTAACGCCGGTACCGGTGATCGCCAGGATGGCGGATTTCGAGGACCCGCCCAGCGAAAGTGTGCCCTTGAACAAATTGCCATCGTCCATCACTGACAAGGTGCCGCTACTGACGGCCATGTCGCCCGTCACTGACGAGTTGCTGCTGTTGCTCAGAATCAGTGTCCCCGAACCGGTCTTGGTCAAGGAGCCAGCGCCGGTGAATTGGCCGGTGATGCTGAGGTTAGAGCTTATGGTGGTTGTCGAGACCGTTAGGTCGCCGTCCAAGGTCACGGTCCCGGCCAGGGTTGTGGCACCGCCGGAGGACATCGAAAGAGCTGCGCTGCCACTGGCCGTCACAGCTTCAGCGATCGTGAGTCCCCCGCCGAGCGCCAGCGTCGCGCCGTCGCTGATAAGGGTGGCGCCGTCGGTGCTACCCAAGGCATTGTTGTGTTCCGCCGCGATCGTGCCAGCACTAATGGTGGTCACGCCGGTATAGGTGTTGTCGCCTCTGAAAGAGACCGTTCCGGTGCCGGTCTTGGTGATGCCAAAGCCGCCACCGATGGTTCCTGTCAAGACCAGGGATGTGTTGCTCTTAGAATAGAAGGTGGCGTCCCCAGCCAGACTGATCGCGCCGCTGATCGTGGCGTTTCCAAAGCTACTGGGGTCATACCGCAGCACGCCACCGCCGGAGAGGCCGCTGCCAGCCAGCGTCAGGTTCTCGCCGAAGGTATAGGCGCCATCGATCCACAGTGCGGCGCCACTCTCGACTGTTGTGCCACCATCCGTCGCGCCCAGTGCAGCTGCGTTCCCAACGACCAAAGCCCCCGCTGAAACTGTCGTCTCGCCGTTGTAGGTGTTACTGCCTGCCACGGTCAGCGCCCCAGCGCCGGTCTTAACCAACGCCCCGCTCCCCGACAGGATGCCGGTATAAGCGCCATAGCCACTTTGGCTGAATTCAATAGTCGCGTCGTTGGTAATATCACCCAGCAGGGTGGAACTGGTGCCTTTCAGTGTGCCTGCCGAGACGGTCGTGCCACCGGTATAGGTACCAGTACCCGCCAGCGTCAATGTGCCGGCGCCGGTTTTGGTCAGCGTGCCAGAACCGGAAATCGTGCCTGAGAGCGTGGCCGTAATGCCGCTGTCAACACCGATGTCCCCTGTGCCCGAGGAGAGATTGATCGCCTTGGTGATGTCGCTCGCGCCGGTGATCCCCAGCGTGCTCCCATCGGCCAGCACAATCCCGCCACCGCCCACGCTGCTGTCACCCGCTACTTGCAGGGTTCCAGCGGAAACGGTGGTCGCGCCGTCATAATTGTTCGCGCCGGATAGCGTTAGGGCGCCGGCCCCTCCTTTCGTCAGGCCAAAGCTGCCAGCGCCGTCGGATATTGTCCCTGACAGGGTCACATCTCCAGCAACGGTGACACCGGCATCACCATTCAAAGTGATGTCCTTGGCAATCGTGGTGGGATTGCTGATTCCCAGCGTCGCACCCGCGCCAAGGAGCAGTGCGCCGTTGCCCAGGTTGCTGTCGGTCGCAATGTTCAACGTGCCGGACGCAATGGTCGTGTCGCCGGAATAGGTGTTAGTGCCTGCCAGAGCCAGGCTGCCATCGCCGATCTTGGTTAAAGCGCCTATACCGGATAGCGATGTCTCTATCGTCCCGTTATCGCCACCGCCATTGGTCAGTGTCAACGTTACTCCAGCAGCATCGAGAGCGAGCGTTCCCTCACTCAGTGTGGCGCCGCTGGCGGCGTTGAGGTCGAGAATCAGGCTTTCCGCCAAGGAGGAGGCCGATGACGTACTCACTGTTTGCCCGGCCAGGCTACTGGCCAAAGCGATGGTCTGCGCACCCGTGGTGTCCGCCGCTGCTATGGCAATGGCTTCGGAGAAACTATTGCCATCCGCTGCGCTGATCGTCGTCGTATCTGTAGTGTTTGTAACGTAAATCAAATCACTGGTGACGGTGACATCGGCATCGGTCGTGCTAGTGCCGTCACTCAGAGCGAATCGAATGATCGCATCGCCAAAGGGCGTCGAGTTGGTATAGCCGATGTTGCGAATCAGTGTCTCTATCCGGGTCGTCGTGGCATTGGCGTCGAAGGTGATAACCAGCTTGCCCGTCGCACTCGTATAGGTCCAGTCGGCAAATTTTGTTCCACTGTCGCTTAATGTCCCACTGCCATCTGATCCTTCGCTGATGCTTCCTGTCGCCGTCACACCGGACAGGAAACTGAAGACGTCGTACAGATTGCCATCCGCCACGCCGCCAGACGTCACACGCTGGAGGGTCAAGCTGCCGCCGCTCCAGGCTGAATCACTGGCGGTAGCAGTCGCATCCGCCAATCCGCTGCTGGCGGCAGCGAGAGTGACTTCATTGCCGGTTCCAGCGCCACCTCCGTTCAGGTCGATGGTCGGCGGCGTGTTATAAGGGGCTTGCAACATAAACTCGTTGCCGCCGCTCGTTGCTTCGCCATCAGTCGCTGCGTAATAGGCGGTCAGGATGACGCCGTCTCCACCTGCCGTCAGCGTACCGCCTTCGGCCAGACCGCTGAATGTTCCGGAAATCGCATCAGAGCTATCGTTTGAGATCACCCGATAGCTGTCGCCATTGCCCGCGGCGTAGGAATGCGTCGCCGAAAAAGTTGCGCCACTGGTGATTGCCACCGTGCCGCTCACCGCTACCGCATCATATGTAGTGCCTATCGAGTTCCCTGCGATATTAACAGCATAGGCGCCCGATGCTCCAAAGAGCAGATTGCCATTGATGGTGATCGCCCCGACATTGCTGTCCGTACCAACCACACCGGGCGCAAGCGTTCCATTAATCGTTACCGTGTTACTCCCAGAGCTGAAAATGGTTCCATTGCCGCCCAGGGTCGCGCCGTTGTTGACCGTCACACCCGACGTCCCAGTCAGTGCGCCTGTCACATATAAGGTTCCCACTGAAACGGTTGTGCTACCGGTATAAGAGTTGGTTACGGAAAGCGAAAGGATGCCGGCGCCGGTCTTGTCGAGCGATCCGGTTCCTGTAATTTGTCCCGACACAGTGGCTGATTGACCACTGGCTACACTAATAACATCGGTTGAGGAACCATCGAGAGTTAACGCATTATCAATATTTGTATCACCCGTTATCAATAGCGTACTATCTTGCAGGATCACCGTACCGGTCCCGAGATTGCTATCCTGAGAGACCGCCAAAGCGCCGCTGGAAATTATTGTTGTCCCGTTGTAGGTATTTTCCCCAGACAGGGTCAGTGTGGCGCTTCCCAATTTGATCAGGCCATCCGATCCTGAAATGACGCCAGCAAATGTTCCATCCGTGTCTTGCGATACCGTCAGGGCCTGATCTAATGCAATTTCGCCGCTTGCGCCTGATAGATTGCCGATGGTCTCGGCGATTTGCACAGTTAGCGTACCGCCGTTCATCGTCACCGCACTGCTGTCTGAGAGCGCAGCGCCGCTCGAAATAGTCAAGCCGCCGGCGGTCAGCGTCGTGTCGCCGCTGTACATATTGCTACCTGACAGGGTCAGCGTACCCGCGCCGGTTTTGGTTAAAGCGCCTGATCCCTCGATGCTGCCGGAGAAGACGGTATCTGAGCTTTGATTAACGGTCAGCGTGCTAGTACCCAAGTCGACTGCACCTGAGCCAGCCAACCCGCCGATGGTTTCATCCAAGGCCAAGCGCAACGCGCCTGCGCCCTCGACCGTTACGACACTACTATCGGAAATCGCTCCAGAGGCCGCGCTAGCGATAAGAGCGCCAGCAGAAATAGTGGTCGCGCCACTGTAACTGTTGTTCCCGGTCAGCGTGATGGTGCCATTGCCGCTCTTTAGCAGTTCACCATTACCACTGATCGCTCCTGTGTAGGTGCCGTCGGAACTCTGGCTGAATTCCACAGTGGCGTTGTTAGTGATGTCACCGAGCAAACTGGACGTGGTGCCCTTCAGGGCACCTGCCGAGACCGTGGCGCCACCAGTGTAGGTGTTGCCGCTGGAGAGTATCAGGGTGCCGGCATCGACCTTTTCCAGCCTACCGGAACCAGAAATCACACCTGATAGCGTGACGGCGCCGCTGTCCACGCCAATCTGCGCCGTGCCAGAGAGATTGACTGCCTTAGTGATGTTAGCTGAGTTAGTGATACCCAATTTTGCGCCGTGGGCCAGTGCAATCCCGCCGCCGTTGCCAAGGTTGCTGTCTTCAGCAATGGTCAGTGTACCGCCGCTTACCGACGTGCCGCCGGTATAGGTATTGGTGGCGCTCAGGGCCAGTGTACCGGCACCGGCCTTAGTCAGCGAACCGCTACCCGCGATGACCGAGGCGATGCCGTCAGCATCCCCGCTGCCCGAAGTCCAGGTCATGCCGCCGTCCAAGGTGAGCTTCTGTCCAGTGATGGTCAATCCCGCACCATCGCTAGCATCGATGCTCAGGCCACTTTCCAGCGTCGTATCCGCGCCCAGGGTGATGGTTTCGGCGTTAGCGAACACCATCGAGTCCAGCCTGAAGCTCTGCGCGCCAGCCTGGTTATTGGCGATATCCGCCGCTTCTTCAAAGGTGATGGTGTTGCGATCGGTATCGATCGTGACGCCAGTGTCGTTGATATAGATAACGTCCGAAGTCACCGTGACCGTGGCGTTATCCGAGGCGCTTCCGTCACTGATAGTGAACTGTAAGTCAGCGTCGCCAGCGGGCGTATCGTTTTGGTAGGTAATGTGCTGGAGGACATCGTTGACCAAGGCGGTGGTTGCGACATTAGCGCCGCTGAAGGTGATCGTGAGCACCCCTCCAGTATTAGTGAAAGTGGCGAAAGTGTTCGAGCTGCCGTCCTGGAGGGCGCCGCCACTGACCGTGAAATTACTGCTGGAGGCGAAGTCGAACACGTCGCTGGTTACTGCGGCGCCGTCGCGCTGAATGGTTAAAGTCGCGCCGGACCAATCACCATTGCCGCTGTTGAGCGTATCGAAGTCGGTGTCCACAATCGTGGCGTCGCTGTCCAGCGTGACGGTGCTTCCTTCGACCCAGGCGACTGAGCCGCCATCGAGGTTGCTGAAGGTGGGCGCACTATTATTGGCAATGGTAACCGCTGTCGATCCCGTTGCCGTCTTCGCTCCGCCGCTTCCTTGGCTGATGGTCGTTCCGTCGCTGAAAGTCCAATCAAGGGTAACAGCGCCGCTCGTATCCACCGCATTGCTATAGGCAATAGTCTGCAAGACCTTGTCAACCATGACCGAGGTTGCACTGTTGTTAAAGGCGACCGTCAACGTACCGCTGCTTTCCGACCAAGTTCCAATGGTAGTGCTGTTATAGGTGATGTTGCTGCCGCTCAAAGCAACCGTACTGCCACTGTCAACAATGGAAAAGTTATCGTTCGCACTCGCTCCGCCTTGACGGACGATAGTCAGCGAAGCGCCGTTGTAATCGCCGGAACCGGAATTCTCGGCGTCCAGCTCTATATCCGTAACTGTGACATCAGAATCGAGGGCGACAGCCGATCCGCCAAATGCAAAGCTGACCGTCCCGCCGAGATTGCTGAACGACGGCGCATCATTAACCGCCGTGACGGAAATGGTCGCCGTGGCGCTGGCGGAAGAATAGGCTGTCCCGGTCGTCGTATTTGCCGTGATGTCGCCTGCCGATCCAGAACTCTGATCCCAGGCTTTGAAGGTGACGGAGCCAGTATCCGAGCCATTGTAGTTCCCATCGGGAACGAACCGCAGATAGTCATCATGCGCGAGCAACACGGCGCTCGTTTCGCTTACGCCGGAAACATCGTCCCAACTAATGCCATCGGTGCTGTACTGCCATGTACCGTTGGTATTGGCTACCCCAGTAACGGCGATGCCAATGCTGGCGCTATCAGGATCGGTTACGGTCCCAGCATTGGACGAGAGAATGGCGGAAACCAGCGTCCCCGAATTTGTCGCTGGATCTTCCGTGATGGTGGTCAGAGACCGCGCCCCGGTGCTCAGGATTGGCGCGTCGTTGACGGCATCGATATACACCGGGACCGAAATCGTCGAGCTGTCGTTCGTCCCGTCATTGAATGTCCAGTCCAACGACACGGATGACGGCGGCGCATCGGAAGAGTTGGAATAGGTGATGCTCTCAAGAATAAGGTCGACATCGTCCGATGTAGCGTTGCTGTCGAAGGTGAGCTTCAGGACGCCATTGGAGTTGGTCGTCACGGTCCCAACCTGGGTGCTGGCGAAGGTAAAGGACTGCTCTTCTGTCAGTGTGCCGAGACTGTTTTTGTTGCCAAATACGTCCTCGCTGTTGGCGCCACCATTCCGAACAATAGTGATGGATGCGCCATCGTAATTACCGGCGCTACTGTTGAGCGCGTCTAGTTCCGTGTCGGAAACGGTCACGTCACCATCAATCGCGACCGCTGAGTCGCCTTCTGTAAACGTATTCCCGCCGGTCGTCGCGCCGAAATCAAGGACAGGAGGGTTAGTGTCGGAAGCGGTGACGGCAGTGTCCAAAATCAATGTATCGATGCCGAACGATCCGCCGCCGGAAGAAGTAGTCACATCCGAGGCAAACGTAAATCGGAGTTCGTCAATGTTCTCAAAAGTGTTGTCAAAAGTGATTGTGGTGCCCTGATCGGCGACAAAAGTCTTAGAAGTCGTTCCAACTGCTGTACTGCCACCATCTCGATACCCGGCGATAGTTACTGGAATCCCGGCCGCTTGTCCGTTCGCTGCCGCCTCCAACGAACTAATCTTGAAGTTATTGCCATCCGTTGCTTTAATTATTAGTTCATTAAAATAACGCCCTTGACCATCCACATTTGCAGTCGTTATGCCCAAGACATCATCACCAACACCGTTGATGCCGGCAATACTGGTAGAGATGTTTGCCTGTGCAAGGCCAGTGAAAGATACATCAAATCCAAAATTTCCTGGATTAGTATAACTACCATCCGTATCAAAACTGCTGCCCGACAAGGGTATGTTAGACGAACCCCACTCTATGGTGGTCGGAAGCGTTAATGTCAACAAATGAGAGTAAGCCGGCGCAGACACCGTGAAAAGACTGGATGTAAATTCTCCGATTCGATACTCAAGCTCCCAGTTTCCGCCGAATGTAGCTGAACCGGTAAGATCGTCTGAAGCCGCTACATCCGCTCCAGTCGCCTCGGCCAACTGCCGAACGAACGCCTCCCCGGCTTCGCTGTCAGCAATATTGCAGCTATAAAGCAGCAAATCCCCCTGCTCGCCCAGTGCTTCGCCCAACGCCGCTGTCAGGGCAGCATAGTTGTCCAGATTCTCGGATGTGATTGTCTCACCGCCCAGACGCAACGCCCCTACGCCACCATGCGAGAGAACATGGATCGCGTCAAGATCGCTGAACGCGCCCAATTGCTCGGTTAACCAGGCAAGTGCATCGCCCGATTCTGGCAGAATGAGCACCTGTGTATCGGGGACCAGACCTTGGAGCAGGGTTTGATAGTCATTAACTGCTGGGTCCACGATCAGCAGCTGGCGGGCAGCAGAAGTAGATGGGGTGTCGGCGGCGGTGGAACCTGCGGAGGCATTGTCGGAAAGATACATGATTTAGCTCCAAGATCGGTGGCTCGCGGTCACTGTGCGGATGCTTCATTGAGCATTAGTTTAATTTGATCAATCAGTTAAAAAAAGCGCGCACTCTATGGATTATCGGCTGATTTAATTGAACCTTGAGCAAAAATAGCCGAATAGCCTTAAAACGACAAGAGGAATACAACTCAAAATGGGCGTCGGACGCTCTTGACATCGGCGAGAAATAATGCAGTGTGCAATCAGTGAATTCGAGATAAAACTGCTTATCGAAAAGTTGTTCAGCGGTACAAAGGAGCCATCGAATTCCACATTTCTGATGCAGAACAATTTTTAATAAAATTAAAATTAAATTTCAATTATTTGAAAATCAATCCTTTAATGATCATAAGCCTTAATGTCTTCAATGAATTCACTTGAACTTGCCGCTGGCGTCAACCATTACCAGGCTGGGCGCTATGCCGCCGCTGCCGCGCATTTTCAGCGCGCTTTGGATGCCGCGCCGGAGCGCCCGGATATCGCCAACAACCTGGCCACGGCGCTCACCGCACTGGAGCGCTACCCGGAGGCCGAACAGGTCTGTCGATCCGCCTTGCGCGGTGACCCTCACCTGGTGGAAGCTCATAACAATTTGGGCCTGATTCTGCTGAATCTCCAGCGCCCGGAAGAAGCCATTGCCAGTTTTCGCACGGCGCTGAAGCTTCAGCCGCGCTTTGCCCCGGCCCATAATAACCTGGGCCATTGTCTGCAAAGCCTGGGACGCACGACAGAAGCCGCTGCCTGTTTTCGGCAGGCGTTGGCCCTCGATCCCAACGACTATCAGGCCCACAACAATCTCGGCATTACCTTATGGGGGCCGGAACAGGGCGCCGAGGCCGAAGCCTGCCATCGGCGGGCGATTGCCCTCAAACCGGATTTTGCGCCCGCCTACAACAATCTGGGCATTACGCTGATTCAAAGCGCACGGTTCGCCGAAGCGGAAGCCGCGCTGCGCCAGGCCATCGCCCTGGATCCCGGCTATGCCGAGGCGCACAACAGCCTGGCGCTGTTTCTGTTGCTTCAGGGCCGTTTGGAGGAAGGTTGGCGCGAGCATGAATGGCGCTGGCAGGCATCGTTCCTTTCCCCCTGGAAACGCAGTTTCTCGCAACCCCGCTGGACGGGTGAACCCTTGCAAGACAAAACGCTGCTTATTTACAGCGAGCAGGGACGGGGCGACATCATCCAGTTTGCGCGTTATGTTCCACTGGCCGCTGCGCTCGGCGCGCGCGTGATTTTTGAAGCGCCGCCCGAAATGCAGCGATTGCTCAATACCTTGGCCGGCCCGCACAGGCTCTACGCCAGTGGTGAACCCTGGCCAGCGTTTGACTTTCACATCCCTCTGATGAGTCTACCCGGTGTGTTGGGGACGACGCTCGATACGATCCCGGCAACCGCTCCCTATCTGACCCCCGAAGCGAAGCGTGTCGAATACTGGCGGCAGCATCTCAGCGCGGACGGCTTCAAGATCGGCATTTGCTGGCAGGGTTCGCTCATTCGTCCGGCCCCCCTGCGCAGTTCCCTGCCGCTGGCCGACTTTGCGCCACTGGCCCGGTTGCCGGGCGTTCGGCTGATCTCGTTGCAAAGCCACTATGGTCTTGAGCAACTGCAACAACTACCGCCCGATATGACGGTGGAAACACTGGGCACGCAGTTTGGCGCTGGCGATGATGCATTCATTGAAATCGCCGCCGTCATGGCTAACCTGGACCTGGTGATCACCATCGACACCGCCATTGCCCATCTGGCCGGAGCGCTGGGCCATCCGGTGTGGGTGGCGTTGAAATTTGTCGTTCCAGACTGGCGCTGGTTGCTGGAGCGGGAGGACAATCCCTGGTATCCCACCATGCGGCTGTTCCGTCCAGCGCATCACAACGAAGCAGGGCGAGCAGTCCTTGAACGGATCACGGCGCAACTGGCGCAGGCGCTGGCCGGTCAGGCCCCAGTGATCGCGCCAACGGCTCCATCCCGCCGCAGCCAGGATACCGTTTTGCTGTCGTTCAGCCGCCGGTTGACGACCCAGGGACGGCTGACGGAGGCTATCCCTTTATTGCAATCGATCATCGCCCACAACCCGGCGGATGCGGAAGCACAGAGGCTGTTGGCGAGCAGCTATTATCAGATCGGTCAACAGGATCAGGCGCGTTGCGCGTTTGAACGGCTGGTCGCGCTGTGCCCGGAAGATCCGAATGCCCGCAGCGACTGGGCGACGGCGCTGGCCGCAAGCAGGCAGTGGGCGGCGGCGGAGCGCGTTTTTCGCCAAGCGCTGGCGCGTCAGCCGGACGCCGTGGAGAGCCTGAGCAATCTGGGTATCGTGCTGCATCACCTCAATCGTCACGAGGAAGCGCTGGCAACGCTGGATCAGGCATTGCGCGTGAAACCGGATTTCACGCCAGCGCTCGCCAATCGCCTCACGGTCCTGCAACATTTGCAGCGCACTGCGGACGTGGAGGCGGCCCATCGGCAGTTGCTTTGTCTGCGTCCCGACGATCCCAATGTCCACAATGACTTGGGCGTATTCCTGAGCGATCAGGCCCGCTGGGTGGAAGCCGAAGCCTGTTATCGGCAGGCGATTGCGCTCGATCCCGGTTTCCTCCCTGCCCAGCGTAATTTGGGCGTTATCCTGCGCAAGCATCGCTTTTTCGCCGAATCGGAAGGGTGTTTCCGCCAGGTGGCAGCCTTGACCCCCAATTCGGCGCAAGCGCATCTCGACTTGGGGATTACTCTACACAATCTGGATCGTCTGGAGGAAGCCGAACGCTGTTACCGCGAGGCGCTGGCTCGCGATCCCGCTTGCCATGACGCGCATAACAATCTGGGCGTGCTGTTGCAGGAATGGCGGCGACTGGAAGAAGCGCGCCGCCATCTGGATCAAGCGCTGGCGCTACAGCCGGATCATGCGGACGCGCATTATAATTACGCCCTGTTTCATTTGATTCAGGGACGCTGGGCGCCAGGCTGGCCCCAGTATGAATGGCGCTGGAAAACAACATTTTTTGCCGACAAAGTGCGCACGTTCTCCCAGCCCCGTTGGAACGGCGAAGCGCGCGCTGGTCAAACGCTCCTGCTGTACGCCGAGCAGGGCCTAGGCGATGCGATCCAGTTTGTCCGCTATGCGTCTTTGGTTTTGCAAACGGGCGCCCAGGTGATCGTGGAAGCGCCCCGGTCGCTGGTGCGCCTGTTGCGCAGTTCGCCCTTTGCGGTGACTGTGGTAGCCCGAGGCGATGAGCTGCCGGCGTTCGACGCCCAAGCGCCGCTGATGAGCCTGCCAGCAATCTTTCAGACCACCGAAGCCACTATTCCGGTCACGATTCCCTATCTGCACGCGGAACCCGACCGGGTGGCGCGTTGGCGAACGTGCATCGGCAGTCACGGTTATCGCATCGGCATCGGCTGGCAGGGTTCCCCAGCCGGCTCCGTGGATCGAGGGCGCTCCATCCCACTGGCGGCGTTTGAACCGCTGGCGCGTCTGCCGGGCGTCCGGCTGATTTCCCTGCAAAAGCATCATGGCGTTGAGCAACTGGAACGGTTGCCAGCGGGCATGACCGTGGAAACCCTGGGTAACGGCTTCGACGCTGGCGAAGACGCTTTTCTCGACACTGCCGCAGTGATGGCCAGTCTGGACCTGGTGATCACCTCCGATACCGCCATTGCCCACCTGGCCGGCGCTTTGGGACGGCCCGTATGGGTGGCGCTAAAATTCGCGCCAGACTGGCGGTTTTTGCTGGATCGGGAGGACAGTCCCTGGTATCCCACCATGCGGTTGTTTCGCAAAATCGCCTGGAATGAACCCTGGACGGCGGTTATGGCGCGCATTGCTGCGCTCTTTACCGACGCCCAGGCGCATACGATCCGGGGCAATGCGCTGCTTCAACAAGGGCAGCGCCGTCTGGCCGAAGGGGCTTACCGTCAGGCGCTGGCGCTGCATCCTAACATGCAGGCGTTGATCAATCTGGCCAGTCTGCTGAGCGATCAGCTGCGCTTTGAAGAGGCCGAACGGTGGTTGCAACAGGCTGTGGCGGTTAACCCCGAGCACTTCGCCGCCTGGAGCAATCGGGGCAATGTGCTGCGTATGCTGGGGCAGTTGGAAGAGGCCGAACAGTGTTGCCAACGGGCGTTGGCCCTGCAACCGGATCATCCGGGGACGCTGAACGCTCTCGGCAGCGCTCTGCTCATGCAAGGCCGCCGGGCTGAGGCGGAAGCCGCCTTTCGCCGGGCGCTGGCCCTCCAGCCGGAAGACGCCGACGCGCATTTGAACTTGGCGCTTCTTCTCTTGCAAGCGGGGCGCTTCCAGGAAGGCTGGGCCGAATATGCCTGGCGCTGGCGCACCCAACGGCTCGCGGCTTTTATCCGGCAATTTCAGCAGCCGCTCTGGCGAGGTGAGTCGCTGGCTGGACAAACCCTGTTGCTGTACAGCGAACAGGGCTTGGGCGACGCCATTCAATTCGCCCGGTTTGTCCCGTGGCTAGCTGCGCAATGCCGGCAGGTCATTGTGCAGATTCCGGATCGGCTGAAACGCTTGCTGAGTTCGATGATCGTCCCAGAACCGGCGAAGGAATGTCTGGAGCACGCCATCGTCTGGATCGGCGCCCAGGAATCTCCGCCGGCTTTCGATCGGCATGCGCCGTTGATGGACATACCGCGTTTTTTGAAGATCCATGATGTGAAAGATATCCCGTGCGCTGTGCCCTATTTGCGCGCTGAAGAAGCGCGTATTCGCTATTGGCAAGCCCGCATCGGGGCCGAAGGGTTAAAGATCGGGATTTGTTGGCAGGGCAACCCCAACACGGTGATTGATCGGCAGGACCGTTCGATTCCCTTAGCGGCGTTTGCGCCCCTTGCCAAAATGCCGGGCGTGCGTTTGATTGCCTTGCAGAAACAGCATGGACTGGAACAATTGACGGCATGGCCCGCCGGGTTGCCGATTGAATTGCTGGGCGAAGACTTCGACGCCGGCCCAAACGCCTTTCTGGACGCCGCCGCCGTGATGATGAATCTGGATCTGGTGATCACCTGCGACACGGCGATTTCGCATGTCGCGGGGGCGCTGGCGCGGCCAGTCTGGATTCTTTTGCCGTTCTTTGCCGACTGGCGGCGGCTGATTGACCGGGAGGATTGCCCCTGGTATCCCACCGCGCGTCTGTTCCACAAGCGGCATTGGTCGGATGACTGGACGCCGGTCATGCGCCAGGTCGCCGATGCAGTGGCGGCTGCCATTGGGCAGCATTCTTGTCGAAATAGAAATCGTATCCGGTTCAAAACGCCGAATATTCGGAGGCTCGATCCTGATGGGATGCGCTCCGCAACCTGAAACGCAGCGACGTGGGTCGTCAATCCGATCATGAACAGAGCATTACCTTGGCGCGATCTTTTGACGCCCGACTTTCTGCAACGTTATCCGCTAATCGTTGACTTGCTGGTTTTCGTCGCTGGCGCGTTGCTGGCGCTGGCTTTTGCGCCGTTCGATTTCTGGCCGCTGGCTATTCTGCTGCCGGTTGTGCTGCTGTGGAGCTGGGATCACGCCACGCCACGTCAGGCCGCGCTGCGCGGCGGGCTGTTCGGACTAGGACTGTTCGGCTTTGGCATCTACTGGATCTACATCAGTCTGCATGATTACGGCAATGCTCCCGCCCCATTCGCAGTGCTGGCCACCTTCCTGGTCATTTTGCTAATGGCGCTCTATCCAGCACTCACTGGTTGGTTACTGGCGCGCTGGGGACCACCGCCGGGTCCATTGCGCTGGGTGCTGGCGTTCCCGGCGCTGTGGACTTTGCTGGACTGGATGCGCAGTTGGCTGTTTACCGGCTTTCCCTGGCTGGCGTTGGGCTACAGTCAGATCGATGCGCCGCTGGGTCAATTCGCGCCCTGCGTCGGCGTATTTGGCGTCGGCTGGTTGGTGCTGCTGAGCGCCGGACTGTTGCGGACCTTGCTGCATGGCCAGAGCCAGCGGTGGGCGCAGTTGAGCGGACTGGGATTGCTGGCGGTCTTATGGCTCAGCGCCTGGGGACTGGGGCACATTCACTGGGTCACGCCCACCGGCTCGCCACTACAGATCGCTATTATTCAGGGCAATATTGCTCAGGATCAGAAATGGCGACCGGACGTTCTCGATACAACCCTGTACCATTATATTCAGCTCAGTCTGCCTGAACATGAGCGCAGTCAGGTCATTATCTGGCCGGAAACAGCGATTCCGGCGTTTTATGAACAGGTACGCCCTTTCATAGACGCCCTGGCTGCACGGGCGAGAAAAGATCGGGTTGATTATGTGACGGGCATTCCCACCGGTTCCTGGGAAACCGGGATTTTTCGCAACAGCGTCGCCCATATCGGCTCAACAGTGGATTTTTATCACAAGCGACGCCTGTTGCCATTCGGCGAATATTTGCCATTACGCAGCTTTTTCCTGTTCTTCCGCGACTGGGTAGATATCCCGATGGCGGATTTTACCGCGGGCGACCACGACCAGCCGTTATTACAAGTCGCAGGCCAGCCTGTGGGCGTCTCTATCTGCTTTGAAGCGGTTTTCGGCAGCGAAATCCGCAAGTCGCTGCCTGGCGCGACCTGGTTAATTAATGTCAGCAACGATGCCTGGTTCAAGGATTCCACCGCCCCGCACCAGCATCTGCAAATCGCCCGGATGCGCGCATTAGAAGTTGGACGCTACATGGCGCGCAGCACTAATACCGGCATCTCCGCCATTCTCGACGAGCAGGGGCAAATCGTCGTCAAAGGCGCCTCGTTCCAGGCCGAAGTCATTCGTGGCGAGGTACAACCCTTAAGCGGGTTGACGCCTTATGCGCGCTGGGGGGATTCACCTACCATGATTTTGGTGATAGCCTTACTTTTAATCAGCTTGTTCCTTGCCCAACGTAAACTCGCCACGGCATGATTGAACGTTACCCACTCTTTCTGTCTCGCAGCAGCTTTTATTCACCACGTCTGCTGGCCAGCCGGGGAGTGTCTTTTGTTGGCTGGCAATCCTGGTGCTGGATCTGGAGCGGCTCCAGCAGCCTGTTGACCATTCTTCTGCTACTGGGCGCTTGCACTACAGTCCCGCAGCCGCGCAATGTCAGCAACGCCTGCGCCATTTTTACTGAATACGGCGACTGGTACCCCGATGCCAAAGCCGCCAGCCGACGTTGGGGGGCGCCATTGCCGGTTTTGTTAGCGATTATCCACCAGGAATCTACTTTCCGCTCCGACGCTCGTCCACCACCACGCACCTGGTACTTCGGCTTCATTCCCGGTCCACGCCCTACAACCGCTTACGGTTACAGTCAAGCGCTGGATAGCACCTGGGGCGACTATATCGCAGCGACCGGCAATCATAACGCCGACCGAGACAAATTCGACGATGCGGTGGATTTCGTGGGCTGGTATATTCATCAAACTTTTAAGCGCAACCACGTTGCCAAACATGATGCTTATCACCAGTATCTCGCCTATCATGAAGGCCACGGTGGTTTTGCCAGGGGCAGCTATCGGAAAAAACCCTGGTTGATCAAACGGGCGCACGAAGCCCGCCAGTTGGCGGATCGCTATCGCGCCCAACTGGCTCGTTGCGAACCTCAGTTAGCTGGCCAGCAATCGAGTCGGTGGTTGTTTTGAGTTTCGCGTAACCCATAAAAAAACCGCCAGCAAATCCGGCTGGCGGTCAAAAACAAAATATTGAGCTTAAATACGCTTCACTAGGAAAATTAGCTCAAGCCACCCAAAGTAAACAATTTTTCACGCCCTGGGTAAATCAGGAAAATTGATCGCTCAATCAAGGTTTATACTTATAGCAGTTCCAGGCATCAGGAACGGAAACAGGGAGTTATTCCCGCATTTGTCCGGTTCCATCTGGAAGAACAATATCTTATGGTTCATCAGTCACCCGCAAAAAGCGTATTCCCCCGCACCCCAGACAAGGACCGATAGCAGCCGGCGCATGATACGCCACACATTCGCCACACTGTTCGCACTGCAAAGTGCCCGGCCCGGTAATTTCACCAGAATGGTAATACTCCTCCTCGACCCGTTCATAAGGCGTTTCGAACTCCAATAAATCCAGGCGTGACTGATCCACGCCGCGCTGGAAAAAATCCAGTAGCCGGTCTTCCAACAATTCCAGATCGAAACGCAACCAGGCGCGCAGATCGCGTCCCGTAGTGGTCAGATAGTGACCTGCATCCCCCAAATCCCGCTTCAGATACCCACCGATCAGCTGTGCTTCCTCGCGAGTCAGTTCACCGACCTCCACAGCTTTTTCCGCTGCATGTTCGATACTAGCGCTCAACCGGGGCAAAGCTGCTTTCTCGGCTTGCTCCAGTTCCTCCAGCCGATTTTTCACCCGCTCCATCATTTGCCGGTAGGCTCGCACCAGCAGCGAACTGTTCGATACATCGTTCATGAGTGATCTCCATTGCCACGATCAGGGCGGCGCTTAGATAACGGCGTTGCTTCGTGAATAGCAGTTGTCATCGCATTCAAATACACTAGACACAAGATAATATAGAGACTTCAGGTAATACCCTTGCTTCTTAAAGCCCATCATATTCCCAATCTTATTACCGGTCTGCGCATCCTGTTGGTGGCCCCATTCCTGTGGTCGCTGCTGCAAGAACAGTATGGTGTGGCCTTGTTGCTATTTATCATCGCCGGCGTCTCCGATGCCCTGGATGGCTTTCTGGCCAAATATTTTGGCTGGACCAGCGAGTTGGGCGGCCTGCTTGATCCCATCGCCGACAAGCTTTTGTTGATGGGAGCGATCCTGTCCCTGGGTTGGTTGAATGAACTCCCCTACTGGCTCGTGGCGCTGGTCATCTTGCGCGATCTCATCATCATCGGCGGCGCGATCAGTTACCATTTTCTGATCGAGCGCTTTACGGCTACTCCCTTGATGATCAGCAAGTTTAATACCTTGCTGCAATTAATCCTGGTCTGCGCGGCGATTGTTCATTATGGCATGGCCCTCTTACCGTCATGGTTGCTGATCGCGTTGATTTATCTGACGGCGCTGACCACGATTTGGAGCGGGGCAGCTTATGTCTGGCGATGGAGCGCACGCGCCCGCAACCGGGAGCAATAACCCATCAATAACGGCTCTACCTCGGCAATTATGAACCCTTGAGTAATTCATAGGTCGCCTGATAGGCATCCGCTACTGCAGTCATGTAAGCTTCGTTGAGCTGGTTCGGCTCCAAACCCAGGTTATCGAGAGAATCCCAGTCACAGCGTTCATAGGCCAGAGTACAGGCCAAAATGCGCCCTAGCGGTCCTTCGTGATACAGCAGCGCCTTATTGATCTCATCATCCAATGGCAGCGCAGCCAGAATCGCCTCCAGCGGCATTTGAGTCATGGCGTCCAGCACCGACAGCAATCCGACCGTAAACCCGGAATCCTTTTGCTTGATTTTCAACAGATCCGCCAGCAATTCGCACATCTTGGCCCGCTCCAGAGCAACGGTAATCAGATCGCTGCGATGATTTTCGATGTTCGAGAGTGAAATCAACGTAACCCAGGAGCGAATATTTCTCAGCCCCAGCATCACCACTGCGCGCTGGATCGAGTCGATGCGTTTGGGCAGATTGAAGTAGGCGGAATTGATGTAGCGCAACAACTTGTAGGTCAGGGAAACATCTTGGCTGATCAACGCCTCGACCTTTTTGATTTCAATGTCGGGATCATGCAACTTGCTGATCAGTTGCAACACCGCTAATTGATTGGTGGGAACGCTCTGGAACTTGAGCAACTTGGGCTGGGAGAAGTGATAACCTTGCAGGTAGTCAAACTTGAGAGTCTGACAAAGCTCCTGGATCGATTGCGTTTCGATGCGCTCCGCCATCAGCGCGATTTTCTTGTGCTGACGCAAACGTGGAACCAGGCGGCGCACCTCCTTCTCGGGCGTAGTCAGCATGTCGATCTTGACGTAATCGGCGATTTCCAGCAGCGCCTGATAAGCTTCATTCTCTATGTAGTCATCGAGAACGAAGCAGCACCCCTGCGCGCGCAACTCACGCAGTATTTGTAGCAACGGCTCATCGACCACAATATCGGCGACGATCTCGAAGACCAATTGCGGCATTGCAAAACCCTGCAAATGGCCATCCATGATGAAATCGCGGGCAACATTGATAAATGCTTTGTGCTTGCCCACGATGCGCTCCAGACCGACTTCGGTAACCGTGTTCAGCACGATTTGCGATGTGGCGATTTCCGCATCAAGAAACTGGGCAGTGGTATCCGTCTCCCTGTTTCGGTAAAACAACTCGTAACCTTCGATTTCAAGGTTGCGGTTATAGATAGGTTGACGGGCAAAATAAATTTCCTTCACGAACGCACCTCTGGCAGGACAGCGCGGGGGTCTGATAAGGACCGGATACGATATATTAGCAGCATTCGAAGCCGCGCTTGATGTTGAAACGGGCTACGCTCCGAAAATTCAAATCCTGGAACCGAATGATGCATTAAAAGGACTGACAACATATGCAACGAGAATCGCAAACCCGCTTCTGGCTGATGATGGGCGTCATCGCCATTGGCCTGCTGTATCTGCTGTCACCGGTGTTGACGCCGTTTCTGTTCGCCACCCTGCTCGCCTATCTGGGCGATCCCCTGATTGACCGACTCGAAGCGCGCAAAATTCCCCGATCCTGGGCAGTGGCGCTGGTCTTTGGTGTGATCCTGTTTGGTTTGTTGTTATTGTTATTGTTTCTGATCCCCATGTTGACCCATCAATTCAAAGGACTGATTCAACGATTGCCTGGTCATATCGACTGGTTTCAAACGCACGTTTTGCCTTGGTTGCAGACCCATTTGGGCGTGGAGCCGGAATCGCTCAGCTTGCGTAGCCTGCAAACCAAACTGGTTGCTCTCGCCCAAAACATCGGCGACGTGGCTGGGAGCGTGTTGGAATCGTTCCAAGCTTCGTCTACTGCGCTTTTTACCTGGCTTGCCGATTTGATCCTGGTGCCGGTGGTAACCTTCTATTTGCTGCGCGACTGGGATTTGCTGGTTGCCAAAGTCCGTGAGTTACTTCCCCGGCGCATTGAGCCGGTGGTCAGTCATCTGGCCAGGGAATCCGATGAGGTGATCGGGGCGTTTCTGCGCGGTCAGGTCATCGTCATGGCAGCCTTGGGGGTGATCTACTCGGTCGGGCTGGCGGTGATTGGCCTGGATTTTTCGCTACTGATCGGAATGCTGGCCGGCTTGGTCAGCTTCGTACCCTATCTGGGCTTAATTACTGGCATTGTGGTGGCCAGCATCGCGGCGCTCATGCAATTTCACAGCGTGCTTAGTCTCATCCCTGTGATGATCGTTTTTGGTCTTGGCCAATTGATTAGCGATTTCTTCCTGACTCCGAAGCTGGTGGGCGACCGAATTGGTCTCCATCCAGTCGCAGTATTGTTCGCAGTGCTGGCCGGTGGTCATTTGTTCGGATTCTTCGGTATTCTGCTGGCGCTTCCCGTGGCGGCGGTCATTGCAGTGCTGTTGCACCATGCCCACGATGAATATCTTAAGAGTGTGTTTTACACCGATTGAGCGATGGCAGAACGGGTTGACGAAGCATAACTGACATGACGCTATTGAAAAAATATCCATGAATCAAAGATGGCTCAAGACAATCCGGGTTGTGGTTTCACTAGCGTTTCTGGCGTTGACCACGTTGTTGTTCATCGATTTTGATCGGTTCGGCGAAACACCCGCCGCTACGATAGCGATCTATCCGCAATTCGTCCCCTCGCTTCTGAACTTCACAGAAACTGTCAGCTGGGCGGCGACCGGGTTTCTACTGGTGCTCGGGATCACTCTGCTCTTTGGCCGGGTTTATTGCTCAATGATCTGTCCACTCGGCGCGCTGCAAGACCTTTTCATTCGCATCGCCGACAAACTGCGCAAGCCGCGCCGGGTCAAATTCCGTTACCAGAAACCCCGCCCTGCCCTGCACTACGGTATTTTGGCGCTGACTATTGCCCTGTTCCTGAGCGGCAATGTTCTGGCCTTGAGCTTGCTGGACCCGTTCAGCAATTTCGGGCGAATCGCCAGTGATCTACTGCGCCCGCTTTATGTAGCCGCGCACAATGGTTTTGGGCAATTGCTGGAAAGTTTCGGCGTCTATGGACCCTTTCCCCTGCATTGGAAAGCGCCCGCGCTGGCGACGCTGATTTTTCCAATACTGTTTCTCATCGGACTGGCCTGGCTGAGCGCTTTCAAGGGTCGACTATTTTGTAATACGCTCTGTCCGGTAGGCGCGCTGTTGGGACTGATCTCGCGGTTCGCCGTCTTCAAAATCCAGATACCCAAAACCGCCTGCACCCTCTGCGCCCACTGTTCCATTCACTGCAAGGCGGGTTGCATCCATTTGAAGACCCAGGAAGTGGATTTCAGTCGCTGCGTGGCTTGCTTCAACTGCATCCCGGTTTGTGACGCGCATGGCATCGGCTATGCGCGGACGCGAGCGCTGGGAACAACCCGTGAAGAAACGCCAAATCTGGCGCGACGCGCGTTGCTGCGCGGGGCCACAGTGACGATAGCCGGTCTAACCGGTCTGTCAGGATCAAGCAACGGGGAGGCCAAGCCGCATAACCGGGTTCCCAGCACGGTGGTTAATGCGCGAACCTGCCCGATAGCGCCGCCCGGCGCTGGTGATATTGCCCGGTTCAACGATTTATGCACCGCCTGCCATTTGTGCGTCAGCGTCTGTCCCTACGGCGTATTGCAACCGGCCCTGCTGGACTATGGCCTGTCCGGTTTACTGCAACCGCATTTGGACTTCACCACCGGTTATTGCAGCTATGAGTGCAACCGGTGTGGCGACATCTGTCCGACCGGCGCCATCCAGCCGTTAACGCTACCCAACAAGAAAACCGTACAACTCGGCATTGCCCACTTTATCCGTGATAACTGCATTGTCTACACCGACCACACTGCATGCGGCGCTTGCGATGAGTATTGCCCCACGAACGCCATTGAGATGGTTCCTTACCGCAATGGCCTGACCATTCCCGAGGTGCGCGAATCCGTTTGCATTGGTTGCGGGGCCTGTGAAAACGCCTGTCCGGTGCGTCCATACCGGGCGATCTACGTGGAAGGGCATCCCGTCCATCAGCAGGCGGAGCTGCTGCAAGCCAAGCCGCTGGAACATCAGATAAAAAGCGGATTTCCGTTTTAACGCAGTGGTTAGCCCCGTTAAGCGGCTTCCAGATGCGCAATCCGCAGCTGTAACCGGCGTTGCCCTTGCCACTCATTGACATCCAGTTGGTAGGCGACGCGCACCCGCTCCGTTCCGGGGGAAAAAGCGGCTACCTGGTTAAAGGCGACAGCTTCCAGTCTGAAGCTGTCGCCTGGCAGGCGCAAAAACAGTTTTAAGTGTTTCTCCTTCATCACCTGATGAGACAGCACCTCGAACACTCCGTCGAACAGAGGTTCGGGAAAACCCTGACCCCAGGGACCGCCCTCGCGCAAGAGTTCAGCGATTTCCAGATTAAATTCGTCTGGCGCTAACTCGCCATCGCTGAGCAACCGGCCATGCAGATCATCGTCGCTGAGCCACTGACGGGTCTCTGCGTCAAACGCCTGGTTGAACACGTCGAAGCGCTCCAGCGCCAGCGTCAATCCCGCCGCCATGGCGTGACCGCCGAAATGACTGATTAGTCCCGGATTTCGCGTCGCGACTGCCGCCAGCGCATCGCGCAGATGCATGCCTGCCACTGAACGCCCCGAACCTTTGATTTTACCGTCCCGATCCGTCGCAAATACGATGACTGGACGATTCAGCCGTTCTTTCAGGCGACCGGCGATGATCCCAACCACGCCTTGATGCCATTCGGGATCGAACAAGCACAAACCGAAAGGTAATTGCTCCGCTTGCGGCGCAAGCCGGTCAATCCGCGCCAACGCCTGGGTTTCCATTTCAGCGGTTAATACACCCCGTTGCCGGTTGATTTCGTGCAACCGGCAAGCAATAGCGCGGGCGGCATCCAGATCGTCACTCAACAAGCATTCGATGCCCTGACTCATGTCCTCCAGGCGACCGGCGGCATTCAACCGGGGACCGAGATAGAAACCGATGTCGCCCGCGTTCAGTCGGAGCCTTGGGCGATTCGTGACCTCACACAAGGCTGTGATGCCGGGAACGCAATACCCTTGGCGAATGCGGCGCAGCCCCTGCTCCACCAGAATCCGGTTGTGGTGATCCAGCCGCACCACGTCCGCCACGGTGCCAAACGCGACCAGATCGAGAAACTGGGCGAGATTCGGTTCGGCTAAATGGCGTTCAGCGAACCAGCCGGCCTCGCGCAATCGCGCCCGCAACGCCATCATCACATAGAAAATAACGCCCACGCCGGCGATATTTTTGCTGGGGAATTGATCGCCTGGTTGATTCGGATTAACAATCACCTCGGCGAGTGGCAACTCTGGACCCGGCGAGTGATGATCAGTAATCAGCACCTTCATGCCGAGCGCGTGCGCGGCCTTGACGCCCTCGTGGCTGGAAATTCCGTTGTCGACCGTGACCAGCAAATCAGGCTGTTCCTTGGCGGCGATTGCGACAATCTCCGGCGTCAGGCCATAGCCATGTTCAAAGCGGTTCGGAACGCGATAACCGACCCAGGCAGCGCCCATCACCCGCAAAGCGCGCACTGCCAAAGCGCAACTGGTCGCGCCATCCGCGTCGAAATCGGCAATAATCAGAATACGCCAGCGCTCGCGCAAGGCCGTGTACAGCAAGTCGACCGCCTGCGTCATGTTCAACAGCCCGGCGGGCGGCGTCAGCAATCGCAATTCCCGTTGCAGTTCGTGGGGGAAACGCACCTCGCGGGCAGCGTAAATGCGCTGTAGCAAGGGAGGAACCGGCAGATCGTTGCACGGTTCACAAATACGACGGACAATGGATTTATGCATAGGGACCGATCGGATCGTTCAATTCTTAAGCGTTTAAGTCCGCATGATTTTAACCTGGAGAAAGATAATGTCATTTTTTTCCTGCTCAAACTTTCCTAAAGCGCCGGTGATGCGACTGTTATCGAGTGAACTCGTTCGATGGTTTACCCTGTGCGGCCTGATCACGATGGGCTGTTTGGCCGTGGCCAATCCCCGCTTGGCCGCAAGCCTCTCTGCGCCATTCGCCAATGGTCAAGCCTGCGGCGGCGATTGGAGCATCGCGCTGCGCTTCGATGATCTGTATGACGTCACCGCGGGTCATGGAATCCTGGTTGCAGTCGGCGCTTCCGGGACGATTCAAACCAGCCTTGACCAGGGCGCAACCTGGACACGCCACTATAACGATGTGAGTAACAGAGCCTGGTTCGAAGGCGTGGCCTGGAACGGCAGTCTGTTCGTCGCGGTGGGCAACACCATTGTGACCAGCCCGGATGGCGTAACCTGGACCTCCCGCGATACCGCTGACGCCGGTTATCCACTGCTTCGCGATATTCTCTGGACAGGAACGCAATTCGTGGCTGTAGGCAACACGCATGACAGCGCTGGCAATATAGCGCTGATGCTGACCAGTCCGGATGGCGTGACCTGGCAACGCAGCGATATCGGCGCGGTTGACTATTTCGTCGAGAGAATCGCCTGGAGCGGCGACCGGTTGGTCGTCACCGGGAATGACTATCAGACCAGCACGGTGATCCTTACCAGCACCGATGGCGTGACGTGGAATCATCGTTCCCTGAACACCCTCATGGTGATCGAAAACCTTGTTTGGGGCAATGATCAGTTCGTCGCGGTTGGAACCAATTACGAGGATAACCAGTATTCGATCCTGACCAGCGTCGATGGCGCAACCTGGATGCCCCGCCGGTCGGATGGCCCTGCATACGGCGTAACCTGGGACAATAACCGGTTTGTCGCGACGGCTTATAACCGTATGCTGACCAGCGTCGATGGCGTGGTTTGGACTAGCTCCAATGTGAATGTTTACAATACCTTGTCTAGCGTAGCCTGGACAGGTCAGCAGTGGGTGAGCGTCGGCGTCGGTGGAACCATCCTGACCAGCGCTAATGCGAGGGATTGGACGCGCCGCGATTCCGCAATTGTCAAGGGCGGTTTGGAGGGGATTACGTCAAACGGTCAGCAATTCGTCGCCGTTGGCTTCAATGGAACGCTGATCACCAGTTCGACGGGTTTAAACTGGACGCCACGTGATGCCGGCGGTTTGAATGGGTTGTTTGACGTCGCCTGGGGCAACAACCAGTTTGTAGCGGTGGGCTACGGTCAGAATGTGTTGACCAGTCCCAATGGCGTGACCTGGACCCCCCACACACTTGACGGATCCTCTTATTATCTTAAAGGGATCGTCTGGAGCGGCAGTCAGTTTGCGGCAATCGGGTATGAATATGTCAATGGCGGCAACGCCAAGGGTGTGGTTTTCACCAGCCCCGATGGCGTCGCCTGGACCCGCCGTAATGTGAATGCCGCTGGTCTGCTTGAAAGCGTTGCCTGGAGCGGCAACCGATTCATCGCGGTGGGCCATAATGAAGATCAACCGCCAACGCCGTTATTACTGACCAGCGCTGACGGCGTGACCTGGAGCTTTTCCTCCACGACGGACTTCTCCGAACTGTATGATATTGTCTGGGGCAATCATCTGTTTGTCGCCGTCGGCTCCAACCGTTCAAACTCCGACTTTTCAATCCTGACCAGCGCTGATGGCGTAACCTGGACGCCCCGTCAATCCGGGGGTTCCGTTAACGGAATCACTTGGGACGGCAGCCAATTCGTAGCGGTAGGCTATGGCGCTGTGCTTACGAGTCCCGATGGCATCGCCTGGACCCGTCAGGACACGGTGAATGCTTTTCTAAACGAGGTTGCCGCAAGCGACAATCAACGGGTAGCGGTCGGCAGCATCATTCTGCATAGCGATTGCAGTGGCGGCGACGATCCCGCTACCACACTGATCACCCATTATTACGTCTCCATTCTGCGCCGGGAACCCGACGCGGGCGGATTGGCTTATTGGCAACAGGAGATCGCTGACAAGCAGGCGCAGGGATTGGATGTCAAGCCAGTGTTTCGGGACATGGCGGCTTTTTTCTTCTTCAGCCCCGAATATCTTGACCGAAACACCCCGGATGAAGAGTTCATCACCAATCTGTACCTCACCTTTTTCCAGCGCGAACCGGATGACGGCGGGATGAGCTTCTGGTTGAACCAGTTGGCCATGGGCGTCTCGCGGAACAGTGTAATGGCTGATTTTCTCTATTCGCCGGAATTCACCCATTTCATGGAAGGGTTGGGTTTCTGACGAGTAGGAGAATGCATCATGTCTCGACCTGCTGAACAGTTCATTACTCCGGCTGAATACCTGGAACGGGAACGCGAGGCTGATAGCCGCAGCGAATATCTCAATGGCCGCATCTACGCAATGAGCGGCGCCAGCCTCAGGCACAACCGGATCGTAGCCGGTCTGGCCGTTGCCCTGGGTGTTCAACTCAGACGCAAGCCTTGTGAGCCGTTTTTTGGCGATATGCGGGTCAAGATCAATCCCACGGGCCTGTATACCTATCCCGATGTCGTGGTGGTCTGCGGCGAGCCGCAGCTAGAGGATCAGCATTTCGACACGCTGCTGAATCCTGCAGTGATTATTGAAGTTTTGTCGGCGAGCACCGAAGCCTATGACCGAGGCGAAAAATTTGCGCATTACCGCGCGCTGGGATCGCTGACAGATTATCTGCTGGTCGCCCAGGACAAACCGCGTATCGAACACTATTGCCGACAAGCGAATGGACAATGGTTGTATTCCGCTAGTGAAGGCTTGGAAGCGCATATTGAGATCGCCACAATTGGCTGCGCATTGCCATTCGCCGAAATCTATGAGCGCGTAGAATTTTCGGATTCATAGCGGTCGAGTCTGCGACAAACTCCCGTTAAATCCAGTATCATCCGCTGACTTGCACAGTACCAAAAGGAGACGGCGTGCTCGATCTGATCAAGGCTGGCGGTTGGCTGATGGCGCCGATTCTGGCTTGCTCATTCGCAGCGACCCTCATTATTTTCGAACGCCTGCTGGCGTTGCGTCGGGCGCGGGTGTTACCGGAACGGCTACTGGTCATGCTGCACCGCTGGGCCGAACCCGGCGCAGTTAGCCCACTGGACCTCAAGATGCTGCCGCTCAATTCCCCCCTGGGCCGGATCGTAGCGACTGGGTTAGCAAATCGTCACCGTGGACGCGAGGCGCTTCGCGAGCGAATCGAAGATGTCGGTCGCCATGTTGTGCATGAACTGGAGCGCTTCCTCAACACCTTGGGCACTATCGCCGCGATCAGCCCTTTGCTGGGTCTGCTTGGGACGGTCGTGGGCATGATCAAGATTTTTCAGATCGTTTCGACCCAGGGCAACAGCAATTTCAGCCTGCTGTCGATCGGCATTGCCGAAGCATTGGTGACTACCGCTGCGGGGCTTACCGTGGCGATTCCCAGTTTGCTGTTTTATCGTTACTTTCAAGGCCGGGTCGATGAGCTAGTGGTGCAGATGGAGCAGGAAACCCTGGAATTGATTGACCTGCTTGACCATCCATCGCCCAGTGAGCCAATGATCGAATCTTTTACTCCCCTCTCTCCCGAGAACATGGATGAATCTGCGCCCCCGTCGCCGTGAGGATCCAGAACTCAATCTGGTGCCAATGATTGACGTAGTACTTGTGTTGCTGATCTTTTTCATGATCGCCACCAGCCTGCGGCATGAATCGGAACTGGAAATTCGCCTGCCCGAGGCTTCGGGGCAACCGATGCCGGGAGATATCGCGCCATTGGAAGTCAGCATCGACGCTGAAGGCCGTTACTCCATTCATGGCGTTCAGGGACAATTGCTGGACTCGACGACCGCCCACGAAGCATTAAGGGAAGCCCTCCGACAAGCCGCCAAGGGACAGCCTTTGCCGTTGATCATCAGCGCCGATGGCCGGACGCCGCATCAAGCGGTCGTGACGGTGCTGGATATCGCCGGGCAACTGGGGCTAAGACGGGTGGCTATCGCTACAACGAATGCGCCGGAACAGGCTCCTCTGCCTCCTCCGGCGTCAGCGCCTTTATCCTCGTCCCCGGATCGTTGAACATGAGCTGGCTGGATCGTTACGGCTATTCCCTCAATCTGGTCGCGGTCCTGCTCTGGCCGCTCAGTCTATTGTTCAGCGCCGTGGTTCGGGTGCGCCGCAAGTTTTATCAATGGGGTCTATTGCAAAGCGAAGCGATTGCAGCGCCGGTCATCATTGTGGGCAATATCAGCGTCGGTGGCACGGGCAAGACGCCACTGACCGCGCGGCTAGTGGAGGTGTTGCGGGATGCTGGCTATAAACCCGGCGTCGTCAGCCGGGGTTATGGCGGCCAATCCAAACAATGGCCACGCCATGTTACCGCCGACAGCAATCCGCGCGAAGTCGGCGATGAACCGATCCTGCTGGCGCAACGCTGCGACTGCCCCGTGGTCGTCGGGCCGGATCGAGTCGCTGCAGCGCAGACCTTGACCTCGGCTTACCACTGTAATGTGGTCATCAGCGATGACGGCTTGCAACATTACCGGTTGCAGCGCGACATCGAGATTGCGGTCATTGACGGATCACGCCGGTTGGGCAATGGCGCCTGTTTGCCCGCCGGTCCATTGCGCGAACCGCCCTCCCGATTACGCACTGTGGATTTCATCATCGGCAACGGCGCGGCGCGCGATGGCGAATATTTGATGAGCCTGCGCGGCGACACGGCGTTAAATCTGCTGGACCCCTATATCACGATTGCGTTGCCCGGTTTTCGCGGAAGCGTGGTGCATGGAATCGCGGGCATTGGCAACCCCAAGCGCTTTTTCAATTACTTGCGTCATGCCCGCTTGCGATTGATCGAGCATCCCTTCCCCGATCACCACCTGTTTCGGCCAGAAGATCTGCGATTTCCACAGGATTTCCCTGTGCTAATGACTGAAAAGGATGCGATAAAATGTCGGTCGTTCGCCAACGACGATTGGTGGTATGTGCCGGTCAGCGCGCGACTGGACCCGGAATTCGAGGAACAGTTGCTTAGACGGCTGGCAATGATTGCCATGGCTAAGGGGATACACCGTGAAAAAATGGAGCGCAACCGCAAAGCAGTCCCTGCCAAATCTGGCGTTTCCTAATCATAACGAGGTCACAAAATGGATAAAAAACTGTTAGATATTCTGGTGTGTCCGGTCAGCAAAGCGCCGCTGACCTACGACCGGAACCGGCAAGAACTGGTTTGCGCGGAAAGCCGACTGGCCTATCCGGTGCGCGATGGCATTCCGGTGATGCTGGAAGCCGAGGCGCGGCGTTTGGCTGATGATGAAGCGATTCCCGGTGAGTGAGAACATCCCCAGATTCCGGGTGGCGATTCCGGCTCGCTATGCTTCAACCCGGCTGCCGGGCAAACCGCTGCGCTTGATCGCCAGGCGGACGCTGATCGAGCATGTTTACCGTCGGGCGCTGGCCAGCGGGGCTTTGGAGGTCGTGGTGGCTACGGACGACGTGCACATTCAGCAGACCGCCGAAGGCTTTGGCGCGACGGTGTGCATGACCTCACCCAACCATCCCTCCGGCACCGACCGGTTGGCGGAAGTCGCCGCGCGGTTGAACTGGCCGGATGACGCGATCATTGTCAACGTCCAGGGCGACGAGCCGCAAATACCGTCGGCGCTGATTCAACAAGTCGCGGCGGGACTTGAATCGCATCCCGATGCTGGCATCGCGACGGTGTGTGCGCGCATTGATGATCCAGCGGAGTTGTTCGATCCCAATGTGGTCAAAGTGGTTCGGGACTCACAGGATTACGCCCTCTATTTCAGCCGGGCGCCGATTCCCTGGCATCGCGAAGGATTCGGCGTCAACCAGGAACCCTTAAACCGGTTACCGGAGAACGGCGCCTGGTTTCGGCACATCGGCCTGTACGCCTATCGGGTGGCGGTGCTAACCCGCTATCCGCGCCTGTCGCCCGCGATGGCCGAACAGGCGGAATCGCTGGAGCAGTTGCGCGCGCTGTGGCATGGCATTCGTATCCATGTAGCCGAAGCGGTGGAGATTCCCCCACCCGGCGTGGATACTGAAATCGATCTGGCGCGCGTAGCGGCGCAATGGGCATCCTCAAGCGAATAAGTCAAACGAAGTCAGTTCCGGCAAGTCGGGATTGAGCCGTTCGCGACGCAAGTTGAGCAGGGGAACAGTATGGGTTTTGGGCAGATGATCGCCTGCGTCGCCATACTGGTTGGCGTGAATGACCTTTCGGTGGTCCTGGTCACGCAGCACCAAGGCTGGCTCATCGACCAGGATTTCAATAACCTGGCAGGAAATGCCTTGATAGGTCAGAGTTTGGCCAAGCAGGGTTTTCAGTTTATCAGGATTAATCGGCGGCATAACAGGTAGCAATCAGCGCGATGGGTTCCACAATCGTACAAGCGATCCGGGCGATGTTTGTTTCCTCACAACGGTCGGATGAGACGAAGGCGAAAGCAATGGTTAAGGTGTTGTTTGTGTGCATGGGCAATATTTGCCGCTCCCCAATGGCCGAAGGCGTGTTTCGGCGTATGTTGGAAGGCGTCGGTCTCCATGAAAAAGTCTATGTCGATTCAGCCGGCACCCATTCCTACCATATCGGTGGGCCGCCCGACCCCCGTAGCCAGGCGACAGCTCAGCGTCGTGGGGTCGATTTGCGGAGTTTACGCGCCCGCCGAGTGACCCCTGCTGATTTTGCCGAATTTGATTACGTGCTGGCCATGGATCGGGATAATTACGAAAATCTGGTGGAGTTGTGCCAAAATGCGGAATTGCAACAGCGCATTCAGTTATTTCTGGATTTTGCCCCAGACCTGCCCGAGCGGGAAGTCCCCGATCCTTATTATGGCGGTCCAACCGGTTTTGAGCGCGTCATGGATTTGGTCGAAGAGGCGGCTCAGGGCTTGTTGATCCACATCCGTGAACGCCATCGGCTTTGAGTCTGGCCCCCCTTTGTTAAGGGGGACTGGAATGGATACATCAGGGCTTAGCATCGTTTCCTGGAGATACTGGGGGCGATTCAATCGACGGGGAAGGCTCCACCGATTCAATCATGGATTCGCTGAGAAGAGCGGGTTCAGTTGCCGGAATCCTTTTTTCTACCTCTTCGTCGGCGGCTGCTTCCGACGCAGCGGACGACTCGTTGACCGGAGCTTCTTCCGATACAACGGTTTCCGCCTCTACCTCTGCCGCCAAAACCACGGTCTCCCCAACCTCTGACCCAAATGCCGCCGACGTTGGCGCTGCATTATCCGTTTCAGGGATTATCTCTTCCAGTACAAGCGGAGCCTGGACCGCTTCCATATCCACGGCAATCGCCGTTTCTGCTTTGGCAAAAGCCGGTTCGACCGGCACCGGAGGACCGCTGACCGAATCGCTGACCGAACTAGTTGATTCCATGTAGGGCGCTTCAGCCTGACCTACCGGTTGAGCTGGCGCTTCCCGCGCAGAATCATTCACTGCTTTCGACGCTTCTTGCGACTTTTCTTTCACCTCTTCCTCAGCTGTTGGATATTCCAGACGGGTAAGAGGCGGCATCGGCAACTCGTCATTAAGCGCAGCCGATGCATCCGCCGCTTTGGTAGCCGCCTGTGCGGCAAGCACCTCCCGAGGCAGGCGCGGACGTCCGCTGCGGATACGTCGCTGTGGCCCGGCGGATTTCCCGGTCATAGTCGGCGTAACTGCCTCACTGACTGCGGTCGAGTCACTCTCTGATTCAACCCCGGCGCCCGATTCCAGGGTGATCTCGGCGTTGGCGGGCGGCGCATCGGCAGGCGCTTCGCTGCGCTTCCGCCGCCGCCCACCCCGCCGCCCTCGACGGTTCCGCCCGGAGGTTTCCTCTTCACCTTCGGCGATGACCACCGATTCTTCGAGTTCCGGGATGGGCGTTACCACTGATTCACCCAGCTCGTTGGGTTCCAACGGCGCTTCGCCGCTCGGTGGCGACATCAGGATAGGCGTCGCTTCATCAGTAGCTGTGACCGACGCAAAGGTTGTCCTGGCCTGTAGCGCCTCAGCGCCTGGTTCTGCCTCGCCGCGCCGTCCAGGGCGTTCCCGGCGCGGCCGCTCGGGTTTGGCTGTAGCCGGCTTGACGCCGGACCGTCCAGACCGCTCGTCCCTGGAAGACGCTGGCTGCGGTTGTCCAAAGAGATTACCCCATAGCCAACGGAAAAAACTGGCGTTAACTTCCGGCTTGGGTCCTGGCGATGGCGGCAACGGCGCCGGGCTGGCTGGCGCAACACCCTTGACTGCCGGTTCCTCAATCGTCTCTCGCAAGGCTGCGTTGACCTGCGCCTCGTACTGTTCCTCGTAATCTTCGGCCAGGGTGTACGATAACCGTTGCGCTTCCGACAGTTCTTCAATGCGCAACCGACTTAATTTGAAATGCGGCGTCTCCAGCGACTCATTGGGGATCAGCAAAATGCCGACTCGATGGCGCTGCTCAAAAGCGCGGATCGCTTCACGTTTTTCATTGAGCAGGAAGGTGGCGACCTTGACCGGCAGCTGTGCAACGACCCGGCCGGTCTTGTCCTTCATGGCTTCTTCCTGAATCAGTCGCAATACGCTCAGCGCCAGCGATTCGATATTGCGGATCGTCCCCCGGCCTTCGCAACGCGGGCAGATGACGTGACTGGCCTCATCCAGCGAGGGCCGCAAGCGCTGCCGCGACATTTCCAGCAGACCGAACCGGGAGATACGACCCACCTGCACCCGGGCGCGATCCACTTTCAACGCATCGCGCAACCGATTCTCGACTTCCCGCTGGTTGCGAGCAGCGTTCATGTCGATGAAGTCGATGACGATCAATCCGCCCAAATCTCGCAAGCGCATTTGACGCGCGATTTCATCGGCGGCTTCCACATTGGTGGTCAGCGCGGTTTCTTCAATGTCGCTGCCCTTGGTGGCACGCGCCGAGTTGATGTCGATGGATACCAGCGCTTCCGTGTAATCGATAACCACGCTGCCGCCAGAAGGTAGAGTGACCTCGCGTTGATAGGCGGTTTCGATCTGCGATTCGATTTGAAAGCGGGAAAACAGGGGCACATTATCCTGATACAGCTTGAGCTTGCTCAGGTTATGCGGCATCACCTGTTGCATGAATTCCTGCGCCTGACGATAGACCGCCGGACTGTCCATCAGGATTTCCCCAATGTCGGCGCGCAGGTAATCGCGGAGCGCACGGATGATAATGTTGCTTTCCTGATAGATCAGGAAGGGCGCCTTTTTTTGCGAGGAGGCGGTTTCAATAGCCCGCCATAAATTCAGCAAGTAATCCAGGTCCCACTGCAATTCTTCCTGAGAGCGGCCCACGCCGGCGGTGCGCACGATCAGGCCCATGCCTTCAGGAATGTCGAGGCTGCTCATGATCTCGCGGATTTCCTGGCGATCCTCGCCTTCGATGCGCCGCGACACTCCACCCGCCCGTGGGTTATTGGGCATCAACACCAGATAGCGGCCCGCCAGACTGATGAAGGTGGTCAGCGCCGCGCCTTTGTTGCCGCGCTCTTCTTTTTCCACCTGAATCACGACTTCCTGGCCTTCGCGGATCGCTTCGCGGATGCTGGGGCGATTGCTGTCAGCGTGGGGGTCGAAATTGCTGCGATTGATTTCCTTGAAGGGCAGAAAACCATGCCGCTCGGCACCATAATCGACGAATGCCGCTTCCAGTCCGGGTTCGACGCGGGTGATGCGTCCTTTATAGATGTTGGATTTTTTCTGTTCCCGCGAGGGCGTTTCGATGTCGAGGTCGAATAATTTCTGACCATCAACGAGCGCTACCCGCAACTCTTCCTGCTGAGTCGCGTTAATCAGCATACGTTTCATAAAGTTGAGATTCCTTGCGCTCAACCATCACCGGAGGCAACGCGGTTGTCGCCGAGGCGTGTCTGGGGTGGGAGATAGCCTGGGGAATCAAGGTTCCCAACAAGGGGCCGTCCCCAATACGCCAAAGGTCGTTGCCCGTCGGCTGGGAGCGCGGTCAAGAGCCGCTCGGGTTGAAAAGGGGTTGAGCGGCGGGAAAACCCTTTGAAAACCACCGCTCGCCGGGCAAAATGGCGCGCAGGCGTGAAAACCGATATCGTGTATTGTTCCAGTTTCGCCGACCTTTCGGGTCATTGGCGACAACCTTGGCAACTATAACAGTCTGATGAACGCGCTTCAAATAATGCCTGCTTCTGCATCGCCCGGTGGGGTGCGCCGTCTGGAAATCACTCCAGAACACGCTGGTCAGCGCTTCGATAATTTTCTGCTCCGCGAATTGAAGGGTGCACCCAAGTTTGCCGCTGGGCGACGGGAGATTGCCGTCAGCGCTCCGCTGGAGACTGAGCTTTATATCCTGCAAATGCCGTGTTACGTGAAATTTTGACTTTTGCTTTTTTTTGTACATTACACCCTGTCTGTTTGTGATGACACATTGAGTTGATCTCGATACTTTCCTCAAGAGACATTCTGTCTCTCCCGTACAAGTATCCGGTTGCTCGCCATTGAGTGTTCACCGCTTCTATGTCCACTCACAATATCCTAAAACTACAGGGGATTTCTGATGAAACGACATTGCCTCTGGCGCAGCGTGTTTCTGCTGTGCTGCTTTTTCCTGCCCGCGCTGGCTAGCGCCGCGCCACTTGAATTGCTGACCAGCGTTAGCAAAGACCCAGTTGTCCCTGGCGAGGGCTTTTTCTATCGCCTCATGGTCACCAACACTAACCCGCAAGGAGGTGCGCCGCTGGAAGATGTCAAAATCCGGTGGACAGTGCCTGATGGGCTTGCGGCTTTCTCGCCAGGTAGAATCAACGGCGCCTCTGTATCAGGCTGCGACCGTTACGATGGATGCTACTACGGTCACATCGTAACTCTGACCATAGGTACCTTGCTTCCCGGCGAAAGTCGCGAAATACAAATCCCAGTATGGGCGCGCTCCAACATTCCAATCACTGAACTACCCCAACCACTGATTGCCGAGTTTGAGGGGAGCTACGCTGACAGCGAACAGCTTCTAGTGAAGGAAACACTGACCATCGCAACCGCAAGCACACTGGATATCGAACTCAGCGCGACACCCACGCCACTCATGCCCGGCGAAGAACTCACATATACACTGACATTCAGCAATTCTGGTACACAGGCTTTGAATGATGCCGATCTTACCCTGCGACTCCCTACCGGCGTCACTGTCCTTAACAATGGCGGCGGCACATTGCTTGGCAACAACATCATCTGGTCGATTGACCAACTCAATTCCGGAACCAGCGACCGCCGACAAGTTCAGGTGCAAGATTCGATCAACGACGTTAGCCATGTCTTATACGCCCAAGCTGAAATTGATGACAAGGTAGGCGTAGCAGGACCGGATGTAAGGGCATCACTCCTGACGCCGTTTCGCAATAACCGTCCACTTGAATTGGCGCTGACTGTTAGTGACGATCCGTTGGTGCGTGGGCAAGGTTTCTTCTATCACCTGACTGTTGCTAACACCAACCCGACTTCAGGAGCACCGATGGAAAATGTCAGGATTTGGGGAATGGTGCCTCAGCTCGCAGCTTTTGGGCCAGGCAGAATCACCGGGGCTTCTGCATCAGGTTGTGATCGCTACGATGGGTGCTACTACGGTCACATACTGACTCTCTCCGTAGGCACCTTGCTTCCCGGCGAGAGTCGTGAAATACAAATCCCAGTGTGGACAAAAAACGATGCATCTTTTGGTCACTTGGTTCCAATTCGATTTTTCGGCAGTTATGACGCTGATCCTCTTATTGAACCAGTCATAGTCGCCGATACTATTGCTATCGAGCAATTTAAAACTCTGGATATCAATCTCAGCGCCAATCCTGCGCCGATTATGCCCTCGGGTCAGCTTATTTACGAGCTGCTGTATGGCAACACCGATTTTGCCGCTGCCAATGGTTCATTGGAACTGACTCTGCCCGATCAGGTGCAAGTGCTGGACAGCGATGGCGGCATCCAGACCGGCAATATCATCGTTTGGGACAACATCGGCCCGCTTGGCTCAGGTCGGGGCAGCCGTCGGCAGGTTGTGGTTGAGGATACCCGTGGTCTCGAAGGCCGTTTGCTGCAAGCAGAAGCGCGTCTCGTAAATGATGCCAGCTTTAAATCCTGGGCAGCGCGTTCAGCATTGTCTGTCTCGGCGCGCACTGTTGTTCCTCTCAGCATGACGGCTGCGCTCAGCAAAGACCCACTAGCCCAAGGCGATGACTTTCGATATGAGTTGATGGTGACCAATACCAACCCCATTTCTGGAGCATCCTTGGAAAATGTCAGAATTCAGTGGATGGTGCCTAATGAACTCAAGGCTTTTGGGCCTGGTAGCATCACCGGCGCTTCTGCATCAGGTTGTGATCGTTACGATGGATGTTACTATGGTCACATCGTGACTCTGACCATAGGTACGCTTGATCCTGGCGAAAGCCGCGAAGTGTACATCCCGGTCACAGTCAAAGATGATTTAATTCCCGGTATACTGTTTGAGACGCATTTCATTGGCAATGCCAATTTTCCCAATGGTGTCAATATACAGCAGTTAACAGCTACCGTTGGTGCGCTGATTGGTGAATACGCCGTTACCGTTCCCACCCATGCCCTAACCGTGACCACAACCGGAACCGGAACCGGTACGGTGAGCAGCAACCCCGCTGGGATCAACTGCGGCAGCGACTGTTCACAAAGCTATCCCGAAGGCGCATCAGTCACGCTGACAGCCAACCCCGACAGCAACTCCACCTTTGCTGGCTGGAGCGGAGCCTGTTCGGGGTCTGGGACTTGCGTGGTTACGATGGACGCCGCCAAGAACGTCACCGCGACCTTTGCTCTCGAAAACAGCGATCCCGCCACGACTCTGATCACCCACTACTACGTCTCGATTCTCGAACGCGAGCCGGAAGAAGAGGGCCTGGCCTTCTGGAAAGACCAGATCGCTGAGAAGCAGGCAAACGGCGAGGATGTAAAGCCGGTTTTCCGCGCAATGGCCGCTTTCTTCTTCTTCAGCGAGGAATACATCGGTCGAAACACCACCAATATCCAGTTCCTCACCAATCTGTACCTGACCTTCTTCCAGCGGGAACCAGATGATGAAGGGCTGGAGTTCTGGTTAGTACAATTGGTCGGCGGTATGTCGCGCAACCAAGCCATGCAAGGCTTCCTGTTCTCGCCGGAATTCACTAGCTTCATGGAAGAACTGGGGTTCTAAAGGAATTTAGGGCGCAGGATGCAATTCCCATGCATTCCCGACCTCTTTTCCTGGAGCCGACCCGGTCATGAAATCTCCCGCGACCGGGTTAGATCGTCAGCGTCCGCCAAGGGAGGCAGGCTGGGCTAATGCCGGGTTTTCAAATAGGCTTCCAACTGCTGCAATTCCTCCGGGGACAAGCCGCGCAGCCGCTCCTCGGGGGACAAGCCGCGCAGCCGCTCCTCGGGCGGCAGGCCGCGCAGCCACGCCTCCAGGGGAATGCTGTCCAGGAACCGGCGGTGGATTTCCTCAGCGAATTCGGCCAGGGTCTGGGCCATGCGCGGATCCTCCAAAAGATGGGTCAAGTACAATTGATACAGCAATTCCCAAGCGCCAGCGCGCCGGGGACGATAATGCCGCACCCCGTGACGGATACGTTCCTGCCGGCTACTGAACAGTTCCCAGAAGGCATTCCGGGGGTGCGGCGCAATCCGGTTAAGGACGATCAGGCGCACGGTTTGCGTTCCCCACACTACGTCAGAAACCCCCGGCCAAGCGGTCTTGCGTAGATGCTGCCCCTGACTCAGCGCACGCGGATGGCGGGTGGCGACAGCATACAATTGAAACTGACCGACGTCGGGCAGGTTCCCTTCGTCATCCTCCAACTGCTTGCGGTAATTGACAAAATGACCGAGCAGTTCGTCAAACGCCCAGCCGTCCATCGCCTCGCGCTGCGATTTATAGGTCAACAGGTTGTGTCGACGAAAATTCTCCAGACCGTCGGGCAATTCGCCCGCGCCGCCGGATGCGCATTGTTCAATGATGGCGACATCCAGCTGCTGCTTTTGCAAGGCCAGGTTGCGTTCGAGTTCCACGCGCCAAGGAGTATCCTGGAAAAGATCAGTGAGGGTCAGGCCAAACAACCAATGCCAATCGGTCAGGCGGTCGGTCATATCACATTCCTCTCCCCCCTTTGAAAACCGGGCTTAGAGGCGGATCGGCTGGGAGCGCGATCAAGAGCCGCTCGGGTTGAAAAGGGGTTGAGCGACGGAAAAACCCTTTGAAAACCACCGCTCGCCGGGCAAAATGGCGCGCAGGCGTGAAAACCGATATCGTGTATTGTTCCAGTTTCGCCGACCTTTCGGGTCATTGGCGACAACCTTTGCAACTATAACAGTCTGATGAACGCGCTTCAAATAATGCCAGCTTCCACGTCTTCCAACAGGGTGCGCTACCTGGAAATTGCGCCAGAACATACCGGCCAGCGCCTCGACAACTTTTTGCTGCGTGAACTGAAGGGCGCGCCCAAGAGCCTGATTTATCGTATCTTACGCACCGGTGAAGTGCGCTTGAACGGTGGACGGGTTCAACCTCGTCATCGTCTGCAAACCGGTGATGTGCTGCGCATTCCGCCGCTGCGGCTGGCGGAACCGGATGATCGGCCCTTCCATCCGCCGTCAGGGCTGGCCGAACGATTGCGGGCAGCGGTGATTTACGAGGACCGGGACCTGCTGGCGCTGGACAAGCCGGCGGGACTGGCGGTGCATAAGGGCAGCGGCGTCGATTACGGGATCATTGAAATTCTGCGGGCATTGCGGCCCGAGGAGCCGTTTCTGGAGTTGGCGCACCGGCTGGATCGGGAAACCAGCGGTTGTCTAATGCTGGCGCGGACACCGACTGCGTTGCGGCACATTCAGGAAGCGTTCCGGGACGGGCGGGTAGAAAAGCGCTATCTGGCGTTGGCGCGGGGTCACTGGAATCTCGGTGCGCATGAAGTGAACCAGCCGTTGCGGCGCAACATCCTGCGCGGTGGGGAACGTATGGTCGAAGCGCTGGACGATGGCAAACCCGCCCTGACCCGGTTCCGTCCGGTGAGTTTGCACGCAACCGCTTCTCTGCTGGAAGTTCGCATCGCCACGGGCCGCACTCATCAGATTCGCGTTCACGCCGCGCATATCGGCTATCCCCTGGCGGGCGACGACAAGTATGGCGATGCAGTTTTCAACCGGACGATGGCAGAAGGTTATGGGCTGCGCCGGCTGTTTCTGCATGCGCACAGTCTGAATTTGCCGCTGGGTGGGCGGGAGATCGCTGTCAGCGCGCCCCTGGACGCCGAACTCAAGGCGGTGCTGGATCTTCTCGGTTCAGCGAAACCGCGTGGCCACTCTTCTAACCTTTCTTCTCCCTGGCCCGCTTCCCCTGCGAGGGGCAAGCGGTCATTTAAGCGATAATGCCGAGAATTCACGATGAATGAGCTGAATCCGAATACCAGTCCCCCCGATGATGAGCGCTGGGCGCGGGACACCCTGACCAAACTGGCGTTCGCCTCGGCCACCGAGCAACGGCGAGCGCGGCGCTGGGGGATTTTCTTCAAATTCCTGTTCTTCGGTTATCTGGTATTGCTGCTTGTTCTGGCCTGGCCGGACAATCTCGGCAAGGCCACCGCCAGCGCCAAGCGTCATACCGCCCTGGTTCGCGTGGAGGGTCTGATCGCCAGCAGCACCGAAGCCAGCGCCAAGAATCTTATCGGAGCGCTGCGCAAAGCGTTCAAGGATAACAATACCGTAGGCGTCATCCTGCAAATCAACAGTCCCGGCGGCAGTCCGGTGCAGGCGGGAGAGATTTACGATGAGATTTGGAAACTGCGCGAGCAATATCCCAAAATTCCCGTTCACGCCGTCGTCAGTGATGTGTGCGCTTCGGGCGGCTATTACATTGCCGCTGCGGCGCAGAATATCTACGCGAACCAGGCCAGCATCGTCGGCTCTATCGGCGTGCGCATGGACAGTTTTGGCTTTACCGAGGCAATCGCCAAGCTGGGCGTGGAGCGGCGGGCCTATGCCGCTGGCGTCAATAAGGATTTTCTCGATCCTTTCAAGCCGGTGAATCCGGACGAGGTTCAACATTTACAAGGGATGCTGGACGCCATTCACCAGCAATTCATCACGGCGGTAAAAAAAGGCCGGGGCGAACGGTTAAAAGATCAGCCTGAGATCTTCAGTGGTCTGATGTGGACCGGCGCGCAGGGTGTGGAACTGGGTCTGGTGGATGCTCTGGGCAGCGCCCGTTATGTGGCCGAGGAGGTCATTGGGGAAAAGACGATCCTGGACTACACCCAGCACACCGGTTGGATCGAGCGATTGCTGGATGAGGTGGAGGCCAGTGCAGGAGCGGCGCTGCGGGAGGGATTGAGCATCGAGGGAACACCGCAGTGGCGGTAAAATCGTGGATGTGCATTTGCATGTTCTCTCCTTTAGCAAAGGGGAGTGAGGGGGGATTCTAGCCTCGTCGCCCGTGCGAAATCCCCCCAGCCCCCTTTTTCAAAGGGGGAGCCCTGCCCATCTATCTTGCACTGAAAGGAGCACATTCGCATGACGATTCGATTCATTACACTCCTGTTCCTGCTATCCGCGGGCATGACTGCCGCCCATGCCGGTAATGCCTGGAGTCAAGTCCGCAATCCGCTCGTGGGCCAACCTGAAGTCATCGGTTCTTACGCGAATGGCTGCATTGCCGGAGCAGTCGCCTTACCGCTGGTGGGCGATGGTTATCAGGTGATGCGCGCTAGTCGCAACCGCTATTATGGTCATCCGTTGCTGATTCGCTTCATTGAACAGCAGGGTCGGCAGGCGGCGGCGCGCGGCGGCCGATTATTGATTGGCGACTTGGGACAACCGCGTGGCGGCCCCATGTCCAATGGTCACCGCAGCCACCAAAGTGGGCTGGATGTGGATGTATGGTTTTTGCAGCAACCGCGTGATCGCATCTTATCTAGGGCGGATACCGAGCAGATCAACATGCGGTCGATGGTGCGCGCCGCCGATGGCGCCTTAAATCTTTCCCGTTGGTCGCCGCATTACCGCGACGCTTTGAAATTCGCCGCGCAATCGCCGTATGTCGAGCGCATCTTTGTGAATGCGATTATCAAGCAAGCATTGTGCGAGAGTGAAACGGATCGAAGCTGGTTGCACAAGTTGCGTCCCTGGTGGGGTCACGATGCGCATTTCCATGTTCGGTTGGCCTGTCCCCCAAATTCCGCTCAGTGTAAATCACAGAATCCGATCCCGCTGGGTGATGGTTGTGACACTGATTTAGGGAATTGGGTTCGTGATCTCGTCCAGGCGGCGCGGTCGCCCAAGCCGTATCGGAAGCCTAAACCGCCTTCTGTGGAAAATCTGCCAGCAGCGTGCCAGTTCGTCTTGAGCAACGCTGCGCAGGCCACGCCATGAAATTTCCCTATGGATTAAGCGATTTCGCCACTCTCATTCAGGAGGGCTACTTTTATCAGGACCGCACTGACCGCCTTCCACAACTGGAGAACGCAGGACGGCAATTGATTTTCATCCGCCCGCGCCGCTTTGGCAAAAGTCTGCTGCTGTCGATGCTGGAGCATTACTACGATGTGAATCGGGCCGATCAATTCGAGACCCTGTTCGGGCATTTGGCCATCGGACAAAATCCGACGCCGCTGCATAACCAGTACCTGGTGATGAAATGGGACTTCTCTCTGGTGAAAGCGCAAGGGGAGGTCCACGCGATTGAAGCGGCCCTGCATCGGCACATTAATTCATGCATCCGGCGCTGTGCGGCGCATTATCAACTCAACGTCCGTATCTGCGAAGAAGACGCCATTGATTCCTTTGGCGCATTGCTAACCGCGATCCAGTTGGCCGGGCATCGTCTCTATCTCCTCATTGACGAATACGACAATTTCGCCAATGACGTGCTGATGACCGGACGCAAGCAGGACTTTTACGAGAGCCTGCTCTATGGCGAAGGGTTGTTGAAAACGGTGTTCAAGGCAGTGAAAGCGGCGGCGGGCGGTCAAGGTCTGGATCGGGTGTTCATCGCCGGCGTCTCGCCCATCGTTCTCAGCGACATGACCAGCGGGTATAACGTCGGGGAGAATATCTATCTGGATGAGACGTTTAACGACCTGTGCGGGTTTACTGAAGCGGAAATCGCCCACGTGCTGGAGCAACTGGCTACCGAGGGCGGTTCCTGGCCGCCAACGGCGGTGCTGGAGACGATGCGCACCTTCTACAACGGTTACTGCTTCAGTCCCAAAGCGCGCGAACGTCTCTACAATCCGACCTTGAGCTTGTACTTTCTCAAACATCTGCACACCAAAGGCGAATATCCGCAAGAGATGCTTGACGAAAATCTAGCGATGGATCGCAACAAGCTGGCGTATATCGCCCAATTGCCGCATGGGGAAGAGGTTTTGATTCAGGCCCTCAATGGCGAGCAGGGCCTGGTCATTCCGCAGTTGTCCCAACGCTTCGGCGTGGCGGATGTGCTGGCGGCGATTAAAGATCAGCCGTTCATGGCCTCTCTGCTGTATTACTTTGGGGTGTTAACCTTGACCGGGCAGGGGCTGTTGGGCAAGGCGATTCTGAACATCCCTAACCTCGTCGCCCGATCATTGTACGT